>ERZ1029858.14-NODE-14-length-183443-cov-44.992022_pt1 | contig 183443 bp, 209 predicted proteins | sample MGYA00519237_ERZ1029858 | MGnify/ENA primary metagenome ERZ1029858 (study PRJEB33666, sample SAMEA4610919) | skin metagenome | biome: Human-associated habitat; feature: Malodor aspect; material: skin | place: Philippines | collected 2015-08 ...
GACATAAATATATATCTATGTCTGATGTTAAGTCCAACTTTTTGGGGTCACCTTACTTTCCCGAGTGTTTTTTATATTTCTTATTTAAGCAAATCTTGTACTAATTTTAAATCTTCTAAGTATTTCGCTATGGTAGGATAATTTTTACTTGCTTCTTCTTTACTTACAGTAGCTTCTTCTTTATTTAGTGGATCTAGGGTTACTGTTACTACTTTTTTAAGGTCTTTGTAGACATTTTCTGAGTAGTTTGGAACTACATTTTTAAAGTTTGAGCTTATTTTTTCATCTTTGTTTCTTTGGTCTACTTTTTCTAAGACTTTTTCGTTATTTGCTTCTAACTTTTCTATATTTTCTAGTAGGGCTTTGATATTTTTTGCTTCTTCTTTATTATCTAAAATCTTATTTGATTCGATAGATAGGTTTACTTGGTTGATAATTTCTTCTATTTTTTCGTTATCTTTATCAACACTTGTAATAAGCTTGTAGGTTTCATTATCTATGGCCTTATTTAGGTCCATTACAGAATTAACTGCATATTTACCATAGATTTTTTCTAGCTCATCTTGGATAGCTTTATTTCTGTCATCTAATTCCTTGATAAGGTCAGATACGTTTTTACTATCTTCCTTATTTACATCAACTGGAGTATCTGTTTCATTTACCCATGCAAATTCTTTGTCAATTTCTTGCATAGTTTTTTGGATTTCTATTGTTCTATCGTCTAGCTCTTTAATCAAACTTTGCACTTCTAACGCACTAGCCTCATTAGATTTATCATTTAAAACTACGGTTGATGCTGGCTTTGGAGTTGTTTTTTCTTTGTTCTCAACTGCTACTTTTTTATCTAGCGCCTGCATCTCTGTTTTGATTTCTTCATTTCTATCATCTAGCTCTTTGCTTAGTTTAGCTGCATCAGTATCTGATTTTTCTTTTTTAGTATCACTATCAATATTTGACATTTCTTCTTTTATTTTTTGATCGTTTTTATCGATAGTTTCTGTTAGATTTTTTATTTGATTGCTAGTTTCTATATCTCTTCTTACTTCAGCACCATTGGCTTTAAAGGTAGTTTCTTTTTGATCTACCTTTGTTTTAAAGATAAGTGTTGCAGCTCCATTCGCTGGGATTTGTAAATCTTTAACATTTCCATAAGCTAAATCAAACTTTTGGTCAGCTACTAGTCCATCCTTGCTTGGTCTATAGGTTTGGATAACAAGTTGACCTGTACCTGTATGACTATCACTTAAATCGATAGGATAAGCTGTTGTAATTGCTTCGTTTGTTTGATTTATTAATACATCTGACCATTCTATAGTTTCATTATCAACAAACTTACCCCTTAAATCTGAACCAAGATCTGCTATTTGATTAGCTTTTATAATTTCTTTATCATTTTCATCTTTTACAATAGATGAGCTTAATATTTTGCTTGCAAACGCTGTTTCATCTTCATTTGCTAGTAGATAGGCTAGGTTAAGATTATCAGTCTTACCTTCTTTGATATCTGCTCTTAAGTTGATTGTTGTAGCTTCTTTTAAGGCTATGATAATCTTTTTACCACGAGCAAGGTCCTCAGTTTTTATATCATCCTTGCTAATATTTTCATCTGTTAAAACTTCTAAGTTTTCTAGGTTAGAATCTTTACTTATATAAAATATTGCATTTAGATTTTCTGCTGGTTGGGTTTTTGTAATATCTATTATGTAATTAACAGACTTAGCTGTTTCATCTAGGCTTGTTTTTGCTTCTGATGAGATAGTTTGTTTTTTCTCGCTTAAATCATTTAATATTTTTTCTTCTGTAAACAGCTCTAATGTGTCGATGTTAGTTTCTCCAGCTGCATGAGCAGTAGCTGGTAGGACTAGGGCTAGGGCCAAGGCAAGGCTTGCGTAGCTTTTAATTTTTGTGCGTTTCATGAATCCTCCAAATTTTCTTTATTATATTAAAAAATAGGCTAACTTTCAATATTTTAGCAGATAATATCAATATATATAAAGTTATGTATTAGTAATTCTTCCTTGTTTATCCTAAATCTTTTTACTTATATAATACCGTTATACTAAGAATTAAAAAGTATTGCTTAATTTTTAATAACTAGATTCTTACCCCTCTTACTTATATATAGAAAAACTAGCAGCTTTTTCCCGATAATTCTCTATAAAATAGAGGGGAGGTCTCACTATCTATTTTAAAGCTGTTTTGCCCTCATATATCTCATCGGACAGTACATAGCCCATGTGGTATTTTGTAGTAAGTCTGCTCCAAATATTATTTTTACATCACCTTCGTTTAGTTTTGGATTTAAACCTGCACTTGGTAGTACTATCTTATCCTCATCTACCTTAAACTCTAAGCTTGTTTCATAGGTTAGGTTTTCTTTTTCTAGTCCTAGCATTTCGATAGTATTTGCTGCATCCTTATTTTTTACTATCTTATCAAAAATTTCTTGGCTAACTGTGGTAAGTGGTTTTGATGTATCAATCCCTGCAAGGACTCTCTCTGCCTCAAATTCTACATATACTAGAGGTAGATTTTGAGATTCTTTGCTAGAAGGCTGTCTAAAATCATCAACTTGGACTTGAAAATCATTGCTTTTGCCATCTCCTCTAAAGCAAAGTTGGGAAATGATATTCCAACCTAGGATAAAGTCTGCCAGATATTTGTTGCCTGTTGGATCTAGGGGCAAGTCAAAACTATCATCGTTAGCAACAATAACTGGGGCTGAACCTATTTCAAGGCCACCTAACCTTAAATTTACCCTAGCCCTTCTCCAGCCACGCTTTTCATCGATTACATCTTTATCGATATAGTCAACATCAATTTTATCAGCTATAGATTTTTTTAATAAACTATTGCCCTTTGTATCAAACATGGCAGTGATAGGCTCACCCCCCACTGCTGCTTTTAAAAATATATAATTTAGATATTTTTTATCTGCTATCTCTACCTTAGTAAATTCCATTATTGCTCCTTGGTATTTCTTATTTCTATCTGCTTTATAATTTCATGGTCTGCATAATAAATATAGTCTGTGTCATTATCAGCAGTAAATATATATTTACTTAACTGGTCATTGACCCTACCTTCTATGCTAAGTCTTGATGGGTTTTGGTTTTTCTTATCTACTATTTTTAGTTCCTCTAAACTAGCACCTACATAAATATTACCCACAGATAAGTCTGAGCTACTTTCTGCAACAAGTCCTATTATCTGGGCATCTTTTATAGGGATGGGGTTTGTACTAGTATTTTTTAACTCAAAATCCACCCCACTTGCACTAGCCTTGTCAGCCATATTGTCAAATAAAGGCGAATATACCCTAATAGTTAGCTCTTCTCCTGGATTTAAGCTTTCGTAAGTTCCTTCGATATTTATATTACTTATTAATAGTTCTTCCAAATCATGGATGGTTAGAGGGAATTTGACAGTTTGCCCAAAAACTACAAATTCACCGTTTTTGTAGGATTCATCCCTCATAAAACTTTTGGAAAAGATGGCAACTGAAGATAGCTTTTCATCTTCAAAGTAGAGGGAAACATAGTTTTTGTCTGTATAATAATTTATGGTTTTATCAAATTCATTGCTGGCCTCTTCGATGTGAATATTTTTTAATGATTTTTTGGCATATTGGTAGCTAGTACCCCAAGTAAGGCCATTTATACAAAAATCATTATTCTCTCCTTCATTATTATTTATGTAAAGTTCGATAATTGGGGCTTTTTTTATATCAAGAGCTTCTGTACTATTATTTTTAAAGGTGGCTCCAAGATTTATTCCACGGCCCTTTAAATTTGCCATGGTTTGGCTATTTTTATTTATCTGTTGGTAATCAAATTCCTCTTCATTTAAGCTTATGCCATTTTGCTCAAACTGGTCATAGGCAACTGGCAAAGTATATTTTTTGTTATTTATATAAAAAGAATCATAGTCATTTTTACTTATTTCTAAGGGGGCTAGGGTTTTTGCTTTTTTTATAGGTTCTTGTTCTTTTTTCTGACATGCACTTAGCAAAATCATAGCAAGTATGTATATAATTTTTTTCATTCTTCTAAGCCCTCCATTAACCTATTATACAATATTTTTAAAATTTTTACCTTTGGGATATAAATATTATAATAAATTATTTATCAAATTAAAAGCGCTATTTTTAGCGGGTGCAACCAGTAGTTGCCAAATTTCCAAATTAGATTGGTGGTATGTTAAGGCAGATTTTTATAAAATGAACTTAGAAAAATATAAGGAGGATCTTATGATACTGGCTGATAAGATTATAAGTTTAAGAAAAAAAGAAGGAATGACCCAAGAGGATCTGGCAGGTCAAATCGGAGTAAGCCGCCAATCAGTTTCAAAGTGGGAAAGCTCTTTGAGCATGCCTGACTTGGATAAGGTTGTAAAATTATCTCAAATATTTTCTGTAAGCACAGACTTTTTACTTGATGATAGTTTGGGTATGGAGCAGGTAATAGTAGACGAAAAGGTAGAAGAAACTTCGAGAATCATAGACTTAGATTTGCTAAACCAATATTACTCAGCCTATGATAAGTTAGCTAAGTTTATATCCCTTGCAACTATTCTAGTCATAGTATCACCAATAGCTTATATGACCCTAGCTGATATTAATGAAAGCTTGGGTGTGATTATATTATTGGCAATGATTGCTTTGGCAGTAGGTCTTTTTATAAACTCTGGTTTTGCTATAAGTAAGTATGAGTTTATAGAAAAAGAGCCTTACAATTTCTCTTATGGTGTAGAAGGTGTTATAGATAAAAATTTAAGTGACTATATGCCAACCCTTAAGAGAAATATAATTATAGCAATTGCTATATTTATCCTATCTCCAGCAATATATTTACTTGCTAAAAATCAAGGGATAACAAGCAATACGCCTGTTTACTTATTTTTATTGCTAACTGCCATTGGGGCAAGCCTTATGGGATATAGTATGATAAAATATTCATCCTATAGGGATATATTAAAGTATAGAGACCCGAAAATCCAGAAAAAAGAAGGAAAAATTGGCAAGATATCAGGCGTGCTTTGGATAAGTGCCATTGGTATTTTCTTTATATATAGTTTTTGGACTGGAAATTGGCAGACTAGCTGGATAATATTTGTAATTGCTGGATTTTTACAAGTTATAATCGCTATGGTACTTGACTAGGCATAAAAAAAGGGATGAGCATATACTCGTCCCTTTTTTATATAAAATTATTTTTTAAATCTTCTAGTTACCCAGTTATCGGTAGAATAGTTTAGGATATTTCTCTTATAAACTCTTTCACCAAATCTATAAACTAATAATATAGTAACTATTAGTATAGCTACAGAGATTAGCCCCTCAATTAGGCTAGCATATCCATTTAATAGTCTAAGTGGCATGAAAAATGTAGAGGCTAGTGGCACATAGCTTAGTACCTTTGTTAGCATAATATCTCCCTTGCCTCTAAGGCTAATAGCTAGGAAAAATAAAATAATTGTACCTAGTATAAGTGGTGTTCCCATCTTTCCTGCATCTTCTACTTTGGTAGCAAAAGAAGCTAACATACCGGCTAGTATTAAAAATACAAAAATGCCTAGTAAAAATAATAAAACTATCTCTGCTATCATGCCATAGGTAGATCCAGTTAAATTATATGATAGGTCTATGCCATCTAATAATCCCTTAGATTTAACTATGAAAAACCCTACTATACCAAATATTACATAAGTGATAATTTGTACAAAGACAGCTATAAAATTACCAAACATCTTGCCAGCAAAGTAATCTCCTGGTTTTACAGATGAGAAGATAAATTCTATCATCTTTGTACCTTTTTCTGTGGCTATATCAGCTAAAACTAGGTTTACAAAGCTCATAAGCACCATATACATTAAGAACATCAAAATAAAATAGATAATTTGTCCAACCATTTTATTATCAGATTTTTCATCTGCAATTTTATTTATTACTGGAGTTTTTGCTAGTATTTCCTGTTGGCTACTATCAAGCTTTGCCCTATCTTCATTTAACTTATTTTGAATATTTGTCAAAATATTTTGAAAGGCTAGCGTTTCTGGCATAGAAGCATCTGCTTCATTAAAGTCAGCTATTAGTTGACCGTCTTCTTCCCTTATTTTTGCATATGAAGAAATCTTTCCATCGTCTATAAACTGGTCAATCTCATCTTCTTCTATAGGTAAAAACTGCTCATCTTCAAAATATGGTTTTAGCTCTTCACTTGTAATAATTCCCATTTGACTTTCACCAGAGCTTGCTGCAAAGTAACCACCTACACCACTTAAAACACCAAATATTATAGGTAATAAAATCATAGCCCAAAAAGCACCAGATTTTAGGTGGCCTTTTAGGGTTTCTAGCATTACTATCTTTATTCTACTCATGACTTTCCACCACCCTTGCAAAGATTTCATTTAGGTTTGGAGCAGCTTGGCTAAATTGGGATACGAAGCCAATGTTTTTACTTATATCCTCATAAAGTGCTCTACTATCTTCTGGGTCATTTAAATAGATATTCCAAATATTTCCAGTTTTAGTATAAGACTTTACTTTTCCATCAATTAAAGGAAGTAAATCCTTGTCAGTTTCAACAAGTACTCTCTCTCTTGGGAAGGAGTTTCTAATCTCTGTTGGAGTTCCGTTTAGGACTATGCGGCCATTTTTAATCATAACTAGCTTATTGCAAAGGGCCTCCACATTTTCCATATTGTGGGAGGAGAATAAAATAGTCATGCCCATGGCATTTAATTCTTTGATAATATCTTCTAAAAGTCTGATATTATATGGGTCAAGTCCTGATAGGGGCTCATCTAGGATAACAAATTCTGGTTTGTAAATAACTGCCGCTAACAGTTGAACTTTTTGCTGGTTACCCTTCGATAGGGATTTGATTTTATCAGTGAGTTTCCCCTTTATTTCAAACCTATCAAACCATTTATTAAGTTCATCATCTGAGATGTGGTCCATTTTGTTGAGTTTTGCAAAATACCTTATCTCTTCTTCTATAGTTTTTTTAGGAGAAAGAGATCTTTCCTCTGGTAAAAATCCAATTTTTTCTAGAGGAACATCCTTTATAGGTCTTCCCTCATATGTAATAGAGCCAGTGTAATCATCAAAAAAGTTCATTATTGACCTAAATAGGGTGGATTTTCCAGCACCATTTTGACCAATTACTCCAAAGACATCGCCTTTTTCGACTTTAAATGATACATCATCCAAAGCTTTGAGGCTACCAAATGTCTTTGAAACATTTTTTACTTCAATCATATGTTTTCCTTTCTATTTTTTATCAGGGTAATTATATCATGATTTGAAATTATTGCATATATTTATAAATTAATAATATATAAATAATAACAATTAAAAAGCTGGTACAAAATTTGTACCAGCTAAAAATTATTCTAAGTCTAGGTCTGAATAGTCGCCTTCTAATAACTTATTTATATCTTTTACTCCCATTTCGTGGAGTAAATCTTCTATTTCTGCATTTCGTGAGTCAAGTTCAGATATTAAATCTTCAATCTCATCATCGTGCATATCATTGGTATTCATGTTTTCTTCTCCAGGTATAGATCCTGGTAGGTCAATTACAAAATCATCGCCATCTCCAGTTGAAAAACTAACTGGTCTGCCATTTCCTTTTGAATCTACCTTGTTATCTCTTTTTTCTTCTAAGCTCATAGTTTGATCCTATTTTTTATTTTCATCAAATATTTTCTTTAGATATTTACCTGTATAGGACTTTTTGTTTTTAGCAAGTTCTTCTGGAGTGCCACATCCGACGAGTGTTCCTCCTCCATCTCCACCTTCAGGTCCTAGGTCTACTAAGTAATCTGATACCTTTATAACATCTAGGTTATGTTCGATTACTACTACTGTATTATTTTGATCGACTAATCTATTTAAAACATCGATTAGTTTGTGAACATCTGCCATATGAAGACCTGTTGTTGGCTCATCAAGGATATAAAGAGTTTGACCTGTACCAACTTTTGCAAGTTCTGTAGCAAGTTTTACCCTTTGGGCTTCCCCACCAGATAATTCTGTGGATGGTTGGCCTATTTTTATATATCCAAGTCCTACATCATATAAGGTTTGAAGTTTTCTAACAATTGGTGCGTGGTTGGCAAAAAATTCTATGCCTTCTTCAACTGTCATATCTAAAACTTCTGATATATCCTTACCCTTGTATTTTACCTCCAAAGTTTCCCTATTGTAGCGTTTACCATGGCAAACTTCACAAGGTACATATACATCTGGTAAGAACATCATATCTACTTTGATTGTACCATCACCCTTACAAGCTTCACAACGTCCACCTTTTACATTAAAAGAAAATCTTCCTTTTGTGTAACCTTTCATTTTTGCTTCATTGGTCATGGCAAAAACATCACGGATGTGGTCAAAAACTTTGGTATAGGTAGCAGGGTTTGAACGTGGAGTTCTACCAATTGGTGATTGGTCTATAGCTATTACCTTATCAATTTGGTCTAGGCCTAGGATCTCATCGTGTTTTCCAGGACGGACCTTGGTTTTATTTAATTTTTTGGTTACTGACTTATATAATATTTCATTTACTAAAGATGACTTACCAGAACCAGAAACACCAGTTACTGATGTTAGCACACCTACAGGGATTTTTACATCTATACCCTTTAGGTTGTTTTCTGATGCTCCTTTGATTTCTATAAAGTCATCACTGGTTCTACGTTCCTCTGGAATAGGTATTACCTTTCTACCGGATAAATAATCTCCAGTAATAGATCTTTTTGAATTTTTTATATCATCCACTGTTCCTTTGGCAACTATTTCTCCACCATGGACACCGGCCTTTGGTCCTATATCTACTATAAAGTCTGCTTCTTTTATAGTATCTTCATCGTGTTCTACAACTATTAGGGTATTTCCAATATCAGTTAAGTTTCTAAGTGATGTTATCAGTCTATCGTTGTCTCTTTGGTGAAGTCCTATGGATGGTTCGTCAAGGACATAGCAAACTCCAACTAAACCTGAACCTATTTGAGTTGCAAGCCTTATTCTTTGACTTTCTCCACCAGATAGGGTTGATGCAGAACGGCTTAAGGTTAGATATCCAAGGCCTACATCGTCTAAAAATTTAAGGCGTGATTCTATTTCTCTTATAATAAGCTCGGCAATATTTGCCTTCATTTCTGATAATTCTAGGTCTTTAAAGAATTTTACAGAGTTTTCTACTGATAATTCTGTAAGGTCAGCTATATTTGTTTGATCAACCTTGATTGATAGAACTTCTGGTTTTAGCCTATCACCATGGCAGGTCTTACACTCTTCCTCACCCATAAATTCTCTAAATCTTTTTCTTTGTGTTTCAGAATTTGTTCTTTCATATCTGTCAGCTAAATTAGTAACTGCTCCTTCAAACTTGCCCTTATATCTTTTTCTTCCAGAAAATCTTGAGTCAAATACAAAGGATAAGTCATATTTTGTCCCATAAAGGATATCATCAACTAAACCCTTTGGTGCGTTTTTCAGAGGCTCATCATAGGAAAAATCATAATGGTCTGCAATGGCACGGATAGTTTCATAGTAATAAGAATCCTTAGCAGATCCACTATAGGCATCTACCGCATCCTGGTTAATGGATAAGTTTAAATCTGGAATTACAAGTTCTGGGTCAATTTGTAAGTGAAAACCCAGTCCATTACAATCTGGGCACATACCAAGGGGCGCGTTAAAAGAAAACATATTTGGAGTGATTTCTGGTAGTGAAACGTGGCCATCCGGGCATGCAAGTTTACTACTTAGCATAAAAGGCTCACCATCAATTACATCTATCAAAATAATTCCATCAGCAAGACCTAGGGCTGTTTCTAGGGAATCAGTTAATCTTGATTCAATACCTTCTTTTATCACAATCCTATCTACAATTATTGATATGTCGTGTTTCTTTGTTTTTGAAAGCTCTATATCTTCTTCCAAGTCGTGGCGCTCGCCGTCTATTACAACCCTTACAAAACCTTGTTTTTGGATATTTTCTAAGGCTTTCTTGTGTTGGCCTTTTTTACCACGTATCATTGGGGCAAGGACTTGGATTCTAGTTTTCTCTGGTAATTCTAGGATTTTATCAACCATTTGGTCGATAGATTGGGCTTCAATTTTTTTGCCACATACCGGGCAATAAGCATCCCCAATCCTTGCGTATAAAAGTCTATAATAATCGTAAATTTCAGTAACTGTAGCTACTGTTGACCTTGGGTTTCTGTTTGTAGTTTTTTGATCAATTGATATAGAAGGAGAAAGTCCCTCTATGCTATCAACATCTGGTTTGTCGACATTGCCCAAAAATTGTCTGGCATATGATGATAGACTTTCTACATAACGTCTTTGTCCCTCTGCATAAATAGTGTCAAAGGCTAAAGTGGACTTTCCGGATCCGGAAAGCCCTGTAAAAACTATCATTTCATCGCGTGGCAGGGTGATGTCGACATTTTTTAAATTGTTGGTGCGGGCACCTTTTATAACTATGTCGTGTTCTGTCAAATTATGCTCCTACGAAATTTTCTTTCATTTGTTTAATCTGGTCACGGATGTTTGCAGCACGTTCAAAGTCTAGCTCTTCAGCTGCCTTATACATCTGACTTTCAAGATTAATTATTATAGTATCTATATCTTCTCTATTAAATTCTTCTATTTCTGCTTCTTCTGTTGCTTTTGTAACTTGGATCATTTCCCCAATATTTTTTCTAATAGTTTGTGGGGTAATGCCATGCTCTTCATTAAATTTCATTTGGATATCACGGCGGCGGGCTGTTTCATCAATGGCTTTTTTCATTGATTTTGTAATATTATCCCCATACATGACTACATGGCCTTCGCTATTTCTAGCTGCACGACCGATAGTTTGGATAAGGGATGTTTCTGAACGTAAAAAACCTTCCTTGTCTGCATCAAGAATTGCAATTAGACTTACTTCTGGGATATCAAGACCTTCTCTTAGTAGGTTGATGCCGACAAGCACGTCAAACTCTCCTAAACGCAATTCACGGATGATCTCAGATCTTTCAATAGTTTTTATATCTGAGTGCAAGTATTTTACTTTTATGCCATTTTCTGTTAGATAGGTAGTTAAATCTTCTGCCATTTTCTTGGTTAGAGTAGTAACTAAGGCCCTGTCGCCTTTTTCTGTTGTCTTATAGATTTCTTCAATCAAGTCATCTATTTGATTTTCTGTTGGTCTTACCTCTACTATTGGGTCAAGCAATCCTGTTGGACGGATAATTTGTTCAACCATTTCTCCACCAGTTTTTTCCATTTCATATGGGCCAGGTGTTGCTGAAACATAAATAGCTTGATTTACCAAAGACTCAAACTCCTTAAATTTTAAAGGTCTATTGTCAAGAGCTGATGGTAATCTAAAACCATAATCTACTAAATTTTGCTTACGAGCCCTGTCCCCTTCATACATACCACCAACTTGTGGAATAGATACGTGGGACTCATCGACCATTATTACAAAATCATCTGGGAAATAATCTATAAGTGTGTATGGCCTGCTGCCAGCTGGTCTTTGGCTTAGGTGTCTAGAATAATTTTCTATCCCTGAACAAAAGCCAATTTCTTTTAGCATTTCTATATCATATCTGGTTCTTTGCTCTAGTCTTTGAGCCTCGAGTAGTTTATTATTTTCATTTAGATATTTTAATTGCTCTTCTAACTCTTGCTCGATAGTTACTATGGCACGTTCTGTCTTTGCACTTGTTGTAGCATAGTGGCTGGCAGGATAAATGTAGGCGTGGGACAATTTTGCAGTTACTTTTCCAGTTAAAGAGTCAAACTCTGAAATTTCTTCAATTTCATCTCCAAAAAACTCAAAACGTATAGCTTTTTGGTCAAAACCTGCTGGAAAGACATCTAAGATATCCCCACGTTTTCTAAAAGTACCCCTATCAAAGTCAATATCATTTCTTACATATTGAACATCGATAAGTTTTCTCATAACTTCTTCAGGGGCAATCTCTTGGCCAGGACGAAGTGAAACTACAAGTTCTTTATAATCTATCGGATCACCCAGACCATAAATACAAGAAACAGATGCCACAATTATTACATCGCGGCGTTCAAAAAGAGCCATGGTTGCAGAGTGGCGCATCTTATCTATCTCATCATTTATCGAACTATCCTTTGCAATATAAGTATCAGTTGCTGCTACATAGGCTTCTGGCTGATAGTAATCGTAGTAAGAAACGAAATACTCCACAGCATTGTCTGGGAAAAATTCTTTAAATTCTGTGAAAAGTTGGTAGGCCAAAGTTTTATTGTGGGCTAAAATTAAGGTTGGCCTTTGCACCTTTTCTATAATATTTGCCATGGTGAAAGTCTTACCAGATCCTGTTACACCACGGAGGATTTGATGTTTTTTACCTTGATTTAAACCATTTGCAAGGGTCCTTATAGCCTCTGGCTGGTCACCCCTAGGTTTATAATCAGAATTAATTTTAAATTTTTGCAAAGATTTATCCTTTCTTAAATAAAAAGGCTAAAAATAATATTTGCCTTTAAAATTTAGTATATATATATGATAGGCCAGTTTTTGACTAACTCTGACCTTTAAATTATTATTTATCTCATATAAAATATACTATTTTAGGCGGAATTTTCAATCTCACTTTACAGGGCTTTGTGGGTATAAAATTATTAGTATGAATTTATACTTGGAGGTAAATATGAAAAAAATCATTAATAGTCCAGAAAAATTAGTTGACCAAATGCTAGACGGTTTGGTTAAAGCTAATCCAAATAAAATAGAGAGGATTCCAGATACAAATGTAATTGCAAGAATAGATGCACCAGTTGATGGCAAAGTTGGTATTATTTCTGGCGGAGGATCAGGTCATGAACCGGCACACGCAGGTTATGTAGGTCATGGCATGCTAGATTGTGCTGTTGCTGGCGAAGTTTTCACATCTCCTACTCCAGACCAAGTTTTCGAAGCTATAAAAAAAGCTAATGCTGGCAAAGGAGTTTTTATGATCATTAAAAACTACCAAGGTGATGTAATGAACTTTGAAATGGCAAAAGAGATGGCTGAAATGGAAGATATTGACGTTGACTATATAATTGTAAACGATGATATAGTTGTAGATAAAAAAGAAGATCGACGTGGTGTTGCAGGAACTATCTTTGTTCACAAAACTTTAGGTGCAATGGCTGAAAACGGTGCAAGTCTAAAAGAAATAAAAAAAGCAGCCCAAAAAATTATAGAAGACATAAAAACTATAGGTATGGCAACCAAACCATGTACAAATCCATCTGATGGAAAAGAATCTTTCTTGCTTGAAGATAATGAATTTGAAATGGGAATTGGGATCCATGGTGAAGAAGGTATCAAAAAAGAAGAAATGAAATCAGCCGATGAAATTGTAAAAGAAATGGTTGATAGATTACTAGAAGAAATAAAAGATAACGATAGTGAATATGCTGTTATGGTAAACGGTATGGGAGCAACCCCAGAAATGGAACTTTATCTTGTAAATAATAGCCTAACAGATTATTTAGCAGAAAAAAATATACAAATAGCCCGAACATATGTTGGAAACTTTATGACAAGCATGGATATGGCAGGTTTTTCAATCACTCTTTACAAAGTAAATGATGAGAGATTAAAATTACTTGACCAAGAAGTAGATATAGTTAGAAAGTAGTGAAAAAATGGAAATTAAACAAGCACAAGAAATTATAAATAAAATAGCAGATGAAATTATAGCAAATAAAGATTATTTAACAGACCTTGATAGATCCATAGGTGATGCTGACCATGGTGTAAACATGGCCAAAGGTTTTAAGTTTACAAAGGAAGCTATAGAAGGCGATTTTTATGATTATAAAACCTTATTTAATAAAGTTGCTACTACATTGCTCTCAAAAGTAGGTGGAGCTAGTGGTCCATTATACGGATCATTTTTTATGAAATTTGCTGCAAGCCTTAAAGATGTAAGTGACTTTAGTCGCGAAGATTTTAACAAAGCTTTTGAAGCAGGAGTTGATGGAGTAAAACAAAGAGGAAAAGCAGAATTAGGCGATAAAACTATGGTTGATGTTCTTGAGCCTGTTTCAAAGGCTCTAAATGAAGGAAAAAATTTTAAAGAAGTTATAAAAGTTGCCGAAGAAGCTATGAATAAAACAAAAGATATAAAAGCAAATAAGGGACGAGCATCCTATGTGGGTGAAAGATCAATTGGTCACATAGATCCAGGTGCAGCAAGTTCATATATAATGATAAAAACAGGATTAGGAGAAATTGATGATTAATATATTAATAGCAAGCCACAGCCACAAATTAGCTGAGGGTCTCACTGAATTAGTAGGACAAATGGCTGGTGATGTAAATATAGAATACTCTGGTGGTACAGAAGATGGTGAGCTAGGTTCAAATTTTGAAGAAATAAACGAAAAAATGACAAGACTTGCTGAAGATGGTTTAGTAGTATTTTTTGATTTAGGATCATCTATGATGAATTGTGAAACAGCCTATGAAATGCTAGATGAGGATTTAAAAGAAAAAGTAATACTAGCTGGGTCCCCACTAGTAGAATCTTGCGTACAAATAGGGGTAAGCATAGATGAAAACACTAGTCTAGATGATATAAAAGATATGATTAGCAATTACGATTTAAATAAGCTTAATTAATAATTATAAGTCTATGAGCTTAAATACTTGATATATTTACAAACTTGTTTAATAAAATTAAGATAGTATATTAGTATTATTAATTTCATTAAGGAGGGTATATATGAAATTTAAAAACTTAAAATATGGAGCATCAGCTCTAGTACTAGCAGCTGTACTAACAGCATGTGGTGGAGAAAATGCTCAACAAGCTAAGGAAGATGTAAAGGATGCTGCAAATAATACTGAAGCAGCAGTTACAGAAGAAATTAACGAAACAAAAGATGATGTAGAAGAAAAAATCGATGACTTAAAAACAGGTATCGAAGAAAAAGAATTTGCTATTAGCCTAGATGATGCAGTAGCTAAATTTAAAGAAACTTTCCCAGAAGAAGGCATTGAAATCTCTGGTGTAGAATTAGATGAAGATGACGGAAAATATGCTTACGATATTCAAGGTTTTAAAGAAAACAAAGAATATGAAGTAAAAATCGATGCTGAAACTGGAGATATCTTAGCTCAAGAAGAAGAAGTTGATGATGATAACGATGATTTAGATGATGATATTGCAATTGACTTTGCAACAATCATAACCCCACAAGAAGCTATGACAAAATCTTTAGAAAACAACACAGGTTATGTAAAATCATATGAACTAGACCACAATGATGATGGTAAACTAGTTTATGAAATAGATATCGAAGATGGAGACGATGTTGAACTAGATGCTGAAACTGGAGACATCATTCACAAATAATTATAAAAAACAAAGGACCATTTAGGTCCTTTTTTATTGCCTACATTGATCTATAATCAGTACCTCGCCTACTATAAATATAAAGTCCAAGTCCTATCAAAAATACTAAAAATCCCAGTCCTCCCCTTTTGGAAAAGAATAAAATAACAGATAAGATTATAAATACTATGCCAAATATACTTTCTAACTTTAGTTTTTTCATAACCTTTCTCCACATTTAATTATATAATAAAAAAACCTCCCAATTATGAGAGGCATCGTTAAAACATATATTTATCTAGGTACGTAGTTTGTATTGTTTTCAGACTTCTTACCAATACCAAAAACTACTGCTCCTATAAGTAATACAAAAAATCCTAGACCACCTCTACTATCAAAAAACATATACACAGAGTATAGCATAGCAATTATTCCAATAATTTGTGCAATTTTACCTTTTTCCATAATATCTCCTTTTATTTTTTCATATATAATATACTTACCCAAAAATTCAACTTTATTAAAACTATGGAATAACAAATACTAGCTTATAGAGATCCTTCGGTCAGTCCAAAAGGACTTCCCTCTAGCATGACAGTGTGGGATTGAGGATCCTTCAAGGATTACAGCGTAGGATAAAGTAATCCACTTCATACCATTCACTAATTCAAAACCCGCTGTCATTCTGAGCTGAAAGCGAAGAATCCCTTTTTAAATTTAAAGGATATTCTTGTAAATACTATAACAAACTATATTTATATTATTAACAACACACCTCCCCATCTTGGGGACCCTTTAAGGGCGTTCCGATTCGCCCTCCAAAGGGTCCCCAAACCCCTACCAAACTCACCCTAACGGCCACTCGCGTGGGGCGGAGTTATATTATAAACACCAAAAATCGGGTTTTATCAATCTCAAATTTCTAAAAATCGAAAACTCGCTTCGCTCAGACAGTGCGATTTTTTAACGAAATTATGAGATCTTAAAACACCAATTTTTTCCACGTCTAAGCTTAAGAATGCTTAGGTTTATGGTGCAGATTGGAACGTTAATAATAAAAAAAGATTTCTCATTTCTAAAACATATCTCATCCCTGGGGATCCTTCTGTCGTTAGCACTCCATCAGGATGACAGCGTGTGAAGACGGACCCTTCTTTCATCATTACTCAATTCTACATTCCTCGGCACTCTTAAACCCCGGTGTCATTCTGAGCGAACGCGAAGAATCCCTTGGGAGTGCTCATTCCTGAAAGATCCTTCGGTCAGTCCAAAAGGACTTCCCTCGAGGATGACAATAGGGTAATGGAATCCAGTCTTCTTCCATCCATTCGGTAATTCCAACCACCACACGACTTTCTAATCCCACTTCCTATATTTATTTCATATAATATATGTACCAAAAAAACTCCCAATCGGGAGTTTTACAGGGCGCATAATTAAAAGAAATATTTTGTTCTGTTTCTCTTTCTGCCTTCTGCATTATCTGATGGATTTCTAAATGCCATAACAATAAATAGAATTGCTAAAATTACAGAAACTACCGCAAAAATTGGTTGGTTTTGTTTGTATGTAAAATATGCAACTATTAGCCAAATTATACCAACGATAATTCTTATAGCCTTAGAACTATTACTCATTAATTTTCTCCTTTCTATTAAAATTTATACTTAAAATGCATTAAACATTATTAGTACTAAAAAACTGATTGCAAATACAATTATTGGTAAGATGTACTTTCTAGGATGTTTCCAAATCTCATTTTGTGTCTTTGTATTGGTAATAGGTTTTAGGGTTTCAAGCTTATAAGAAACAAGAACTTCAACTATTGTTACAATCACCATGTTAGCTATTAATAAATAACTAGGTTCTATACTTTTAAAATTAATCACTGCAATTATGGCATTGATGATTATAAAATATAAGGCTAGAACTTTAATGTAATCTTTTTGCAAACTTGCCTTAGCATTTGGGAACATCTTATCATAATTTCTCAAGCCTTCACTTGATGAAAACATGGTTAAAAGCGGTGTATTTACAGCTCCTACCGCACAAGCAATAACAATTCCCATAGCTCCTGGCAGAGCCAAAGATGCAAATACAATCATTACTATAATTGATAAGGAGTTTATTATGTATACACTTTCTGCGAGGGCAAATTTTAAGAAATAGTTTTTAATATGAAGTTTATTAATTTTGCTATTAGTTCTTGTAGAAAAATATATATCTTTAAATAATATTGAAACTATTGCAATATCAACTATTGTAGCAATCCCGCCATAAAGTAAGGAATAATTTATAATCACATATAAGCCTATAAGCGATAATACTAAAATTATCATAAACTTTCCTAAGGAAAGATTTAAAGTATTACTTGCTGCAGCAAAAAAAGTTATGACTAGCATTATAAAGGTTACTTTTACATAAAAATCAAAAGGCGCCTTTAGCAAATATAAGGCTATAAAAACTAAGACTAACTTACTAAAAATGGTATCGATTAAAATTGCTAGGATAAAATTTCTATTTAGGATTTGATTACTAACAGGCAATGCATAGTAGGATAGAATCCTGTCATTGCCTACATACCCCCTAATATAATAGAAGATTGATCCAGCTAGAGCTACTGCCGCAAAAACTAAAAATCTCTCATTAAAAACTATATCCTGCCTACTTTTTAGTAGACCATCTAAAACAGCATAAGCAACTATAGCATAAACTAGATATTTTATAAGTCTTTGCCTATCAAGAAGGTCTTTGGTAAAAAGCTTAAACATTGCTAGCTCCAAAAGACTTCATAATCTCATCAGAACTTAATTTTTCTACAATTTGTTTTTTCTCACTGAATTTTCCATTGTGAAGGAGTATGTATGAATCAGCAACTTCATTTATAGATTCGAGTATGTGAGTAGACATAAAAATAGAGCCATATTTCTTGTATTTTTTTAGTTCTTGGTACAAAAACACAGTAGATTCAAAGTCTAATCCATCTACAGGCTCATCCAATACTAAAAATGGAAGTTTAAGCCCAAGGGCTGCTATTATGTAAAATTTCTTGGCATTTCCCATAGACAAATCTTTGAGTACATAATCTTCATATTTATTAAAGTTAAATCCATCAATCAGGGATTTTATATAATCATCATCGATTTCTCTGCCATAAGTTTTGTAGAGAAATTCTGCATATTCCCAAAAGCTCCAATACCTAAAAGCTGTATCATCTGAAAAAACTGCCATCCTATTTTCTTTGAAATAGGGATCCTTAAAATCAGAATCTTTGCCCATGAATCTTATCTCAGATACTTCATATTTAGGATGTATATCCATAATGGTTTTAATCAGGGTGGTTTTCCCAGAACCATTGCTACCAACCAGGGCTACTACTTCCTTTTGATTTATAGAAAAGCTACAAGCATCAAGAATATTTTTTTCTGGATCATACCAAGATTTTAAATTTTTTACTGTAAAAAGTTCTTCTCCCATACCGCCTCCTATCTTATAACTCCTATACCCGTTTTTTATTTATTTTATAAAAAATTTTAAACATTACTTGCCATATACTCATGCATACTTAAATTTAATAATATAAGGCTGGCCACTTTATTTATTCAAATATAAAATAATGCGGCCAGCATTTCTATAGGGTAATTACCGTATGTCTTGCAATTAATTATTTATTTTCAACTACTTTTTCTTCTTTATATGTGATTCCCTTATATAAGAAAGCAAGACCAAGTACTGCACTAATTACAGTAAACGCAATGTCATTTCTTGTGTAGCATAGATAAGCTACCACAAACCATATAATAGCTAAAACAATTCTAAAAATTTTTCTTCCCATAAGATCCTCCATTTATTATTTTTTTTATGGTAAATTCATTTTCCCAAAGCTAATTTAAGCATTAGCCTTTGCTTTTTCCATTTCTGCAAGTTTCTCATTAATCACTTTTTGAGCTTCTTTTGCGCCTTCAAACGCCTCTTTAAAAGATGGTTCAAATTTTTTGCTATATATTAAGTAAACTATGATAGAAATATAGTTTAATGCTAATAGCCAAATATTTCCTCTATATATTAAGAATGATAGGCTAATTATAGACATAGCTACTACTAATTTATCTATAAAATTAATTACCCTTTCATTTGCATCTAATTTCTTAAATATAAAAACTAATATCAAAACTAGATCCAAGATTAAAAGTTCTACACTATTTGAGTTAAAGATAAACAATCCCATAAATGCAAAAGACAGTAAAATTTTCCAGGAAAATTTATTCCTATTTTTGTAAATTGTGTATGCAAAAAATAAAATTGCATTCATTATAACTACAATATTGGATATATTATCTGGAAGTGTAAACATCTTACCTAAAAAGCAAATATTAAAATATAAAATATTATAAATCCAAAATATAACCAATAGCATATCCATATAATAATATATGAGTTTGCTATACTTCATCATAATCTCAAAAGTATCAAAAAGTTTAAGAGTATACTTTAAAGTTGCAAGCCCCCACAACACTAAGAAAAATGTTGCATAAGCCTTGTCATATATGCCCTGGTCTTGGGATACTAGCATTGTAAACTTATTTGTCTTAGTAAAAAAATAAAATAAGATTGTAAATACAATTACAATACTATATTTAAAATAAACTTTTTTCTTGCTCAAGTACCCCTCCCCATATCTTTCCAAAGCTGATAGTCATCGAACTAGCATCCTTATTTAGTATATAGTTCATCATTTTTATTAAGTAATTCCAATATGTAGAAAACGATGTATCTATTAGGATCCTAAACCTGCTTTCAATATTTAACATATTTTCTTTGATATACTTGTAGTCTTCTTCACTTAAAGAAAACTTGCCATTCTTGTAATTAACTTTGCTTAAAAATCTAGTATCTTTAAGAATCTTGAAAGCCGTTACAAGTTTACCAAAAGTAAACTCATCTGTAGCTCCAATTTGATAGTAACCATCATTAAATTCCAAGGTGAATTCTTGTCTTCTTTGCTCTTCATTTTCTAGCTCTTCACTAGATTCTAGTTTATTTATATTTGAAAATAAAAATAAAACTGGCTTATAGTCAAGGTCTGACAAAATATAATTAACTTCATCTAAGGAGAAGTTTTGGATATCCTCCAAAGATCCTATAGTTTGTTCAACTTCTTCTACTGGATGATCTAGGATTAATGTATAATATTCTTCTTCTATGACCTTTTTTTCATTTTCAAATAATTGGTCACTAATAATAATTTCGTCAAAATTTAGGATTTCTTCAAACATAAAACTTTGGAAATCCTCATCACTAATGCCATATATGATTAGCTCCATCTTATTTGCTTCGGTAAGACCATTATAAAAACCACCTTCCAATTCAAGATCTGTGAGAAATTTGTGGTTATTTTTCAAAAAAAGGTGTTCTAATAGATGAACATATCCTCTTTTGATCTCTTGGTTTTTATATCCTGCCAAAAAAAGCACTTTGATAATATTTACAGGAGAATCATAGTAGGCAAGATACTTATAAGGGTTTATTCTTTTAATCATCTATCCTACTCTCCATATCTATGCATACATCCATTACATTTAGCTCATCTAATATTGAAGCTACATCTTCTTTTGTTAGATCATCAATATATTCTATAAGGTGGTCAAAGTTTATTTCTTTTCCTGCATACCTAGAATACGGTTCAAGCAGATAGCCCCAGTGGCTATCTAGGTTTGCCATCCTAAGCGAGCTGATATATTTGTGTTTTACTTCGTTAAGATAAGTCGTATTTTTTATTAACGATTCGACTTTTTTTATTATAGCTTGATCAATATTTTCGTGGTTTTCTCCCTTATAAGAACAAAAACATCCTGAAAGTATACTATTACTTTCTGCAAAGACCTTAGTCATTGAAGAATATATGTTTCCATGCTTCCTCAGATCATAATATGCATCACCCATCTTATTTTCACCTATGGCAAATTTTATGAGATTTAAAATAATAAGACTTTTAAGATTTGTAGAATACTTTATATCAGCTACATAACCTACAAAGGCTTGCTTACAACCATCGTCTATTTCTTGGTTGTATATAGGCAAATAATCTATATTTTTTATATAGTCTTTTTTTTGGACAGGCATGTCCTTCCAATCAATTGATTCTTTGATACTATCATTTGACAACTTGGAATACCTAACATTATTAAGTTCCCTCAACAAAAATTGAAATACACTGTTGATTGGTTGATTTTCTTGGTAGTGATCAACTTCGAGCAAATTTATATTTTTTGTAATAAAATCTATTTCATCTTCTAAAGATAATATGTTTAACAAAAGGTAATTATCATTGTAAATTACAATATTATTTATAGTCATAAATACTCCATTTTGTTTAAACAAGTCGGTATATTTTATTCTCAAATTACCAACAGATTTTACCAAAGCATTTGTATTGATATCAGCTTTAACCTTGTAATAATATGTGTTTAAAAAAACACCATTATCTAACCACATCATATCTTTCTATAATCCCTATACTCTATCAGAAATCACACAAATTTATACATATTGCAATAAATTTTCTGCATTATTTTTCTTAATCCAGCTACAAACTGTGCCCTCTTTTTTGTTGACATTAAGTGCACGTAAGTAACAGCCCTTGCATTTATAGATAAATTTACAATTTTTGCTACAACCATTGTCAAAATTTGGTTCATCAATTTCTAACAAGGTGTCTAAAATTTCTTTTTTAAAGTTTAAACTATCATCAATTGTGCCAATGTTAAATGTGGTTGGACTCATAACACATGGGCGCAATCTTTTTTTAGAATCTATGGTAAAGCTTGAAGTACCTGCCCCACAATTGCCGCTTTTTCTATTAAAATCAGTTGAGTCTATTATTTGAATAATGTCAGAGAATTCTTCAAGGGTCTTGTTTATGTAAGATAGGTAGTCATCGTGTTTGGATACCTTATGGTCCTTATTAAAATTATCACCCCTACCAAATTCCTCCACAAAGTTATAGGAAAAGCTTTTTGCTCCTAAATCTCTAGCAAGTTGGGCTAGTTCGTGGATTTGCCACATATTATCATCAAAAATAGCTGATGTAAGCCTTACAAATATTCCGTTATCTGCCAATTTTTTGATATTTGCAGTACTTTTTTCAAAAGCACCTTCCATTCCTCTAAAGCCATCGTGAATTTGTGGGGATGAGCTATCAATAGAAACACTTACAACAATTTTTTCCTTATTTTCTACTAGTAGGTCTAGCAAGCTTTTACTAATTTCATGTGTACCATTTGTCAGCATTCCAACCATAGGAAATTTATCTAAACTCAATCTTAAAATTTTCTCAAATTCTGGATTTTCAAAAACTTCTCCACCAGTTAGCTCAATCATCAAAACTCCTTCATCTAGGAGAATATCAACAATTTTTTTGAACTCTTCAAAGTTGACCATGTCTTTGTTTGCATTGCTAGCACACATATAGCAATGCTTACACATTAAATTACATCTGTTTGTAACTTCTACTGTAGCTGAAGAAATAAGATAATCTTTAGAGCTATCTATTACATCTAGTGATTTATTTGATGGGCCTATTTGATCTGAAATCGTAATAACACCCTTTTTTTCCATTTGATTTATGAAGCGAGCGATTGTTTCTTTGTAGTCATCTCCTACTTGTACATCCCTAGCTACATCATTTATTATGTCTTTGCTTCCAAAGTTTTTATGTAGGACTCTAAGTAATATAGCAGCGTTTTTATTTAAATCTAGTATGTCAACATTTTCAATTTCATTTTCACTTTGTTTTCTAAAAAGGATGTCACCTTTTTTTGTGTATATTATTTGGGAATCATCTTTTAAATATACATATTTATCTAAGCTTTGTGCTTGCATTCTTCCTCCCAATTGCTTTATTATGTATGATATGAATAAATGTAGGTGGATGGTTGTATGGGCTAAATTCGCCCAGTAAATTTGAGAATAATCATCCAGTAATTTTGATTAGTCCAGCTAGTCCAGCTACTTCGAAATCTGGAACAGGACCGTCTACTAAGCAAACAGCTCCTACAGAACAAGCATAGCAATTATCGTGGTTAGCTACGATTGGTTCAGAACCATCTTCAAGATCTATAATTAAGTTTTCTTCGTCGATGTTTAAGCTTTTGATTTTTTTTCTGTCAGTCATTTTCCCACCCCTTATGTATTAAATCAGCCGGTAACCTTGATAACGCCAGCAACACCAGCAACTTCAAAGTCAGGAAGTGGACCGTCGATTAGACAAGCTGCACCAATTGCACATGTATTACATGCATCGTGGTTAGCTACGATTGGTTCTTGTTCTCCATCAAATTCAACGATTATATTTTGGTCATCAACACTAATATTTTTGATTTTTTTGTTTTCCATATTTAATCTCCTTGGAATTTATCCACCTACATAAAAACTTCATATCAAGGTCATTATAATACCTCCACATAGGAAAACAAGTTGCAAAAAAATATTTTACAAAATTTTAATATTTAAAATAATCAGATTTAAAGCTTGAAATACCAACGTTTTAACAAAATGTATAATTGAGCTTTGTTCATGTATTTTTATACATATTGTTCATGCATTGGAAATACAGAGTTTCAAAATACATCAAGTTTTATGTAAAATTTTTGTAAATTATAAATTTTCTATTATTATCAAATCTAAGTTAAATTCTTGTAAGATATATATTATAAATACTAGTTTTTTGCTAGCTTATAATTTGACAATATATAAATATATGCTATAATATATATGAACATATATTCATATGAATAGAGGTGATAATGATATCTATCAAAGATGAGCAAATATTATTTGATTTAGCTGACCTTTTTAAGGTTTTTGGTGATTCGACTAGGCTTAGAATAATGAATGTGCTATTTAATGGACCAACATCAGTTGGGGAAATTGCCCAAGCATTAGACATGAGCCAATCTGCAACCAGCCACCAGCTAAAGAGTCTAAAGGATAACAATCTGGTCAAGGCACAAAGAAATGGCAAGTCAATGTACTACGAACTTGCCGATGACCACGTCAAGATGATTTTTAAGACAGGATTAGAACATATTAAAGAATAGGAGAATATAATGAAAGTAAAATACAAAGTAGAAAGCGATAACATGTGCCCAAATTGTGCAGCAAAGATTGAAGAAGCTGTTAAAAAAATAGATGGAGTGAATGATGCCAACCTATCATTCCTAACTTTGAAGCTAAAGATGGAATTAGCTGATGGCGCTAATGAAGATGCTATCTTTGATGAGGCTAATAGACTTGCTGATAAGCTTGAGCCAGGGACAGTCTTTGTGAGGTAAGATATGTTTGAGTCCATGACAGATGCTCACAAAAAGGAGCTGAGTAAGCTTATAGCTACAGGTATTTTTGCTGCTATATTAGCAGTATTAAGTAATACTATAGGTGAAAATATATGGATTGTGGGTGGGTTTTTATTAGCCTACTTGCTAACCGCATGGAATGTTTTGATAAATGGGTTTAAGGGAATCATCCGTGGCCAGGGCATGGATGAGAACTTCCTTTTGTCTATAGCAACAATTGCAGCCTTCATCCTAGGCCGATATATAGAAGCAATTGCTGTAGTACTATTTTTTAAATTTGGTGATTTATTTGAAAATATAGCAAGCCATAAGTCCCGCCAAAATATAGAAGGGCTCCTAGACTTAGTGCCTGATGTGGCCAATAAAGTAAACCCAGATGGTTCTACTACAGAAATCGACCTAGATGATGTAGAAGTAGGAGATATCCTCCTGGTTCGTGATGGTGAGAAAATTGGTGTGGATGGTGTCGTTATAGAAGGTCATGGCCTCCTTGATACATCCTCTGTCACTGGAGAATCCATGCCAGTAGAAGCCGAAGTAGGGTCTGAGATTATATCTTCATCCCTTCTTACTGAGGGTATTATCAAAATACGCGCCCAAAAAGAATTTGATGATTCTGTTGCAGCAAAGATTATGGAGATTATAGAGGATTCCGCAGAAAGCAAGTCTGAAAGTGAAAAAATGGTAACAAGATTTGCCAGAATCTATACCCCAATTGTTGTAGCTATTGCGCTTATAGTAGCAATCATCCCTCCCCTATTTTTTGGAAGAGATTGGTATGACTCTATATTCTTGGCAGCTACATTTTTAGTAATATCATGCCCATGTGGCCTAGTATTATCAGTCCCACTAAGCTTTATGTCAGGCCTAGGCCTAGCTAGTGAAAATGGCATCCTTATAAAAGGAAGCCAGTATTTTGAAGGCCTAAACAATGCCAAAGTCCTATTATCAGACAAGACCGGAACCCTTACTACAGGGAATTTCAAAGTAAAAGATATAGAATACTTTGGTGACCATGATAAGGAAAAAATTCTCGATTATATATACAATATCGAGCTAATGAGTACCCATCCTATAGCAAAAGGGATAGTAGAAAGCCTAGACCGTGATGAAAAACATGACTTGTTTGAAGAAATAACCAATGAAAAGGGCCTTGGTGTAAGAGCTACTAGCAAGGATGGCGACCTAATAAAGATAGGTTCTGCTAGATTTATTGGCTATGATGGAGAAGAAAATGACAGGGCAATCTATGTATCTATAGATGACAAGCTTGCTGCAAAAGTAATAATCGAAGATGAAATCAAAGACCAATCATTTGAAACTATAGAATATCTTCACAAGCATTTTGAAAATATAGCTGTAGTATCAGGCGATGGCAAAAATGCAGTTGAAGAAACAGCCAAAGAACTTGGCCTAGATGACTACTTTGCAGAAGTAATGCCAGACCAGAAGCTAGAAATTATGAAAGGCTACCAAGATAAAGGACTTCCTACAGTCTTTGTAGGAGATGGTATTAACGACGCCCCAGTCCTTACCAATGCAGATGTTGGTATATCAATGGGAGAAACAGCATCTGACCTTGCTATAGAATCATCCGATATACTCGTAGTCAACGGAGAGTTTAGCCAGATGAGCAAGCTAATGAAAATCTCAGACCTTACCAACAGAACAGTAAGGCAAAACGTGATTTTCATAATGGCTGTCAAAATAGGAATCCTAATAGCAGGACTACTAGGATATGCAAGTATGTGGGCAGCAATATTTGGAGATGTTGGAGTTACAATAATAGCAGTCCTATGGGCAATGAGAATTTTAAGAAAGAAAATATGATTTAAAAAGGTCCGCAATATGCGGGCCTTTTATTTATTAGTTTTTAAAAACAAAGTCTGTCATTCTTTGCAAAAAAAGAAAGTGAACGCATCAAAGGAGCTCCTAGGTTAATATCAACTTCGTATAAAGATAATAATACTTTAAGAGACCCTTCGACTCCAAGGCTACGCCTTTACGCTCAGGATGACATTTAGGTTTTGATTTACATCTTGAATAAACATTCTAAAAAACTGCACTATCTAGCTTTACTATTATTTTTTAAAAACCAAGCCTGTCATCCTGAGCAAGTGAGCATAGCGAACGCGTCGAAGGATCTCATAAATTAATATTAACTCCAGTTAGAAATTAGCAGCATCACAATCCTTTTCGGCTCCAAGTCTATGCCTTTGCGCAGGGTAACATTAATATTTTTAGATTTTTATTTTAATTCTATTTTTTTACCTTTAAAGAGCTAACTGATTAAAAACCTCATCCTCATACTTATTCCAAATTATAAATCCTTGGGTCTTATCTTCCTTAGCATCTGCTTTTTTATAATTGCTATCTAATCTACTATCCTCGTGGGGCAATAAGCTTGCAGGTGTACCCGGAATATATAAATAATAATCTGCATCAGGTTTTATTCCTAGGGCAAAATCTACATTAAAATATATATCATCATAACGGCCATATTCTGAAGTTATTTCAAAATTATCAAGTTTCATCTTATAAACATTGTCATTTATCTGCTCTACTATATTAAACTTGCCCTTAAAATCAGAAGTATGGATTTCCTCCCCCCTATGCCATATCCAAGCATACTCAGTAAGGCCAGCATCGAATCCATCATTTTTAATTTTACCAAAATATGATCCTGTAAAGTTCCCATCCTCAGTAAACTCTAAATTTGTCCAGCCAGTATCTTCTCCATAGTTTCTAACTAACTGTTGACCGTTTAGCTTTTCAAACAAAAAATTTTGTAATTCATCTAGGCTAGGCCCAGCTTGTTTATCGTTTTCTAAAGTTTCTACGTCAGGTTTTTCTTCATTTTTACTGCAAGAACTTACTAAAAACAAAGACACAACCACTAGTATTATTTTTTTTCTAAATATATTCATTCTACTATTCAAATCTCAATCCCCTTTTGCTCTAAATTTTCCAAACACTCTTTCAAATACTCATCATCATGCTCTGGATAGACAGGATGGGTAAGATCTATCTTATCCAAATTCTGATAAGCATCTGCTTTCTTACCACGATACAAAGGATTTTCCCAAAGTGAATCTGGCTTATATCCCCTATTTTTCATTTCATCTATAATCATAATATGGTATTGGTAAAGCTTATAAGGACTATGATTAAATACATAATTTACTGTTGAGTGAGCTTTGCCCCAGCCTGCTCCTCGCAAGGCTGCACACTCTCTGTGCTGGCCCAATAGCTGCTGGCGAGGTAATTTTTTTATTAAATCTTCGTGCCAAAGGCGCATATAAATCTCCTTTATCTATCTTAAAATGTATTATACTATAATCAAGATACTGATTTTGTAGTATTTATTAATAAAAATATAAAATTTTCTTGCATTTTTTATAACTATGCCCTATAATGTAGATGAAGCTAGGGGTGCTTCATAGCTGAGAGACTTTAGTCAACCCTTAAAACTTGATACGGTTAATACCGTCGAAAGAAAGCTAACTATAAAGCTAAGTTTTAAAGACTCTCTCAACAGGAGTCTTTTTTATTTTATAAATTTTTAAGTCTCTTAGACAATTAAATACTTTTTAAAGTTGAGAGTGCACTAGGCGCGAAGGGGCATACCACCACGGGTATGGTATTTCCTTCGCGCTTTTTTAATAAGGAGGTGAAAAAATGATAAAAGTAAATGCTAGAGAACTTTCTTTTGTAGAAAATGAAAACCTATACGATTTATTAGAACGTGCTAACTTTAACCCAGACTTTGTAGCGGTAGAAGTTGATGAAAATCTAGTAAAAAGAGAAAATTTCAAAAACTTCTTTTTACAAGATGGAGCAAAAGTCGAGGTATTTTCATTTGTTGGAGGAGGTTAAAATGGATGATATCAGAAAAAAAGTTTTAGGAAGACAAGATCCTATAGTAAACGAAAAGCTAAAAAATGCTAAGGTTTCTATACTAGGATGTGGTGGTTTAGGGTCAAATATTGCAATGACCCTAGCCCGCTCTGGTGTGGGTGAGCTTTACCTTTATGATTTTGATACAATAGAATATTCTAATTTAAACCGTCAAAATTATACCCTTGATGAGCTGGGAGGAGATAAGGCAGAACTTACTAAAAAGAAAATCGAGTCTACTCTTCCCTACGTAAAATGCCACAGCCAAAATATATATCTAACTACTGAGAACATGGATACTATCGTTGATAAGACTGATATATTTATAGAAGCCTTTGACAATAAGGAATCAAAAACTATGCTATTTGACTATTTTGTAGGCAGAAAAGATAAATACCTTATCACAGGTACAGGTGTATCAGGTTTAGGTGAACTTAGCGATATAAAAATAAAACAAATAAATAATGTAACTTTGATAGGTGACTTTACTTCAAATCCAGATCAAGGATTATACCTTGCCTACGTAGGAATTATAGCAAGTCTTGAGGCCTTAACAGCTATAAAGATTTTAACAGGAGATTATAATGGAAAATAAAGACTACTTAGAGCTTGGTGGTAAGAAATTTACATCAAGGTTTATCCTAGGAAGTGGAAAATATTCACCAGAACTCATAGATGCTGCTATAAAAAGTGCAGAAGCTCAAATGATAACAGTAGCTTTAAGACGAGCAAATACAAAGGATGTAGCAAATATTATAAACTATATCCCAGATGATATAACCATCATCCCTAATACATCTGGAGCGCGCAATGCAGATGAAGCTATCAGAATTGCAAGACTTGCTCGCGAAATGGGTTGTGGTGATTTTGTAAAAATTGAAATCATGAGAGATAGTAAATATCTCTTGCCAGATAATGCAGAAACCTTAAAAGCTACCGAAGTTTTGGCTAAAGAAGGTTTTATAGTCCTTCCTTACATGTATCCAGACTTAAACTATGCTCGTGACCTAAGAGATGCTGGAGCTGCATCAGTGATGCCACTTGCAAGCCCAATTGGATCAAATAAGGGTCTGGCTACAAAAGACTTTATAAAAATAATTATAGATGAAGTTGACCTGCCAATTATCATCGATGCTGGTATAGGAACTCCATCACAAGCAGCAGAAGCAATGGAAATGGGAGCTGCAGCAATAATGGCAAATACTGGTATAGCAAGTGCTGGAGATATAACAATGATGGCAGAAGCCTTTAAACATGGGATAAAAGCTGGTAGACTTGCTTATTTATCAAAACCAGGCCGTGTGCTAGAAAAAGGTGCAGACCCATCAAGCCCATTAAGGGATTTTTTTGAGTAATATGAATATAAAAAGTGTAGAAGAATATTTTCCAGGCATGGATATAATCGTTTCAGATATAAAAGAAAAAGTAGATGCTATCTATGAAGAGGTAAAAAATTCTAAGGTAACAAATGCTGATATAGAGTCATCTTTAGAAAAAGATAACCTATCCTACCAAGATTTCCATAATTTCTTAAACGATAAAGATGGTATATTTTTAGAAATTATGGGAGAAAAGGCACATCAAAAAAGAATGAGATACTTTGGTAACAACGTAACCCTCTTCTCGCCTATCTATATAGCAAATTACTGCGAAAATTCTTGCAAATATTGCGGTTTTAGGGCCCAAAGTGACATCAAAAGAGCCAAACTAGACTTTGATGAGATAGAAGCAGAAATGGCAGCACTTGCTGCAACAGGTATAGAAGATGTCCTAATCCTTACAGGAGAAAGCACAAAATTTTCATCAATCGATTATATAGCAAAAACTTGTGAAATAGCAAAAAAATACTTTAAAGTAATAGGTGTAGAAATATATCCTGCAAATGTAGGAGATTATGAAAAATTAAGAGAAGCTGGAGCAGACTTTGTAACAGTTTTTCAAGAATCATATAACAAAGAAACATATGATTTTTACCACCCAGCAGGACATAAAAGATCATTTAATTATAGGATAGATACACAAGAAAGAGCGATAATGGGAGGCATGCGAGGAGTAGGTTTTGGCACACTATTTGGTTTAGGTGATCCAATAGAAGAAGCCTTTAAACTAGGAATCCACGCAAGCCTAGTTCAAAAAAAGTATCCAGAAGCAGAAATAGCCATATCTTTACCAAGGATAAGGCCAGCAAAGGGTGCAGATGATAGCCTCATCTTTAAAAATATAGTAGAAGATAGAGAATTTTTCCAAATCATGCTAGCAATCAGGATATTTTTACCATACGCATCCATCACCCTATCTACTAGAGAATCAAGAGACTTTAGAAACCTAGCTGTAAAATACGCAGCAACAAAAGTCTCAGCCTCAGTAGACACATCCATAGGCCACAGATCAAAACACAACCAACACAGCGGTGGTAGCCAGTTTGAGATAGATGATATGAGGACTACAAAAGATGTAGTAGATGATTTAAATAGTATAGGTATGACTGCTGTGTTTACTGATTATATAAATGTATAGAAAAGACTCCCTATCTTTAAGATATGGGAGTTTTTGTTTACAAATTATTTGTTTTTCCTGTATAGCTTATAAAATATTACAATCATAATTATATTTATAATAAATACAAACATACTACCTTCCATTTTAAAAATCCCGCCAGATATAATGGGACTGCCAGTAATTTTAATGTCGCATAAGTTAGGATAATCTTCTGCTAAGGATACTGTACCAAATATTATCCCACCCATAACGTTCCATATAAAATGCATAATTATAGGTATCAGCAAAGAATTAGTGTATTCTAAAATAATAGTCATTAGTAAAGACATTGTAAGAACATTTATAACAGCTATTGGACCTGCCTCAAATGCTCCTCCGTGCATAAAAGTAAATAATAAAGTGCTAACAATTGTCGCAATCATAATATTATATTCTTTTTTTAATAGTTGATAAATATATCCGCGGGCCAAAAGTTCTTGCATAATAGTATTTATAAATGCAGAAACTATCCAAATGCTTAACATATTTATATAATTTTTGTCAGTTATTTCCAAATATCCTAGGCTGTTAAGCAATAAGAATGGTATAAAAAACCATAATAATCCTAGCAGTATTCCCGATAAAGTTTGCTTTATAGGTTTTTCAAATTTCAATATAGACAAACTATTTTTCTCTAATTTATTAAATACATATGTTAGAATTACTATAGCTAAGAATGGAACTAATTCAGCTATAAATCTCCACCATACATCAGAAATACCCTCAGGTATTGGAATTAATACAGATATCGTTATCCAAGATACAAAAAATATTAATAATTTAAAAGCAATTTTAATTAAAGTTTTCATAATATAAATATACTTTTTAACTTTGTCATATCAATAATTAATAAAGTTAATTTAAACCTTTAAAATTTAAATTATAAACCTTATCAAAAACTTGGTCTATAAATTCTCTATCATGAGAAACTGCTATTATCGCTCCTTTATATTTTTTAAGTGCCTCAATGATTTCAGGTTTAGATAGGGGTGATAGGTTTCTGGTTGGTTCATCTAAAATTAAAACTTCTGCCTTATCCAGATTCATCTTTGCAAAAAATAATTTTGCCTTTTGTCCTCCTGATAAATCAGCTATGTTTCTAAACATTTCTTCTCTTTTAAAATTTAAACTTCCTAAAAGATTTGAAGCTTTTATTTGGTCATTTCTTGCAAAAGAATCGGATAAATATTCTATAGCATTGGTATCAGTCTTTTCAAATTCGAAATAAGATTGGGGCATATAACCTATTTTTAGATTTAATTCTTGGCATTCATTTTTTATCTTTTTTAGTAAGGTGCTTTTTCCTGCACCATTTTTACCAACTATGCATATTTTCTCAGGACCAATTACCTTAAGTTCTATATTTTTAGCTAAGATTTTATCGCCAACTTTTAATTCATCGAGTTTAAAATCTAATATTTGCTTACCATTGGCTACTTTAATATCTTCATCAAAAAATATATCAATAGCTTCTTCATAATCAGGCTTTTCTGTAAGATTGGCTTCTTCTTTTTCTAGTCGTCTGCCAATAGATTTTACTGTGTGCATTTTTTCTTTAAGCAACCTACCTTCTACATCATTTATAGTAGATCGTAGGCTATGTTCAACAGAATCATGAACTTTTTTGTACTTGCCTAATTTCTTATCAAATTCTTCCCTATCTTTATTAGCTTTATTTATCTCCGTATCTATAAAATTTTCTCTTTTTTTGACATAATCCTCATAGGAATTATTAGAAATAGTGTGTTTTGCTTCAGTTCTTCTTTTTATCTGCTCCAGATGTATTATCCTATTAGCTACATTTGACAATAACTCAGTATCGTGAGATACAAATATTAGCGGAATATCCAATTCCTTCATAAAATTTTCAAGCCAAATCATAGAATTATAATCAAGGTCATTACTAGGTTCATCAAAGAGGAATATAGTTGGGTTTTTTAGAATTTCTATAAGAAGCATAAATTTTATCTTTTCTCCACCAGATAGATTTTCCATTTTTATTTTATCCGATAAGATATCCTCTGGTAAGTCAAACTCACTTATACACCTATACAAGTTATTATAGTCTAGTAAATATAAATCAACTTTTTTATAAAAATACTCATTAGTAGTAAGGTTATAATATTTTTTATCTAAAGATTAGGGTAGGTAGGCAATTATTTCATTACTTTTATAAATATCACCACTTATATCACAGTACCTTTCAATCTCTTTGCTATTTACAATAGCCTTTAAAAGCAAAGACTTGCCATTACCTTCCTCACCTATTAGCCCCACCTTGTCTCCATCATTTAAAACAAAGTCAAAATCTTTTAATATGATTCTATCATCTTCTCTTAAATTAATAGTTAAATCTTTTATAGTAAGCATATATCCTCCTTAAGGATGTATGCCATATCAAAAATAAAATACAAAAAAGGCCTACTCACAAAAGTGAATAGACCTCTCCTACCGTAAATACACAGATCTTATTCACAATATGGCATACTAAAACAGCCTAAATAGACTAAAAATAGTATCAAAATTTCCATATTGTTTATAAAATCAATGTACATTTACCTCCGTTTTAATTGTTGGTGATAATATACTTGTATTATTTTATTGTTCAAATTTGGGAAAGTAAATTAGTTTTACTCTCTATATTTAAAAAGACATGAAGTTTAGACCCTTAGCAGCTGATGGAGAAATCACTGGACTTTTATCAAATGATGTAGTCTTCAATAATTTTATTCCAGAATTCAATGAGATGAGAAAAAATCATTACAACGATGAAATAACAGACGAGGAATTTGAAGATTGGAAGTTATCTTACCTAAAAAATCAAGATTTTAAAAATAAAAATATGTACCCAAAAAGACCGCAGCTTAAAGCTACGGTCTAATTTTTGTCCAAATGTAAACCACTTGGAACTATTATTCAATTTATTCTTTTTTACAAATGTTCCCATTTTAATCCCAGTTACAGTTTTTAATCTTCTGTAACTATTGATTTTACAAGGTTTTAGATTTTTTTTGCTACTACTCCCATTCTTCTTTTTCAAACGTACGATATATACCAAACCATTCAAAATACTAGATTCAATTTTTCAGAGTATTACTAAATCCATCTAATTATAGAACGTTTTTAGATTTTTAGTTCCATCCCAGTCCAAATACCAGTACCAGACAAAAATTTATAAATTTTTAACCCTTTAAATTTCCCTATCATCAACCTCAAAGGAACCGTCATTTACTTCAGCAAAGCGTTTCATATGTTTCCCAAGTAGATCAAGCATTTTGTACTTATCTTTTTTTCTTGTTCCCTGTCAAAATATACAAGTTCATCATTGTAATTTATTTTATAATGTGATGAATATAAATCTAGAATTTCATTATTTGATTTTTTTGATATACTTGTCATTATCAACTACATCTATTACCGTAATTAACTCTTTCTTTTTTGTATCATATATATCCTTCCAAAGTGGACCAAATATAAAATCTAACAGTATTATAATTTTTTCATTATATTGGACCTCCTCCTGGATAAACTGATACTATAAACCAATTCGTTCCTACTCCTGTAATTACAATATATTCTCCTTTATATAAGTAAACTTTTTCTAATCCATTACTCTTTCTCTTAGAACTTATTTCTGTTCCATTTTCAAATATATCTTTTATCGTACTAGGAATATTTTCTTTAAAACTAATTTCCATTGATATAATCCTTAGGACAATATTTATGAATCTGTAATATATAATTAAACTGCAATACCCTAAATTAAAGATAAAATTTTTATCCAACTACAATCTAATTCCCATCACATTTTGACCCGATTCTTTCTATCATTTTCTTTTCTTGTAAAGATTTGAATGTACTTTCGACAGTTCTCTTTGTCACACCAATTTTTACTGAAAGTTCAATTGATGTAAAGCTTTGATCTTCTATTAGAAGCTCGATTACTTTCTTCTCAGTTTTATTCAAACCGACATTTTTATTGTCTATTTGGTAAATTACTTCTTGTTCAAAAGGAATAGTACAGCTAATATAGTTGCTTTCAATTTCAAAAAAATCTTTGACATATTTTTCTATTTCAAAATCAAACTTTGTTCTTATATCTAAGTTTATTATATTGCTAAAAGATATCACCTAATATAAAACACCTTAAACTTGGGATTAGCCATTTTTTTGCTTTTATAAAACGATATTTTTGTTTACCCATCTTAGCTTAACATAATACTATGAAATTTTTTCTAATAAAATGCTTCAGCTATTTGCAAATACAAATCAGTAAATATTGAATTTTTACTGGCAACAAGAGATAAATCATGAACTAGATTGAAATCTTCTAGGTCCGTAACCTTGAGAATACCTTCTTCTAGTTCTTTTTTTACACAAGATTCAAAAATAAAACTTATGCCACAATCCGATCTGAGCATTTCTACTATGGAACGCATATTATTTATTTCTATGATATTTGTAAAATCTTTCGTATCAATATTGTCCATGCTTAGAAAATTTTTTAATATAGCTAAGGTACCAGATCCGTCTTCTCTGATAATAATTCTTTCATCTAATAAGTCTGTTAACTTTTTTACTTGTTTTCTAAACTTGTGGTCCTTGTGGCTGATGCAAACAATCCTATCGCTTTTGTATTTTTTGATAAAATAATCACTAGATTTTATAAATCCCTCTATAATAGCAAAGTCTATCCTCCCACTATCAATATCACTTAAAATCTCGTCCGTATTTTCATAATAAATATGGAAATCACAAGAAGGTTTTTCTTTAATCAAGGCTATAAGCTTATCCAATATTAGATATTCTCCTACCGACCTAGTAAAACCCAAGGAAATTTTTTCACTCTTAGTTTTTTTCTCAGATAATATCATCTTCAACCTATCTTGATCATTTGACATAGAAAGTAAAGCAGATTTTAGAATCTTGCCCTCATCTGTTAGACACAAATTCCTCTTATTTCTATAAAAAAGTTTACAATTGTAATAGGTTTCCAAATATTTAATATGAGTAGATATGGCTGGCTGTGTTATATTAAGACTTTCAGCAGCCCTTGTAAAATTCATATATTTACATACTTCCAAAAAACTTTCTATCCTAAAATCTAACATAGCATCCTCCACATCTATCATAACAAATTTTTATCATATAGTAAATAATTATAATTTTACATTATATCTATTTATTATATAATAAAAAAAGTGAAAGGAGAATATATGATAGAATCTATAGAAAAAAATATAAAAGGGATTATTCTCTGCCTTATAATTGCAATAATATCCCAGATAATCGGCAAAAAAATCCCACTAGTAGGCCCAGCAGTCTTTGGTATTCTAATTGGAATGGCCCTAAGTCAAATTATAAAAGACAAAAAACCTTATATTGGTGGTGTGAGATTTACATCAAAGAAAATCCTTCAATATGCTGTAATCCTCCTTGGGTTTGGTCTTGATCTTGGAATTGTTTTAAAAACTGGTAGACAGTCACTTCCAATCATCCTATCTACCATATCAATATCACTTATAATAGCATACCTAGCCTACAAGGCTGGACTTATAAAAGGGAATATCGCAACTCTTGTTGGTGTTGGATCATCAATTTGTGGAGGCTCTGCAATTGCAGCTGCCGCTCCAGTTATAGATGCAGATGAAGATGAAATAGCCCAAGCCATATCTGTTATATTCTTTTTTAATATCTTAGCTGCTATTTTATTTCCAAGCCTAGGTCGTATGATTGGATTTTCTACTACCGATGGTAATGCTTTTGGTATATTTGCAGGATCTGCTGTTAATGATACATCATCAGTTACAGCATGTGCATCAACATGGGATACAATATATAATCTAGGTAGTCAGACACTTGACAAGGCTGTAACAGTAAAATTGACTAGAACCCTAGCAATAATTCCAATATGCTTAGGACTAGCCTTCATTAGGATGAGAAACGCTGATCAAGAAGATAATAAAAAAATTTCTATAATACAAATTTTCCCATTCTTTATAATCTACTTCATCCTTGCAAGTTTGATTACAACCATAGCCCTAGCCAAAGGAGTGAATATTGAATTTTTCAAACCCTTTAAGGACTTATCCAAATTTTTTATTGTAATGGCAATGTCAGCTATTGGTTTTAATACTGATATAGTAAAACTACTAAAATCAGGAGCTAAGCCACTAGCCTTAGGAGGAGTGTGCTTTATATCAATCACATCAATAACCCTAATACTAGAAAAAGTTCTAGGCATCTTATAATCTTTTAAAAACTGACTCCAAAAGTTAGCAATAAAACTAACTATTAGGGTCAGTTTTTTATTAAAAAAGAAGACCCTTAAGCAGAAAGCTTTAAATTATAACTCATAAAAAAATAAACCAAAACTTTTCCTCAATATTTTGCGAAATGCTTATTTTCTTTTCGTTAAGACATACTCAAACCGACAATTTATTGTCGCTTTTAACTGTACAATCTATCAAATAAAAAAGACCATAACACTTAAGTTATAATCTTATTTTTTTCCAAATATAAAGTACTTGGAACTATTATTCAATTTATTCTTTTTTACAAATGTTCCCATTTTAATCCCAGTTACAGTTTTTAATCTTCTGTAACCGTTGATTTTTGACGTCATAATTTTATAGAAGTCATTGACTATAATGTCCTCTCAGAAACTTTCAGTTTCTTCTCTTAGTTCTCTGGATTCGCTAACGTGCTTTGCACATTAGCTTATCTCAGAGATGAAAAATGCTTCGCATTTCCCACCCAATATGATGGGACTACACAAAAAACTCCTCCCTATTTGGTCAGATATCTTTTGTTTCGCTGCAGAAGGGCAGACCATCCATTCTTGAAACTAAAGTTTCAAAAATGGGGTCCTGACGTAAAAATAACTTTTCTAATATTAAAAATCCTCTCGAAAACTCTTTTTGAGTTTTCTCGCTTAGTTTTTCGGATTCGCTAACACGCTTTGCGTATTAGCTTATCTCAGAGATGAAAAATACTTCGCATTTTCCACCCAAGATGATGGGACTAACGAAAATTCCGTTTGCTGCGCAAACTCTATCGCTGCTACCACAGCTGATTTTCGGATAAATCGACCGAAATCAACGGTCGATTTATTCCCATTCAATTGTTCCAATCAACTTTCATCGTTGAAAATTAGCCATTTCAAAACCCAAATTATAATTTTGATAGGGTTTTGATAGGGATTACTCTTCATCAAATTTGATTACTTGATTTCCATTGAACTTATACAATGAATGATTTGCAGTGTTTATTTCAATTACATTACTCATCATTTCAGCTAGTGTTTGGTCTTTTAGCGGCCATAAGTGTGCATAGTGTCTATACGTTACCTCAGGGCCTGAATGGCCAAGTCTTTTTGATACAAGTAGTATATCTGCATTAAAATAGTTTATTAGATAGCTCGCGTTAGAGTGTCGTAACCCTTTAGCTGGTATCTTTTTTACACCAGCTAACTTTGAGTGCCTATCAATTACTCTTGCAATGGTGTTTCTGCCTACTGGTTGATCAGTATAACTCATTATATAATTATCACATCCATTAAGAGTTTGGACATCTTTCCACTCTTTAAGTATGTTTACAGTATCATCATCAAGTGATATAATCCTATTACCTGATTTAGTTTTAGTTCTATTCTTCACTGTATCAGGTCGTGTGCTTTCTAAGTCCATTGTTGAGTTTATAGTTAAGGTCTTGTCTTTAAAATTAACTTTATCCCATGTCAAGGCTTGACCTTCACCTACTCTTATACCTGTATTAAAATACAGCCATAACATTACAAAGTACATATGCTGGTCTATGTTGCCTAGATAAAAAGTTGATATAACCTTTTGAAACTCTTCAAGAGTCCAAAACTCAGATTTAATATCACCTTTAGGAATTGATTTGGCTTTTAAACTCACATTGTTATGTGTATAGTCTAAATACGCTGCATAGTCAAGAATCTTTTTAAAACACCCGAATACTAAAGATGAATAAGACTGAGTATACTTCTTAGTTTCCAATAAATACACTTTAAAACTTTCACAATCTCTCGTAGTTATATCTTCTAATTTGTAGCCTTTAAAGTACTCCTTTATTAAATCGAATACACGCTTTCTAGATCTAAATGTAGACCCCTGAACCTTATGCTTATAGTATGGCAAATATCTTTCATCTATAAAACGATTAAACTCGAGCCCATTTTCATATATACCTTTAGACTCTGCATACTTGTTTTTAAGTGCTATTACATACTCATTGCATTCTTTAAGAGTGCTAAACTTCTTACCATTATCATCTTTACGACCCATCTTTTGAATTCTTTTGCCTGTCACTTGGTCAACACCTAGTTCTACTTGATAGTAGATATTACCTTTTTTGTCTTTATATACACATGGATATTTACTTTTACTCATTTTGTGCTCCTTTAATATCATCGCTTATAGGAACACCAGTTATTTCTTCAACGGCATAGCTAGGAACGCATCCTAGTCTTTTATTACTATATAACTCGTATCCCTCGTTTACAAGATAAGTCTTTGCTTGTCTTATAATAGTTCTTGCTTGGTTTTCTTTGAACCCTAGGTCCATTAATCTATCTTTATCAATCATCACTGTCATCTGTTTTTTCCTTTCTTTTCCAAGGCTTACTTTGATTTATATAATTTAGTTTGTGTTTAATAAGCCAGTTTGTTACATCATCATTTGGTATATAGTTATTCTTAAATTCTTCGTATAAATACATTATAAAGTCCTCTAGACCTTCCTCACCATATATAAATTTAATTTTATAAAACACCGAGAATAGACCACTATTAGTTGTTAAGTATTTAATAGACCTTTCAAGTTCGTTGTCTCTAGGTGATGGTAAGTACATAGAAAAGTTTAGTTCTTCTAACTCGTCTAGCATGAGTTTTGTCATCTCAGTAGGTTTATTGCTTTTTGTATAGAAAAACATATATCTATCTAATATTGAACACAATATAATCTCTTTAAACTCCTGATCAGACTCACACACTTTGAGCATTTCCGTTAATTGATGGGCATATTTATTTGAATACTGAGCTTCAAGTCTAACCCAATCATCTACTTCCTCAGCTACATGTCTTAAATATTTCATGATAGCTGTTCTTTCTTCTTGTCATATATTCGTAGTAATGCATTAGCATTTTTCTTTTTTGAACCCACATACAGAGTTTCGCAGTTAAAATTTTTTGATACGTCTCTTATAGCTGAAGTGTTCTTCCTATATGTCTTGTGCCAATTATCTTTAACAATCTTCTTGTATAAACTTTTGTCTTGATTTCCCATACCTTATTTCACTCCTTCCAGCCTCAATTGATTTCTTTATCTTAGCCACATCAATTCCTTCATTGATGAAGTCCACATACGGGTCTATTCTACTAAGCCTATACTCGTATAGGTTTGAATTAATTAATGAGAAAAACCTCCACAGGTTCATTCTCTCACCATATATATCTTCATAGTTTTTCATATATACTGACCAAGCATGACCACTAAACTTTACTATCACTCCTATATTAGGCATAGCTTCGTTATAGGCTATAGAGAAGTAATATAATGAATCTTCAATCATATAGCCTTCAGTATAGCCAGCTGGCAAGTTCTTATCAGCTTCAACTATATTTCCTAATACATAGCCTATTTTTGACTTATCAATAAATTCATCTATTAAATTAATGGCCACACCATATCGCCAATCATCATATTCGAATGGGTAAGATGGTTTTAAAACCATTGTGAATTGATCTACATCTACTATTAGCATGAATTATGCTCCCTTTTTGACTAAATACGCGTTTGTTGACTATTATCCAGCGGGTGGATATGGGGTTATTACCTAACCCCATATCCTGCCCCCTCAGTGGCTTCGCCCTGAGGGGGCCCTGTCTTTAAAAACCCACAAAACGGTAGCACCAATAACGCGGGGTTATCAATACTAGCCACACCTGGACAAGATAAGTAGCCCATACCTGGTTTCAAATTTATTTTTCCTATGTTCACAGACTGGCTAAACAATGTTCGATAAGTAAGATCATCTGAATCACCTAACACTATTCGAACTACTAATTGTTCAGTTATACTTTTAGGTAGGCTATCAGCTGAAAATCTTTGCATTACCACAAACATAAAGAACCCTAATTGTCTGCCCATAAATACTATGTTTTCAAGCATATCATTTATATGATCTCTTGATTTCTTATCTAGAGTATTCCACGATGCTTTTAACGCAGCAAATTCATCGATTATCAATATATGAGCTGGTAAGTTTAAATCTGTATAGTCTATATTCTTATGAAGTTTAAAACTTGATTGCATATCATCTTGCCTTAATTTCATATTGCTATAGAACTTTTCCAACAACTCGATAGAAGTTTCTTTATCTGCCACATTATCTGTATTTAAACCATCTATTGTTATATTAAATAAATCAGCTCGCTTAGGGTCTATGAGATATAACTCATGTCCTACTTTCTTATTTACTATCTGTATGATTAAGGTTTGAAGTAAAAAACTCTTTCCTCCACCTGTCTGTGCTGCTATACCCATGTGATGAATTGGTATTGTCTCATAGTCGGTTAACCTTAATGAGTAGTCATTGCTAATACTGTTAGCCCATGAAATATATTTATATTCTTTATCAAATAGTCTTTGATTGAAAATTTCATTTGATACGATTGAGTAAATATAATATTTACCATTCTTGTCTAGGTATTGCTGTGTCACGATATAATTAGGTATTGAAGCATTAAGCCTTAAATCTTCCAACCTTTTATCAAACTTGATTGAATTTTCAATCATAATTTGACCTTTTAGCATGTCATCATCTAGTTCTATTATTACATTAGGAATAGATAAGTAATTGAAACTTTTATTTTCAATGTAATATCCACTATCTATCAATTGCTTTCTTACGTTTTTATCTAACCTATAATGATTTAATGCATAGTCATAACCCTTGTTTAAAGAATTTCGTTTCGACCAAGATATAAACAGTAGACTAACTATTAATACAATCACTAACGAAAAGATATGATTATTTATATATGGTAGCTTAAAACCAATTCCCATCAATTCTAATCTTATCTTTGGATATACTACTGAGAAAAATATTAGCAGTATAATGTTAATGATGATTAAAAAGAGTGCAGCAGCACCCCTTTTATATCTTTTTGTTTTCATTTCTGGCCTCCACATCAATGTCTTTAGCTACTACTGAAAGTTGATTCCTATACTCACCATAGACTTTGCACTCTGGATCAATTACCTTAATTATTGAAAACTTACTATATGGTTTAACGCGACCTTCTACTTTAATTACTAAAGCTTCTCCATCGTTGCCACCTATGGTATCTTCAGAATATACTGTTTTGTCTTGAGCTATAATACACTTATATTTAGTACCTTTTTCTGTCTTGGTACTACTATCAGCACCATATTCATACCAAGGTTCATCACCAACAACTCTAATCTCTTTATTGCTAAAAAAAATCTCAGCATCAAATTTCATAAGTTTATTCAAAAACTTCATATATAATTTCCTTTCACTACAACTAATAGCCTACGACTATTAATTAAATTGAAGCATCTTTCATATTTTAAGTAACCTATAGATTCGGCTACTCGAATAAGTATTGATAGCTATCTCTTATTCCCTTATATTATAGCTTCAATCTACCTACTGTGAAATAGCAATTATTTTAATAAAAGATTGATATTTCAATATATTTTACCTACTATATTCAGTTTTTCCTACGATATATTATTTTTTTATATTTATAAATTAATTAATTCACGTATAATATAAATAATACATAGGAGGTTGATATGACAAGAAGCTCTGCCAGAAAACCGTTTTACAAAGATATTAATGAAGTCTTTAACTTTTACGATAGAACTCGTGATGAAATTGATAAAATTAATGCTACAGCTACCAGACTTTTATACAAAGTATATAGTATCAAACCAAATGATTGGAAACACTTATCAAGCTTCAAAAAAGAACGATTCTTGTATTACGATTTAGTTGACAAATTTTTTAACAGTAACTTAAATTATTTCAATGATGAACAACAATCAAAAATAAAAAAACAAATAAAACCAAAAATGGATGCTTTAATATATACACTGGACGATGCATCTAAGAATGAAGATTTGAAATTTAAAACTTATTTTGAGCCAGGAAAAAAATATATTAGTAGTGAAGTCGATAAATATTATAAAGAATTTAAAGAAACATTTAAGTTCTATTTGCCCTTTGATACTCCACCTTCAAAATCTGAATTTAGAAAAAAAAATCGAAGAGTATTCGACTATATACAAGATGCTAAAGATGAGATACAATCTGATCAATTTGGTAATAACAAATTTAATACTTATGTCAGTTCAAAAGAATTAGAGTCCTATTCTAGGTGGTTGCTAGAGTACATTATAGAGAAGCAGTTCAAAATTAAAATTAACTATGAACTAATTGCAGAAGCTCTTTCTTACAGAAAAGGATATAGATTATCCTACGGAATATCTGAAGATACAGAAACCTTGCCTACAGAACCTTTAAAAGAAAATTATAATGATATGAGGGACTATAAGGATGATGTTGAGTTCTACAAAGATACAGAACTTTATATAAAATATGGCAATCTGTTAAAGTCAAAAGATTCGTTAATAATTGATAATAGTGATGAAGATAGTCAAGCTAATAATTAATGGTAGTTAGGAGAATAGAATGCCTAAGAATAAAAATTTTAATGTTGCTAAAGAAAATAAAAATGATGAGTTTTATACACAACTAACTGATATAGAAAAAGTACATTTCTAGAGACTGTGTAATATTTTGTGTATACAACCTCCTGATTAGGGTAAAGAAAAAACTAATCAGGAGGATTTTTTATGCCAAGAAAAAGGCCAGAATCAAGAGGAAGTAAAATAGCAAAAATGTTAATTGAAGAATATCAACCTCAAAGTGCACAAGACATTCAAGAAGTATTAAAAGAACTTCTAGGAGAGACTATGGAAGAACTTTTAAAAGCAGAATTAGATGAGCATTTAGACTATGAATATGGAGAAAAACCACTATCACTCAATACAAGAAACGGCTCAAGTAAAAAAACTGTTAAATCATCCTATGGAAATATAGATTTAAATATACCAAGAGATAGAGAAGGATCCTTTGAACCACAAGCACTAAAAAAATACGAAAAAGATATATCTAACATAGAAAACCAGATAATATCAATGTATGCCAAAGGCATGAGTACAAGAGATATATCAAGTCACATCAAAGATATTTATGGATTTGGTATATCTGAAACAATGGTAAGCAAAATAACCAATAAAATACTACCAACCATAGAAGAATGACAAAATAGACCCTTAGAAAAAGTCTATCCTATGGTATTTTTAGACGCTATAGATTACCATGTAAGAGAAAACAACATAGTAGTCAAAAAAGCAGTATACATTGCATTAGGGTACAATCTTGAAGGTTTTAAAGAAATTCTAGGAATGTGGGTAGGAGAGAATGAATCAAGCAAATATTGGCTCCTAGTATTAAACCAGCTAAAAGAAAGAGGCCTTGATGATATACTAATAATATCAACAGATAACCTACCTGGATTCACACAAGCTATAGAAGCAGTATATCCAAAAGCAGAAATACAAAAGTGCATAATCCATCAATTAAGAAACTCAACAAAATATGTATCATACAAAGACATAAAAGAATTAATGAAAGACTTAAAAGCAATATACAAAGCACCAACAGAAGACTTGGCCCTAACAAATCTAGGTATCTTTGAAGAAATTTTCTTTTGATTTCATACTTAATGCTGTTCTAAATCCACTATACTTACTTATATTTCCATTTGCTTTATACTTATAAAAGAAAGACAAAAGCCATCCTGCTATAGGTAATAAACTAATTACAATTTTTTCAAAATTCATACAAAACCCTCTAAAAATCCTAAAAGCTACTACTTTCAACAATATTATAACCTATAATCTTATTTTTGACATCAATACCACGCTCTCAACATGGCTTGAGAGGATAGAATGAATGTCATTTGAGTGTGTCCGTTCTCGGGAACATATCCACTGCGTTTTTGGGGCTATCGGTAGATGGGAACATATCAATACACCTCATGGATTATTATTTTAGAATGGATTTTAAGTAATCTAATAAATCTGATTTAGTTAGAGGCTCTGCATGACTTAAAATACAATACTTACAGTCGAAACTTTCTATCAAATTTGTTAATGACATTAATTTTTCTTTATCCATATACCCATCATTGTAGAAATCCTCGCTTGTTGAATCTCCCAAGAACAATATTTTTTCCTCAGGAATATAGATAAGCACCGTATCTTCCGAATGGGGTGAAACCGTATGAAAAATCATTGCGGTTATTCCACCGAGATTAAGGGTAAGCTCTTTTTCAAATTGGATATCCGATAGAACGGCAATAATTCTTTTATTATCTACATATTCTCTAGCTAGGCACTCATCATCATTTATCAAAAATTTTATATATGCACTGTCAGATAGTTTGGCTCTTTCCTGTTTCAAAAACTCGTTGGTTTTATGGTGTGCAATGGACAATCCGTGAATTTTATGCATTCCAAAGGTATGGTCCCAGTGCCAATGAGTGATGACAGTAAAATCTGGCTTCTTTAGGTCCTCGATTTCTAGGGATTTATAAAATTCATCAACATGGTCTGCTGAATTTCCTGCATCAATGGCAAGTGCAATTTTATCTCCATTTAAGTATGCCAACATAGGCCTATCAGTTTCTGGTTGATGTGGATAATAAAAGACCCTGCTAGTTATCTTTTTCAGTTCCATTTGCCATCCCACCTTTCTGGTAATAAATCTTTCAGCAACACTTCTTCCATTTCAGGTAATACAATTTGGGTCTCTATATTTTGATTATCTATCTGTGCAATAAACTCTCTGCACCTTCCACATGGTGGAAGTATACTCCCATCTTCAAATACAGCGATAATCCTTTTGATTGCAGTTTCATTGTTCTTTACCATTTCAGCAATAGCTGACTGTTCAGCGCATAAGCCAATAGAACAGGGCAAGTCAATGCATATTCCTGTAAAGATGTTACCGCTATTTGTCTCCAACGCGCACGCAACATGCCCTGAAGTTCCAAAGTTCCGTAACTTTTTATGATTAATTATACTGAAAGCAATTTGATATAATTCTTGTTTATTCATTTTCTTCTCCAATATTATTTAGCTTAATAATACGTTATTCTTTTTTCAAAACACTAAGTTATTCAGTTCACCATCAAGAACTTTTATAGTTTCATTTCTTTCCTTATCCTCTTGATTGTCATATAAAAGTTGTTCAATAAACTCCCATATATCTTCTAGTTTACGTCTAATATGATAGAATAACAAAGCATCCGTATTGATTAAAAAATCTTTGTGTAATTTCAGGTATATGTTCATAAATACATCATAATATGGCTTATCAACAAAAAACATGAGATCAGCTTTTACTGGAGCCAATTTCAAGCCTTCCCAGTCAATTAGAACTAACTGCTCATCCCGTTGCATCAAGTTCCAATTATGAATATCTGTATGGCATAGAGCCATTTTAGGATTACTTCGTCTTAGAATCTCCGACAGTCCTTCAACTCTGTCAATAGATTGTTCAAGGGGTTTTATGTGTGCCCCAAGCAAGCATTTTAAGTCCATGGGAAGACTGGCGCATTCTTTACGCAATACTTGTTTTAGCTGTTTCAGAAATGGCAAGCTAAAATCTTCCCTAATTAGTTGCACATATACCTACTATATCAATAAATTTTGAGTTATCATTGACTATATTAGTTGCTATTATCAGAATAGTCGTCGATAACTATATTTTCGTGCAAATATGCAAATAAGTAAAATGATAGTTATGTTATATCATAATAATTGAAAATAATAGAATGCATTTTTCAATGTAATAAGATTAAGCGTTCTCTTAAAGTTAGAGAACGCTTAATTATTTTTAATTTATTGAAATAATTTGTAACTATTGAAAACAGACAAAAATTGTTCATTGGATAATTTATCAAGATCAGTAACATTCGCATGCTTCAGCGCCTGTCTTAATTGATTTTTAGTAAAAAGAACATGATATTCCCTGTTTACCCATTTATAAACGAAAAATCTATACTTTTTGTAGTCCTTCTTTAAAATAAATGGTTTATGCCTTTCAAGTACAATCAATACAGAATCTACATTAGGCTTAGGGTGAAAATATGCTCGTGGCACTTTTTTAAGAATTTTTATATCCATTTCCACCATTAACAGCAAACCTAAAGCTCGTTGGGTATTTTGCAACCTTTTAGCAAATCCCCTCTCTACAATAAGGTAGCTATATTTCGCTTGACTATCAAAAGCAATCTTTTTTACAATATCAGTACTAATATTGTAGGGAATATTACCAAATATTTTATAGTCTGTATTTTTAGGAAAGCTAAACTTCAAAATATCCTCATGAATAACTTTTATATTCTGAAAAGGTTCAACTGCTTTTTTCGTGGCATGACATAAACCTTCATCAATCTCTATAGCATTCACCCGTTGACTCATTTCCACAAGTTCCTTGGTAAAATGTCCTTTTCCTGACCCAATTTCTATTATTTTATCTTGTTTATTGATATTCGTATATTTTAATATTTCCTTTACATGCTTTTTAGATGTAATGAAATTTTGCGTATTTTTCGGGTTTTTCTGTTTCATTGTAACCTTCTCCTTGCCGGTTATAATGAACTAATCTTAAGAGCTCATTATAACCAATTATTTTTGGTTTGGTTGATAATGAAATCTCTCAATAACAAATATAGAAAACATACCCATACCTTTACCTCCTTTAATTTTTTTCATTATAAATGAGATAAAGTAATATCTACTACTGCAATACATGTACACATATTTAACTCCTCCTTATGCAACTGATTATATCACTTTTAATTTCTCTATTCAATAAAGTTCTGTGCTAATCTACCTCACCCTATGGATTTTTAATCCCGAAACATCAAATGTCATCTGTCAAATGCCCTATTTAAAAGGGTCAAAAAACGGTATTTTTTAGCCTGTTTTTGACCCAATTTTCGTACTCAAACCACTACATGTTGTGGTTGACTCCTATTATTCCTTGTCCAAACCACAATACGTCATCAGAATTGCTGCTTCAACGTGGGACGAGTTGATAGCATTGATGTATTTATGATTTTTAGCGAAACTGTTGTATATGGGAACATATCGACTAATTTGTACGTTCGTGGGAACATAACGACTAGCTTTCTAATGGTCGCCAAAAGAATCGAAATATAATTCTAGTTTAGAATACTTCTATCCTTATCAAATATATGAAACTGTAATAATAAAATTTAATTGCTTTCATCGACTAATGTTAAAACCTACAACACAAGAATTTAAATCATTAGATTACACTATTTACTATTCAATCAATTTAAGCTCCTTCATTCATATCCCTTCTACTATACCCCAAGAAACCTATTACTATTAAAGCAATGCTAATTATAGTAACTGCAAGAAAAACTGATGCTTCAAAATCATCCATTGGCATTTGAGGCATCCAACTTTGTATAGCAGTATTTAAAAACCATTCCGGGAGGTCTATCTAGGTTCTTAGCTCCTACACTCATCCTACGGCAAGAGTTAATTCAAAACTACCCTTCATTGCGCTCCATTACATACTAAATATAGCACTATAAGATAACCTACAACGCGCTCTATTTATTATTCCATTACGCTTCATTACGGGTATTTTTTCGGTTAACACTTGCCTATGATATACAGAACATTTGGATAAAGTTAAGGCGCCCTTTGCTATTTGACAAAATGAGTGGTTGATTATACTCATATTTGTAAAATAGCAAAAGGCGCCATTGTTAAAATCTTCGATTTTTTCGTTTTAATTTCTTTCTTCTAAATAGTTATAATAAACTTCAAACTCTTTTTCAAAATCATTTAGTAATTCAACTAATTTTTTATTGAGTTCGATATACTCTAGTTTTGTTTGTGGGTGCAGGTTATTTAAATCTTTTAATGATAGTTTACTACTATCATCACTGCCATACCATAAATCTCTTAACGGTTGTACTTCTGGATCATGTAAAGTTAGACCCGTACCTCTAACAAGTAGTAGCCAATTAGGCTGTCCGTAGTTAGTTATAATGTGATGTTTTAACCTATTAAATTCTGTGATGTATTCCATTCTTAAACCTCCTATGTTGATAGGATTTTGATAGGGAATAAGATAAATTTATATGGTTTTAAGTAGTTTTATGTTTGTTTAAACCGTTGAAAAATGGCATTCCCCCACCTAGTCATATTATACTTTTATTCCCATTCAATAGTTCCAGGTGGCTTAGAAGTGATATCATACACTACTCTACCAACCCCAGCTACTTCGTTTATCATTCTGCTTGATAGGGTTTGTAGGAGTTCGTATGGTAGGTTGCTTGCTTCTACTGTCATGGCGTCTGTGGATTCTACTGCTCGGATTGCTATTACGTTTTCGTAGACTCTGGCATCTCCTTTTACTCCTACGGTTTTAATTGGGGTCCATACTGTGAAATATTGCCAGATATCTTCGTTTAACCCTGCGTTTTTAACTTCTTCTCTTAGGATTGCATCTGTTTCTCTAACTACTTCTAGTCTTTCTTCGGTGATTTCTCCGATTACTCTTATAGCTAGTCCTGGTCCTGGGAATGGCTGACGCCATACCATATCGTGTGGTACGCCTATGGCTTCTCCTAGTTCTCTTACTTCATCTTTAAATAAATCTCTTAGTGGTTCTACTAGACCTTCAAATAGCATATCTTCTGGCAAACCACCTACGTTGTGGTGAGATTTTATTACACTTGACTTATCTTTTCCTGATTCAATTACATCTGGGTAGATTGTTCCTTGAACTAGGTATTTTGCTTCACCAAATTCTTTGGCTTCACGTTCAAATATTTCTACAAAGTGATTACCTATAATTTTTCTTTTTGTTTCTGGATCTTCTACGCCTTTTAGTTTTTCTAAAAACTCAGCGCTTGCGTCTACTTTTTTGACATTTAGGCCTAGGTTCTTGTAGGTTTCCATTACTTCGTCTGCTTCATTTTTACGAAGAAGTCCGTGGTCTACAAAGATACATTGAAGATCATCACCAATGGCTTTTGAAACTATGGTTGCTGCTACAGAGCTATCTACTCCACCTGATAGAGCACAAATCATTTTTTCGCCAGCATATTTTTCTTTGATGTCTGCTATGATTTTTTCTGCAAAATCATCCATTTTCCATGTTTTTTCTGCATGGCAGATATCTAGGATGAAGCTTGCTAGCATTTCTTTACCATAATCTGAGTGAACTACTTCTGGGTGAAATTGTACTGCGTAGATGTTTTTTTCTTTATTTTCCATACCTGCTACTGGGCAGTTTAAGGTCCAGGCAGTTTTCTTAAATCCATCTGCAAGTTTGCTTACCCTATCTCTGTGGTTCATCCAGATAGTGGATTCTTGTGGTACGTTTTTAAATATCTCGCTTTTATTATCTACTAATAATGGAGTTTTGCCGTACTCTCCATTTTTTGGAGTTTCAATCTCTCCTCCATAATAACTATTAATATATTGTAGGCCGTAACAAATTCCTAGAATTGGTACGCCTAGGTCAAATATTTTGCTATCTGCTTTTAAAGAATTTTCATCATTTACTGATTGAGGTCCACCTGTTAGGATTACTCCTGCTAGTCCTTCTAAATCTAGGCTATCAATATCAACATCGCATGGATGTAGCTCTGCATAAACTCCTAGTTCACGCACACGTCTTACAATAAGTTGATCGGTTTGTCCGCCAAAATTTAGTACAATAATTTTGTTTAAACTCATCATCTGTCCCTTTAATTTTCCTCTCCAAATTTGGATTTGTAGTATTCTACTATCTGTGTAGCTGTTTGTTCTATAGTATTGTTTGTAACATCTATGACTTTGCAATCGAGGTCTTTATAGACTTCTTTGGCATATTCTAATTCTGCTTGTATGCGATTTTCTCTAGAGTATACAGATTCGCCTATAAGTCCTAGTTCCTTTGAACGATCTTCCCTAATATTTACTAATTTTTCTGGATCAATTAATAGTCCTATAAGCCTATCAGAGTCTACCTCAAAAATTTCTTTGGGTAATCTTGATTCAGGCACTAGGGGTAAGTTGCTTACCTTATAGTTTTTGGTAGCTAAAATCATGGTTGTTGGAGTTTTACTAGTTCTACTTACTCCAAGCAAAACTATATCTGATTTTAAAAATCCCCTAGGGTCTTTGCCATCATCATATTGGATGGCAAATTCTATAGCCTCTATCATAGAAAAATAGTCTTTGGATAGAGCACGGGTAAGGCCAACTTCTCTAATTGCTTTTTGGCCAGTTACTTTTTCAAAAGTTTCTATGCCCTTTTCTAATATTGGTAGAACTTCTATATTTTTTTCTTCTGCTTTACTACAAACATAATCGGCTAGGTCTTTGTCAGCCATGGTTGGAACTACTATAGAATATTCCGAAATACCATCAAAAATCTCGTCGATTTCTTTTTTTGTTGTTACATCCGGTCTTCTTTTTGTCCTTGTTGCTAAATCAGGAAACTGGGTTGTAATTGACTTTAAATAAGTTTGGGCCGTTTCCCCAGTTGAATCACTGATTATGACAATATTTAATGGCTCATCCATAATTACTACCTTATTTTACTATTTGGCTTACATCAAAGACTTTTTTAATTCTTTGAGCAAGCTCATTTAGCATTGCAAGTCTATTATTTTTAACTGCCTCATCTTCTACATTTATCATAGTATTGTCTAAATAGTCGTTACCTACACCTGCAGTAGCAGCTACATTTCTTAGCTCAATTTTATAATCTTCGCTAGATTGGAAGGCCCTATCTTCTATACTTGCTATTTGTTGATAGAAACTATTTTCTAGGTCATTTTCAAATAAACTATCATTCACACCGCTTAGAGTATCATCTTTAGCTAGATTATTAATTCTGTTAAAATAGCTAATTGCTTCGTCATTTTCTTCTAAAAATTCGCTAACAGCTGCTATCCTTTGGTGGATTCTAAAGATATTTGTATCATCACTATTGATTACAGAATTTACAATATCATATCTAAATCCTTCATCTATTAGCATATTTTTCAATCTATCTTTAATAAACTCGATAGTTTTTGCCATAGTTTGGTCATAGTCAAATGGCAGGCCGTTTTCTTCTGTATAAACTATTAATGAATCATTTATTAGATTTCTTAAATCTACATCAATATTATTTTCTAAAATAATATTGATAAGTCCTAGAGCTTGACGACGTAAACCAAATGGGTCTTGACTACCTGTTACGTACTTCTCAATAGCATATAGACCAACTATGGAGTCAATTTTATCAGCAATGGATAAGACTATACCTGTAATGGTTTTTGGAAGTGATGCACCAGCTGATGTTGGCATGTATTGTTCTTCGATGGCATTTGCTACTCTTTCATTTTCACCAGAATTTAGGGCATAGATCTTACCCATGGTTCCTTGAAGTTCTGTAAACTCAATTACCATTTTTGTAACTAGGTCTGCTTTTGAAAGATAAGCTGCTCTTGTTAAATCTTCTTTGATATCTTCGCCAAGTTTTAATTCTTGCTGGTATCTTTCGCTTAAGTCTACTAGTCTTTGAGTTTTTTGGTACATGGATCCTAGACCTTCAAAGAAGGTTAAGGTTTTTAAATCTTCTACATAGTCTTCTAAATCTTTGGCAGTATCTATATCATAGAAAAATTTCGCATCTTCTAGTCTTGCTACTAAAACTTTTTTGTTACCTAAAACTACATTTTCTCCATGGTTACTATCACCATTACGCACTAAAAGGAAATATGGAAGTAGGTTTTCATTTTCATCTAGAACTGGGAAATATCTTTGGTGGTCTTTCATAGGTGTGATGATAACTTCTTTTGGGAGTTCTAGGTATTTGGTATCTATATCTCCTGCAAGAACTGTAGGATATTCGACAATGTTTATTACTTCATCAAGTAGGTCTTCATCGTGCATATATTCCCCACCTTTTTCCATATTTATTTTATTTAGACCACGGATGATGATATCTCTACGATCTTTGTAAGGTAGGATTACATAATTTTCTTTTAGTAAATTTTCGTAATCATCAATTTTTTCAATCGTTATTTTATCTTCCCCTAAGGTTCTATGACCACGGGTTACATTTGAAACTGTAATGCCTTCTGCTTCAAATTCTAAAATTTCATCATCTAAGATAGAAACAAAGTATCTGATAGGTCTTGCCCAACGGATAGACTTGCCACCCCAGCGCATAGATCTTTTAAAGGTGATTGATTTTACTAAATCATAGACATTTTCCTTTAAAACTTCTGCAACTGATTTGCTTTCTTCTTTTTTTTCTACAAAAACATAGTCAGATCCATTAAGATCTTTGATAACTACATCAGATAATTCTGCACCTTGACCTCTTAAAAATCCTAACAATGGCTTATTTGGATTGCCATCTTCATCATAGGCAATGGCAGCACTTGGGCCTTTTACAGAAATGAGCGAATCAGACTGGCTAGCATTTACATTTTCTAAAAATACTACAAATCTTCTAGGTGTTGATTCTACTCTGATTTCATCTACTGTTAGTTTATTTTCATCAATTAATTTTTGAAACTTTTCTTTTAATTGTTTTTTAGTCGATTCTATATAATCTGAAGGTATCTCTTCTACACCGATTTCTAATAAGTATCTACTCATCATTATCCTTTCTTAGAAGAGGAAATCCTTGCTCTTCTCTTTTTGCAATATATTTCTCAGCTACTTTAGAGCTTACATCACGCACTCTTTTGATATAATGGCTACGTTCTGAAACAGAAATAGCTCCTTTAGCATCTAGAGTGTTAAAAGTGTGACTTGTTTTAAGCACATTATCATAAGCTGGATAAACTAAGTCAAGATCGATTAGTCTGTTGGCTTCTTTTTCGTAAATATCAAATAAGTTCATTAAAACTTCATTATCTGCATCTTCAAAAGAATATTTGGAATTTTCGTATTCTGCAAGTTTAAATACATCTCCATAGGTTAAATTTTCTGACCATTTGATATCATAAACATTGTCCACATCTTGTAGGTACATGCATATTCTTTCAAGGCCAATAGTGATTTCGCCACTTTCAATCTCACAGTTGATACCACCTACTTGTTGGAAATAAGTAAATTGGGTGATTTCCATCCCATCAAGCCATACTTCCCAACCTAGCCCCCAGGCACCTAGGGTTGGTGATTCCCAGTTATCTTCTACAAAACGAATATCGTGTTCTTTTGGATCAATGCCTATTGTTTCTAAACATTTTAAATAAATATCTTGGATATTATCTGGGCTTGGTTTTAGTAAAACTTGCAGCTGGTGGTGTTGGTAAAGTCTATTTGGATTTTCTCCATAACGGCCATCTGCTGGGCGTCTGGATGGTTCCACATATACAACTGACCATGGTTCTGGTCCTAAAGCTCTTAAAAAAGTGTGAGGATTCATAGTTCCTGCACCTTTTTCTGTATCATAAGAAAACATTACAGAACATCCCTGCTCTCTCCAATAGTTTTCTAAAGTTAGTATTAAATCTTCAAAATACATACTAATTCCTTTCATTAGCGTTTTTATAAACCCACTCTATGGATGAAAATCTCTTTATTTCTAATCTTTCTAGGGTGTAGTCTATAATTAATCTTATAATTTTATTATAATTTTCTGGTAGTCTTAGACTTTCTAAATCTTCTGATTTGGTATATAAAAGGGCCTTAAAGTAAGTAAATTCTTCTTTTGTTAAAAATATCCTATCGCGAACCAAGTTTTTATCCTCATCACAAAGCAGGGAAGCTTGACTGTTTGAGAAAAAAACTTCATTACTATTTACTTTTTTACCACAAATCCCACAAGTGCTCAAATTTGGTTTAAAACCTGAAAATGAAATATATTTTAATAAAAATGCCAAAAAAATGTTTATTTGATTGCTACTTGCAGTTTCAAAGGCTTCAAAAGTATTGTCTACTAATTTATAGACGGTTTCTACTTGGATTTGGTCAAGGGTTCTTAAAAGTAAATCTGCTATGGCAGACTTATAAAGGATAATATCAAAATTTTTATTTGACTTACTATAGGATTTTATAAGGTTTGCTTCTTTTATCCCATAAAAGTCCTTGCCAGACTTATAAAGGCTATAAGAAGCTTTTACAAATCTTTGGGTGACACCCATGGTTTTGTTTTTTTTTCCTAAAGCTCCCTTGGCTATTATAGAAATCCTACCTAAGTCTTTGGTAAAAACTTCTATAATTTTACTAGTTTCCTTATAAGGAAATTCCCTTAGGACAAATCCTGTAATATCAGAAAGATCACTTGTAGCCAAACCTATCCACCAGTTTTTCTTTTTTGCGCCAGTCTTTTTCGATTTTGACCCAAAGTTTTAAGTTGACCTTACTATCTAGAAATTTTTCGATTTCCTTACGGGCTTCTATACCAATTTGTTTTATCATTGATCCACCCTTGCCGATTACTATTTCTTTGTGAGAGTTTTTCTCAACTATGATTGTAGCATCGATGTCTAGTAGATTTTTATTATCTCTTTGCTTAAAGTTATCTATACGGACAGCTATCCCATGAGGAACTTCTGCGCTAAGGTTATTAAGAGCTTTTTCACGGATGATTTCTGATACTATAAATCTTTCTGATTTATCAGTTATCATATCCCTATCATAGTAGGCTGGACCTTCATCTAGCATACTTTTTATAGTTTCTATATATCTATCGATGTTATTATCTTCTAGGGCTGAGATTCCTATAATATGCTCAAACATATCCATAGTTTCATATTTTTCTTTGATTTGCTCAAATTCACCTTCATTTAGTAGATCGGTTTTATTGATCAGTAATATTTTTGGAACATGGACACGTTTTAGCATTTCGATAATTTCATTATCAAGCCTGCCTATTTCCAAAGAATTATCTACTATAAAAGTTACTATATCTGATTCTTTTAAAGAATCTTCACTAAACTCAAATAGTTTTTCTTGCAATTTATTTTTAGGAGTTTGAATCCCTGGTGTGTCTATAAATATAATCTGACTATCTTCATCGTTATATATTATTTGTATTTTGTCTCTAGTTGTCTGAGGCTTATTGGAAATTATAGAGATTTTTTCTCTTAAGATTTTCTCCATTAAGGTTGATTTACCAACATTTGCCCTGCCAACAACTGATATAAATCCTGATTTCATTAATTATTTAAATCCTTACTTGAAAAACTGTGGGGCAAAAGCTCATCGATGGTGAATATTTTATAATCATCTGGGCTATTTGCTATCACAATTTTAGTTTCATCATCAGCAAATTCTTTTATAAACTGCCTACACACTCCACATGGAAATGTATCCTTGCTATCTCCTGTTATTACAATATAGGCAAAGTCCTTTTCTCCCTCACTTATTGCAGTGCTCATGGCTGATCTTTCTGCACAAAGGCATGGAGAATATGCTGCATTTTCTATATTTACTCCCTTATAAACGGACCCCGTTTTTGTTTTTACAACACAGGATACTCTAAAATTTGAATACGGAGAGTAGGAGTTTTTCTTATTTGCTAGTGCTATATCAATTAAATTTTCTATTTCTTTCATGAAAATATCCCAAATATGGCCATGGCCATGGATGTACCAAGGATGGCTCCTCTAATTATTTCCGGTATAGAGTGAATGTTTGCCTCATACCTACTTTCTGCAATTACCAAGGCTAGGAGTAAAAATAATAATTTTACTAAAACCTCTTGACTTTGCATAATACCAATAGTTGCCAGACAAAAAGCAAGAGAAGTATGTCCACTTACAAATCCACCCTTAAAGGCTGATCCGTGCCCTTCATAAAACACGCCTTTTAAAAATATTGTAACTACTATTACTAAAGATAGGGTGATAACTGCAAGGTGAGATGGTTGCCTGGTTATTCTTACAAAAACTGAATTGTAAAAATCAATAAATTTATCAAAAAATATCAAATACGCCACAAAAAGCGCATTTAAAGCTGCAATAAATACTGCAGCCGCAGCCAAATCCTTGCTTGCTTTTGCAAAAGGTGAGTACTTGCCCCCACTAGCTAAATTTACCGCTTGCTCTAAGGCTGTGTTTAAAAGTTCAAAGCCTAAAACAAAGCAAACTGCAAATACTAGGGTGATCATCTCAACCCTTGAGAGATTGAAAAAAAGGGAAGCTATTAAAAGAATGGCTAGGGCAAGTAAATGAAATTTCATGTTTTTTTCATGGTTTATTGCCCAAACTAGGCCTTCATAGGCATAGTCAAAACCCTTTAAAAACTTTTGCCCATGTGATAACTCTTCTTTTTCAAAGTTTCGATCATTTAGCTTTTGCTGGGCTGCTTCCTTGCGTTCTTCTTCTCTTTTCCGCTCAGCTAAAACTTCTTTTTTTATCTCTTCTTTAAGGGCATCTCTTTCAGTTTTATCAGTCATTTTTAAAGACTCCAAGGCTTTTCATAACTTCTTTTTCTCTAGCACGCATATGAGTTTTTTCATCTTCTTCTAGGTGGTCATAGCCTAGTAAATGGAGCATAGAGTGAGCAGTAAGATACATGATTTCACGATCTAAAGAATGGCCAAAGTCTTTGGCTTGATCTTTTGCTACATCCATGCATATTACAATATCACCAAGCATAGTATCCACACCCTCTATAAAAAAGTTCTCATCCATAGGAAAAGATAGGACATCAGTTGGCCTATCTACATTCCTAAATTCTTTATTAAGCTTATGAATCTCATCCTTATCTACAAAAGTAATGGAAACTTCATAATCTAAGGATAGTCCTTCTGTTTCTAGGACTGTTTTAACAACACTTTCTAACTTTTCATCCATATCAATATTTTGGTCTGTCTGATTTGCTATTATGAGATTCATATTTTTTCCTTAGTTTTCTTTAATTTCAGCTTCTTTTGCTTGTCTCTCTTCTTCTCTTTTGGCATCTTCTTTATCGTAAGCATCTATAATTCTTTGAACAAGTGGGTGTCTTACAACGTCAATTGATGAGAAGTTTTGAAATTCTATACCATTTACATTTTTTAAAATGCGTTCTGCAGTTCTTAGACCGCTATTTTTACCACGTGGAAGATCTACCTGGGTCTTATCTCCAGTGATAATGGCTTTTGATCCATAGCCTAAACGAGTTAGAAACATTTTCATTTGCTCACTAGTTGTGTTTTGTGCTTCATCTAGGATTACAAAAGCATTATCTAAGGTACGCCCTCTCATGTAAGCAAGTGGTGCTACTTCTATCATCCCTTTTTCTACCAATCCTTGGTAGGTTTCAAAACCTAAAATTTCAAAAAGTCCATCATAAAGTGGTCGTAAATATGGATCTACCTTATCTTGTAAGTCGCCTGGCAAAAATCCTAGGCTCTCCCCAGCTTCTACTGCAGGACGGGTTAAGATTATCCTATTTACTTCACCTTGTTTAAAAGATCTAACTGCCATAGCAACTGCAAGGTAAGTTTTACCAGTACCTGCTGGTCCAATACCAAAAACCACATCGTTATTTTTTATTTTTTCGATGTAGGCTTGTTGGCCCAAAGTTTTGGGTTTGATTGGTTTACCAGCTGCAGTAGTTATAATAGCATCATCTAGGGCTTGTTTAATTACATCTTTATTTTCACGCTCTAGCATATCTGCATAATATTTTATCTTTTGAAACTCAAGGTTGCCGTTTTTATCAACTTCATTTAAAAGCTCTATTAAAAGTTCTTTAGTAAACTCAGTATTGATACCTTCACCACTTACTTCTAGACCTTCTTCCTTAAGTTTAATTTTTGTATTAAAACGTTCTTCTATATATTTTCTGTTCTTGTCAAAATTTCCAAACAAAACTCTTACATTATTTGGATTTTCAATTTGTATAATTCTATTAATATCAATCCCTCCGATTGTTTTTTGTTTATTTATTATACCTTTTTTAGAATTTTTTTCTTTTAGCCAAAGGAGGGGCTAGGATTTCTGACATAATAATAGCTTTTCTAAAGCTTTCTTTATTTTTTAGTGTAGATTTATAAGAAGCAACTTTGGCATGTTTTTCTTCATCTCTTTCATTTTTTCTCTTATAATGAGCATCTCTTTTGTATTCTTTTTTAATTCTAGACTCTCTAAGCTCTCTTCTCTTTTTTTCCTCAAGCCTTCTCCTAAGGTCAGGGTTTATAGGGTCCCCTTCCCTGCCCATGGCAGGATTTCCCTTAATACTCCCTCTTGTATTTACCTTGCCCTCATGGGATCTTTTATCCATTTGGCTTTGCTTTTTATTTTCTGATCTAGGAAATTTCTCATCTACATCTTTATTGTCAGAAAATTTTCTAAATACTGTCGGCCTATTTTTACTCTCATAGGTAGTTTTTTTATTTTCTTCCTGTTTTTCATCTTCCATTTCCTCTAACTTTTTAAGAGTATCATTAGCCCAGTCTTCAAATGACTTGTATTTTGATTCTTGATTATTTTTCTTATTTCTAAACATCATAATCACCCGCATCTACATCTGATAGGCTTTCGCGCATTTTTGTATCTGCGTTGATATTTTTCATATTGTAATAGTCCATGATGCCAAGGTTGCCACTTTCAAAGGCATCTGCAATGGCTTCTGGGATTCTTGCTTCTGCTTCTACTACTTTTGCTTTATTTTCTTGTTCTAGGGCAATCGCTTGAGCACGGCGTTCTTCAGCTTTTGCTTGGGCAATATTTTTATCAGCTTCTGCTTGATCACGTTGTAGCTCTGCTCCTACATTTCTACCAACATCCACATCTGCAATATCAATTGATAAAATTTCATAAGCAGTTCCAGAGTCTAATCCTTTTAGTAAAACTGTTTGAGAAATATTGTCTGGATTTTCTAAAACTTGAGCGTGGGATGCTGCTGAACCTACTGTAGTTACAATACCTTCACCAACACGGGCTATGATTGTTTCTTCTCCTGCCCCTCCAACTAATCTATCTATATTTGCTCTTACTGTTACTTTTGCAATTACTTTTACTTCGATACCATTTTTTGCAACTGCAGCTATTACTGGTGTATTAATTACTTTTGGTGTTACTGAAACTTGGACAGCTTCAAAAACGTTACGACCAGCTAGGTCAATTGCTGCTGCTTGTTCAAAAGGCAGATCAATATTTGCTCTTTCTGCTGCAATTAGGGCATCAACTACTTGGTTGATATTTCCTCCAGCTAGGTAGTGACTTTCTAAGTCTTCTGTTCTAATTGGAATACCTGCTTGATGAGACTTTATTAGTGCATTTACAATTACATTTGGATTTAGTCTTCTAAAACGCATAGCAACTAATGATGCCATTGAAATATTTACTCCAGAAAACCTTGCTGTTATCCAAAGTCCTATTGGTACCATAGTGAAAAATACTATAAGTACAATTATAATTATTGCTGGTGCTAAGAATTCCATATTTTCTCCTTTACTATTATGTGGCCATCTTTTATGGCAACTACTTCTACTTCTTTGTCTTTACCTATAAAGTCACTTTCTGATTTTGCATCATAGCCAATACCGTCCACTTCAATTCTACCTGTTGGTCTTAAAATAGATTTAGTAAAACCACTTTTACCAAGTAGGTTGCTGTGATCACTTTTGCTATTGTAGCCTCTAGTTGCTGAATTGGTATTTTTTAATATAAATCTGTCAAAAAGGTTTCTATCAAAGCCTAGTTTTACATATATAGTTACTGTAAGAACTATAGCTAAGGCGCTAACAATTAAGATTATAATACCCATTTGACTATCAGCAAAACTATCCATTACCGAATATATCGTAAGAATTATTCCGGCTATTCCTATTACCCCAAAGCTTGGAATAAATATTTCTAAGGCTAGGAGGGTAATTCCCATCACAAAGGTTATAATTGTCATATTATCAGCCACATTGTAAATGGAATTTTGGTAGTAGAAAAATCCAAACAGTAGCAGCGATAATATGCTAAAGAAAACCTTTTTATCTGTAAATAAAATTGATATTACAGATATAACTGCCAAGACAAAGCTTAAGGCAATTATCAAATCATTTGCAAGCATAATTTCCGCCTTTCTTTTTCTCACCTCAATTATCTAATAAATTATCTAAAAATGCAATATTTCGGACAAAAAAAGACTAGGATTCTCTAGTCTTCTACAAGTTCTCTTAGCTCTCCTACTAGCTTATAATCAACTTTTTTTAGCTCATCAATAGTTCTTACTCCTAGGAGGGCCATAATTATTTTAATTTTTAGGTTTATTTCTTTAAGAAAACTTTCACAGGCATCATAGCCACCATGTAGTAGGTAATTTAAAACTTCTCCAGACATAGCTGCCATATCAGCTCCAATTATAATTGATTTTACAACATCCATGGCAGTTTTTATCCCACCAGAAGCTATAATAAAGGCGTCATTTGATACACTTCTAACATCAATTATTGATTTTGCTGTAGGTATGCCCCAATCGTATAGGTCTGAGTAATCAACTTCAAAATCTCTTAAATCTTCTATTTCTATAAAGTTTGTCCCACCCTTACCTGCTACATCGATGTACTTTACACCAGCATCCACTAGTTTTTTGGCAACTGCTTTTGAAATACCAGATCCAGTTTCTTTTACTATTATTGGATAAGGAAAATCTTTTACAAGTCTAGTTATTAAACTTAGGGATGAATGATAAGAATTATCTCCCTCTTTCATTACTAGCTCTTGGGCAAGGTTTAAATGCACTTGCATGGCATGAGCTTCAATCAAATCTCTTGCAAATACAAAATCATCAAAGTCGCGTTCAAAACCTAAGTTTCCAATCCTAAATAAATCTTCTTTGTATTTTACAAGTTCAAAGGACTCGCGGGATTCTTCATCCGCTATAGCAATGGATTCGCTGCCTACTGCCATAGGTATATTTAAAGTTTCACAAATGGAAGATAAATCTTCATTTATAGAAACAGATGAGCTACCGCCACCTGTCATTGCATCTACCATAAGAGGCATGGCAATTTTTTTGCCCATAAAGTCAATACTTGTATCAATCTCATTAAGGGAAACATCAGATATGGCGTTATGCTCTATATAAACATTATCTAGCAGAGTAGATTCTTTTGATTTACTCCTTAAATAATTTTCTATATGGGCATCTTTTCTTTCGCGTCGTTGACTATTCATCAGCTTTCTCCTCATCAGCTTCTTCTTTTAATGATTCATCTAGCATGTCTTGGCTGTGGTTCATATCGGGATCTTTAATAGGTTCTGGTTTTGGTTCTTGCTTGTAATTTATATTTTGATTCGGATTTACTTTTTCTTGATTTTGCTCAATTGTTTTTGTTTGAGGTAGAGGGGCTTCTTGTTTTTGCTCTTCTTCCTCTTTTTTCTCATCTTCAATCCCTCTATCAGATGATTCATCCTTTATTTCTTCTATATGGTCGTATTCCATGTAGCCAGAATCTTCTTTTTTCCAATTTTCTAGCTTAAAATTCGGGAAAACCTCATCCACTATTTGCCAAGTTTTTTCATAATCAGGAATATAATAGCTTGTTCCATCTATAGTTTGCTCCATACCCGGAACTATGTGTGTATCCATCTTATCTGATGAAAAATTATTTATATTTCCAGCTAAATCCATGATAGCTGTCATTGGAAGATTAGTTTTTACATATTTGAGGTAGTTGGTAATAAAAGTCATCAAATTCATATTTTTTGATTTTTTAACCATTTCATCTACCATAGCCTTTACGAAACCTTGTTGGGTATTTACCCTACCTATATCACCGTTATTATAAATATTTCTTGTTCGTAAGTACCACATTACTTCATTTCCATCTAGATGGTTTGGCCCTGGTTTTATTTGAACTTTGCCCTTATCAATAGTAATGCCTTCTGGTACATCATAATCTACTCCTCCTAGGGCATCTACAATATTTATTAGAGCTTGGTAATTTATTTGCACATAATAATCTATATCTAGACCTAGAAAGCTTCTTAAAGTTTGCATGGTTAATTCTATACCGCCAAAGGCATGGGCATGGTTTACCTTATCAAACTTATCACGGATTTTTATACGACTATCACGCGGAATACTCATCAAATCCATTTTTCCAGTTTTGGTATCCGCCTTTAAAAGCATGATAGTATCTGTACGAGTAAAGTCGGTATTATCATCATCATCCCCATTTTTGTCTACTCCAACTAAGAGGATAAGGTACTCTCCGTCTGCTGTTTTTACTGCATTATCATTATAATTTGGTATGTCTTTGTAGGCTAAGTCTGCTTGATTGGCATTTAATCTATCTAGGATAAATTTTGTTCCAAAAAATCCTACGATTACAACCAATAAACTTATAAAAAATCTTTTTGCTTTCATTAATTCTATTCTCCTAGTAACCTATTATACCAAGTTTTATGTATTAAAAAAGAGAGAAATCAATCTCTCTTTTATCTTATATTTTTTCTGCTAAGTTTTTTTGTTTTAGATTATCACGAGCTTGGCTCATCATTAGTTTGACACGGTTAATTTGGTTTACTTCACTAGCACCTGGATCATAGTCTATAGCTACTATATTTGCCTCAGGATATTCTTCCCTGATTTTTTTCATAACACCCTTACCTGTGATATGGTTAGGCAAGCATCCAAATGGTTGGATGCAAACTATATTTGGTGCGCCAGCGTGAATTAATTCTACCATTTCACCTGCAAGTAGCCATCCTTCACCCGCCTGATTTCCTAAACTTGTTACTTCATCAGCATATTCTACAATTTGGTCTATATATTCTGGCTCGTTAAATCTTTTTGATTCTCTTAAAGCTTTTCTTACTGGTTTTCTATATTGCTCTACAATGTTTATACCAATTTTACCAACTGTAGCACTCATTTTGCTTTTACCATATAAGTCTGCTTTAAGCTCTGAGTTTTTCATGCAGTACATAAAGAAGTCTGTTAGGTCTGGTAAGATTACCTCAGCTCCTTCTGCTTCAAGGACTTTTTGTAAATTATTGTTAGCTTCTGGTAAGAATTTTACAAGAATTTCTCCCACTATACCTGCTTTTGGAATTTTGATATCTTTTACTGGTAAATTATCAAAATCTTCTACTATTTCTTTGACAGCTTTTTTGTATGCTCTATCATTCATAGTTGGAGCTTCTTTTTCTAACCTAGAAATCCATTCTTCTTTTAACCTATCTGTAGCACCTTTTTCTACTTCATAAGGTCTAGTAGCATTAGCAACTCTATTTATAAGGTCACCAAAAATTATTGCCCTAAATCCTCTTTTTAAAAATGGAATGGTAGATGGTTTTCTTAAATCAAGACCTGAGTTTGATTCTATACCTTGAGCAGAAATTGCAATTACTGGGATATCTGGATATCCTGCATCTCTTAGACCCTTACGTATATATCCTACATAGTTACTTGCACGGCAAGCTCCACCTGTTTGTGTCATAACAATTGCAAGTTTATCTGTATCATATCTACCAGAATTTACTGCTTCCATAAATTGACCGACTACTGTAATTGATGGGTAGCAAGAGTCATTGTTTACATATTTTAACCCTTGGTCTAATACTTTATCATCTACTGTATCTAAAAATTCTATATTCATCCCATAATGATGGAAAACTGGGCCTAGGATTCTGAAATGTTCTCTAGCCATTTGTGGAGCAAGGATTGTATACCCTTCTTCCACCATTTTTTTTGTAAATTCTGGTGTTGAATAATCTAGGCGGTCCAAGTCTTTTTCAAAGACAATTCCTTCCATTTTCTTTTGGTTAAGGGCTTGTAGCAAGGATCTTATTCTAATTTTAATAGCTCCCAGATTTGAAACTTCATCTATTTTAAGAAGAGTATAAATTTTTCCGTGAGCTTCTAGTAAATCTTCTACTTGGTCAGTTGTTACTGCATCTAGACCACAACCAAAGGAGTTTAGCTGGATTAATTGCAAGTTTGGATTATCTGCTACGTATTCTGCTGCACGATAGAGTCTAGCATGGTAGGACCATTGGTCGAGCACACGGACTTCACTAGCTACATCTTCTATATTATAAGAAACTGCATCTTCAGAAATAACTGGTATTTTCATTCCTTCAATTAGTTCTGGAATCCCATGATTTACTTCTGGATCAATATGATAAGGACGACCTGCAAGGACAATGGCATTTAAGTTATTGCGATTTACATAATCAATTATTTCCTTACCACGGATTCTTATTTGATCATGGTAGTCTTGTAGCTCTTTCCAAGCCGCTGCTGTAGCATTTTTAATTTCTTTTTTAGTTAATATATTGCCATTATGGTTATAACCTTCAAACTCTTCTATAAGTCTTTTTGCAATAATTTTTTCACTTTCTAAAGATACATAAGGGTTCATATATCTTTTTTCCGATAATGATTCTACGTTATTTTTAATAACATCAGGATACCCTGAAACAACTGGACAATTCATGTGGTTTTGGGCCTTGTCAAATTGTTTGTATTCGTAAAAGACTGCTGGATAGAAAATCAAATCTAAATCATCTCTTGCTGCTAAGTCCTCTATATGACCGTGGGCAAGTTTTGCAGGATAACAAGCAGTTTCTGATGATATAGAAGATATACCTTTTTCATACATTTCTCTGTCAGATTTACCAGATAAGACCACATCAAAACCTAAAGATGTAAAGAATCTATGCCAGAATGGATAATCTTCATACATATTTAAAACTCTAGGAAGACCAACTTTTCCCATACGTGCGGCATTGCCCAAAGTTTTTCTATTAAATAGCAGGTCATTTTTAAACTTATACATATTTAAGTCTGCTGCAGTTTCTTCTTTTTTAACTCCAGCCCCACGCTCACACCTATTTCCAGTTACATATCGAGTTCCATCTGGGAAAACATTGATGATTAGTGCACAGTTGTTGGTACATAAACCACATCTGGCATTTTTTTGCTCATAGGTGAAGCTTTCTAATTCTTCAATATTAGATAAGGTTGATTGGCCAGTAGAATTGTCACGGGAAATAAGGGCCATACCCATAGCTCCCATAAGTCCTGCAATCTCTGGACGAGTTGTTTTTCTACCTGTAATATTTTCAAAGGCTTTTAAAATTGCATCCCCGTAGAAAGTTCCACCTTGAACTACGATATTATCTCCAAGAGTTTTTGGATCACGAACTTTGATTACCTTTTGGATAGCATTTTTAATTACTGAATAGCAAAGACCTGCTGCAATATCAGCTACTTCTGAACCTTCTTTTTGTGCTTGTTTTACCTTTGAGTTCATAAAAACTGTACAACGGCTACCAAGGTCTGCTGGCTCTTTGGAAAATAACGCTTTTTCTTGAAACTCTGCTGCAGACATGCCTACACTTGCTGCAAAGGTTGATAAAAATGAACCACAACCAGATGAACAAGCTTCGTTTAATTGGATAGAATCTATTATCCCATCTCTTATATGCATGGCTTTCATATCTTGGCCACCAATATCTAGAATAAAATCAACTTCTGGATTAAAAAATTTAGCTGCACGGTAGTGGGCAATAGTTTCTACTTCACCATTATCTATATGGAGGGCATTTTTTATAAAATCTTCTCCATAACCGCAAATACCAGAAGATGCTATATAAGCCTTTGGATTTTTCTTTGCGTAAGCATCTTTTAACATGCTTATAACAACTTCTAGAGGACGACCTAGATTCATCCTGTAATCTTCATGGATAATATGAGCATCTTCTGTTATCCAAACCATCTTACTAGTTGTAGATCCAGCATCGATTCCTACATAGATTGGACCCTCATAAGTTTCTATATTATCATAAACTACTTCATCAGTTTTATGGTTTTTGACAAATTCTTCGTACTCTTCTTTACTAGTAAATAGAGGTTCTAGTTTTTTTGTCATTTCCATATCTTCAGGTGCATCTTTTTCTAATTCTTTTATCAAATCACTGTATAAAACGTAATCGTCATTTTCAGCTGATAGGATAGCTGCACCCTTGGCAACGTAAAGTTGGGCATCTTCTGGAGTAGTAAATGTATTTTCATCCTCTCCCAAAGTTTCTACAAACCTATTTCTTAAGGCTGGTAAAAAGTGAAGAGGTCCACCTAGAAATGTAACATTGCCACGAATAGGTCGACCGCAGGCTAAGTTTGAAATAGTTTGATTAACAACTGATTGGAAAACAGAAATTGCAATATCTTCACGACTAGCCCCTTGGTTCATCAAGGCTTGGATATCTGTTTTTGCAAACACACCGCAACGGCTAGCTATTGGATAAATTTTCTTATAATTTTGGCTTAAATCATTTAAACCAGAAGCATCAGTATCTAAAAGAGCTGCCATTTGGTCGATAAAAGCTCCCGTACCACCAGCACAAATAGAATTCATCCTTTGTTCTACTGATCCTGATAAATATGTGATTTTAGAATCTTCTCCCCCTAGCTCAATAACTACATCAGTATCTGGAACAAATTTTCTGATGGCAGCTGTTTCTGCAATAACTTCTTGGACAAAATTGATGCCCATATATTTTTCAAGAAACATCCCACCAGATCCAGTTACATTTATAGTTATATAATCATCTTTAAACTGGTCATAGGCTTCGTTTAAGACGATTTTTACAGTTTCCTTAACATCTGATTTATGTCTTCTATATACTTGATAGAGGGTATTGAAGTTTTCATCTGTAATAACAATTTTTACAGTAGTAGACCCAACATCAAGTCCCATATGTAAATTCATAAAACGCCTTTCTATATCTGAAATTTATCTATTAAATAAATATATTTTTTATATACGTAACACTTATATTTTACCCCAAAATCGAATATAAAGGCAAGTAAAAAAGTAGGAATAATTTTAGTTATAAATTAGTTATTTTTTATTTTTATAATTGAGGTATAAACGGGAGGTATATTATGAGAAATATAATTGAAACTAAAAACTTGTCTAAGCAATTTAAGGACTTTAAGGCCCTTGAAGATGTATCTATAAATATCGAAGAAGGAAAGGTCTACGGACTATTAGGCCCAAATGGAGCTGGCAAGTCCACTTTTCTTAAACTTATCACTCAAATAATAAAACCAACATCAGGTCAAATATTTTATAAGGACCATCAGATTTCTCAAAAAGATTTAGCTGAAATTGGGTCTATTATAGAAAATCCAGCTATTTACCCAAATCTCACAGCTTATGAAAATTTAAAAGTACTTACTACCCTTTTAAATATTGAAGAAGAAAAAATAAATGAGGTTTTAAAAATAGTTAGCCTGACAAACACAGAAAATAAATTGACCCGAGAATTTTCCCTAGGAATGAAACAAAGACTAGGAATTGCAATGGCTTTGATAAACAGTCCAAAACTTTTAATATTAGATGAGCCAACAAATGGACTTGATCCAGTTGGTATAGCAGAGCTTAGAGAGCTTATAAAATCTTTTACAAATGATGGAATAACAGTTCTTATATCTAGCCACATCTTAAATGAAGTTAACCAAGTAGCTGATAAAATTGGCATACTTGTAAATGGGAGATTAGCCTACGAAAGTAAAAACGATAAAGGAAGCGATCACTTGGAAAATTTATTTATGGATATATTAAGAAAAGAAGGTTATTAATATGGATAAATTTATAAAGACAGAATTTTTAAAGGAAAAAAGATCAGCTAATGAAAAACTTATAAAATTAGTTCCTCTTATTTACGTGATTTTTACAAGCTTAGTTGTACTAGTCATGGTTAGGAGCATAGAAGGTAAAAGCTATCTTATGGCTGCGGCTTATAACTGGTATCCAATCTTAATTCTTCCAATAGTTTTAAGCATTTTAGTAGTAAATATTATTACAAAGGAAAAAAATCACCATATTAACTTATATAAAAGCCTTGGCTTAAGTCAAAATAAAGTTATTGGGGCAAAAGTTATAGTAGTAATATGTCATCTGCTTATAATTTTACTAGCCTCTGGTCTACTTTTATTTATAGTTGGCAGATTTATATTAAATGATAATGTAAGATTGATAGACATACTAAAAGCCACTATATTAACTTTTGTAGGATCCCTACCAATAATTAGCTTTTCATTTTTATTGATAATAGCTTTTAATAAAAATTTCCTAGTGTATATTATCAATTTTATCCTATCCATCATTGGACCAGTAATTGCTGTCAAAAATTTTTGGATAATTTATCCCCATTCCTATACCTTTAGAATGCTTGCACCTGCTATTGGTATTAATCCAAACGGTACCTTTTTGGAGGAAGGATCCTATCTAGCTAATCCAAGCGCTATTTATATCGGGATAATATTAAGCTTTATAATTTCCTTAATATTTGTAGGAGCTAGTAGTAAAATTTATGGGAGAGCTAAAAATGATTAGCATCATAAAATCAAATTTTATTAAAAATAAGAGAAATAATCTTATTTGGATTGCTGTCCTAGCTCCTCTTATTTATAGTTTGCTTTTTTCTATTTATATAGCTGCTACAAATACCTTAAAAAATCAAGAAATTTTTACATTTTTTGGATTTTTCGTAATCCTTGCTACATTTTCCTTAAGTTTTTTTGTACCAATGGCCTATGATACTGACAAAGAAGCAGGATATTATGTTAATGATATAAAATTTTATATATCTAGAAATAAAACTTTTTTGGGAAAATTTTTGTTTATAGCAATTTTATATGCATTAATAGTTGCCCTAGCAAGTTTAATAATTTTTACAGCTGCTAAAATTATCGGGATCTCTATACCAAATTATCAAACAAACTTAGTTCTAATTGCTATAAGTTTTCTAACTTTAATCCCATTAATACCAATCTACCAATATTTAACCCTAAAATTCGGTAAATCCATTAGCATATTAGCCGGGATTTTTTTCGCCCTAGGAGCAATTTTATTTGGAACTACAGGTCTTATTGACCTTATCTGGCCTATTTTTCCATTTATACGGCCAATTAAACTTATTTTCTTCTATAGTAAAATAAGTATAGAAAGTATAAGAATTTTTTTAAGTCTTGCCATCCTTCTTACATTAATATTTTTAATTTTTGCTATGGCATGGTTTAATAAATGGGATGTATATGCAAAAACGGAGGATTAGATGAAAATCTTGCTAATCGACGATGATGAAGATATCACAAAATTAATAAAAAATGCTCTTAAAAAAGACTACCAAGTTCAAGTTTTTAATGATGCGTCAATTATTGATCCCAGTATCTTTAATCAATATAATTTAATTATCCTAGATGTTATGATGCCTAATATGAGTGGTTTTGAATTTTTAGAGAAATATAGGGATATGATTGATATTCCTATCCTAATTTTAACAGCCAAAGATTTTGAAAATGACAAGCTAGAAGGCTTTGCCCTTGGTGCTGATGATTATATAACAAAACCATTTTCTATAGAGGAATTGCGAGCAAGAGTAGCTGCCCATCTTAGACGAGAAAAAAGAGAAAAACACAATCGCTTAATTGATTATCCAGCTTCATGTGACCTTCTAGCAGAAAAATTTTATTGCTATGATTATGAAATGCCGCTTACAAAAAGTGAATATGATATTTGCCGATTACTTCTAAAAAATAAGGGCCAAGTTTTTACAAAAGAAAATATTTATACATCTGTCTATGGCTATGAAGCTGATGGTGATAGCCAAACTTCAATAACTGAACGCATAAAGCTAATTAGAAATAAATTTGGAAAATACAAGGTAAACCCTATAAAAACTATTTGGGGAGTAGGATATAAATGGGAAATAGAAAATCTTTAGGTAGACTTATAACAAAATATGCAATTTTGGAGATAATTTACACATTCTTCATCCTCCTAATTTCATACATTATATCAACCCTATTAATATATAATGGATATGTTTATCCAGCAAATTTTGCAGAACACAACATATCAAGAGTTGAAGATGTATTTTATGGGGGTGACTTTGAAACAAGCAAAATCCCTTACTACTACGACTATATTTATAAGGTAGATGGGAAGATTAAGAAATATACTATAGATGAGAAAGATAGGGATGAAGTAAGAGAAGCTATCAAAGAACAAACAAATATGACTAGTAGTCTTTTTGATCCAATCTATATTACGGTGCTAGAAAATAACAGAGAAACGTTGATTCTAACCTACAGGGTAAAACCTATACTTTCAAACTCAGACTTATATAGGAGCTTTCCAAACATAGAAACACCTTATATAGTCATAACATTAGCCATTTGGTTAATTGGTTTTATGCTGATAGTTAGAAAATCTATAAGGATAATTAGAAGAGAGATTGATAAAATTACCCAGACAAATATGGAGATTAAAAATAAAAACTTGGATTATAGGCGAAAAGCATCTGCCTACGCTGAAATAAATGAAGTTCTAGACTCAATCGATCAGATGGCAGGAGACTTAAGAGAATCTTTGCGTGAGCAATGGCAGATAGAAAATAAGCAAAAAAATCTAATAGAATCAATAACCCACGATATTCGCACACCTATTACTCTAATAAAAGGCAATATGGAGCTTTTAAAAGAAGAAATCAGCCCTGACCAATTAGAATATATAAATGATATAGAAACTGGTATAGAGCGCTTAGATATTTATATCGAAAAGCTAACCAATTTTTCAAAAAATATGATAAATAATCCTCAATTAATAGATGAAAATACAATTAATTATTGGATAAATATTGCAAGTTCTATATGTAAGAGTGCAAATGTAAACCTAATAGTTACAAAATTAGAACCATCAACAATAAAATTAGATAAAGAACAAATAGCAGTAGCTATTCAGAATATAATAGTAAATGCTACAGAACATAGTCCTGAAGATAGCAATATTTACCTAATATTTGAAAACAAAGAAAATTTCTACCAAATAACAATAAAAGACCAAGGCACAGGTTTTAAACAAGAAATCCTAAACCATTTTCCTAAAAAGTATCTAACCACAAAAAAAGATACAACAAACCACGGACTTGGCTTAGCTATGGTAGATGAGCTTTTAAAAGCCAATAATGGAAAACTCAAATTGCGTAATTACCATGAAGATAATAATAGCGGAGCACTTATAAGAATGATTTTTTATAAATAGATAAATAGTAGCTAAAAATTTAGTATAATAAAAAAAGAGCCCAAAGGCTCTTTTCTATCTTGCTCTCATTTCTTTCACAAGACCTGATATAAATTTAAAATTAGGATCTTTTGAGTCTCTTGCTAGGTCAAATAGTAGAGTCTCTGTTTCTGTTCTTACTGCACCCATTTCTCTCAATGTTTTTAAAGCATCCTCTTTTTGACTTTCTTTAAAACTTGCTAGGCCATCTTTTACTAAAAATACATCTATACCTAAATTTAATAGACTCCTTGTTGTTTGGTAAACGCAGATATGAGCTTCTGCTCCTATTATTACCACTTTTTTTATATTATTTTTTTCAATAAAATTTAATACTTCTGGAGTCGCTGCATCAAATATTGTCTTTTCAAAGATATGATTTTTATCTATTAGTTCTAAAATTCTTTCATCTGTACTGCCAAGACCTTTTGGGTATTGTTCTGTAGCAAGAATAGGCATGTTATATTTTTCAAAAGCTTTAATTAAAGTTAAGGTATTTAAAACTGCTTCTTCTCCATTTTCTAAAGCATTCATGAGTCTTGGCTGCTCATCGACTATTAGCAAAAGTGTATTATCTTTTTTATTATAAATGCGTGTTTCTTCATCAAAAGTATTTATATAATATTTTTCGTCTAATTTTCTTTCCATAAGTCCCCCTGCCTATAATTATTTTCTTTCATTAGTTTATCTATAGTTGATAATACTGCTCCCTTATTTTTTGACCAGCTTGGATAAGCGATATTTTGATTTACTCCATCTCCCGTTAACCTATTTATTACTACTTTAGGATTTAAGTTTCTTAGCATAGTAACAACTATATCTGCATAGTCATCCTTAGACATCTTATAGTTTATATTATTAGTTTCATAATAATATTTTAAATAAGTGTTATTTTCAATATACAAATTGTGGATTTTTATTCCCCAAAAGTTTTTTTCATTTACATATAAAATATCATTTAAATAATCAACTTCCCTTTCACCTGGTAACCCTACTATGATATGGGCTATGGTTTTTATGCCAAGACTATTTAGTTTATCTATTCCCCTATCAAATGTCGTGTGGTCATAACCGCGGTTTATAAAGTCCAAAGTTTTTTCATTTACACTTTGCATGCCAAGTTCTACTGTTAAGTCTGTTTTTTGATTTAATTCATCAAGCAAAGCTAAAACTTCATCAGGCAAGCAATCGGCCCTGGTAGCAATTGATAAGCCTATTATATCTGGTTCATTTATTGCTGCAAAAAACATTTCATGCATTTTTTGAATATCTCCATAAGTATTGGTAAAATTTTGAAAATAGGCTATATATCCTTCATCTCTACCGAGCTTTGATAATTTATTTTTTTGAAATGATATTTGATTTTTTATATTACCAGCTGACTTATAAGTCCATTCTCCAGCACCTTCATCTGAGCAATAAATACATCCTCTAAATGACAAACTCCCATCTCGATTGGGACAGGTAAAGCCACCATCGAGCGGGAGTTTAATAATTTTTTTATTGTATTTTAGTTTATAATAAGTATCTAAATCCCTATATCTTTTTTTATTAAGCTCCATAGGGAAATTATACCCTAGTTGTCATAATCGTATGGTTCAAAAACTTGTGTTTCTTTTACTTTACGTTTATTAAATACAGCTCCCCAGTGATTGTCAAATGTCCAATTATAGTTACCGAGTTTTCCTGTACCTTTATAGTTTTTATTAAAGTCTTTGATAAGCCATACTAATTGCTTTGAAAGTAATATCAAACCAATAAAGTTTGGTATTACCATCAGAGCATTAGCCACATCGGAAATTGACCATACAAATTTTAGGCCACCCAAAGATCCTACTACTGAGAAAATAATATAGATTGCCCTATAAATGCTTCTTACCGCTTTTGATTCGCTAATGTAAGATATACACTTATCTCCATAATAGTACCAAGAAACGAGTGTTGTAAAAGCAAAGAACATTAGACCAATACTTACAAGCATTTCTCCACCAACTGGTAAAGCTTTTTCAAAGGCTGCTGCTGTTAATTTATTTGCATCGATATTCGCATCTGACCATAAGCCTGAACAAATTATTACTAGGGCTGTCATTGTACAAATTAGAATTGATGATACAAAAACTTCTATAGCTCCCCACATTCCTTGACGCACTGGATGATCAGTGTGGGCTGCGGCATGGGCCATAGGTGCTGAACCAAGTCCTGCTTCATTGGAAAATATACCACGAGCCAAACCATGACGGATAGTTATTAGTACTGTTGCACCGGCAAAGCCACCAACAGCTGCAGTTGGTCTAAAGGCATCTCTTACTATATATCCAAGGGTTGGAATAAGTTCCTGCCTATAAATCACAAGGATAACAATTGTAGCACCAAGGTATAAAACACTCATTAGTGGAACAACTTTTTCTGCAAAAGCTCCGATTCTTTTGATACCACCTATGATTATTACAATCATAAGAATCATAATGGCAATACCAATTATTCTAAGGTCAAGTCCTGTCATAGTGTGAATTGAATTTGCCATAGCATTTGATTGAACTAAAGATCCTGTACCGAGTATAGCTATTGATCCAAAAACAGAGAACATAATTGCAAGCCATCTCATATTTAGACCATTTTCTAGGTAGTACATAGGACCACCAGAAAATTCTCCGGTTTCATCTTTCTCACGGGTAGCAACCGCTAAGGTAATTTCTGCAAATTTCGTAGTCATATTTACCAAAGCTGCAACCCAAAGCCAGAATATAGCTCCTGGCCCACCAAGTTTTATGGCTGTGGCAACACCAACTATATTTCCCGCCCCTATAGTTCCTGCAAGGGCAGTAGATACAGCTTGAACGGGTGAAATCGATTTCTCATCTGCTTCAGTTGCTTCTGATTTTTCAAATAATTTACCAAATGTGTTTTTAAATATATAACCAAAGTTTTTAAAAACCCAGGCTCGGGTCTTATAGATTAGAAATGATCCGCCTAAAAGCATGACTATAATCATAGGGATACCCCATAAAAAGTCACTTAGCGAACCTATAAGGTCGATAAACGTTTTCATAAATCCTCCAGTAAGATTTTGTTAATATATTGTTTATGTCTAATTAGCACAAAAGACACGCGCCATGCGTGCCCTTTGTTCACTAATTAATGATTCTTGTTAGATCTTATTTAAGTCCAAGGTCTTTGTATTCGTAACCTAGGTCTTCTGCTACACCTTCAAGTGTTACATAACCATCGTGGGTGTTGATTCCTGGGATTAATTCTGGGAATTTTTTAGCTGCTTCTAATACACCTAAGTTTGCGATTTGTAACCCATATCTTGTTGTAGCATTTGATAATGCGTATGTTGCTGTAAGTGCTGCTGCTCCTGGCATGTTAGCTACTGAGTAGTGAATTACATCATGTTCAACAAATACTGGGTCATCGTGTGTTGTTGGTCTACCTTTTGTTAAGTCTGTTGAACCACCTTGGTCGATAGCAACGTCTACGATTACTGAACCTGGTTCCATTTCTTCAACCATATATTCTTTTACTAATTGTGGAGCTTTACGTCCTGGGATTAATACTGTAGAAACTACTAAGTCAGCATCTTTAACTGCTTTTTCAATGTTTAGTGGGTTTGAGTATTCTGTTTCAATTTTTGATCCGTATACATCTTCAAGTCTTGAAAGCGCATCGATATTTACATCTAAAACTTTAACTCTAGCTCCCATACCAACTGCAATTTGTGTTGCAGCAGATCCTACGTTACCTGCACCGATAATTACTACGTATGCTGGAGCTACTCCAGGAACACCATTTAATAATTTACCTTTTCCACCATTTGTTTTAAGTAAGAATTTGGCTCCTTCTTGAACAGCCATTCTACCAGCCACTTCACTCATTGGTCTTAATAATGGAAGTACACGTCCTTGTTGAACTGTTTCAAAAGCAACACCTGTTACTTTTTTGTCCACTAAGTGTTTTGTTAATTCTGGGTCAGCTGATAAGTGTAGGTATGTGTAGATTATTTGACCTTCTTTGAAATATTTGTATTCACTTTCAATAGGTTCTTTAACCTTATAAATCAATTCAGCCTTATCCCAAACTTCTTCAGCTGTATCTAGGATTGTTGCTCCAGCTTCTACATATTCTTCATCTGTGATACCAGAACCAATGCCTGCTCCTTTTTGAACATAAACTTCGTGATTATTTTTTACAAATTCTGAAACAGCTCCTGGTGTTGCAGATACACGGTTTTCATTGTTCTTAATTTCTGTAGGTACTCCAATAATCATAATTTCCTCCTATAATTTACAAAAGTATAGATACAAATCCCAAATTGTTTTATAAGCATATCTATTTTGTATCTCTAACTACATTATAAATCGTTTGCAAATCGTTGTCAAACAATTATTATTAAATTAATTATTTAACATTTAATATGCGATTATTTAGCTATTATTGATTATCTTACCCAAATCAGGAAAAAGTATTCATTTTATTTTTTATTGTTATAAATACTTGCTTATTTTTAAATCATAAGTATTTCTACCTTTTAATAAAATAGATAATATAATATAATAACCTTATGATAAAGCTAATCACCATTGATGTGGATGGAACTTTAGTTACACCACTAAAAAGACTAACAAAAACAAATATTACTGCTATAAACAAGGCTAGGGATGCTGGTGTGCACATCGCTCTTGCATCAGGTAGACCCTATTCAGGAATGAAGGCCCTAGTTAATAAACTAAATCTAAACCAGGAGGGCAATTTTACCGTCTGCCAAAACGGGTCCTACATTTTCGACAACCTTACCCACCAACCGATTTCTGGTACCTACCAAAGTCCTATTGATTTAAAAATCATTGATGATTTATTGAAGGATTATGATGTGCAAATCTCAGCTATGGATCACAAAAGCTTTTATAGCCGCCATTCAAAACCTAATATTTATACCAAAATAGATGCCAAAATCTCAAAACTTCCCCTTGAGATTAAATCCTATGATGACTTTAGCGATGATAAGACTTTTGGCCGCATTTTAATCATGGGCAAAAAATCTGAAATGGATAGGCTTTATAAAAATATGCCTAAAGACCTCACTGACAATTATTACGCTGTAAAAACCGCTCCTTTTTTAATTGAAGTTATGAATAAAAACACCAATAAAGGCTATGCTATAAGCGCTATGGCCAAAGACCTTAAAATCAGCCAAGATGAAATAATGAGCATAGGTAACGAGAGAAATGATATACCCATGCTAGAGCAAGCAGGTTTTGCCGTTGCCATGGCAAATGCTGTGCCAGAGCTTAAAACTCATGCTGATTTTATAACTAAAAGCAATATGCAATCTGGTGTTGGTTATGCTATAGAAAAACTATTAGCCAATAACTTAGAAAAATATTAAAATAACTGCAAGTTAACTTGCAGTTATTTTTTTAAAGATCCTTTATTTTTATCTTTTTGATATTCAGCCAATTCTCTTTCCTTAGAAATTTCATAGGCTGCTTTTTTTCTTTCGCTTTCTAATCTTCTAATAATCGTTTGAATAGTACGTTTTGATTTTGTAATATCAAACTCTTTTAAACGCATATTTGCTCTAATTGCAATATCAGAAGCCTTGCCATTAGCGGATGAGAATTCACTCATTTTACTTGGTAGGGAAATCTTATTTGCTAGTCTTTCATCAAATAATAATAAGTCAGCATGAAAATCTAATAAAGCTTGTTGGGCACGGTCCACGTTATTATTTACCGCACTTACCTTATTGCCCCTTAAAAAGTTTCCAAAGAAATTGCCTCTAAGTAGCCCATGGGTTGGGTAATCGTACTTGCCATCTATTTTCTTTTCTGCTCTTTGTAGTTGACTTTCAACATCTTTTGCTTGTCTTAATAAGTTTTCTATTTGCTTTAATTTTAATTTGTAATCTTCTCTATCGTATAGATTTGTTGTCTTAATAGCCATAGTTCCTCCGTGATAATCTCTTATTTTTAGTATATATACCCAAAAGCTAGGTTTGTTTATCATTTAAATTATTAGTATAATTACTATAAAAAGTGAGGTATTATGGCAAAAGTTTTATTATATAATATAGATGAAAATTATGATATGGAGAAATTTGAACTGCTTGCAGTAAAAAACAAGGTTCAAATTGTCCGTGCAGAAAAGGAAGATATTGACCAATATGTGGGATATCTAGTAGGCCATGAAGGCTATGAAAAAAGAGATGAAAAGCTTGAAGATGACCCAAGCCTTGATTTTCCTTTTATTCTTTTTGAAAATTTTGATCGCGACCAATTATTTGCGTTTTTAGATGAAATGAGACAAGCTGGCCTATCTATCCAACACAAGGCTGGGGAAACAGAAAATAATGTTAAATGGACTTTAAGACAGCTTTTAAAAGAAAATGACCGTGAAGGAAAAATGATGGGCCTAATTCACAAAATCAATGGCCTAGTAGAAAAAGCAGCTTTCTTAAAAGACCAATATGGAGAGGATCAAAAACTTGCAAATTTAATAGATGAAATGCAAGCCTACTTTGATGATTCAAGTTTATTCGAACTAGAAGTAGCCCAAAATTATTATTTAAAGTTAGCTGATGAGATAAAAAGAGTAGAAGAAGAAAATAAGTAAGAGTTAGCATATGCTAACTCTTTTTTAATAGCTTCTTGTAAGTTTTATCAGTTAATATTGCTCCTAAAGGCGCTGTAAGCAAAATAGCTATTACAGATACTGACAAGATTAAATTGCCGCTAGCAAGACCCATTTGAAGGGCTACAGGGCCTATGGCAGCTTGGACAGTTGCCTTTGGCAAATAAGCAAAAGAAGTAAAAATCCTTTCATTTTTATTTAAATTTGTTTTAATCAAAGAAATATTTACACCTACCATTCTAAAAATAAGACCAAGCAGAATTAAAATCACAGCTAAAAATCCAGCTTCCCTCACATAGGCTAAGTCAACTGAAATACCTACAAGGACAAACAAAAATAATTCAAAAACCTTCCATAGCCTGTTGTAGGATGCAAGTAAATCATTGGCAAGCTTGGTGTTTTCCCTGTTAATAGTAATTCCAGCTACCATAATGGCTATAAGAGCTGATAAGGCTAGGTGATTTTCTAATAATTTTTCCAATCTAAGCATCAAAAACGAAGTACCTACAAAAACCATAGCTTTATAAATGTCATTGATTTTTATTTTTTCAAAAATAACAGCCACAGTTTTTCCCACTATTATTCCAAGAATCACCCCACTTGCTATAGAAATTGGTATATTAAAAAAACTCATAGCTGATAGGGATCCACCCGTTTTAAGGGCCAAGAATGATGAGAAAAATACTATAACAAAGACATCATCCACACTAGCACCTGCTAATATCATCTGAGGAATATTTTTATCAGCCCCATATCCTTCGTCAATAAGTTTTATCATGCGCGGTACAACAATAGCAGGACTTACAGCAGCAAGAACCGCAGCCATAATTCCAGCATCAATGGTATCAATCTTAAAAAATTTTTTAGAAAAAAATATTAGAGCAAGCATTTCAACACTAGCTGGAACAAAGCTAAGAAAAATAGCGGGACGCCCTACTTTTTTAAGTTTATCAAAGCTTAAAGATAGGCCTGCACGAGTTAGTATAGCTACAAGGGCTATTTGCCTTAGATCAGCAGATATATTTATAATTTCTTCACTTACAAGATTTAATTGGTTGGGGCTAATGATAATACCAGCAATAAGCATACCAATAATTGGTGCCAGGCCAATTTTTTCAAAAATATAGGCCATAAAAATTCCAAAGATAAAAATAATAGCAATATCAGTTAACATAATCTCTCCTTTAGATAAATTTGTAATAAAAAAGCTGATAACCCCTGCAAAATCAGAAGTCATCAGCATTTAGCGGTTATGAATTGATTCAAGGAAGTACTTCATTTCCTTTATTTAATATACTTCTAAGGATGGGATTGAACAATATGGTTTGGTAACGAGGTTTAGGAATGTAAGACTTACAAGTAAATCTTTTGACTAGATAAGCTCCACTAACTTTGAATATTTATTCCTATAAGTAGCAAGATAATGCGAAAGCTTTGAAAAAGCATTTACCTACAAATTCTTTGATTTTTTGCAATGAAGAGATCTTTCTTCAAATTAAATTTTTATTTAAAACCATTTAATTTATTAAATCATAAAATTAAAAGAGGTAGATTTCTCCAACTTTTTTACCCTATTCCACAAGCTTGCTTAGCCAAGCCATCTGCTCTATCGTTGTATTCATCATTGGAATGTCCCTTTACTTTTACAAAGTCTATTTCTATATTTTTTTTAGCATTTTCTATAAACTTTTTATAGGACTTGGTCAAATCATTATTGGCCTTCCATTCTCCTGTTGCCCATGATGCTATACCTTGGTAGTCGTGATAGATTACTATTTGGCTTTTTTTATCTTCTATGGCCTTTGCTATGGCTAGTTCACTCGCTTTTACTTCCCCTGCAACATTTCTGTGAGTGTGGTACTCATCATCGAAGGACTTCATCAGTTCTAATTCATCGCCTTCTGTTATGTAAACCACTCCTGCTCCATATACTTTTAATTTTTGATTATAGGAGCCATCTACATAAGCTATAACTGCATTTTCGCCTATTTCTATTTCATCTTTTATCCCCGTCATAAACTCATTGGCTTCTTCTAGGGTCTTAAATGATTTATAAATAGCTCCACTAAAGCCTTTTACTTCTTCTAAGCAAGAATCCCAGGATGTATATATCCCAGGATTCCTGCCTTTTTTTACTGCATAATATTTCATAGGGTTTCTTTATTAGCCCAATAGGTCACCTCACCTGGGCCAACTGTAAATACTCCATTTCCATCTTCATCAATTACTATATCTTCATTTTTACCTGAAAGATCCACATAGGTTGCTCCTGCCTCAGCTTCTCCTACATGCATTTGTTTTTCTGCCATATCTCTTATGGAAATTAAAACTGCTAGTGGTTTATGCTCATCATCCCCACGTCTTACCCAGCCAATTACTGCTTGGTCATCAAAATAATCATCTTGCTCGCCATAATTATAATTTTTGCGAACTTTTATCATATTATTTATCATTTCTTCAAGCGGATCTGTTTTTACTGGTCCACGTAGACCGTAGTAATCTCCGGCAAAGACACAAGGATATCCATCTTTTCTAAATAAAATTAGGGCATAGGCTATTTCTTTAAACCATTCTTCTACCCATGATTCCAAGCCTTGACCTGGTTGGCTATCGTGATTATCTACAAAGGTTACCGCTTGTTCTGGAAAGTCTTTTACGATTGTATTATCAAATATTTTTCTCATATCGTAATTGCCCATAGACTTGCTGGCTTCTTCCATATGAAAATGTAAAGGCACATCAAATAAGTCCACTTGGTAGGCTGTCTTTTCCAAATAATTTTCCATTGCTTCTTTAGAATATTGCCAAAATTCACCAAACAAATAAAAGTTTTCAATGCCGCGTTCCTCAGTTATATGACATGATAAATCACGGATAAATTCTTCTGATATATGTTTTAGAGCATCATAGCGAAAACCATCTACCTTAGTCTCATCTATAAACCAATCTGCCCATCTAAATAATTCTTCGCGTACTTCTGGGTGTTTGTGGTCGATATCATTATTCATCAAATAATCAAAGTTTCCTTTTTCATTGGAAACATCGTTATCCCAGTATTTGCCATCTCCTACGATTCTATAAATGGCTGATGTTTCTGAGAGAGCATCATAGTCTACCCCTGTAAAATGGTACCAGTGCCATTGCATATCTGAGTATTTACCATCTCTACCAGCAAAGGTAAAGTGAGTCCATGCTTCTATTTCTGTTTCTTCACCTACATCATCGGTACGATTATTTTGATCTACCATTATGGCTTTGAATTTTTCTTTTTCATCACCATTGCCCTTATGGTTTAAAACTACATCAGCATAGCATTTTATACCTGCTTGATGAAGGGCATCTATGGCCTCAAGGAGTTCTTCTTTACTTCCGTATTTAGTTCTTATAGTTCCCTTTTGGTCAAACTCTCCCAAGTCCCAAAGGTCATAGGCTCCATAGCCTACATCCATGTCCGATCCACCCTTAGTCATTGGTGGTAACCATAGGCCATCTATACCATTTTCTTTTAATTTTTTTGCATTTTTAGTTAAATTTTTATAAAAACTGCCATCGCCCAGAGTATCCCACTCAAAGGCCTGCATCATGACTTCGTTTGCCATAATAATACCCTATCTACAAATGTCTATAGACTTGCTTGCGCCAATTCTAGTGGCACCATTTTCTATCATCTCTAGGGCTTCTTCTTTAGAATGGATACCACCACTTGCCTTTACCCCTATATCTGGCCCAACTGTTTTTCTCATTAGGGCAATATTTTCTGCTCTCGCACCACCGGTTGAAAAACCTGTGGATGTTTTTACAAATTCTGCGCCAGCTTCTACAGCAAGTTCACAAGCTTTTACGATTTCTTCTTCTGTTAATAAGCATGTTTCAATAATTACTTTTAAAATATTATCTCCACAAGCTTCTTTTACTGCCTTGATATCTTCTAGGACATAGTCATAGTCACCTTCTTTTAGACGGCCTATTTCTATAACCATATCAATCTCGCTTGCCCCATCTTCTATAGCACATTTTGTTTCGTAGGCCTTAGCACGAGTTGCCATGGCCCCTAGTGGAAAACCTACTACTGTTGCTATAGTTACTTGGTTATTGTATTCTTTGATAAATTTTACAAAAGATGAGTTTACACAAACACTAAAAAAGTCGTGTTCCACTGCTTCATCTACTAGTTTTTTTATATCAGCTGTTGTAGCATCAGCTTTTAAGTTTGTATGATCGATTAGTCTATTTAGTTGCATTTAATTCTCCTTATATAAAATCATAGCTAGGGTAATATCATCTTCTTGTTCTCCCCAGGTAAAGTCATTTATTTCTTCATAAACTTTTTCTAAGTCCTGGTGCTTACAAAAAGATTCCCTTAATCTTTCTAAGCCATATTCTTTTTTATCTTCATTATTAGCCTCTATAGCCCCATCTGTAAAAAATAAAATTCTATCGCCATCTTTTATAGTTGTAGTTAGCTCGCTATAAACATCTGGCTCGATTATATTTGATATCATCCTGCCATTGGCATGAAGGAATTCACAATCTAAATCTTCTTTTTTGTAAATCATAGGCGGGCAATTATGGCCTGCATTTGAATAGGTTAGACTATGGTCTTTAAAATCAAATATACCTAACCATGCTGTAAAATATTGAGAAGAATCCATTTCTAGTTCAGAAAATCTCTTTCGTAATTTTAAAAGAGCTTCAGAAGGGGTAAAATCTGGATGTTTATCAAAAATTGAAAAAATCGAGACCTTAATAAACATAGTCATTATAGATGATTTGACACCATGGCCCATAACATCTGCTATATAGAAGGCATATTTATCATCATCTATTTTTACTATATCGTATAAGTCTCCAGATACATTTTCACTGGGATTATAAATACCTGATAGGTCGATATTGCCATAAATCCTATCCTTAGGAAGTATTGATGATTGGACTTTTCTTACAAACCTTATGTCATCTAGCATAGACCTATTTTCATCAAAAAGTTCAATTTTCATCATTGTTTCGCGAGTTATATCACGAAAAACTTCTACAATCCCTACATAGTTATTGTCGATAAAAATAGGAGAGGCCTTGATGCTGTAATATCTACCAGAAATAAGTTTTTCTTCTACAACAGTAGTATCTCTTATGGTCTCATTTTCTGAAGATAAGTTAAGGGGTAGATTTTCATTTAGGTATATTTCTATGTCTTTTGATTTGACCTTGGCCTCTTTCAAAGAATTGTTAACAAAAATAGTAGACCCCTCTGGGGCCACGATGCGCACCCAATCATCCATCGAATTGAACACTGCAAAATTTGCTTTATCTAGTTTTTCTACAAGTGTTTTTTCCATAAAATCCATCCCTCATTGGTTAATAATTTATTCTTACTTACCTATAACTATATCATTTTATTATTTGATTGGCAAATAAATTTAGTCTAGCAGATGGTTGAAATTGTAACGTTTGTTTATGATTTACTCCAAATTAGGAAAATAAAATATCAAATTTACTTCCCAAATATTTTAAATCTAAACATTTATTTACATTTTTATTAGTATAAACTTACTATAAAAATTTGTAACAAAAAAGCACCTTTGTGCACACGCAAAGATGCTAGAAGTTTTTATAAAATTTATTAATCATTTAAACTTATTTTAGTTGTCTAGTACTTATAAGGGCTTATCATTAAACTAGTTCTAAGATAGCTCTTTCTGAACCGTCTCCTCTTCTTGGTCCCATTTTAAGTACTCTTGTGTAACCACCGTTACGTTCTTCATATTCTGGTGCTATTTCATCAAATAGTCTTTGAACTGTAGATGGTTTGTAAATGTAGGCTGCTGCTTGTCTTCTTGCTTGAAGTGATCCATCTTTGCCAAGTGTAATCATTTTTTCAGCCATTTTTTGTGTTTCTTTTGCTCTGGTAACTGTAGTTTCAATTCTACCGTTATCGAATAAAGAAGTCACTTGGTTTCTTAGCATGGCATTTCTATGGTCAGTTCTTCTGCCAAGTTTTCTTTTATTAGCCATTTTTACCTCCTATTCGTCTGCTAGACTTAGTCCCATATCATGGACTTTGTCTTTTACTTCTTCTAATGATTTTTTACCAAAATTCTTGATTGTTTTTAGTTCTGCTTCAGATTTTTCTACTATATCAGCAACTGTATCAAAGCCCGCTCTTTTTAAGCAGTTAAATGAACGTAGGGATAGGTCCATTTCTTCGATAGTTTTCTCAAGCATTTGGTCTGTGTTATCTTCAATAACTTCTTCTACTTCTTCGACTCTATCCTCTTCTTCAACGAAAGAAACATTTGGTAGGTCTTTAAAGTATTTAAAGTCATTAATAAGTACATTTGCTCCTTCTGATAGAGCTTCTTGTGGTGATATGGTTCCATTTGTCCATACTTCTATGATTAATTTATCAAAATCAGTAGCTTCTCCCACTCTTGTATTTTCTACATAGTAGTTTACTTTTTCTACTGGTGTAAATGATGAGTCAATAGCAATTGTACCTATAGGATCTGAATCAGATTTATTTTGGTCTGCTAATTGGTATCCCTTGCCGTTTGTAACTTCAAGTGAGATAAATAGATTTGCTTTATCATTTACTGTTGCAATGTAATGATCTGGGTTTGCAATTTCAATGGAGCTATCTTTGCTTATATCCTTAGCTGTTACTATTTTAGGTCCTTCTATTTCTAAAAATAGGGTAACATCTTCATCACCTTGTTTTTTGATATCTAGACCTTTGATATTTAATATTATTTCAGGAACGTCTTCTACTACTCCATCTATAGTGGAAAATTCATGAAGGACTCCTTCGATAAGAATTTTTGAGACGCTAGAACCAGGTAAGGATGAAAGTAGCACCCTTCTCATACTGTTTCCAATGGTTGTACCATAGCCTCGTTCGAGTGGATATAGGGCAAACTTGCCGTAATGATCGCCTTCGTTTATATCGAGTATTTCTATATTTGTATCTAATTTTTCGATCATGGTAACTCCTTAGTTCTAACTTTTTAGTTCTTAATTATTTAGAGTAGAACTCTACGATCATACGTTCTTCTACTGGGATATCAATTTCTTCTCTTGTTGGAAGTCTATCAATAGTTACTTTTAAGTTTTCTAAATCAGAACTCATCCAATCAACTACTCCAAATGTAGCATTTGTTTCTTTAATAGTTTTGAATAATTCTTTATTTCTAGATTTTTCACGTACTTCAATTACATCGCCAACTTCTACTAAGTATGATGGGATGTCTACTTGTTTACCATTTACTAATAAGTGTCCGTGAGTTACAATTTGTCTTGCTTCTCTTCTTGTTCTTGCAAGGCCTGATCTAAATGCAATATTATCAAGTCTTCTTTCGCAAAGAACGATTAATTGTTCACCTGTTTGTCCTGGCATTTTAGTAGCTTTTTCGTAGTAGCTTCTAAATTGTTTTTCAGACATGCCGTAGATGAATTTAGCTTTTTGTTTTTCTCTTTGTTGCATACCGTAATCTGACATTTTTCCACGTCTTTGTGGTAATTGTCTTTTTGATTCACCTGTATAACCTAGGTATGCTGGAGAAATTCCTAAAGCTCTTGCTCTTTTATAAACTGGATCTTTTGATACTGCCATAATTTCTCCTTATTAAACTCTTCTTCTTTTTGGTGGTCTACATCCATTGTGAGGAATTGGTGTAACATCTTTAATCATTGTTACTTCAAGTCCTGCAGCTTGTAAGCTTCTAATAGCTGATTCACGTCCGCTACCTGGGCCTTTTACGTATACTTCTACTGTTTTTAGACCTTGATCGATAGCTTTTTTTGCAGCTGTTTCTGCTGCTTCTTGTGCAGCAAATGGTGTAGATTTTCTGCTTCCTCTAAATCCTAATTGACCAGCTGAAGCCCATGATAATGCATTACCTTGCATATCAGTGATTGTTACCATTGTATTGTTAAATGTTGAGTTAATGTGAGCTTGGCCACGTTCAACATTTTTTTTGACTCTTCTTCTTTTAGAAGTGTGTTTGCCTTTAGTTGCCATTTATTCTCCTTAACCCCTTCTACCTTTTCTGGTTCTTGCGTTGTTTTTTGTGTTTTGTCCTCTTACTGGTAGGCCTGCTTTGTGTCTATTTCCTCTATATGAGTTGATTTCACGAAGTGCTCTAATATTCATAGATGTTTCACGACGTAAATCCCCTTCGATTGTATAGTTGTTTAATTGTTCACGTAATTGACCTAGTTCTTCTTCAGTAAGATCTTTCATTTTTGTATCAGGGTTGATTCCTGTGTTTTTTAATATTTCGTTAGCAGTTGCACGACCGATACCGTAAATATAAGTAAGGCCTATTTCTGCTCTTTTTTCTCTAGGTAAATCTATACCAGCTAATCTTGGCATTAAACCCTCCTAACCTTGTCTTTGTTTGTGTTTTGGATTATCGCAAATTACCATAACTTTACCGTTTCTTTTGATAATTTTGCATTTATCGCACATTTTTTTAACTGATGCTCTGACTTTCATTCATTTCTCCTTGTCTTTATTCGACTTCTTTTTTAATCCCTATGGGGTTAATCCTCTCGAAGTCCTTTTCAAGGCCTTCTCGCTTAGTTTTTCGGACTCACTCTGTTCGTCTCGAAAATGAAAAATCTTTTTGATTTTTCACCCAAGATGATGGGACTATTTCTTCCTCCAAGTAATTCTTCCTTGGCTAAGGTCATATGGAGATAGTTCTACTGTAACTTTATCTCCTTCTAGTATTCTTATGCTGTTCATACGTAGTTTACCAGATAGATGGGCTTGAATTTCGTGTCCATTATCTAGCTCTACTTTAAATATTGCATTTGGGAGTACTTCTTTTACTACTCCTGTAACTTCTATAGCATCTTTTTTTGACATATATAGAACCTCCTTATCTTATCTAATATGTCCTTAAACGTCGATCTCTTTTATAAGACATATTGGCCTAAAGAGATTCTTTATTTTCTCTTATTTTAACCATAAATTAGTTAAGTTCTCCTAATTTATCGTTAAATTCTTTAAATATTTCATCAACAGTTTGTGTGCCGTCAATACTCTTTAATATACCTTTATTTGTGTAATAATCAATGAGTACGGCGGTTTGTTCATTGTAAACATCGATTCTGTTTTTAACTGTTTCTAGTTCATCATCTTTTCTTTGGATGAGTGGTGTACCACATTTATCACAGATGCCTTCCACCTTTGGTGGATGGTTTTCTATGTGATATGTTGCTCCACATTCTGGACATACACGCCTACCTGTTGTTCTTTTAATAAGTGTATCATAGTCTACGTCAAGGTAGATTACACCATCTATTTTTTGGTTTCTATCTTCCATTCCATCATCAAGCGCTTTGGCTTGGTTTAATGTTCTTGGAAAACCATCAAATAGTACTAGTAGATCGTCTTCTTCTAATTTATCGAAATAATCCCAGAGTAGGTCGATGGTTACTTCATCTGGAACAAGTTCTCCCTTGTCCATGTATCCTTTTGCTTTTACTCCTAGAGGAGTTTCATTTTTGATATTGTATCTAAAAATGTCTCCTGTAGAAATTTGAACCGCATTTAAGTTTTCTAAAATTTTTTTTGCAAGTGTACCCTTACCTGCTCCTGGGGGTCCTAACAATATAATATTCATCATTTACCTATTTAAAAACCCTTTGTATTGCTTCATTGTCATCATTGCTTCTAGTTGTTTGATTGTCTCTATTATTACTCCTACTACGATGATTACTGATGAACCACCAAATGATAGGGATAGTCCTAATAGTTTTGATGCAATTGCTGGAATGATTGTTAATAGAGCTAAAGCAATTGATCCTATAAATGTTATTCTTGTTGCAACTTTTCCTAGATATTCACTAGTTGGTTTTCCTGGTCTGATACCTGGAATAAATCCACCATTTTGTTGCAATTGTTTTGCATATTCTACAGTATTAAATTGGATTTGGTTATAGAAGTATGCAAAGATTAGAATTAATGCTGATTGGATTACTAAATATAGGATAAATCCTCCAGTTGTATTTTGGAAGAAGTTTGTTATCCCACTTTCTCCACCATTTCCAAAGAAAAGACTAATTGTTGATGGTATAGCTAGTACTGCTGATGCAAATACTATTGGCATTACTCCACCCATGTTTACTTTTACTGGTATGTGAGTAGATTGACCGCCATACATCTTACGTCCTACAACTCTTTTTGCATATTGGACTGGTATTTTTCTTTCACCTTCAGATATTAGCACTACTGCAATTACTATTAAGATTATTAATATAACCATAATTATAATTGGTAGATAGCTTATTAATCCGTAGCGAACTTGATCTTGCCATCTAGATATAGTTTTTGGAAATGATGCTATAATACCCATAAAGATTAAAAGGCTTGTACCATTACCAATACCTTTTTCTGTTATGGTTTCACCCATCCAAGTTACAAACATTGTTCCACCGATAAGGATTATATTCATAACGAATTTTTGGAATGTTGTTGCATTAGATAGGGCTGCTCCATACAAACCATTTGTTACAGCTACTGCTTGGAATATCGCAAGAATGATTGTCATATACCTAGTATATTTTTGTATTTGCTTACGTCCTTGCTCACCTTCACGTGTTAATTCTTCTAGTCTAGGTATTACAACTGTTAAAAGCTGCATTACGATACTAGATGTAATGTATGGCTGTACTCCTAGGGCAAAGATTGAAAGGGTTGATAGTCCACCACCTGTTAACATGTTTAGGTAGTCAACTAGGGTTCCTTCCACAGATGAGTAAGCATTTCTAAGAGTTTCTTGATCAATAAATGGTATTGGAATATTATTTCCTAATCTATAGATAACTAGCATTAGGATAGTAAACCAAAACTTTTTCTTAATCTCTGGCTCTCTTGATGCTTTTTTTATTGTTTCTAACATTGCTCACCTTCTTAGTTTTCTTCAGTAGTATCTTTCTTAGATGGTTTTACCCATTTTTTAACTTCTATTTCTTCAACTGATCCACCAGCTGCTTCGATTTTTTCGCGAGCAGATGCTGTGAATTTGTGAGCTTTTACTGTAAGTTTTGATGTAAGTTCTCCATCACCAAGGATTTTAACTCCATCTTTAGCTTTGTTCTTATTTAAAATTTTGTTTTCAAATAGTAATTCTGGTGTTACTTCTGTACCGTCTTCAAAGATGTTTAATGTTTCAACATTAATAACTTCGTATTGTTTTTTGTTGATGTTGTTAAATCCTCTTTTTGGAAGACGTCTGTATAGTGGCATTTGTCCACCTTCGAAACCTGGTCTTACGCCACCGCCGCTTCTTGAGTTTTGACCATCTTGACCACGACCTGCACGTGTACCATTTCCAGAACCTGGACCTCTACCTTTTCTTTTTCTCTTTTTTAGAGGCTCATTAGGTTGTAATTCATGTAATTTCATCTTACACTCCTAGTTTAATTCTTTTACTTCTAGCATAAATGGAATTTTATTAATCATTCCTCTTACTGCTGGATTATCTTCTTTTACAACGCTTTGGCCGATTTTTTTAAGTCCAAGGGCTTTAGCTGTTGCAATTTGATCATCTTTTTTACCGATAAAAGATCTTTTAAGTTTGATTTCTAATTGTGCCATACTCTCTCCTTAATAATCGAATTCTTCTACCGATTTACCACGAAGTTTAGCAACTTCTTCAACAGTTTTCATGTTTGAGAATGCTTCTACACATGCATTGATGATATTTCTAGGGTTATTTGATCCTAGGTTTTTAGCTCTGATGTCTTTGTAACCTGCAAGTTCACAAATAGCACGCACTGGACCACCAGCGATAACTCCTGTACCTTCTAGGGCAGGCATTAGTAAAACATGTCCAGCACCTTTTACTCCTTCAACTCTGTGAGGAATTGTTGTTCCTACTAGTGGAACGCGGATCATGTGTTTTTTAGCATCTTCTGTTGCTTTTCTAATTGCTTCTGGTACTTCTGTAGCTTTTCCTGTTCCAACTCCAACTACTCCGTTAGAATCTCCTACTACAACAAGTGCTGAGAATCTCATGTTACGTCCACCTTTTACAGTTTTTGCAACTCTGTTTATAGCAACTACTCTATCTTCGAGGTTGAGTTTTTCTACTTCACTTCTTAATAAATAATTCATCCTTAACCTCCTATTAAAACTTAAGACCAGCTTCTCTTGCTGCTTCTGCTAAAGCTTTAACTTTTCCATGGTAAATATTACCATTTCTATCAAAAGCAACTTCTGTTATTCCAGCTTCGTTTGCTTTTTTAGCAATAGCTTCTCCTACTTTGCTTGCAGCTTCTACATTTGATGTATTATCAAGACCTTCTGCAACTTCTTTTTGTAGGGTATTTGCGCTTGCAAGAGTTACTCCATTTACATCATCAATAATTTGTGCGTAAATGTTAGCATTTGACTTATATACGGAAAGTCTTGGTCTTTGAGGAGTACCGCTGATTTTTGCTCTAACTCTTTTTTTACGAGTTTGAAGTCTTTGTCTTTTATTATCTTTAGCCATTTATATCTCCTACTTACCTGTTTTACCGACTTTACGTCTTACATATTCGCCTTCATATTTGATACCTTTACCTTTATATGGCTCTGGTTTTCTCCATTTTCTAATGTTAGCTGCATGTAAGCCTACTAATTGTTTATCAATTCCTTTTACAATTATTGTTCTGTCATTTGGAACTTCAGTTTCGATACCTTCAGGATCTTCCATAGTTACTTGATGTGAAAAACCAAGGTTCATAACTAGGTTATTTCCTTGTTTTTGTGCTCTGTAACCTGTACCTTCTATTTGAAGGGTTTTGCTAAATCCTTCGGTAACACCTTGTACCATATTTGCAATAAGTGATCTAAATAAACCATGGTCTATGTTTTGTTGTTTTGTATAATTTTCTGGAATGTTAATTAGTAGTTGGTTATCTTCTTCTACTATTTCAATTGTTTTTGGAAAATCTTGAGTTAAATTTCCTTTTGGACCTTCAACTCTGATGTTTTGTCCATCAATTACAACTGAAACTCCATTTGGTATTTCAATTGGTTGTTTACCTATTCTTGACATATATTTCTCCTTACCATACGTAACAAATAACTTCGCCACCGATGTTTTCACTTCTTGCAGCTTTGTCAGTTAAAAGTCCTTTTGATGTTGAAATAATTGCTGTTCCAAGACCATTTAGTACTTTTGGTACTTCGTTTGCTTTTACGTAAACTCTAAGGCCTGGTTTACTTATTCTTCTTAGTCCTGAGATTACTTTCTCACCGTTTTCAGTATATTTTAAGTCTATTGTAAGAATTCCTTGTTTGTTGTCTTCTTCAACATTAAATCCGTTTATGAAGCCTTCATCAAGAAGAATTTGTGCAATAGCTTTCTTTTCATTAGAAGATGGTAAGCTTACTTGTTTATGATTAGCTTTTACTGCATTTCTAATTCTTGTTAGCATATCCGCAATTGGATCTGTCATCATAATTAATATCCTCCCTAATTACCAGCTTGCTTTTCTTACTCCTGGAATTTTTCCTTCATTTGCTAGTTCTCTAAAGCAAATACGGCAAATTCCATATTTTCTAAGGTAACCATGTGGTCTACCACAAATTTTACATCTGTTATATTCTTGTGTTGAATATTTGTGATGCTTCTTTTGTTTAGCTATCATTGACTTTTTAGCCATCGTTACTCCTTTATTTTGTAAATGGCATTCCCATTAATTGTAAGAATGCTTTAGCTTCTTCGTCTGTTTGTGCTGTAGTAACTATAGTAATATCCATCCCATGTAGGAAATCTACATCATCATATTTGATTTCTGGGAATATTAATTGTTCTTTGATTCCTAGTGAATAGTTTCCACGTCCATCAAATGAGTTTGGATTAATTCCTCTAAAGTCTCTAACACGTGGTAGTGAGATTGAGATTAGTTTATCTAGGAAATCATACATTTTTTGGCGTCTTAATGTAACTTTTGTACCAATAGGTTGTCCTTCTCTAAGTTTAAAGTTAGCTACTGATTTTTTAGCTTTTACTTCTATTGGTTGTTGACCTGTGATTAGTGCAAGTTCGTTTTTAACTGAATTTAAAAGGTTTTGGTTATCTTTTGCTTCTCCAAGACCAACGTTAATTACGATCTTTTCAAGTTTTGGAACTTGCATTACATTTTCATAGCCAAATTGTTCTATTAATGCTTGTACTACTTCATTTTCGTATTTTTCTTTTAGTCTACTGTTTGCCATAATGTCTCCTTAAACTCAATCGAATTTTTCGTTTGTTTTATGGCTTACTCTGATTTTTCTGCCATCTTCAAGTACTTTGTTTGTTCTTACACCTTTTTTAAGTTCTTCTGAATATAAAAGTACTTTTGAAGCATCAATTGGGCATTCTTTTTCGATTCTGCCGCTTTCTTCACCCATTTGAGTTGCTCTTTGGTGTTTAACACGAACATTAGCACCTTCAACTATAACTTTATTTTCTTTTGGATAAGCTTCTAAAACTTCTCCAACATGACCCTTGTATGAGCCTGATATTATTTGAACTTTATCGCCTTTTTTAACGTGCATAACTTCCTCCTATAGTACTTCTGGAGCTAGGGATATAATTCTCATGAATCCTTCCCCTCTTAGTTCTCTAGTTACTGGTCCAAATATACGGGTTCCTACTGGTGATTTATCTTCTTTTATGATTACTGCTGCGTTTTCATCAAAGTTGATTTTTGATCCGTCGTTTCTTTTTAAGCCTCTTTTGCTTCTTACGATTACTGCTTTTACAACGTCACCTTTTTTTACCGCTCCGCCGGGTGTTGCACTTTTAACTGAACAAGTTACAACATCACCTATATTTGCATATCTAATTCCAGTTCCGCCTAGAACTTTGATTACTTGTAATTCACGTGCTCCGGAGTTATCTGCAACTCTCATGCGAGTTTCTTGTTGTATCATGAATATCTCCTTAACCTATTAAACAATCTCAGCAGCTTCACTAACTCTAACTAGTCTCCATCTTTTTGTTTTTGATAGAGGGCGAGTTTCCATGATTACTACTTTATCGCCTACTTTAGCTTCATTATTTTCATCATGAGCTTTGTATTTTTTACTTCTGTTGATTCTTTTTTTGTAAACTGGGTGTGATATTTTATCTTCTACTAAAACTGTAATAGTTTTATCCATCGCATCAGATACTACAACACCACGTTCTACTCTTCTACTGTTTCTTTCCATGAAATTTAAGCCTCCCTATTTATATTAAGCTTTCTTTCAGTTTGAATTGTTTTAACTCTAGCGATGTCTTTTTTGACATTTCCAATTGCTGATGGATTTTCTAATTGTCCAGTTGCAAGTCTGAAACGAAGATTAAAAAGCTCACTTTGTAAATCATATAATTGTTTATCTAAATCATGGTCTGATAAATTTCTGATTTCTTTTGCTTTCATTATTATTCCTCCGTACCTGTAACTTCAAGTCTTTGTATGAATTTGGTTTTGATTGGAAGTTTTTGAGCAGCAAGTCTCATAGCTTCTCTTGCAACTTCTTCGCTTACACCACTCATTTCAAATAGTACACGGCCTGGTTTTACTACTGCTACCCAATATTCTGGGGCACCTTTACCAGAACCCATTCTTACTTCTGCAGGTTTTTTTGATACTGGTTTATCTGGGAATACTTTAATCCAGATTTGACCACCTCTTTTGATGTATCTTGTCATCGCACGACGAGCAGCCTCGATTTGGTTAGCTGTCATCCAAGTAGCTTCTAAGGCTTGTAAGCCGTACTCACCGTAAGCTAGTTGGTTTCCTCTTTGAGCTTCACCTTTCATTCTGCCCCTGTGTTGTCTACGATATTTAACTCTTTTAGGCATTAACATAAGTTTGTCTCCTTATATAAATACTACTTGTTAGTATTTTCGTTTGCGTTTCTGTTAGGACGTCTATTGTTGTTTCTTCTTTTTTTGTTATTTCTGTTATTTGGTCTTTGTTTTAGTTTTGGTTCTCTAACTGCTTTTTCTCCTGGTAGGACTTCGCCTTTATAGATCCATACTTTACAACCAATTTTACCGTATTCTGTGTCTGCTTCAGCAAATCCGTAGTCAATGTCTGCTCTTAGTGTTTGAAGTGGAATTGTTCCTTCTGAATATCCTTCGCTTCTAGCCATATCAGCTCCACCAAGTCTACCTGATACCATTGTTTTGATACCCTTAGCTCCAGCTCTCATTGTTCTTTGGATAGGTTGTTTCATAGCACGTCTAAATGCTACCCTGTTTTCTAGTGCTGATGCAATGTTTTCTGCTACTAATTGTGCATTTAAGTCTTGGTATTTAATTTCTTCTACGTTTATGATTGTTCTTTTACCCGGAGCAACTTTTTCGATTTTTTTCTTAAGTTCTTCAATTCCTGCTCCACCTTTACCGATTACCATTCCTGGTTTTCCAGCATAGATTGTGATTTTAAGGTTGTTTACTGCACGTTCTATTTCGATATCTGCAATACCTGCATCATAAACTTCTTTTTTTATTACTTTTCTGATGTTATAGTCTTCAACTAATAGATCTGAGAATTCTTCTTTGTCTGCAAACCATTTTGAATCCCAATCTTTTATAACACCAACTCTAAATCCTTTTGGGTTTACTTTTTGGCCCATTTTTTCCTCCTATGCCTCTATATTCTCAAGAATTACACCGATGTGGCTACTTCTTTTTAGTATTGGGTAAGCTGCACCTTTAGCTTTTGGATGCCATCTTTTCATTGTTGGAGCATCATTAGCAAATGCATTTTTAACATATAGGTCTTCTCTATCAAGACCGTTGTTGTTTTCAGCATTTGCAATAGCGCTTTTTAGTACATCTTCTAGTAATCTAGCACCTTTTTTGTTTGTAAATCTTAAGATATTTAGTGCTTCGTCTACTTGTTTACCTCTAATTTCTTTACAAATATAGTTTACTTTAAGAGGAGATATTCTTTGATATTTAGCTGTTGCTTTTACTTCCATTGTCATCTCCTAACGCATTTTACTTTTCATTTCAGTTGCCTTTTTAGCGTGGCCTCTGAAAGTTCTTGTTGGTACAAATTCACCTAGTTTGTGTCCTACCATATCTTCTGTGATATAGATTGGCACGTGTTTTCTACCATCGTGAACTGCTATAGTATGTTCTACAAATTCAGGGAATATTGTAGAACGTCTTGACCAAGTTTTTACAACTTTTTTCTCATTTTTTTCATTTAATTCGTCAATTTTTTTCATTAAATGATCATCGACAAAAGGTCCTTTTTTAAGTGATCTTGCCATTATATCCCCCTATTTTTCATCTCTTCTTCTTACAATGTATTGTGAAGAAGCTTTTTTCTTGTTACGTGTTTTAACACCGATAGCTTTTTTACCCCATGGTGTCATTGGTGATGGACGACCGATTGGTGTTCTACCTTCACCACCACCGTGTGGGTGATCTACTGGGTTCATTACAGATCCTCTTACGTGTGGTCTACGGCCTTTATATCTTGATTTACCAGCTTTTCCTAGTCTTACTAATTCGTGTTCTTGGTTTCCTACAACACCTACTGTTGCTTTACAGCTTAAGTGGATAAGTCTAACTTCACCACTTGGTAATCTAAGTGTAGCAAAGTTTCCTTCTTTAGCCATAAGTTGTGCACCAGTTCCTGCTGATCTTACAAGGATACCACCTTGACCTGGTCTCATTTCAATATTGTGTACTGTTGTACCTACTGGAATATCTCTTAATTCAAGTGCATTACCTGGTTTGATATCTGCTTCTGCTCCTGAGATGATGCTATCTCCAACTTTAAGTCCTCTTGGAGCTAGGATATATCTTTTTTCACCATCTGCATATGTGATAAGAGCGATATTTGCTGATCTATTTGGATCGTATTCGATAGTTTTTACTGTTGCTGGGATATTATCTTTATTTCTTTTAAAGTCGATGATTCTATATTTTCTTTTTACTCCACCGCCTCTAAAACGAACAGTTGTTCTACCTGTGTTATTACGTCCACCTTTGCTTTTAAGGTCTGTAGTAAGTGATTTTTCTGGTCTGTTTGTTGTAATTTCTTCGAATGTTGAAACAGACATATTTCTATGGCCGTTTGAGGTTGGCTTTAATTTTCTAGGCATTTAAATCCTCCTTATAAACCTTCGAAGTATTCGATTTCTGCACTGTCATCTGTTAGTGTTACGACAGCTTTTTTCCAGTCAGCTTTTTTACCGATACCATGACGAGTTCTTACTCTTTTACCTTCGTAGTTCATGGTTCTAACTTTTTTAACTTTTACACCGTCAAAAATTTGTTCGATAGCAGCTTTAATTTCTGGTTTGTTTGCATTTTTATCTACTTCAAAAGTGTATTTGTTTTCATCAAGTAAGCTCATGCTTTTTTCTGTAATAATTGGTCTTTTAATTACTTCATAAGGTGATTTCATTATATAAATACCTCCTCAAGTTTAGCAATTGCATCTTTTGTAATTACTAGCTTGTTATGTCTTACTAAGTCATAAACATTGATTAAGTTTGCAGCTGATACATCAACACCTTCGATGTTTCTAAATGATCTATAAACTAATTGGTCATTTTCTGCTGTTACTACATAAGCTTTTTTACCAGCATCGATTGCACTTAAAATGTTTGCTGCTTCTTTTGTTTTAGGAGCTTCAAATGATAGGCTATCTAAAACTATTAATTCGTTTTCGTTTACTTTTGAAGTAAGAACTGAGTAAAGTGCTTTTCTTCTTAGTTTTTTAGGAACTTGGTAACTGTAGTCTCTTGGTTTTGGTGCAAATACAACTCCACCGCCTGTATAGTGTGGTGCTCTTATTGAACCTTGACGAGCTCTACCTGTTCCTTTTTGTCTAAATGGTTTACGTCCACCACCACGTACTTCAGCACGTGTTTTAGCAGATTGTGTACCTTGTCTTTTATTTGCAAGTTGGTTTTTAACTACTTCATATACAGCGTGTTCGCTAATTTCAGTGTTAAATAGAGTTTCATTTAACTCAATTTCTCCAACATTTTCTCCTTTTATGTTTAAAACATTAACTTTAGGCATCTAACTCCTCCTTAGTTTTGGCCCTTAACTGCTTGTTTTACTTGAACAAGTCCGCCTTTAGGTCCTGGAACCGCACCTTTAACTAGGATGTAACTATCGTCTGCATTTACTTTAACCACTTGTAAATTTTGGATAGTAACTCTTTCATTTCCCATTTTTCCTGAGCCTTTTCTACCTTTAAATACTCTTGCTGGATCTGAACCTGCTGAACGAGCACCTGCTACTCTGTGAGATTTTGAACCGTGAGATTGTGGACCTCTACCATAGTTCCATCTTTTAATAGCACCTTGGGTACCTTTACCCTTGCTTGTTGCAACGACGTCTACGATATCGCCTTCTTCAAAGATATCTACAGCTACTGTATCACCTACTATTAGGTCTACTGGGTCATTTCCGTAGTTAACTTCTTTTAAGTATCTTTTATAAGATGCGCCTGCTTTGTCAAAGTGTCCTTTTACTGGTTTTTTGACATTTTTTTCCTTTTTGTCCATATAGCCGATTTGTGCTGCGTTGTAACCGTCTGTTTCTTCTGTTTTAATTTGTACAACTACGTTTTCTTCAGCTTTTAGAACAGTAACTGGAGTGATAACTCCGTCTTCATCGATGACTTGAGTCATGCCTACTTTTGTTGTAAATATACTCTTCATGAGTACCTCCTTAATTACAGCGGATTGATTATCCAATCATTCTAATTACAGTTATTATAACTTAATTTCGATATCAACACCTGCAGGTAAGTTTAATTTCTTAAGTGCATCTAATGTTTTTGCATTAGGGTTTATGATATCGATTAATCTTTTGTGTGTTCTTTGTTCAAACTGTTCTCTAGAGTCTTTGTATTTGTGAACCGCTCTTAAGATTGTAATCTTTTCTACTTCTGTTGGAAGTGGAATTGGTCCTGATACTTCTGCTCCGCTTCTTTTAACCGCTTCTACGATTTTTTCTGCTGAGCTATCGATAACTTCGTGATCGTAAGCTCTAAGTCTAATTCTGATTTTTTGTTGATTAGCCATTTTTCCTCTCTCTTTCTATACCACGCCTCCGGGCGTTTGATGTGTGTGGAAACCGCTTAGAATTATTTCTAAACTTGCTAGACAAGAGTTCCCTCATGGTTTTGGCTCAAGCCACAAGCAACATCTTGCTTCAAAGCACCATAATATAATACATCAAAAACATCTTAAAATCAAGCACTTTTACCAAATTTTACATTTATTTATGTAAATTTATAAATATTTCTAAAACTTAAAGATAAATCTCTATTTTTAGACATTTTATGTGCAATATTTAGATAGTATACCGGCTGATAGGTCTATGTCAAATATATTTTTGGATTATTTTTTATTATCATATATAATAGGTCTCATATCATTATTATAGAAAAGAATGGAGATGAAGATGAAATTTTTAAGAGAGTTTACCATCCTCTGCGCTTGCCTGTTTGTAGGTAGCATACTAAAAACCTTAATACCCTTACCTATACCTGAAACTATATATGGTATGGCTATACTTTTTGTACTATTTATTACAAAAGCGATAAAGACTGCTGATGTTAGAGGGGCAGCTAATGTCATTTTAAGTAATATGAGCTTTTTATTTGTTCCTGTTGGAGTTGGTATAATAGAACACTTTGATTTATTTAAACAAAATTTTGTTTCTATGTTTATTATTACCTTCCTAGCTACAGCTGTTGCTATGACTGTAACTATGCTTGTAGTTACACTTATACAAATAAGGAGAAAAAATGTTTGATAATACATACTTTGGCATAGTTTTATCTTTCGTAGTTTTTGAACTTGCTAAAAAACTTAACTCAAAAATACATAACGGAATTCTAAGATCTATATTTAACCCCCTTCTAGTTTCTATTATTGTTATATCAGCTATTTTACATTTGCTAGGAGTCCCTTACGAAGTTTATAACAAAGGAGGATCTTTGATATCTTTCTTTATAGGCCCTGCAACTGTAGCCCTAATGGTAAGTCTTTATGACAATATTGATATCTTAAAGAAAAACTATGCAGCTATTTTTATAGGTATCCTTATAGGTAGTTTTGTGTCTATGCTTTTAACAATTATCCTTGCTAGGGTTTTAAAAGTTGATGATTTAATGATTATTACTCTTTTACCAGAATCTGTAACAACTGCTATAGCAGTGAGTCTTGCTGGAGAATACGGCGGTATCGCTCCACTTGCTGCTATTGCAGTCATAATTCGTGGGATAATTGGTATTATACTTGCTCCAATTATTATGAGAACATTTAAAATAAATGACCCAGTAGCTCAAGGTATAGGTCTTGGTACTGCAGCCCACGGTTTAGGAACTGCTGAAGCTCGTGAAATGGGTGATGTCCAAGGAGCTATGGGTGGTTTATCTATTGCTGTAGCTGGAATAATGACAGTTGCTTTAATGCCACTTATGGTTTTAATTTTAAATGCAATATAAGAAAAACTGCAGGATTTATCTCCTGCAGTTTTTTTATTCTAAGACTATCTCATTGTAAGTTTTTTCAGTCAATTTAAATGTTAGTAGATAAAAAATAATATAGGCTGCAAATACAGAAATTAAACACATTAGGTATAATCTAACATTATTTAAACTTAGCATTTGCAAAAATTTAGTAATAATTGGTATCGCAAAAAGCGAGTGCATAAAGGCAAAGGCTAGGGGTAGGAAAAATACTAGACCCATTTGCCTAGAAATAGACTTTTTAGCTTCCCTATCAGTCATTCCAAGTTGGCGCATTGTCTTAAATCTTTCTTTATCCTCCATACCTTCTGAAAGTTGCTTATAATATATTGCAAGCACTGTCGATACCAAAAATCCTAAGCCTAGGATTATACCCACAAAGAATATGCCAGCATATACTGCTAGAAGGTCATTTCTTTCAACTTGACTATCTTGTAAAGAAAACCAATCATTATCCATATTGTCTTTTAGTTCATCCCATATTTTATCTCTTAAATACGGATCATAATTTCCATCTACATCAAAGTTCACATTATTTACAGTCTCATAGCCACCACCATACCAGTCAGGTGTAAAACTACGTACAACTTTTTCAAAGATTTTAGCATCCTTAAAGATAAGCTGGTCTTTGTCATTGATTGATAAATCAGCTATGGATATAGGAGTAGGATAATTCTCTGCCAGTTCTTTTTTTATCTTTAAATCCATGCCCTCTATTTTTTCTATTTGTCTTTTGTCATTACTTTGTAAAAAGATAACATCATTGTCTTTAAAGTCATAAGCAGAATCGTGATCTAGGACAACATATACCACATCAATCTGACTGCCATCCAGAGATTGGTCATCTGTAATTTTCTTTTTTATGCTTGTTCCATCCCTATCAACTGGAAGTACTGCACTCTCGTAGGTCCATATATGACCACTTCTATCGTTCTCTTTTAAAACCCTTTCTACTTCATCCCTGAACAAATCAATGTCATTGGTATTTGGAAATGACAATTTATAATCAGTTGCAAACATTTGTTCTTGGACCTCACTTATAGAAAAGTAAAGGGAGAAACCAGATGTTAATACTATGATTACCATAGTAGATAGTATAGCAATGCTTGCAAGGGTTTTGGCACTATTCCTTACTCTATATATAAGACCAGAAACTGCCGTGAAATTGGATTTTTTATAATAAAAGTTCTTGTTTTTTTGAAGGAGTTTTAGTACACCTGATACTATAACCGAAAATGCTGCGTAGGTTCCTACAATTACTAGCATTACGGCAAGGAAAAATAGTTTGAAAGCATCCATGGGATTTTGTGTTGTAAGGCTGATAAAATATCCTGCCCCAATGCACAAAATTCCAAATATACCTGTAGCTATTGGATATTTTGGAGTTTTTTGCCCTGCTTTTGCTTGGTATCTGAAACTCATAGGGCTAAAGTTCCTACTTTTAAATATTTGCCTAACTAATAATAAGGCAAATATTATAAAAAATATAAGGGCTGTGAGTAAGAGGGGCTGGATTGTAGGAAATATCCCAGTTTCTAGAACATTCATATCTGTGTCTAGCATTTGCAAAAATCCGGCAAAAACTAGTTTATATATAATAGCTGAAATTATAGTTCCAATAATTATTGACTTTATATATAGGTTAATTAACTCATAGATATAGATTTTTACCAAATGCTTTTTTTCCATACCCAAAGTCAAATATAGGGCAGATTCTTCCGCTTTATTTTTCTGTATAAAATTATAGTTGGTCAAAATTGTTAATAGTGCAAATATCAACAATATTATAGAACCCAAATTCATCAAAGTTCTTATGGTTGTTTGTCCGAAAAAGTTTTTTGTCAATGGATCTGCACTTATTGATAGGCATATATTTATTAAAACTATGAAAAATACTGTTGTACCTATAAATGGTATATAGAGCCTTTTATGCCTTTTGATCCCATCTATGGCTAGTCTTTGGTAGAGTGATTTCATCTGATCTCACCCCTTTGAAGCATTTGCATAGTATCAGCAATCTTTTCGCTCATTTCATATTTTGAAAATCCAGAATTATATAGTTCATGGAATATTTTACCGTCTTTGATAAACAATACTCTCTTTGCTTCAGAGGCTGCTTGGATGGAATGGGTTACCATTATTACAGTTTGGCCATTTTTATTTAAGTATTTGAAAACTTCCATCAATTCCCTAGAAGAGTTAGAATCCAAAGCACCAGTTGGTTCATCTGCTAGGAGTAATTTTGGATTTGTAATAAGGGCCCTTGCTACTGCGCAGCGTTGTTTTTGCCCTCCAGATACTTCATATGGATATTTGTTTAATATGTCATCTATCCTTAGTGGCTTAGCCACTTGCAAGAGTTTTTTATCAAAATTTTTGGGGTCATCTTCTGCTAATATAAGTGGTAGCAAAATATTTTCCTTAAGGGTTAGGGTATCTAATAAGTTAAAATCTTGGAAAACAAAGCCTAGATTTTCCCTCCTAAATTTTGATATTTCAAAGTCTTTGATTTTTGAAAGGTCATTGCCTTTTAAAAAAATTTCTCCCTTAGTGGGTCTATCTAAAAGGGCAAGTAAATTTAAAAGTGTAGTCTTTCCCGATCCAGATTCTCCCATTATGGCTATGTATTCACCCTCTTCTACTGAGAAATTTACATTATCTAGGGCTACTACTTCATTATCTGACAAACGTGTCTTATATATTTTTTCTAAATTTGAAACTTCAAGTAACATCTAATCTATTTCCTTTCTTATCTTTTCTATATAATACAATAGGAAAAAATAAAAATCCCTCGATTAAAATAACAATTTTTAGCTTAAAGTGACAATTTGTTATTTTAAAACACGGCTTAGATTTAATATGACTTTAGTTCCTACATTAACTTCTGATTCTATAAATACATCTATGCTTAAATTTTCGGCAGTATTTTTTACAAGATTTAGGCCAATTCCTGTAGATTTCTTATAAATACGTCCGTTATAGCCTGTATAAGATTTATCAAAGACCCTAGGCAAATCTTCTTTTCTAATCCCTATACCAGTATCTTTAATTACTAAATTAGTCCCTTCTATATAAATAGAAATAGATCCATTTTGTGTATACTTATTTGCATTTGATAAAATCTGATCCAAAATTAAGCTAAACCACTTTTTATCAGTAGTTATAATCAATCCTCTTGCTTTAAAATTCACCTTATTTTTTCTTCTAATAAATACTTTTGAATATTTTTTTATAGAAGAACTAACAAGGTCATCAAGGCTAACTTCTTCAAAAACAAAGTCTGTAGAAAGAGATTCAAGCCTCATATAGGATAAAAGATTATCTATATATTCTTCAATTTCAAAAACTTCGTTTTTTGCAGCTTGGCTATCTATTGGATGATCATTTAAAATCAAATCTAGAGAAAATAAAGGAGTTTTTATTTGATGAGTCCATATACTTATGTATTCTTTAAAGTCTTTCATCTTTAACTCAAAAGCACTTTCCATTTCTCTATTTTCTTTTTCTAAGTTAATTATTCTTTTAGAAAAATTTGTATTTTTAAATACTTCTGGTTCCTTTGTTAAAAGGTCTGTTGACCACTGATTGATTTCATCTATTAATCTTTTATATTTTACAAAAGAAATTACAATATTTACAGCAAACATAAAAATCGAGATAAGGATTATATATAGGATATAATTTTTACTAATACCAAACCATGTAGATATAAGTAGAATTAAAATATATACTAAAAATATAATTATAGAATGTATTTTTTCTTTTAAGAATTTAAATATCCCTTTCAATATAATAACCCACCTTTTTCTTGGTTTTTATAAAGTCTTTTAGTCCTATATCCTCAAGTTTTTTTCTTAGTCTCATTATATTTACAGTAAGAGTGTTATCATCTATAAATTCATCCGTTTGCCAAATCTTATCCATAAATTCTTCTCTTTTAAAAATCTTTTCTGGATGTTTAAACATCATTTCTAATATTAAATATTCATTTTTACTTAAAGATATTTCTTTATTATCAAATTTTAAGACCATCCTATCCCTATCTATTATTAAGTCTTTGTAGGAAATATTGTTAGAAAAATCTTTATATTCATAAGATCTGCGTAGCAAAGCTTTTATTTTTGCCAAAAGAAGATCCAAATCAAAAGGTTTTGAAATATAATCATCTGCTCCCATATTCATAGCCATTATTTTATTTAAATTTTCATCAGCAGAGGAGATAAAAATAATAGGCACATTTGAAGATTTTCTAATCTGCTCACACCAATAATATCCATTAAAAAATGGCAATGATACATCTAGTAAAACCAAATCAGGATTTATTTTTATAAAATTTTCATAAACACTAGAAAAATCATCTGGAAAATAAACATCATAGGACCAATTTTTTAAAAATTTCTCCAAGGCATTTAATATCACATCATCATCTTCAACAATAAATATCTTTAAAGGATCCATAAGCCACCTACTTTCTTACCTATAATTATAAGTTAAATGCAAAAAAATAAAACCGCCAAGCAGGCGGTTTGAGATTTTTTGTTTATTTATTTTTCAATTTTTTAAAATCATATCCCCTATCATCCAAATCTTTAATTAGATTTGGAAAGGCTTTTAGTATACGCTTTTCTCCGTACCTTTGAAAACTTTCCTTAAACTCTGTGCTACGTTCATCAAAGTGCTTGCGTTTATAACTTGTTTTTTCTGCAGTTTCTATGCCCCTATGGGCAATTTTTTCTCCAATTTCAGTAGTTACTTCTCCTAGCTTTTCTTTTGATTTCTCTATTTCTTTAAACTTCTTATTAATTCCTAGGATAGTATTTACCGTTGATATTAGATCTATGATAAATATTATAGCTATAATCACATTTACAATTATTAAAAATCTTACCGGAAAGACTTTTACAAACTTTGCTATCATTGGATGGATGGCTTCATAAAGAATAAAGCATAAGGCTCCCCATAATAAAGAATACTCAGCACAAATATAGCCTCCTATATTAAATTTTTTATCCGAATAATCCCACCATTTTTTATGAAATACTTTTTCTAATATAAAGCCAGTTATTAACTCAATAACTGATGCTACAAGCATGCTAGCAAAAAATAAGTATATTTTGCTATTAGTATCAACTTTATTAAGTAAAAGTAAAATAGCAACCGCTGCAAACCCATATATAGGGCACCATGGCCCATTTAAAACTCCACAGTTAATATATTTGCCAGCGCGAATACCATTATAGGTAACCTCTAAAATCCATCCAATAATGGCATATATAAAAAAGTAAAGTATATAAACTTTTAACATATAAACTCCTGGTATAGTTATAAAATTTGTAAATATCCTGCTACTATTATTTTTTGTTTCTATGCTCTATATTTTCCCATTTCGCTTCCAAATCTTTTAATAGATTAGGATAGGCACGTAAAATTCTTCTTTCTCCAGATGAGTTAAATAAATTTTTAAACTCAGCACTTCTTTCGTCAAATCCCTTAGCCAACTTTGAGCTTTCTAATTCCTTTTTCTTATCTAGGGCAATAAATGTTTTATCGGCAACTCTCCTGCCTATATCATCTGAAACTTTTCTAATATCCTTTGATTGATTTTCTATAGCTTTAAACTTATTGCTTAGACCCATTAAGGTTATCACAGTGGATACAAAATCGATTATAAAAACTACTAGCATTAAAATATTTATACTTAATAAAATTTTTGCTGGAATAAGAATTACTGCTTTTTTTATAAGTGGATGGATGGCTTCATAAAGTATAAAACATATTGCTCCCCATAATAATGAAAATTCTGCACAAATGTAACCTCCAAGGTTAAATTTATAGCTAGTATAGTCCCACCATCTTTTATGAAATATTTTTTCTAAAATAAAGCCCGTTATAAGCTCTAATAAAGTCGATATAAACATAGCAGAAAAAAATAATACTAATTTATTACCATCCCCTACCAAATTTAAAAAAGAAATCACCGATAAAGCTCCAAATCCATATATTGGACAATATGGCCCATTAAAAAATCCTCTGTTTATAAACTTTCCTTTAGTTATAACATGAAATGATACTTCAAGTATCCAGCCTATAATGGCGTATACAAAAAAATATGATATATAATATTGCATAAAAAATACTCCTAAGAATGACTTCTTAAGAGTATATCTTACAAATTTATTTTATTTCTTCAATAACTTTTATAGCTTCTTCTTTATCGATTGTACTTCTTGTATAGATGTGGTTTTCTCCATCCTTAATTACAATGTAGTTAAATGAGCCATCATCCCAGAATTTTCCTGTGTTTTCGCCAATCGTGATATCTTCTGCATCTGCTGGTACTGTTACAATTTCTTCTAATCTTTCATCTTTTGGTGTGATTTGGATTGTAATTTTTTTAGCAGGATTTTTTTCTTCCATGTATTCGACAGTTCTTAGATCATTTTTTTCATCTTTAAAGTTTTCTACAAATGTTTCTGGTAGGTAGCCAAATTCTAGGTCATAGATGCCCTTCTCTCCTGCATCTTTATTTGCTATTTCATTTGCTGGAGCCGGCTCTACTGCAACATCACCAGTTTTTTCAGCTTCTTTTACTTCTTCACTTGTTTCTTGAGCCGGTTTTTCTTCTGATGGCTGTGTATTGCCACAAGCTACTAGTGAGCCGCTTAGGGCAAGTACTAGGGCTAAAGTTATGATATTTCTATTTTTCATTTTCACTCCTCATTATCTATAATACTGGGCTAATTATACTACATTTTTAAAAAATGAAAAATAATCTATATTTATTAATTAATATTTAGTTTTATATAATATCGGCAAGCTTTTTCTTATCACCTATTTTTATATGTTTTTCTCCCACACTTATCAGTCCATCACCAACCATATTGGATAACTCCCTTGATAGAGATGGGCGAGTTGTTGCTAGGATATCTGCCCATTCTTCCCTAGAAAAATTTATTTTTACAATCCCATTTTCTTCATTTAGGATTAAATATTTTGCAATTTTTTGCCTTAGGGTTGACTGGGAGGTAATTTGATTGGATCTACTTAGTTGCAAGCATTTTTTAGAAACTAAGTTTGTATAGGAGATTAAAAAATTTCTTGGTATATCATCTGCAAAAAGTTTTTTAAAATCATGGATTACAAGTACTTTGGAATCAGTTTCTGCTTGAGCAGAAAAATCAAAGGGTTCTTCAAAATAGGAGTATACTTCCCCAAATATTGCTGGTTTATTAAATTTTCTAATGATAAATCTTTTGCCATTAGGATCTATTTTATAAACTAAAATACTACCTTCAATCAAGTAATACATAGCACCAGTAACTTCTCCAACAGTAAATATTTGCGAATCTTTTGAATAGATTTTTTCTTCAAATTTTGTTTTTTGAGTCAATATTTTTAATTCTTCATCAGATAAGTTTTTAAAAAGTGCAATTTCTCTTAAATTCATATTTCACCTCAAGATAAGTATAGAAAAAGAAAGTAAATTTTTCAATGTATTTTACTAATTAATCTACTTATCTAAAATATTTTGTATAAAAAAATCAGGTCCTTTTTAGAACCTGATTAATATATTTTATTAAGCTGTCATTGTTGCTAAATCTTCTTCTACTGTAGAAATTGGGGCAATACCAAAGTTTTCTACTAAGAAGTCTACAACTGTTGGTGATAAAAATGCTGGTAGAGTTGGTCCTAGGTGGATATTTTTTACTCCAAGACTTAGTAATGATAATAAAACTATTACTGCTTTTTGTTCATACCAAGCAATATTATACTCAATTGGTAGATCATTTATATCATCTAAACCGAAAGCATCTTTTAATGCTAGGGCTATTTGTACTAATGAGTATGAATCATTACATTGACCTGCATCAAGGACTCTTGGGATACCGTTTATATCACCTAAACCTAATTTGTTGTATCTGTATTTTGCACAACCTGCTGTTAATATTACATGATCTTCTGGTAGGCCTTGGGCAAATTCTGAATAATAATCTCTTTCTTTAAATCTACCATCACAGCCAGCCATTACTACGAATTTTTTAATATTGCCAGCTTCAACTTCTTCTACAACCTTATCTGCTAATTGGATAACTTGGTTGTGGGCAAAACCTCCAGTTACTTTTAAATCTTCTAGATTTGTTGGAGCTTCGCAAGTTTTAGCAAGTTCTATTATCTCTGAGAAATCTTTGTAGCCATTTTCATCAGCTTCGATGTGGGTGCATCCTGGGTAGCCTGCTTGACCTGATGTAAACATCTTATCTTGGTAGGTATTATCTTTTTTCATTGGTACAATACAGTTTGTTGTCATTAAAATTGGACCATTGAAGGCTTCAAATTCTTCATTTTGGTGCCACCAGCTGGATCCGTAATTTCCGTGGAAGTGATCATACTCTTTAAATTCTGGATAATAGTTTGCAGGAAGCATTTCTGAGTGAGTATAAATTTCTACCCCACTATCCTTACTTTGCTCTAAAAGCATTTTCATATCATGAAGGTCGTGACCTGAGATAAGAATCCCTGGTTTATTTCCTGCAGAATAATCTACTTCTGTAATTTCTGGGTTACCATAGCTTGATGTATTTGCCTTATCTAAAAGAGCCATAGCTTTTACTCCATGTTCTCCAGTTGCCATTACAAGGTCAATTAGATTTGGTATTTCTTTATCAGCTTTTGTAGTTTCTTCTAAAGCTTTGGCAATAAATTTATCAACTTCTGGGTCTCTATAGCCTAAGACATTTGCGTGGTGGTTATAAGCTGCCATTCCCTTTAAACCGTAAGTAGTAAGTTCAGTAAGACTTCTTTCATCTTCATTTACTGTATTTAAAACGCCAACTTCGATAGCTTTTCTTTCTAATTCGCTATCATCCATTGATGAATAAAGAGCAAAATCAGATAAGCCTTCTTTATCATCTATTTTTTCTAAAAGCTCATCTTTCATTTTTATAGTTTCTTTAACTATTTTAAAGATTGCTTCTGTATCAAAGTTTGCATTAGTAATTGTTACGAATAAGTTTCTTGAAATTTTATCATAAACTTTTTCATTATCATCACCTAGTCTATTAGCAACTTCTGCAAGACCTTTTGTAACATATATTAATAAATCTTGGCTATTTGCAGTATCTTCTTTTTTACCACAAACACCTTGGATAGTACATCCTTCGTTTTTAGCTGTTTCTTGACATTGATAACAAAACATATATTACTCCTTTTGTAAATTTAAATATTAAATATCTACTATGATTATATTATAAAATAGATTTTATAGAAAGTCAGTAACATATGTTACAAGTTAGTCTTTTTCCTACAAAAAACCTTTAATACTTATGGGTATAATTATAGAAAAGTTTTGAAATTTAAGGAGGAGTATATGGGACTTTTTGATATATTTAAATCAAAAACAGAGGAAAACACCCGCCCTAAGGCTAATATCATTCTAGCACCAATGAGTGGAGAAGCAAAAAATATAGCAGAATGTGACGACCAAGTTTTCGCTCAAAATATTGTAGGAAAAGGCGTAATGATTATTCCAAGTGAGGGCAAAGTTTATGCACCAGTTGATGGAAATATTGCAATGGTTGCAGATACAGGCCATGCTATTGGTATCACATCAACTAGTGGCCTTGAAATCTTAATTCATATAGGTCTTGATACAGTAGATCTTGCTGGAGCACCTTTTGATATAAAAATTAACCAAGGGCAAGATGTAAAAAAAGGTGATTTATTATTAAATTTTGATATTGAGCAAATAAAGTCCAGTGGCAAATTTACCCAATCACCTATCATAATTACAAACCCAGATGGCTATGAAATAAATGTTTTAAAATATGGTGAGGTAAACCATGGCGACCAGCTAATAGAGGTAAGAGAAATTTAAGGTATCAGTTTTGATACCTTTTTATTAAATTAAGGAAAAGAATATGAAATTAATAGCCGTAGATGTAGATGGAACACTTTTAAATAGCAATAATGAAATCTCAGAAAAAACCAAAGACACGCTAATAAAATCCGGCGAAATGGGTCATAAGATAGTTATAGTTTCTGGCAGGCCTACCGCAGGTGTAGTCCACCTAGCAAAAGAACTAGCATTTGAAAAATACGGCGGTCTTCTTTCAAATTATAATGGTGGAGCTATTACAAATTTTGCAACTGGAGAAGTAATCTCGAACCACACCTTGGATTTAGAATTGGCTAAGAAAATACTAGCAGAAACCAAAAATTTGCCCCTAGAAATAATAATTCCAAAAGAAGATTACATTATATCTGATAGGCCAAATAAATTTTTAGATTATGAGAGAGATTTACTAAAGGTAAATACAGAAGCTATCAGAGGCCTACGTGAAAACATAGATTTTTCACCAAATAAAATAATATTTGCAAGTGAGCCAGAAATATTAGAAGAACATTTACCATTTTTAAGTGATACATATGGATCAACCACTACCCAAGTCAGAAGCCAAAGAATATATTACGAAATCATGCCTAAGGGTCTTTCAAAGGGCAATAGTTTATTAGAAATTGCCAAATATTATGAAATTGATCAAAAAAATATTATTGCATTTGGAGATGAGCTAAACGATGAAACAATGATAGAAGTTGCTGGTGTTGGTGTTGCTATGGGCAATGCAGTAGATAAAATAAAAGAAATATCAGACTATGTGACTTTATCAAATGATGAAGATGGTATAGCAGATTATTTGGAGAAATTTGTACTAAATTAAGTCTTTAGGAGAGGCTTATGAAAATAATTAGAATATTAATCATAATAACCATTACTCTGGCTGTAATTGTTATGGCAAGCCACTTAGCAAAGCTAAATACTTGGTTAAATGCAAAACTGGGCAATATGGATTATAGGCCAGATATAAAAGAAAACGCAGCCCTCCATGCAGGTGAAAAACACTTTGAAGACCGTGATAAAGTTTTAGCTATAGTAAATCATTACTCAAATATAATGAATGATGTCTTTATAAGAAGTTATGATTACACAAAACTAGGTGGATCTTATATTTTAGGAGATAATAAAAATCTTTGGGTTATTTTAATCCACGGTTATACTGCCATAAATAAAACCATGTTTACCATAGCCGATGAATATTACAAAAGAGGCTTTTCTATCCTTGCTCCAAACCTTAGAGGTCACGGCAATAGTGCAGGAATTTTTACGACCTATGGGATAAAAGAAAAAGAAGATATCAAAGAATGGATAAGGTGGATCAAGACTGACTACCCAGGTGCAAAAATAATTTTACAAGGAGAATCTCTTGGCGCTGCAACGGCCATGTTTCTTATCGGAGAAAATCCCAAAGATGTTATAGCCTGCATAGAAGATTGCGGATATACCAGCTACTATGAAATGTATGACCACCAAGTCCACAATAAAATAAAATTTTTGACCAAACCAGTAGCTCTAGTAGCAAATTTATTTATAAAACCAATAATTGGAGCAGACCTATTTAAATCGAATATAGATTCTATGAAAAAGACAAAAATCCCAGTTATGTTTATAAATGGAGGAGAAGATAAACTAGTACCCGTCGAAATGTGCCAAAAACTCTACCAAGCCCACCCAGGCAAAAAAGATCTCCACATAGCAAAAGGTGCAAGCCATGCTGAAAGTAAACTTTATGATGCAGATATTTATTATAGAAAGATTTTTCATTTTCTAGAAAACATATAAAAATCTTAATTAAGATAATAACAAATTAATAGTAAAGTAGTATTAGTTACTAAGATTTAAATATAAGGAGATTAATTAATGAATATTATAGTCGCTCAATCTGGCGGTCCTACTAGTGTAATCAATTCCTCACTTGCTGGGGTGATTTCTGCTGGGATAGAAAATGATTTTGATAAAATTTATTTAAGCCTTCATGGTATTGAGGGGATAATTAATGATGAAATCAAAGAAGTAGATAAGGAAAAATATACACATAGTAATATCAAAGAAAAATTAATAGCAAGACCATCTTCTATTTTAGGTTCATGCCGTTTTAAACTTCCAGAATCCTTTGATGATGAAATTTTTGATAAAATATTTAAAACTTTAAAAGATTATGAAATATCAACCTTTGTCTACATAGGTGGCAATGACTCTATGGATACAGTTATGAAACTAAATGCTTATATGAAAGAAAATAATATAATAGGTATAAATATCATAGGTTGTCCAAAAACTATTGATAACGACCTAATGGAAATGGATCATTCACCAGGATTTGGATCAGCTGCAAAATACATAGGAACAACTCTTAGAACTTTAAGAACTGATGTAGATATTTACGATTTAAAATCAGTTACTTTTGTGGAAATCATGGGCAGGCACGCAGGTTGGCTTGCAGCTTCATCTTTAACTGCAAATTATAAAATGGAAAAAGAGGTTGTAAACCTTGTTTATCTACCAGAAGATAAAAAATCTCTGGACCAAGTTTTTGATGAAATCGATGGTGCTTTAAAATATGAAAGTAATCTTATAATTGCTGTGGCAGAAGGTTTTAGAGATAAAGACAATAAATTAGATGAAGAAACCTTTACTAATAAAAATGATGCTTTTGGCCATAAAATAGTATCTGGAGTTGCTAGTAGGTTGGCTGATATTGTTCGAAGTAGGTTAAAAATAAAATCTCGTGCAGTAGAACTTTCTATTGTCCAAAGAACAAGTAATCTAATTAGTAAAACTGATGCTAACGAAGCATATAATTTAGGATATAAAGCTGTTGAAATTGGCATGGAGAAAACCAATCTTATTCCCGTTTTAAAAAGAAAAGATATAGGCGGTTACGAAGTTTACTATGAAGCTGTAAGTCCTGAAAAAATTGCCAATAAAGAAATGAAAATACCTGAATCTTGGCTAATTGACAAAAAGACCCTAGAAGAAAAAATAACCGCCTACACACTTCATCTCATAGAAGGAAGTATAGAACAAAGTTATGAAAATGGCATGCCTGTTTTTGTAAAACTGGATGATTTTATAAGATAAATAAAAACTCTACTTGGTAAAACCTAGTAGAGTTTTTTAAATCTAAACTTTCTTAGAAAAATTTTTATCTTTATTAATATTTAAAATTAAAGAGCCAAGTATTACTAATATAAGACCTATAAGGAGGTTTATAGTAAAAGTTTCTCTTAGAATAAATACAGAGAGAATAGAACCAAATATAGGAATAAATAATTTATACATGCCCATTTCTCCTGCTGCATGGTGCTTTAAAATTGTATTCCATATAACATATGCAGTTGCTGATATAAAAGCTCCATATAATAGCAAAGCAATTGCTAGAGGAGTAAAAACTAAGTGGTTTTCATTCATTATTAGCCCAATTATAATCAGTGGTAGAGATCCTAGTATAAACTGAGAGGCTGTTACAAAAAATTCATTTTGGCTGGCTCCATATTTCCTTACATAAACTGCAGAAAGAGCGTTAAAACTTGTCGCTATTAAAATAAATCCTTCGCCTATAAAGGTAAAACCACTCCTAAAATTAGTAAGCCCACCATTTACAACAACTATACCCAAGGTTCCAAGCAAAATTGCAAGAATGGTTCTACTATTTATTTTCTCACTTGGAAGCATAATAGCTGATAAAATAACCACAATAAACGAATTCATAGCTTGTATAATAGATGCCTTAATACCGGCGGTGTTGCTCATTCCAATATAATAAATCATATATTGTATAAAAGTTTGAATTAAGGATAGAACAATTATATATTTCCAATCAATATTCTTTTTTTCTACCTTTTTCTTATTAATGGTCTTATAATAAATAAAGGCCAAAACACCTGCTAGGAAAAACCTAATGCCCGCTATTAGAATTTGAGCCCCTGTATCAGCTCCGGTCACATCCATTATCCTGTAGGTCGTTTTTATGGTTGGAACTGCAGACCCCCACAAAAACATAGCAAAAAGCGTAAATATAATGGCAGTATTTTTATCTTTTAAATTTACTTTCATACATTCTCCTTAAAGTATAAAAACAGAAACAAGTAGATAGATCACTCCGCTAGCAAGCATAATCTTTATAGGGTCAGTTTTAAATTTAAACATAGCAAAAAGACTCAAGGCAAAAATACCAAGCATTAGGTAGTCAAGATTTGCAAAAGCAATAGTATCACTAGCAAAAAATGCTGTCCTTAAAATTTGCACCCCTGCTATTAAAATCATAGAAACAATGGCCGGTCTTAGAAAGTATAGGATATTAGTCATGGCATCTAGATTTTTATATTTTTTATAAAAATAAGAGATAGTTCCAACTATAATTGCTGATGGTATAACGCATCCAAGGGTGGCTGCAAGAGCTCCAGGAAAACCTGCCAAACGGGTGCCAACAAAGGTTGCAGAATTTATCGCAATAGGTCCAGGAGTCATTTGTGAAATAGTAATTAAATCATTAAACTCACTTAAAGATAGCCAATTATTTAAGTCCACTACTTCTTCTTGGATAAGGGGAAGGGCTGCATATCCCCCTCCAAAGGAAAATAATCCTATTTTTAAAAAGCTTATGAATAATTTAATCAGCATGGTGACCTCTTTTAGCAAGGGTATAGATTATACCAATTACAATCAACGCTAAAATAATATAGATAATATTTACCTTAAAGAAAAATCCTAAAATAAAACTTAACGCCATAATTATAGGAATAATAACTGTTTTATTTTTTAATAAATCTCTAGCCATATCAATTACTACTTTTATAATCAAAGCACCTACACCTGCTTGCATACCCTTTAAAAACAAAGCTATATACTGGTTGGTAATAAAGGCCTCATAGGCCATAGAAATTAAAGAAATAATGATCAGTGGCGGGATAATAGTTCCTAAAATTGCAACCACCATACCAGGAAAACCTAAAGTTTCAAAACCAACAACAACTGCAGCATTTACTGCAACCGCCCCTGGGGCTGATTGGGCAATGGCTGTCATATCTAACATCTCTTCTTTGCTGATCCAGCCTAATTTTTCTACAAAAGTTTCTTTCATTAAAGATAAAATTACATAGCCCCCACCAAAGGTAAAGGCTGATAGGTAAAGTGTTGTTTTAAACAAATCCCACAAGTTTTTTTCTTTTTGCATTGACTCCTCATTTCTGTTTATCTAACTACTATAATACCATAAAACCCCAGCAATTAGAGAATAAAAAATATCCCCAAATTCTAAAATTTGAGGATATAGCTTGTTTAATTATATTTTAGTTAAAATATTTATTGGTGATTTTTTCAGCAACTTTTTCTGGAGTAAAACCAAATTCTGCTGTAACTTCATCACCTTTACCTGATAAACCAAATGTATCTATACCGATATTTAGTCCGTCTGTTCCTGTCCATTCTGCCCAACCGAAAGTAGATCCCATTTCAAGAGAAATTCTGTTTGTAACTTCTTTTGGTAAAACTTCCTCTTTGTAAGCTTCATCTTGCTCTCTAAATAATTCCATAGATAGCATAGAAATTACACGGATATTTTTGCCGTTTTCTGCTAATAATTTTTTAGCTTCTAGGGCTAGTTCTACTTCTGATCCTGTTGCAATAATAATAGCATCTAGACTTCCCTCACTATCAGAAATTACATAAGCACCCTTGTTGATGTCTGTAATATTTTCTGTTTCAGCAAGGTTTCCAACATTTTGACGAGTAAGAGCCATTACAACTGGTTTTTCTTTTGATTCTAGGGCAAGTTTCCAAGCAAGTCTTGTTTCATTTGCATCAGCTGGTCTTAGCATAATAGTATCTGGAATTGATCTAATCATTGCTAATTGTTCGATTGGCTCATGGGTTGGACCATCTTCACCAACTGCTATAGAATCGTGGGTCATTACATAAGTTAAAGGTAATTTTGATAAGGCAGATAATCTAATAGCTGGTTTTAAGTAGTCTGTAAATACAAAAAATGTTGAAACATGGTGCCAAGTTCCGCCGTGGGCCATGATACCATTTCCTATTGCAGCCATAGCAAATTCACGTACCCCGTACCAAACATTGCGTCCTTCTGGTGTTCTATCTGTAAAGGCTACAGTATCTTTGATATTTGTTTTATTTGATGAGAATAAGTCTGCAGATCCGCCCCAGAAGTTTGGATTAATCTTTGCTAAATCTTGGATGATTTCTCCATTTGATGCACGGGTTGCTAATGCTTTATCATCTGCCGTGTATTTTTTAACTTCATCAATAAAGTTTTCTGGTAACTTGCGATTAATACCTGCCATTAGGTTTTTGTAATCTTCTGGATACTTTTGCTCGTATGTTTTTAGAAGCTCATCCCATTTTTGATTTTCTTCTTCACCAGTTTTTATAATACCATCAGCAAAGGTTTGGTAAACATCATCTGGGATATTAAAGTCATCTTCAGTCCATTCGTAGATTTCTTTAGCTTTTTTAAATTCTTCTGCTCCAATTGGCGCTCCGTGAACTTTGTTTGTACCTTGGTTGGTTGATCCGTATCCTATAATTGTTTTTACTTCAATAAGGGTTGGGCCATGGAAATTACCCTTAGCGTGGGTAATAGCTTCATAAATTTGATCAAGATCCCTGCCATCTTTTACTTTTAGGTAGTTCCAATTTAGTGATTCTGCACGTTTTTTTATATCTTCAGAGAAAGTAGTATTTGTAGCTCCATCTAAGCAAATATCATTTGAATCGTAAAGCACAATTAATTTTGAAAGATTTAAATGACCAGCAAGACTCATTGCTTCATATGAAATACCTTCCATAAGGTCACCATCACCACAAAGTACATAAGTATAATGGTCAATAACTTGAGCATCATCCTTGTTATAGATAGCAGCCAAATGTTTTTCTGCCATAGCAATACCAACTGCTTGGGCAAAACCTTGGCCAAGTGGTCCAGTAGTTACCTCTACTCCATCAATGTGTCCACGTTCTGGATGGCCTGCTGCCTTGGCATTTAATTGTCTAAAGTCTTTTAAATCATCAAGACTTACATCATAGCCTGCTAGATGTAAAAGTGAATAAAGCATAGAAGAACCGTGACCTGCTGATAAAACAAATCTATCACGGTTAAACCAGTTAGAGTTTTTAGGATTTGCCTTTAAAAATTTGTTCCATAAAACATAAGCCATAGGAGCAGCCCCCATAGGAAGCCCTGGGTGCCCACTATTAGCCGCCTCTATTTGAGCAATAGATAGCGCACGAATAGCACTAATTGCACGATCATCATTTTTGTTAAACATAATTTCTCCTTTTTAGTTTTAAAAAATCTCTTGATTTATATTATAACATCAAGAGATTTTTAATAGCAATTAAATCGACCAAGCAAAATAGGGAGGGTCCTTTGACCCACCCAAATTTTATTTATTTCTAGCTTCAAAAGCATCCCAGTCTTTTACAAATGCTGCTATACCTGCAGTTGTAAGCGGATGTGTCCATAATTTCTCAAATAATGAACCAGGGATGGTTGCAATGTGCGCACCTGCTAGGGCTGCTTTTTCAAGGTGGTTGATGTGTCTGATACTTGCAGCAATTATCTCTGATTCGTAACCGTAAATATCAATTACATCACGAAGTTCAGCTATTAATTGCGCTCCATCTTCACCCATGTCATCCACTCTACCCATAAATGGTGAGATGAAAGTAGCACCAGCTTTCATAGCCATGATTCCTTGGGAAACAGAAAATATTAATGTACAGTTAGTTTTTATTCCTTCTTTATTTAAAGTGTGTATGGCTTTTAACCCATCTTCAGTCATAGGAATTTTCACAACAACATTATCCGCCCATTTAGCAAGGTCACGAGCTTGCTCTACCATGCCTTCATAATCATAGCTAGTTACCTCAGCAGAAACAGGTCCATCAATTAACTCAGTAATTTCAGAAATAACTTCCTTAAAATCACGACCTTCTTTGTTGATTAAAGATGGGTTAGTGGTAACCCCATCAACAAGACCAAGATCATTGATTCTTTTAATTTCTTCAATATTTGCAGTATCTAAGAAAAATTTCATCATCAAACTCCTTTTAAAAGATTCTAAGCCTATTATACCATGATAGAGTTTAATAAGAAAACGTAATCAGTTGTATAATTTTATTATATATTGATAAAAATTAATGATATCCCATATATAAAAAAATATAAATGAGTATAGTATAAGGTAAAAAAGAGGTTTTATGAAACGTTTTGATAAATTTGCTACTAGAATCCTTATTGCTCTAGTAGCTACTATTTTTATTGGTAATTCTATTGGTATTATGCGTGTTATTGCTTTTGGAGTGGATCCTTTTACTTCATCTATTATTGGCATTTCTAATTCTTCTAAGATAGACTTTAGATATATCTATCCTATTGTAAATGCTGTTATTCTAATACTAATATTTTTCTTAAATAGACCTATGATTGGTATGGGAACTTTGATAAATCTTTTGGTAATTGGCCCTGTCACTGATTATAGTCAGATGTTTATCAATAATTTATATACCAATCCAAGCCTTCTTAAAAGCATAGGACTTTTAATTTTTGCCAATCTTTTGATGGCCTTTAATGTCTCCCTATATGCCAATGTAGATATCGGGGTTTCGGCTTATGATTCTTTGTTTATTACTATAAATAAAAAAAATCCTAAACTTAGCCTAGGACTTTCTCGTATTATTACCGATGGCGTTTCAATTTTGATGGGATATCTGGGCAAGGCTCCCCTAGGGCTTGGTACTGTTATAAATTTACTTTTGATGGGTCCTTTGGTTGAATTTTTTACTAAAACTTCTACTAAAAAAATTCTAAATATGTTTAATATTAGCCTGCCCTTGGCATAAAAAATCGCCCTTTTTAGGGCGTTTTTTTTATCCAAATACTTTTTCTCCATTTAAGTAGGTGGATTTTAAATCTAAAGATTGGTCTAAGACTATAAAGTCTGCATCATAACCGATCTTTAATTTTCCACACACATCATCTATACCTACCGATTTTGCTGGTACTAGGCTTGCCATTTGGATTGCTTCAAAAACATCCGCTATTTCCCAATCGACAACATTTTTTACTGCATCTTTTAATTTTAAAATGGATCCTGCTAGGTTGCCACCTTCTTTTAGTCTAGCTGTTCCATTTGCTACTATTACATCAAATTCTCCTAGTTTATAATCACCATCTGCCATACCACCTGCTGACATGCAATCTGTAATTAGGGCAATTTTATCGCGACCCTTTGCATTCATTAAAATATTTGCACTGGCTGGATTTACATGGTAACCATCGCAAATTAATTCGCTAATGGCATCTGAATTCATAGCTGCTCCGACCATGCCAGGATTTCTGTGATGAAGTCCACTCATGCCATTAAAAGTGTGGACAAATATATTTGCTCCCTCATCTACTGCAGCTATGGCATCTTCATAGCTTGCATCAGAGTGGCCAAGGGCTACTGCAACGCCCATGGCATTTGCCTTATGAATAAAATCTGCTACTCCTTCGCGCTCTGGAGCTATGGCAATTTTATTTACTAAACCATTTGATAAGTCTTTCCATTTTTTTAATTTTTCTATATCTGGGTCTGACATATACTTTTCATTTTGAGCACCCTTATATTTTTCTGTGAAAAATGGGCCTTCTAGAAATATCCCACGTACTTTTGCCCCACTTACATCCTTATATTCTTCACCGACTACTCGGCATGCTTCATTTAATTTTTCTGTAGAATCTGTAAGGGTTGTTGGCAAAAAGCTTGTAACTCCCGTTTCTAAAAGACCTTTTGAAATAATTTCTAGGGCACCTTTTTTGGCATTCATGATATCTACTCCATGGTAACCATGAATGTGGGTGTCTACTAAACCTGGAGCAATTATTTCTCCCAAATCTTCATATTCTTCTGGTTCATCTTTGGAAAATGATTTGATTTTACCATTTTCTACTTCCATATAATAATTTTCTAAAACTTTATCTTCTAAAATAATATAATTTGCTTTATAAAACATATTCGCTCCTTTTCTAGTATTTTACCCATTGACAATGGGTATTATAAGTCTAGGAGTTAAAAAATGAAATTAATACTAGCAGTTGATGAAAATTGGGGTATAGGTAAAGATAATAAGATGCTTTTTCATATAAAAAAAGATTTAAAGCACTTTAAGGATACTACCTATGGAAAGATTGTGATAATGGGTAGAAATACCTATGAGTCAATAGGACAGGCTTTACCAGGTAGGAAAAATATTGTTTTAACAAGAAATCTAGATTACGAGGCTAAAAATGCAAAAGTTTTTAATAATCCAGATGATGTTTTAGAATATATCAAAGATAGCAAAAAGGAAGTTTTTGTAATAGGTGGAGCAGAAATAGTAGATATATTTTTGCCATATATAGATGAAGCCATTATTACAAAAATAAAGGCAAAAAAAGATGCCGATACCTACTTGCATAACTTTGACCAAGACAAAGATTTTAAACTGGTAAGTGAATCTCAAAACTACGAAGAAAATGGTATACATTTTTCTTATGTAACTTATAGGAGGAAATAATGAGTAAAACAGAAATTTTTGTAAGTAATAAATGTCCACATTGCCAAAGAGTTTTTAAAGACTATGAGACAAATCCAGAAAATTATGAAGGTATAGAAATAATTAATATATCTGAAAGTTTATTAGATTTAAAAAGACTTTTAAAATACCGTGATAATTTAGATGGCTACAAGCAAGTAAGAGAAGAATCTAGAATCGGTATCCCATCAAGAGTTGTTGATGGTGAAAAGGTGGATTTCTTAGAAGAACTAAAAAAATAGAAAAAAACAAAGGGCTGGTAGTTTTGCTACCGGCCCTTTTTATGGGATTTATCGGGAATTTAAGTTTTATTAGTTAACTAATTCTAGTGGTGAGTCAATTTGTTCGTCTACTGTTTCACCTTTTAGGTATTTAATAGCAGTTTCTATGGCAAGTTTACCCATTTCTTTTGGTTGTTGGGCAACTGTTGCTGACATGGATCCTTCTTCTACTGCACTTATTGCATCATCGTTTCCATCAAAACCAACTACTACTATATCTTTACCAGAAGCTTTAATTGCTTCACTAGCGCCTAGAGCCATTTCATCATTTTGGCAGAAAACTGCTTTTACATCTGGATGAGCTTGAAGTAGATTTTCCATAACACTCATACCCTCTGCTCTGTCAAAGTTTGCTGTTTGGCTAGCTACTAGGTTAACTTTCCCATTTGTTGCTTCACTAAAGCCTTCTCCCCTTTCACGGGTAGAGCTTGCTCCAGGTATTCCTTCTAGTTGGATAACTTCTGCATTTTCTCCAACTTTTTCTAGGATATATTCTCCAGCCATCTTACCGCCTTCAATGTTGTTACTTGCTATAAAGCTTACTATATCTCCTGAATCTGTTCCCCTATCGACACAGATAACTGGAATATTTGCTTCATTTGCTTTTTCTACAGATGGTGCAATGGCTGTTGAATCAACTGGATTTATTATTATTAAATCAACTCCTTGTGTAATTAGATCTTCTACTTGGTTACTTTGAGCTGAAGAATCATTTTGTGCATCTGAAACTATTGTTTCTGTATCAGAACCAGCACCTTCTTCGATACCTTCTCTGATAGATACAAAAAATGGGTTGTTAAGTGTTGAAAGTGATACACCTATCTTAAGATTACCCTCTGTTTTTGGTGCTTGGGCTGTATCACTTGTTTCTGTTTTTGTATCTGTGTTAGCATTATTATCTTCTCCCTCTAAAGAACAGCCTGTAAAGGCAAATAAGGCTAGAAAAGCTACTGATAAATATCTTTTAATTGTCTTCATATTACCCTCCTATTTGTTTCTCTTACGGTCAATTAGAACTGCAATTAATATTACAATCCCTTTTACTATTTGTTGATAAAAGCTTGAAACTCCCAATAAATTAAGTCCGTTATTAAGCACTCCCAAAATCAAAATACCGATTAGGGTTCCTGTAAGTGATCCGCTACCACCAGTCATACTTGTACCACCAAGGACAACTGCAGCTATAGCATCCATTTCGTAAGCTGCTCCTGCTGTTGGCTGAGCAGAATTTAATCTAGATGTTAAAACTAAACCTGATAAGACCGCCATAAGGGATGATATAACATAAACCCAAATCTTAACCTTATCTATATTAATACCTGAAATATAACTTGCTTTTTCATTGCCTCCTACTGCGTATATTTTGCGGCCTAGGAATGTTTTATTTAGGATAATCCATAGGCATAAAAAGGCTAGGATAAATAATATTACTTGAAAAGGAATGCCAAAAATTTGACCCTTACCTAAAAACTTAAAGGCAAAGTTATCCTTTGGTCCAGCTATAGGACGACCGTCGGTGTAAACTAGGGTAAGGCCCCTAAAAATTGTCATGGTAGCAAGCGTTACTATAAATGGAGCTAGCTTTCCCTTTGTAATTAAGATTCCATTTATTAAACCTAAAATTAAACCAAGACCTACAGCTACTAATATTGCAAGGCCTGTGTTCATTCCATTTTGTAAAAGTCCTGCAAAAATTGCAGATGTAAGAGCTAATGTTGATCCAACTGATAGGTCAATGCCTCCAGTTAAGATTACAAAGGTCATACCTAGGGCAATAAATCCATTTATTATTAATTGCCTCATAAGATTCATCAGGTTATTTGCCTGTAAAAATGTAGGATTTAGGATACTTACAAAAACCATAAGGATAATTAAGGCTAATATCGTACCCAAATTCTGATTTTCTTTCATTTTTGTTTTAAAATTGCTCATAGCTTTCCTCCTGTAGCAAGAGTCATTACTCTTTCTTGGTCGGCTTCTTCTCTTAAAAGTTCTCCATTTACTTTTCCTTCATGAATTACATATATACGATCAGAAAGAGATAATAATTCAGGAAGATCGCTTGATATTAGGATTACTGATACTCCCTTATGGGTTAATTGTTTTATCAAATCATATATTTCTCTTTTAGCACCCACATCTACACCCTTGGTAGGTTCATCTAAAATTAGAATCTCAGGACCTATGGCATACCATTTGGCAAAAACAACTTTTTGCTGGTTACCTCCTGATAAATCACGTACCTTGCTTTCACTAGATTGGGTTTTGACTCTAAAAGAATCTACTAGGGAATTTGATAAGTCTCTTTCTTTTTTCTTATCTATAAAGGACTTATTAGTAAATTGGTTAAAGTTTAAAAGTGATATATTTTCTCTAATAGACTCATCAAGAACTAGGCCTTCTTCTTGCCTATTTTCTGTTACAAAGCCAATTTTATTATTGATAGCATCGGTTGGTTTATTTATTTCTACCTTTTTGCCGTCGATATAGATTTCTCCGCTATCTTTTGGGTCAAGTCCATAAAGAGATCTCATAATCTCTGTTCTCCCTGCCCCCATAAGACCAGCTACACCTAAAACTTCACCTTTTTTGGCATTTATATTTACATTATCAAAATATCCATCCCTAGAAAAGTTTTTAAGTTCTATTTTTATATCAGAAACTTTAGCATCCATTTCTGGGTAAAAATCACCTATATCCCTCCCAACCATGTGAGAAACCACTTCTTTTTCGTTGGTAGCAAAGGTGTCCATAACAGCAACTGATTTTCCATCACGCATGACTGTTATCTTATCAGTTAGAGAAAATATTTCCTCCATACGGTGGGATATGTAAATCATAGATACATTATCATCTCTAAGTTTTTTAATAAGTAAGAATAACTTATCTATTTCATTGTTAGTTAGGGCACTTGTTGGTTCATCTAAGATTAGTACATTTACCTTATTTAAATTTGCCTTAGCTATTTCCATCATCTGCCTTTGGCCAACAGATAATTTTGAAACCTTAGTATCTGGATCTATGTCTAGGTCAAATTTATCAAGAAGTTCTATACATTTTTTGCGCATGGACTTTCTATCTAAAAATAGGCCCTTACTTAGCTCGTTATTCATAAAAATATTATCCATAACACTTAGCTCTGGCCAGTCACTTAGTTCTTGGTGGATAAAGCTTATACCATAATCTTTGGCAATATTGGTATCGGTAATATTTACTTTTTTGCCATCGATAATAATTTTTCCGGCATCTTCATTTAAAACACCAGATAAAATATTCATAAGTGTTGACTTCCCAGCTCCATTTTCTCCAACTAGGGCGTGGATTTCTCCCTCACCCAAATTGAAATCTACACCCTTTAGCACATCATTTTTGCCAAAGGATTTGTAGATATCTTTCATTTGAATAATCATATATACTCCTAAAAGATATTTTTTGATCTTAAGATTATGTTAGAATATGGGGTATTTTCACCAGTTCTTATGACAAATTTAACTTCATCTAGTTTTTTCTTAAAATCTTCATGGCTTATATATTCGCTAGAGACACCCTCTAAAAGATTTTTGATAGCTGCTTCTTGGTCTGGATTTTTTTCTTTTATTTCACTAGCTAGTATGTAATGCTCACAGCCAAAATCTTCTAACAAAACCTCTAGGACATCAATAAATTTTGGCTCGCCTAGTTTTAGGGCAAGGTCAATTTTTTTATCGGAATCTATAGGCAGTCCACAATCACCAATAGCAATTAAGTCTGTATGGCCTAGGTCTGATAATCTTTTTGATATCTCGCTATTTAATATTCCATGTTCTTTCATTAGTTTTCTCCCTTAAATTTTTCTACTTCTTCTAAGGATGGGATAGATATACTCGCTCCTTTTTTCATAACAGATAGGGCTGAGGCTCTTGTCGCTAGCTCCAAGCAGCTTTTAATATCTTTATTTTTGTAAAACTCTGCTACAAAAAATCCTGTAAAAGTATCTCCTGCTCCTGTGCTATCTACTGCTTCTACCTTGTAGGCTTCTTGGCTAATTTCATTATCCTTATCTACAAAAATTGACCCACGACTACCTAGGGTTATTACTACCTTTAAATTTTCATAATTTTCCCTAAAATAAACAATGATTTTTTCTATATCTTCACAATCAGATATAGCGCACGCTTCAGTTTCATTTACTAAAAGTAAATCTACCTTATTAAAGTCAAAGTCTTTTACCTTATCTGTAATAGGTGATGGGTTTAGGACTATTTTCATTCCCTTTTGGTGAGCCTTATCTATTATGTAAGCCATATTGTTTATTTCATTTTGTAAGACTAGGATATCATCCTTATCAAAATTTGCTAAAACTTCATCTATAAAGTTCTTGTCATTATCAAAATTGGCACCCTTATATAAAACTATGGAGTTTTCGCCCATATCATCTACTTGAATAATAGCATTACCTGTAGAAGCCTCTGATTGTCTTATGTAGCTTGTATCTATGCCTTCGCCAGATAAATATTCTTTTAAAAAAGATCCATCCATACCAATGCTTCCTGCATGGTAGACTTTATCAAAAGTTTTTGCAAGGGCTATTGATTGATTAAGTCCCTTGCCCCCTGCTCTTTTCTCGATACTTTGGGCACTAATAGTTTCTCCAGGTCTTACTATATGATTTACCCTAAAGAAAATATCTATATTTAAAGAACCAAAATTAATTATTTTCATTATTAAAACCTACACTTTCTCCTTCTACTATCTTTGGTTTCACCAGTATTTTTTCTTGGACGATGCCTTTTTTTATAAAAGCATCAGCCATTTTTATAGCTGCTGCTGCTATTTCTTTTAGGTTTTGATCCACTGATGTAAGCCTTGGTGGGATTATCTTATTTAAAAATAAATTATCATAGCTTATTAGAGAAATATCATAAGGTATTCTTATATTATTTTCAGCAAAATAATTTATAAGCCCATAAGAAGACATATCAGCAAAGGAAAAGATTGCATCTACATTTCTTTGCTTAAAAAATTTACCAGCCTTATAGCCTTCTTCGTAAGTATAGTCTCCGTGGATAATATTTTTTTGATCTATGTATATGTCATAATTCATGGCAGCTTTTATAGCTCCAGAAAGCCTTCTGGAAGAATTTGCAGTTGACCTTGGTCCTATTAGAAGGCCTATATCTCTAAAACCTCTTTTAATTAAATATTCCATAGCTATGTATCCACCCATTTCGTTGTTACCAGTCACTATTTGGCTATTTCTGCCATTAAAATCAACCTCATCCAAGAAAATTATGTTATGTTTCTTTATCAGATCCTCATTTAAGCCCTTTACATTTCTATCAACAACAAGGGTTGCTGCGAAAAAATTGCTGGCAATAAGACTTTCAAATTCTTGTTTCTTTATTTTTTTATTGTTTGTATTGTGGATATATAAAAAATACGAATACTCTTGGGCAAAACCAGTTAGCTCTTTAGCGAGTTCAGAAAAAAATGGATTATTTATATCTGGTATTATGGCCATAATTATATTACTTTTTTTGCTAGCTAAGGCCTTGGCATAGCTATTTGGATTGTAATTTAGCTTTTTTGCAGCATCAATTACCTTTTTCCTGGTAGCATCTGATATTTTATTTTCAGTATTATTTAAAACCATAGAAACAGTTGTAATAGAAACACCTGCTAGGTTTGCTACATCTTTTATATTTGCCATACTACCCTCATTAAAACGTTTTAATCGCATTTATAATAACATCCTAGACAATTATTGTCAATCTATTTTATAAAATAAACAAAAAAAGTCCCTAAGCTTTACTTAGAGACTTTTTCGTTATTATAGATTAAATCTTCAAAAATTTTTATAACTTGAGTAATTATTAAAAAAATACACATTGTATGAAAACCATATAAAAATGGTGAATTGGAGTAGGTTATAAGATTATCTTCCCTAATAGTTTCAGGTGGGTAATTGTAAAATATAGCTACTCCTATAATTATAATAAATCTTACTATGGACATAGCTTGGCCTTTAGTTAATTTTATGCCCCTAATATCTATATTGTCATCTTTCATCTTATCTCCTTAAAATAAAAACCCCAAAATTTTTAAAATTTTGGGGTAAATTTACTAGGCTGTTGGTTGAGCCTTATCCTTATGCAAAAATGATAGTTTTGTTTCTGATATCATTATTGCAGCAAACATAAGCACGAATCCTACAACTGACATTGCTGTTAAACTTTCAATTCCTAGCATAACTGGGATTAGAATACCAAATACTGATTCAAATCCAAGAATAATTGCTGCTGATGATTCGTCGGTATATTTTTGTCCTATATTTTGTAATAGTAATGCTACTGTTGTACAGAATATAGCTAAGTATAGTAATTCAAAGATTGGTCTTGATGAATTAACTACCATGTTTGAGTTATCTTCAAATATTAATGTAACGATAGCAGAAAGAATTGCTGCTGATGTAAATTGGAAGATAGTCATTAAAATTGGGTCTTTACCTTTAGTAAATTGGTTTACTGCAACTATGTGTGCTGCAAATAAGAAACCACTTAGTAAAGCAAGACCATCACCTAGCCTCATTTCTCTACTAGCATTAAAGATTGAAGTTCCTTTTTCAACACCAGATTTTGAGATAAGATAAATACCTATAATTGCGATAATTGCTGCCCAAATATTGTATTTATCTGGTCTATGTTTAGTAATTGCCCATGATAAGAATGGTACTATTACACAATAGGATGCTGATAAGAAAGCACTTCTACCTGGATCTGCGTATGTAACACCTAAAGTTTGTGATGAGTAAGCTATAAATAAGAAAAATCCTACTATAAATCCAGATTTTAAATCATCTTTTGTCGCTTTTCTAACTTTTTTGTTAAAAATAATTGCAAGTATGATTGCTGATAAAGCAAATCTTACCATCAAAATAAAGTTTGGGTTAAAGGTATCTGCTGCACCCTTTACCACTGTTAAGGATGAACCCCAAAGGATTGCTGTGATTAGTAAGCCCAGTTTGGCCATCGTGCTACTATCACGTTTTTTCTTTTCTGTCATATTTCCTCCTTAGTGATATAGCTAAAATATATCACTTCTTTCGTTTTAGCTTTTCCTATTTATATATTTACCCTAAATTAGAATTAATATTAAATAAAAATAACAAATTATTATCTACTTTATTAATTTTTGCATCTATGTTATAAACTTCATCAAACATTTTTTCAGTAAATATTGTGTATTTATCGCCTTTTGCATATATTTTTTTATCATTTATTAAAACAATATTATCAGCATATCTTTCTATAAGTTCCATCTGGTGGAGGGTTATGAGAGTAGTTAGGTTTAAATCTTTGGTTAATTTTTTTATTATGGCCAAAATTTCATACTGGTTGTGTAAGTCTAGGGCACTTACTGGCTCATCTAATAATAAAATATCTGGTTTACTTATAAGGGCTTGGGCTATGAGTACTTTTTGTACTTCTCCTCCGCTCATTTTATTTATTTTTTTATTTTCAAATTGTCTTAGATCTAATAGGTCCATTATTTCGTAGGTATCTTTTATATCTTCTTTGCTAACTTTAAAGTTAAGATTTTTTACCTTACCTAAAATTATGGTTTCAAAAACTGTAAAATTTACTTTTGTATTTATATTTTGATTTAAGTAGGAAATTTTACCATCTGTTTTTATATCTCCATCATAATTAACTAAGCCACTGATAGCATTTAAAATGGATGATTTACCAGCTCCATTTCGCCCCATAAGGACATGGACCTTGCCAGGTTCGGTTACAAAGCTAATATTATCAATAACTTTTTTATCATAATTTATAGTAAGGTTTTTAATATCAATCATTTTTGACCCCAAACAATATTATAAATATAAGTGGCAAACCTATTAATGATGAGATGATACCTATAGGCACTACTACTCCAGGTTTTATTAGCTTAGTAACCATAGATGATATTACTAAAAGTACGCCTCCTATAATAGCTGATAAAATTAAATAATATCTTTGATCTTCTCCAACCAAGCGTCTAGCAAAATGTGGAGCAAGGATTCCTATAAAACCTATTATTCCTACATAGGAAACAGAGATTGCAGCAAGGATTGAAACTAAGATAAAAGTTTTGACCTTTAGTTTTTTAGTATCCACTCCCATTGCCTTTGCCCTATCTTCTCCAAAACGCATGGCCGTTAGCTTCCAAGCATCCTTTAATGACATAAATAAAATAACTACAAAAAACACCACGATAATAAGTATCTCTTTTATAGTTGTTTTTGTAACATTTCCAAATAGCCAAAACACTATTGAGGCTAGGGCCTCATCTGTAGCCAAATACTGTAAAAGTGATGTTAGTGAATCAAAAAAGAATTTTACAGCAATACCCGCTAAAATCATATCCTCAGTATTCATAGCCTTCTTTTTTGATATATAAAATACAAAAGCCATGGATACTAGGGAAAATATAATAGATCCAAAGGCAACATAGGAAAGGGATAAGCCCAAAAGTAAAAATAAGCTTGCCCCAAAACCTGCTGCTGATGAAATCCCTAGAGTAAAAGGATCTGCCAAGGGATTATTTAAAATAGTTTGCATAATAGCTCCACCTAAACCTAAAGATAAGCCTACTACACTAGCAGTAAGAACTTCTGGCAGGCGAATATCAAATAAAATTGTCCTTTGTATTTCACTTAAATTTGATAAATCAGAAAGGGCAATCTTACTATCACCAATAAATAAATCTATTAAACTAGCTATTAATAAAAGAATTATAGAAAATATTATTTTCTTATTTCTCTTCATATTTATAAGACCATGTTCCTTCTAAATCAATTGGCATGAATTTTTCATAAAACTCTTCTAAGTCTTTATCAGGATCTAAATCACCGTATACATCTGGGTGGAAGGTTTTTGCTAAGTACTCATAAGCATAAAAGTCACTCATGTCACGTACTAATTGTTGGCTAATTACATATATTTCATGATTTTTCATAGCATCTAGGTCAGACCAACCTGGACGAGTTTTATATTGGTCAATTTTTTCCTCTACCCAATCAGGAGTTGTATCATAACCCATTTTCATAGAATGAGGTTTTTCTACCCATTGAGATCCTGTTAAAATAATTTTTTCTGGATTTTCTGATAAAACAAATTCACTTGAAAGTGGAATAGCTTCATCAGCTCCTAGGGCATCTGAACCTATGTTGTGTCCACCGCAATCTTCTACGATTTTGCCCCACATCTTGTTTGAGCCATAGGAGTTGCCGTATTCTTTTTCTCCTTCGTATCCGTGTTCTACGTATACTTTTGGTTTTTCACTTTCTTCAAATTTCTTCTCAATGATAGGACTAACTTTTGCTGTATAAAAGTCAATCAATTCATCAAGATTTTTATCAAGACCTGTTACATCTGCTATAAGTTTTGTAGAAGCTATATGCTTATCAAACTCTTGAGAATGGTAGTCTACATAAAAAACTGGGATATCAATTTTTTCCTGGATAGCTTCAATTTGAGTTTTAAAACCAATTGGTGCAATAATTCCATCTGCATCTGTGTTTAGAATAGATTCATAGGAAAAATCGTTATCCATAAAGTTTGCAATACGAGGTACATCCTCTATTTCAGGCATTTCTTTTTCTAGACGTGTATAAAAGTCATTACGGTCTAGTTTTACACTATCATCCATAGCTGCAATTTTTGATAGGAAATTTTCCTTATCTATATACATCATTGGCATAAATGGACCACCTGAACTAGACCCTTGGATGATTACCTTATCTAAAGGTTTTTCTAAAGTAATTTCATTACCAGCTAGGTCAGTAACTGTTTTTGGATAACCTTCTTTTTGGGAAGTAGATTCTACTTTTTCTTCATCATCTACTTGTTTGGAATTTTCTTTACTTTCTTCTTTATTATCTTCTGTTGTTTTAACTTCTGTTGTCTCTTCTGTTACATTTGTTTCTTCTGGTTTAGCTTCTTGGTTATTTGTACAGCCAGCTAAGATTAAAGCTATGGATAATAGTAAAGTTTTGAAATATTTCATCTCTATTTTCCTTCCTTATCATATAATATTTTTAGTAAATCAAAGGCAGTCTTTATTCCTATATTTTTTTGGTAAGCTAAGTCTTTGGCTGATTCAAATTCTGGATAGACATAACTTTCCCCTTGGTGACTTACTATTTTATATTTATAGTCTTTACCCTCATAAGTAAGTATTTCTTTTTTGCGATCTAGAATGTCTCTTTCTATAGGGATTTTTCTAATACCTATACTAGTAGTATGTTTAAAGATAATATCTTCAATGAGTTTTTCATTTTCTATATTGCAAATAACTGATAGCTTATAGGCCGGCCTATTTTTTTTCATGTAAATTGGTGTATAAAATACATCTAGGGCGTATTTCATACACTCATCTACTATAAAACCTAAAACCTCGCCTGTGCTATCGTCTATGTTAGTTTCTAATATTTCTAATGTTTTTTTTTACTAGTTTCAATTTCCATTACTCTTAGGATATTGGTATATTTGGCAAAGTCTTTGTTGCCTGCTCCAAGGCCTATATTTTTTACTTTGAAACTATCAATTTTTTCGCCTTTGTCATAGTATCTAACAATGGCAGCCCCAGTTGGAGTTACGTGTTCACCTTCTTCATCTAAAAGTTTTAAGGTAACGTCTGAGCCTGCAAGGATATTAATTACTGCTGGCACTGGTATAGGCATTTGTCCGTGAGATGAATATTGGTAACCATAGCCTTCACTAAGGTCTGAGAAGTAAATATTTTCCGCCCCCAAATCATCTATCAAAACAGCCGTTCCTATAATGTCAATTATAGAATCTACTGCTCCAACTTCGTGAAAGTGGACTGCAGATTTTTCTATGCCGTGAGCCTTGGCTTCTGCATCGGCGATAATATCAAAAATACCTAGGGCATCTTTTTTAGCTTTTTCAGATATATCTGCCTTATTAATTAATTCCGTAATTTCTTTTAAATGTCTATGGCCATGATGATCTTCTCCATGAGAATGAGTATAAGTATTACCATTTTCATCCACGTGTTCATGGGTATGATTGTGGCTGTGCTCATGATCATGACTATCATTTTCCGCTTTTTCACCTTCATGTCCATGATCGTGGTGGTGGTCCTCATTTGTTAAAATTACATCGAAGTTATTAGCATCTATATTATTTTTAATTTTTCTATCAAAAACTAATTCATAACCATCGATTCCTAAAGACTCGATAGCTTTAACTAATTTTTCCTTGCTAGCTCCTAAGTCAAGTAGGGCAGCAATTGTCATATCCCCTGCTATACCGGAGTTCATTTCAAAGTATAAATCCATTTACTTCTCCTCAATTAGTTTATTAATCTGACAAGCATTATAGGCTGCACTATACCCATTATCAATATTTACAACGTTTACCCCTTCAGCGCAGGTATTTAACATGGTAAGTAGGGCTGATAAGCCATTAAAGTTTGCTCCATAACCAATAGAAGTTGGCACAGCAATTATAGGTTTATTTACTAAACCACCTATTACTGTAGGTAAAGCTCCCTCCATACCTGCAATTGCAATAATTACATTTGCTTTTGATATTTCATCTATTTTTGATGTTAGCCTATGAAGACCTGATACTCCAACATCATAAAATTTGGTAACCTTTGCCCCAAAAAATTCAGCAGTTATCCTCGCTTCTTCTGCAACCTTAAGGTCTGCAGTTCCTCCGGTACAAATTGCAATATTACCTATTTTTGGAGTTTGTTCATAAACTAGGGAAATTATCCTAGATGTTTGATCATATATAGCTTCTGGCACTAGCTCTAAGACTTTTTCATATTGGCTAGGAGTTGCTCTAGTTCCTATTACTGATTCTTTGCGTTCACTAAAAGACTTATAAATTTCTGCAAGGGCAAAGTCCTCCTTGCCCTCACAGAATATTGTCTCGCCAAAACCGCGGCGCTCTTTTCTTTGAAAATCTAATTTTGCAAAGTCTAGGTCCTTGTAATTAAAATCTTTTAGATAATCTAGACCTTCATTTATAGATATTTCATTGTTTTTTATTTTTTCTAAAAATTCTTTATTGTTCATTAGCTAACCATGGATTTACTTCTGTTTTTAAATTATCATCTACAACTTCATCCATAGAACCAGATCTGTAGCCTTCTAGGTCGATATTTACGTATTTGAAACCTAGGTCTTTGAATTTTTTAACTATTTCTTCTGAGTGTTCAAATACTTGGCCTAGTTTATCTTTTTCAACTTCGATTCTTGTATTATCTCCGTAGATTCTTACTCTATTTACCGCAAAACCTAAGCTTTCTAAATAGTTTTCAGCTTCTTCAATCATTGGGAATTTATCAATATCAATTCTTGTATTGTATGGGAATCTTGTAGCCATACATGGTTTTGATGGTTTTTTGTGAGTTTCTATGCCTAGTTCTTTGGAATAAGCACGTACTTCTGCTTTACTAAGCCCTGCTTCATAAAGTGGAGATCTTGCTCCTAAATCTTTTAAAGCCTTGATACCTGGTCTAAATACTTGGTAGTCATTTAGATTTGTTCCATCAACTACATAGCCATAGCCAAGTTCATCTTTTAGGTTAAAGCAGTTTTCAAAAAGTCCGCCCTTGCAGTGGTAGCATCTATAGTTTACGTTATTAAGTAGTTTCTCATTATCCATAATACTTACATTTGCAACTGTTAGCTCTACATCCATTTCTTCTGCTAGTCTAACACATTCATCTAGCTCATCTTTTGGAGAAAATTCTGTTACAAAGGTCATGGCAACTACATCATCTTTATTTTCTCTAAGTTCTGATGCAAGTTTTAAAATAAGAGTACTATCTACACCACCTGAGAATGCTAAAACAAATTTTTCTTTTAGCAAATCTTTTATTATGCTATCAAGCTTTTCTTTCTTTTCTGCACTAATGCTTGTTACTGTACTTTCCATAAAAAAATCCTTTCTATAAGTAAAACTACAAATATAAATAAATTTGTAGCATTATTGACGGTTTACAATATTATTGTATCACAGTTTGAAAAAAAACTCTAACTAGTAAATTTTATAATATTCTAATATAAAATATTTTTTAAAAGAAAGTATATGATAAGCAAAAAAGGCTGATTCTACAAATCTAAGTGTAAAAATCAGCCTATTAATGCGAATCATATTTGGATAAAAATTATTAATCTTTATCTCTTTATAATTAGGGCATAAGCCCTGCTTTTAAAGCTATATAAACTTATTAGTTATTTAAAGCTCTATCTACGTTTCTAATAAAGTCTTGGGTGTTTGTTACCATTGTAACTGCTGTTACAGTACCCCTGTCTGAAAGTTTGTTTACAGCGAATTCTTGGATATCTACTGTGTACATGTAAACTGGTCTGATTTCACCATCAAATTCGTTGTATGATGGAGTCATGTTACCTGTAGCAATTGTAAATAGAATTGCTGAAAGCATGATGATTGTAGATGTTTTTCTTGAGTGAGCTCTCATAGCATCTTGTGCTTCGTAAACGTTGTTGATAGTTTCTGGTAGACCAAATCTATCACGGATTGTTCCTGCGATTACAAAGTCAACATCATTTTCAACACAAGCTTTGATGAAACCATCTTTAACTTGTCCTGATTCTACTAGTGCTTTTGTTGAACCGTATTTACGTGCTAGGTTTATTGTTTCATATAGGTTTCTTGTTGAGTTTTGTTCTTTTTCAAAGTGTTCTTGTCCCCAAGATGTACCATATAATCCACGTTCAAGGTCAAATGCTGCTGTTTCTGTACCACAGAAGATAGCGTTAATGTATCCATTTTCTACTAATCTTTGAAGAGCAGCTCTAGCATCTCTATCAAGAGCAATAGCAGATCCAACAACTATTGTTACATAGCCATTGTTTTCTTTTTCATATTTTAATACTTCATATAGGTTATCATAGTCCATTGAGAAAGCTGTTTCTCTTGAACGTCCTGAACGGAAAGCAAATGTATCTTTTTCGCTACCTTCTGCTAGGAAACCTTGTGTCCATACATAGATACCTTCTGAAGCATCTTCTGTACGTCCGATTGCTACTTTATCGCCTACTTTTAGATTTCTAAATTCAACGATATCAACACTTTCTTCACCTGGAGTATCATTTACTACACAAACAGTATCCATTCTAGATTCTGTTGCAAGTACCCATTTGTCATTAACTTTGAAGTATTCTGGGAAAACAGAAAGTGCGTGGTAGTGGCGTGGGCTGATACCTTCTTCTGTTACTTCTTCAAGTTTAACATTTGGGGCATTTTTCAAGAAATCTTGATCAAAATCAGGGTGATGATATTTTGGCATTTCAAATTTCATCTTATAATTCCTCCTTGCTTTGTGCTTTGTGGCCTGTTATTTGTACATTTTCAGTTGCTGGAATTTCCATATCTTCAGAAAGTACTCCTTGAGCTGGAGAAACTAGCGCTTTTTCACAGTTAACTACAAAGTCTTGTACGTTTGTTACCATTGGAACAAATCCCATGTATTCTCTAGCAGCACCAACTTTGTGAACTACGTTTTCTGTAACGTCTATTGAGTACATGTATACTGGTGAGATAGTTCCATCTGCTCTTTTTTTATAGCTTGATGTTATATTTGCAACTGATACACTGTGAAGCATTGTAGCGATACAAATTACCATTGTTGCTTTATCTAATTCTTTTTTTGTAGCATTTAGTGCATCATCTGTATCTCCATGTACTTCTGGAAGTGGACCGTCATCTCTGATTGATCCTGATAGTACAAATGGAACATCCATATCAGAAAGTGTTTTGATGATACCATCTTTTACATTTCCACCTGCGATGAATTCTTTGATAGATCCAGCATCTCTTACTTCGTTAAGTAAGTCTAAGTGATTGTAGTGACCCATTGGTTGGTTTACTTGAGTGTAGATATTTTGTCCTAGTGCTGTTTGTAGGAATCCACCTTCAAGGTCGTGAGTACACATAGCATTTCCTGCTAGTAAGCAGTTGATGTATCCATTTTCTGCAAGTTTGTTTAAAGCGTTTCTTGTATCATAGTCAAATACAACACTTGGTCCTAGAACCCAAACTATGTATCCATCTTCGCTATCACGTTCATGTTCCATTAGGTCAAATAATTTATCATAATCGTATGAGAAAGATGTTTCTACTGATTTTCCAGGTCTTGAGTAAACTTCTTCTGGGAAACCATCAGCATTAACAACGATTCCACTTTCAGCTTCATCATCGCCTCTAAGTACTACTTGTTCACCTTCTTTTATGTCTCTGATTTCTTTGATTACTACATCATTATTTTCAACAACTGCTACACAGTTAATTGATGTGTGATCTGGTAATACCCATTCGCCATTTACTTTGTAATAAGTTGGCATGTAAGTTGTTAGATAAAATTCATCTGGTGCTACACCGTCTTTTTCAACTTTACCTAGTTTTACATCCTGAGCATTTTGATACTTTTCATCTGAAAAGTTTGGACTAACATATTCTGGTACTTGAAAAGCCATTTTTACCTCCAATTTTTTTCTTTTGCTGTCAGATTTAGTTTTTCATCTTCAAATTTTAGATTTATTTGCAATGGATTATCTGACTTCGTTGCTAAAATTTCCTTACTAATCTCTAGATAAATTTCTTGTTCGATAAATCTTTTGATATCTCTAATATCCATATCCATTTTTATAGCATAAGCTGATAGATTTTTTATAAAACTAACATCATAAACTAACTCGATACGGTTATCTTCTAAATCTTCTTCTAATTTATCTAGGTTGATAGTTATTAGTTTATCGATAGAATCTTTTTCTAGGTCGTTTAGATAAAAAACATAATCCACTACATTACTTATACCCGAGATATCGCTTTCTAAATTATTTTCTTTAATATTTTCAGAAGTGGTTAAGAAAATCATAGTATTTTTTAAATCAATACTGCGTCCTTTATTATCCTTTAGCTTACCTTCACTTAAGATTTGTGATATTAAGCTTTGGATTTCGATATTTGCTTTTTCGATATTGTTAAATACTACAACGCTATATGGTTTTGTTCTTATAGCTTCAGTAAGCACTCCACCTACTTCATAGCCAACATATCCTGGAGGAGCTCCTATAAGTTTGGTTACGGATGATTTTTCGGTAAATTCACCCATGTCAAATCTTAGTAAGCTAGTATCTCCATCAAATAAATATTTTGAAGTTAGCTCTGCTATATAACTTTTACCTGCGCCTGATCCGCCAATTAGGAAACTTCCGATAGGTTTGCTCCTATTAAATAAGCCACCTTCAGAGATTAGGTAAGTATCTATGATTTTATCAATCATTTGATCATTACCTACAAACTCACCTTTCATCTTTTGCCTGATATCATCTAGGTTCTCGATTTTATTTAGCTGTAGTTTTACCTTTGGCATGCCAGATAATTTGGAAACTATCTCTTTTACTTCAGAACTTGTTACACTGGTTGATAATGGGTAATAAGCCTCCCTATCAGTCAGTTTTTTAAGTTTTGCTTCTACCAATTTTTTAGACTTCATTTTTTCGTCTAGTTCATCGATATTATGCTCATTTTGAGCCCTTTCGATATCACTTAAAATACCTTCAAGTTCCTTTTCGTATAGTAAAATTTGCTCTTGTCTTTCTTTTTCTTTGTTATATAACTGGGTCTTTTCTTCTAGAGTCTTTTTTAAATCCTCTATTTCTTTTTCCTTATCTAGGATTCTATCCTTGGATAGATTATCTGTTTGGTCCTCTAAGGCAATTTTTTCCATTTCAAGCTGGATTAATGCGCGGTTTATGTTGTCAATTTCAACTGGTTTCTGATCTTTGGTCATTCGCGTTAATGCACTAGCTTCATCGATAACATCTATGGCAACATCAGGTAATTTTCTGTAAGATAAAAATCTTTTTGAAAGTTTTACTGCATCTACTAGGGCAGTATCTGATATTTTTACCATATGGTGTTTTTCATATTTTGCCTTTACACCCCTAAGGATAGCAATTGATGTCTCAATGCTTGGTTCTGCTACCGTAATCTTTTGAAATCTTCTATCTAGGGCCCCATCTTGTTCGATGTACTTTTTGTATTCTTCGGTTGTGGTTGCACCTATTATGAAAATTTCACCACGGGCAAGCATTGGTTTTAAGATATTTGCTGTATCCATAGTTCCAGATGTATTTCCTGCACCGATGATATTGTGAATCTCATCGATAAATAGGATTATCTTTCCATCTGAATCCCTAACAGTTTCAAGAATTTTTTTAAGCCTATCCTCAAAATCTCCCCTAAATTTTGTACCTGCTACAAGAGATGTCATATCTAGGGAGAAAACTATCCTATTTTTTAAGTTGTCAGGCACATCACCTTTTACAATCCTTTGGACAATTCCCTCTACAATAGCAGTCTTACCAACTCCAGCCTCCCCTATAAGGATTGGGTTATTTTTTATCCTACGAGATAAAACTCGGATAGCACTACGAGTTTCCTCTTCCCTACCAATAACTGGGTCAAGCTTACCCTCAATAGCTTCTTTTGTAAGATTTCGTCCATATTTTTCAAGGCTTGCTATAGTTTCTTTTGCAACACCATTTAGGAATTGCTCGTTAAATTTCCTAGATACAAATTGCATAAAGTCATCATAGTTAACTTCGTGTTGACCTAAAATCTTTGAGCTTGTAGTTTCAGTTTCTTTTAGTAAAGCTAGAAAAATATGATCAAGTTTTATTTTTTCTTCAAATAAATTACGAGACAATTCTTCTGCTACTAGTAAAACTTTTTGATAAGACCTACTTACATAAAGTTTTGTAACACCCTTAGCACTTCTTATCCTAGTTAGGGCATTTTCCACGTCATCTTTTAATTGTTGGAAATTAACTGATGATTCTTTTAAAAACTCTTCTATTTGATTGTTAGGATTTTGCAAAATTGCATAAAGTAAGTGTAAGTCTGTTACTTCTGTATTTGCATATCTTATTGCAATCTTATTTGCGTGATTTATAACATCAACTGCTGCCTGCGAGTACTTTGTAATATCCATTAAGTTAATTACCTCCAAATGCCATGAAAAACATCATTATTTTTCTTGTGTTAAAATTTAATGTTAGATAAATATTTATCTATACCATATAAATTCTTACCCAATAGTAAAAATATTTCCCAGGTATATAAACATTTTGACTCGGCATAAACCAACTCTCTAGAGATTTAAACCAATTTTCTAATCATTTACTAAGATACTAAATAAATTATTAGGCTTATTTAGTATGTACTCTTAGGGCCTTAATAGTATATCTAGCCTCCCGCATATGCTTAGAAAATAAGTCCAAAATCTACTAATATTACCACTTCTTTTAATATTATGATTGGCTAATGCCTATATATAGTATAGCATAACTAAAAACGATTTCCAATATTTTTTATTTATTTTGCTAAGAAGACTAATAATTTAGTCTAATTTTTATCAATATTTAAAACGAATATATATATAAATTATTTATGTACTAAAAAAGCTTGAAACCTATTATGGTCTCAAGCTCTAAATTTTATTTATATTTTTATATTTAGTGTAAGCATTTGCCGCCATTAGGATTGATACTATTAGTATCAACCACCAAAATGGACGATTTTTTTGATATTGTAAGATGGTTAAAATCACTAAAAGTCCTGCGGTGACAGCGCTGGTTAAAAACTCCATTTGTTCTAAGTTATTTTTATTCATTTTAAATAACTTGATCTAGGGTTTTCCAAGAAAGTAGAGCGCATTTTACTCTTTGTGGCATGTTTTGGATGTTGATAAAAGCTACTGCATCGCCAAGCTTATCCAGCTCTTCATCCGATACATCTTCACGTTTTATCATCCTAATGTAGATATCAGCTAGTTCTTTGGCTTCTTCTTTACTTTTGCCAATAATACTATCACACATTACACTTGTAGCTGCTTGGCTAATAGCACATCCATCTCCTGTAAATGCTGCATCCACGATTTTGTCTCCATCTGTTTTTAGTTCTAAGACTATTTCATCTCCACAAGATGGGTTGTGGCCTGGTTCTTTAATATCAGCATCTGCTAGTTCGTGTTTGTTGGCTTGGTTTCTAGAATGATCTAGGATTATTTGGCTATAAATTTCTTCCATATTCATCTTATAGACCCATTACCTTTCTAACATTTAATAGTTCTTTTGCAAATATTTCTGCTTCTTCTTTTGTATTATAGAAAGCAAAGCTTGCTCTGGCTGTTGCACTTACTCCCAAATATTTGTGAAGGGGCATAGCGCAATGGTGACCGCTTCTTACTGCAACGCCCTTACTGTCAAGGATGGAAGCAATATCGTGTGGGTGAATATCTTCAAAGGTAAATGATAAAACCGCTCCAGTTTTAGCATTTTCTGGGTAGAATATTTTAATATTTGGAATATCTTTTATCAAGTTATAGGCGTAGCGAGCAAGGTCTGATTCGTATTCATAAATCTCATCTACACCAATGTTTTCCATATATTTTATTGCTTCAGCAAGTCCTACTACTCCACCAACATCTTGAGTTCCTGCTTCAAACTTATAAGGAAGCTCTGCAAAGGTTGCTTCTTGTTCGTAAACATATTCTATCATGTCCCCACCAGTATTAAATGGAACCATGTCTTCTAGTATTTCTTTTTTACCATATAAAACTCCAGTACCCATTGGTGCAAGAAGTTTATGTCCTGAAAATACTAAAAAATCACAATCAAGGTCAGCTACATCTGTTTTTAGATGAGGGATTAATTGGGCACCATCAACAATGGCAATAGCTCCTACTTCATGAGCCCATCCTGTAATTTTTTTGACATCTATGATTTCACTATTTACATTTGAAGCTCCAGTAAAGGAAACTATCTTTGTATTTTCATTTATTTTTGATTTTAAATCATCATAGTCTAGGGAGTAGTCATCATTTAGGTAGGCATAAACTAGTTTAGCCCCAGTTTTTTTTGCCACCATTTGCCAAGGAACTATGTTTGCATGATGCTCTAAGATTGTAATTAAAATCTCATCACCAGCTTTTAAGTTATCCAAAGCATAGGAGTAAGCAATTAGGTTAAGTGCTTCTGTAGCATTTCTTGTAAAGATTACTTCTTCACGATGAGCTGCTCCTATGTATTCTTTAATATAATCACGAGAATTTTCGTAAGCCTCTGTTGCCACATAACTTAAATAGTGGGCTCCTCTGTGAGGATTAGCATTTTGGTATTTATAGTATTTATCAACAGCTTCAAGAACCTGTATTGGTTTTTGACTTGTTGCTGCTGTGTCTAAATAAATGACTTCCTTACCTAGATTTTTGCTATCTAGGTAAGGGAAATCAGCTCTGATTTTTTGTATATCCATTTTAATTCCTTGTATTCATTTGACGAACTATTTCTTTTAGTTCATCTCTTAAAGGCTCATCTTCAATCTTATCAAGGGCTTTTGAAAATGTTGCTTCTAGCATCATTGATTCAGCTTGTTTTTTATCAAACCCACGGCTCATGATGTAAAATAACATGTCTTTATTTAATCTACCTACACTTGCTGCGTGGTTTCCTGCTACTTCTTTTTCTGCACAAAGAAGGATTGGAGCAGTTTTATTTTTTACATTGTCAGAAAACATCATTGAGTAATCCCCAATTTTACCGTCTGCTTCAAAGCAACCGTGTTTTAAATCAACAACACCCTTCCAGTTTTTATGAGCATTATCTTTTAGTGCACCATTAAACATGGCATCTGAATCAGTGTTATTTCCGTAGTGGTCGTTGTTGGCTAGGATATCTAGGAACTGGTCTTTTTCTTTAAAGTAAATTCCATCTTCGATAACCTGAGCCCTATCTCCTTTTAAGATATTTTTTACATTCACTACTGAATAATCAGCTCCAATTTCAATGTATGAAATATCTAAGAGGGCATCTTCTCCTAAAATGGTTGTGATAGCTTGTAAGTTAGTTGAGTTTTCACCAAAGTTTGTAACTACAACTAATTTTACTCTAGCATTCTTTTCTACATTTACCCTAATTTGTGAGTTTAAATATAAATTTTCCCCCTCGCCTAGGGCTGATACTAGGAATGAAGATTCAGAATTTTCACGGGCATTGATATCAATACCTGCTACTAGAATATTATTTTCATCATCAAGTTTTAGCTCAATGGATTCAAAATCTTTCTTACCATCTACATCTCGGTAGATGCTAAAGTTTCTAAACTCTTGGTTTTCATTTTTTGCTTCATCTGAAAGACCGTATTCATAAGCTTTAAAAGCATCATCCAATTCTTTTATGGCTTGGCCTTCACTATCTTTAAAGTATGCTTGTTTTTCACTTAGGCTAACATTTGAATCAACGTAGTTTAGCCCTTGGGAATTCCAAGTATACATTCTCATTTCATTTAGTCTACTCATTAACCGTTTGCTCCTTCTAGTTCCATATCTATTAGGTGGTTCATTTCAACTGCATATTCTAGTGGTAGCTCGCGGCTAACTGGTTCTGCAAATCCACGAACAATCATTGATTTTGCTTCATCTTCTGGGATACCACGGCTCATTAGATAAAATATTTGTGATTGATCTAAAGATCCAATTTTTGCCTCATGACCACAGTCAACATCATCATTTCTAATATCTAATACTGGGATTGTATCCGACTGAGCATTGTCACCTAACATTAGGTTTTCACAGTCTACTGTTGAACGGCTGCCTTTGGCATTTTTCTTCATTTGAACTAGAGATCTAGTCATTGATTTTCCAGTTCCAGCTGTGATTGATTTTGTAAGGGCTGTTGAGTATGTGTTTGGAGCAAGGTGAATCATTGAGCAACCATTGTCAATATATTGACCATCAGCTGCAAAGGTAATTCCTGTGTATTCTGCGCTTGCACCTTCACCAGCTAATACTGATGTTGGGTATAGCATAGATACTTTTGATCCAAAGGAACCTGATACCCAAATTACCTTTCCCCCTTCATCTACAATGGCACGTTTAGTATTTAGGTTATACATGTTTCTTGACCAGTTTTCAATTGTTGAAAATCTTACTTCTGCATTTTTTCCAACAAAGATTTCTACAGAACCTGCGTGTAGGTTAACTACATTATATTTAGGTGCTGAACATCCTTCTATAAAGTGAACTTTTGCATTATCTTCTGCAATAATCATTGTGTGTTCAAATTGTCCAGCTCCTGGAGCATTTAATCTATAGTATGATTGAAGTGGAATATCTACTTTTACCCCTTCTGGTACATAGATTAAAGATCCACCTGACCAAACTGCACCGTGTAGGGCTGCATATTTGTGAAGGGTTGGTGGGATTGCTCTTTGGAAGTATTCTTTAACAAGGTCTTCGTGTTCTTTTAGGGCTGTTGCAAAGTCCATAAAAATTACACCTTGATCTTCCAAGTGTTTTTGGATTGAGAAGTATACTTCCTCACTATCGTATTGAGCACCAACACCTGCTAGAGATTCTTGCTCAGCTTGTGGGATACCTAGTCTATCAAAGGTTGCTTTGATTTCTTCAGGAAGAGCTTCCCAGTTTGATTTTTTATCTGTTTTTGGTTTTACATAAGCTGTTATATCATTTACATCTAGCTCTGATAAGTCTGGCCCCCAGTTAGGATTTTCCATTTGGTTAAATAGCTCTAGAGATTTTAATCTTCTAATTCTCATCCAATCTGGTTCGCCTTTTTCACGAGAGATTTCATTTACAATATCAGCATTGATACCTTTTTCTGTGATCTTATCGTAGGTAAATTCATCTATAAAATCGTAAAACCCACGATCAAGTTCTTTTAATTTTTCTTCTATATTGTTACTTGGCATAGTTTACACCCATTCGTATCCGCGTTCTACGATTTCATCCATTAGGCTTGCATCACCTTCGTGGGCAATTTTACCATCTTTTATTACATGAACGTAGTCAGCTTTTATATTTGCTAAAAGTTCTCTGTGGTGAGTGATGATAATTACTGCATTATCTTCTGATAAATAATCTTCAATTCCCTTACTTACTATTCTTACAGCGTCAACATCAAGACCTGAGTCTGTTTCATCTAGCATAGCAAGTTTTGGTTGTAACATTTTCATTTGTAAAATTTCAGATTTTTTACGTTCACCACCTGAAAAACCGACATTTACATATCTACCAGCATATTCATCAGCTAAGTTTAAGCTATCCATTTCTTTGGATAATTTTTTAGAAAATGCTAGCATTTGTGGTTTTTCACCTGTAATTTGTTCTTCAGATATTCTTAGGAAATCATTTAATTTTACTCCCGGAATTTCATCAGGATGTTGGAAACTCATAAAGATTCCACGGCGAGCTCTTTTATCTACAGATTCTTCTGTTATATCATCGCCTTCAAAATAAATTTTTCCTTCTGTTACTTCATAAACAGGATTTGCCATGATTGTATTCATAAGTGTTGATTTACCGGAACCATTTGATCCCATTACAACATGGACCTCACCCTTGTTTACTGTTAGATCTATACCTTTTAAAATCTCTGTATCTTCAACTGATACATGGAGATTTTCAATTTTTAATAACTCAGACATTTGTACCTCTTCTTTATAAATTTAGTAGTAAATTTCATTTAAAATATACTACTTTACTAGGAATTATCAATTATAATCCTTTACACATTGTACCTTTATTTAGATAATAAAAAAACGAGCCTAGGCTCGTGAGTATTTTTATTAGTTATTTATTTGATTTTCTATAACATCAACTAGAGTTTTTACTGCTTCTTCCTCATTATCTCCGCTAGCTTTTAAAGTTAACTCATCACCATTAGAAGCACTCATGCTAAGAACTGACATAATTGATTTGGCATTATAACTTCTTCCGTTTCTTTCAACTGTGATATCACATGGAAATTTCACCGCTGCTCTTATAAAAATTGATGCAGGCCTAGCATGCAAGCCAATTTCATTAGTTAGTATAACTTTTTGCTCGTACATAGTAACTCCTTTTTTAGGTTTTTTCTATTGTAATTATATTACAATATAATTAATGAAAATGCAAACATTTTCCGTTAATTTTTTATCAGTTCTAAATGATTATGAGCATAAAAAAACCACCCTAGCACGGGTGGAGTTTTAATTAGGCTCTTTTTAATAGTTCAACTAAGAATTTGTAATTTCTTTCTGTTGATTCTATATTTACTCGCTCAGATGGTGAGTGAGCGCCTTCTATAGTTGGACCAAATGAAATCATTTCTACTTCTGGTAAAACACCTTTAAATAGACCACATTCTAGACCACCGTGAGTTGTTTCTACTGTCATTTCTGATCCAGTTTGCTCTTTCCAAATGTCATTGGCAATGTCTATTAATTTTGTTTCTTCTCTTTGCCATCCTGTATAAGGATTGTTTACTTCGCAGTGAGCACCAAATTGTTCGGCAATTTTTTTAGAAATTGCTGCTCTATTAAATTTAGCAGAGTCAATTTGTGATCTAATCATAGATACTATTCTCACTTCATTTTCATCTTCTTCTAGGATACCTAGGTTTGAAGAAGAAATAATTTCACCTTCATGTTTTTTAATTAATCCATCTGGTAGGGTGTAAAGGGTATTTATAATATTTTCTGAAAGTTCTTTTGTTAATACTTCCCCATCAAAACTTGCATCTTCAAGGGTGATTTTTCCATTTGGATCTGTATCTTTTGATTCGTTTAAGATATCAGCAATTCTTTGTTCTAATTCTTCTTTTGCTGCTTTTTTATCAGCTACTGCAAAAGTAACTTGGGCTGTTGATGCAATAGCATTTCTTTTTACACCACCATTAATTGAGGCAATTTGTACTCCATCAATACCAGCTAAAAGTCTGCCAACAGTTTTTATTGTGTTTAAACGTCCTCTATCGATTTCCATGCCAGAGTGGCCACCTTCAAAACCTCTAAGATCAAGTTTTAAAAATTCGCCTTGGGCAGCTTCTTTTTCTTTTTTAAAGCTAATTTCTAAGTCACAACCACCAGCACAGCCGATTGTAAGTATACCATCATCTTCTGTATCAATGTTGATTAAATAATCAGCTTTGATATCTGAAGTATCAAGTTCATTTGCACCAATCATTGAAACTTCTTCACCAGTTGTAATAATTGCTTCAAGTGGGCCATGAACTACATCTTCATCATCAAAAATTGCTAAAATGTAAGCAACTCCCATACCATCATCAGCACCTAAAGTTGTTCCATCAGCTGTTACCCAGCCATCTTCAATTAATAATTTTATAGGGTCTTTGCTAAAGTCATGGTCAGAACCATCTTCTTTTACACAAACCATATCCATGTGGCCTTGGAGAGCTATAGTTGGTTTATCTTCATAACCTTCTGTCGCATCTTTTTTAAATACTACGTTTAAAGCTTCATCTTGGCGTACTTCTAGGTTTCTTTCTTTGGCAAAGTTTACCAAATAATCAGATACAGCTTGCTCATCTCCAGAACCCCTTGGAATTTCGCTTAATTCGCTAAAGAATTTCCAAACAAGTTCAGGTTTTAAATCTTTAATTTCCATAATAAAAGCCTCCTTTTTTATTTATTATACTCATTAATCAGCTTATTTTTAGCTTCTATACTTTCATTTATATGCTCATAATAGTCACGCAAATTGCGATCATTCCTATACTTTTTGCCATTCATAAGCTTACTATTAGCATTCATACCCAAGCCTATAACATTTTCTATTTCTTCATTAATAATTATATTGTATCTTTGGGCAGTATCTGCCTTTTGATAGCCAACATTTTCTAGGTTGCTGATAATATTTTTTTGGCGATAGAGATAGTAGGGTTTATAAGAATTTTTTTCTGTAAATCTTTTTATAGCTTCATTTATAGCAAGGGCATCATCAATAGATCCCTTTTTGTTTTTTTCCTTATACTTACTGCCAGATTTTGTAGCCAAGGCATGGAAGGTAATATTATCGGGAGTCAATTTTTCTAGAATATCAAAGTTTTTTATAAAGTCTCTGCTAGTTTCTCCTACCAACCCTACTATAAAATCCATATTAATTATAAATCCTAAATCAGAGGCTAGGTCATACATTTTTAGAAAATGATCCATATCTTGGATCCTACCCACAGATTTTATAATTTTTTCATTAAAGGTTTGGGGATTTAAAGATATCCTGTTCACACCATTTGCCTTCAGTATTTCTAATTTTTTTCTATCAAGTGTATCTTCACGACCTGCCTCAAAAGTAAATTCTTTATAGGTAAACTTATTATTTATAGCAGATAAAAGTTTTTTTAAATCCACATGGCTAATATAAGAGGGAGTCCCACCACCGATATAAATAGTATCTAAATTTTCTGGCAGATTTGTCTCGTTAATTTCTTTTATTAAATACGAAACATACTCGCTCTTATCGTGGTTGGGTCCTATTATAGTTGGATAGGAACAATATTCGCATCTAGTTGGACAAAAAGGAATATTGATGTATAGATTAAAATTATCTTTATCAAATTCTAACTTATTTTGCTCGTTTTGAACATCTATTAACAAGTCTATTTTCTCATCAGAAACAAAATATTTTTCTTTTATAAGATCGGGGCTTTGTTTTTGCAAAAGTTTGGATGGTTTAGACCCAGTAAGCATGCCCCAGGGAGATTTATATCCAGCTTCTCTTACTAATATGTTATACAAAGTAGCTTTAAGCTGATAATTGTCCTCATAAAAATAAGTATGCCCACAAAATTTGATCTCATCATCTAAAATAATAAGATCACCATCATCGGCAAAAATCATTTCTCTATCATCATAAAATATATTTAAAATATCATATACAATTTTTCTTTTATTCTCATTAGCTAAGTAAATTTTCATGGGATGATTATACCATTCATCCCCCATATTAAACCACTTATCGCAAAACTATGGAAGCTTTCCAAACTTATATTTATAATATAAGCATAAGGAGGGCCAGAATATGGATGTAGAGATAAAAGTGGACAAAAACCTTAAAGAAAAAAAGGTCTTAATCTTAGTCCCTGAAGTAGATAAAGAGGCGTTGGAATTAAAAGAAAAGATACAAAATTCTTCATTAAATGTCCTAACAGGCTTTTATAATGGCAAGTTAGAATTTATAGACCCGGATGACATAATTAGGGTTTATGCAAGTGATAAGAAAGTTTATGCCGTAACTATGGATAAGAAATACTTATTAAGACTAGCCCTCTACCAAGTAGAAGATAGGCTTTCTTCCCAAAAGTTTATTCGTATATCAAATAGTGAAATAATCAATTTAGAAAAAACTAAAAGCTTTGATTTGGATTATATCAACACCATATCTTGTGAAATGGTGAATGGGGATGTCTGTTACGTATCTAGAAGAACACTTAAAAAGGTAAAGGAAGTATTAGGCATATAAGGAGGAAATTATGAGGGAAAGAAAAAACAATTTATTTCAAGCAATAAAAATAAGTTTGACATCTATCGGATTCGTATTTTTGCTAAATCTTATCCCATCTTATTTAAGTGGATATGAGGGCTTGCCAATGATAGCAGATGAGTTTCTAGCTGGCAAAACTATCTCAGAAGCCTACTTGAAAGCGTGTCTAGCAATGGGATTGACTTCTACAGTCATCTACTATGTAAGCTTTATTTATAGAAAATACGAATGGTCCTTAGCAAGAAGAACCATACTAGCATTTGGCATTAGTATAATTGCCTTTATCATAATGCTTAGTTATCTTAAAATACTGTCTAGTCCATATCTAGCAAACATAATTATAAGCTTACTGATTTTTCTAGGCATTTACTTTATTTCCTGGTTAAAGTCTTATAAGTCTTATAAAGAAGATATAGAAGAAATCAATAAAAGACTTAAAAAAACTGGCAATTAAGCCAGTTTTTTATTATACATATAATCCAGCTCCAGGACCTAATGGTAGGCCTAGCACTATCCAAACAATTAATAACAGCATCCAAAATACTAAAAATGCAATTGAATATGGAAGCATGGTAGAAATTAGGGTTCCAAGTCCGCTATCCTTATCATATTTTTGCATAAATACTACAACCATTGCAAAGTAGCTCATAAGTGGACTGATAATATTTGTAGATGAATCTGCAATCCTATATGCCATTTGAGTTAGCTCTGGTGATAGACCTAGTTCAAAAAACATTGGTACAAAAATTGGTGCCATAATCGCCCATTTTGCTGAAGCAGATCCTATAAATAGGTTTAAAAATCCTGTTAATATTATAAATAAAATTATTAAAGGAATTCCTTTTAAGCCTATGGAGTTTAGGAAATTTGCTCCATTTACAGATAATATAGTCCCTAGATTTGTATAAGAGAAAAGTGCTATAAATTGAGAAGCAAAAAATGCTAGTACTATATACCCACCCATGGCCTGCATAGAATCTGTCATAGCCTCTACAAGTTCTGTAGTATCTTTTATAGTTCCTACAGTTTTACCATAAATGTAGCCTGGGATTAGGAAAAGTAAAAATAAGGCTGGGATAAGTCCGTGAAATAAGAAGTTTGTTAGGTTAACTTCTCCTGCGCTATCTGCTTCTTTAAAGATAGCATTTTCTGGAAACATTAAAAATCCTAAAATTACTGCATAAATTAATAAACCAATTACTGCCCTATTAAGACCTTTTTTCTCAAGTTCTGTAATTTGAGATCCTGTATTATCTATTTCTGTATTCTTGTATGTACCTAGATTTGGTACAACTACAAGCTCTGTTACAAGAGTACCTACAATCGTTAAAAAGAATGTTGATGCTATTATAAAATACCAGTTACCAGCTATATCGATAACTACATCTATGTTTGCAGCGCTTAATGATTCATTAGTAAGACCTGATAAAATTGCATCGGTTGGTCCAAAAAGTAAATTTGCTGAAAATCCTCCAGAAACTCCTGCAAAGGCTGCTGCCAAACCTGCAAGAGGATGTTTGCCTGCACTTAAAAATATCATTGCTCCAAGTGGCACTACTACTACATAACCAGCATCAGTTGCTATACTTGATAGAACTCCTACAAAAACTACTGTGGCTGTAAGAACAACTGATGGGACATTCGATAAAAGTTTTTTAAGACCTGCATCGAAAAATCCAGAGTACTCAGCTACCCCTACCCCAAGCATAGTAACTAAAACTGTTCCAAGGGGTGCAAAACCTGTAAAATTTGTAACAGCTGTTTGGAAAATATGTCTAATACCCTCAGCATTTAAAAGTGGGATTGCTTCTATAGTTACATTTTTGCCTTCCCTAGCATCAAAAAACTCAACTGAAACCCCATTTAAATAACAAATTTGTGCTACAACTGCAAGAATTGCAATTAGTATTACAAATATCATAGTTGGGTGCGGTAATGAGTTACCAACTTTTTCTACCCAAGCTAGAAAACCTGAGGATTTTTTAGCCTGAGTTTGCTTGCGTTTGTCAGTCATAAGACCTCCTTATTCTTTATTGAATTAATATAAAAATATTTTTATATTAATTCATACTTTATCACAAAAAAGTAAATAGTCAAGTATTAATTTAAATTTTTTTTATAGTAATTTTTGGCACAAAAAAACAGGCTTCCAATAATGAAAACCTGCCTATCTTTTAGTCTATATTTAGACGAATAAACTTGCTCCTGGACCTAAAGGTGCTTTAAGTGCCATCCATCCTATTAATAAAGCTGTCCATAGGAGTAAAAACGCAATAGAATAAGGAAGCATGGTTGAAACAAGGGTTCCTAAACCACTTTCTTTGTCATATTTTTGCATAAATACTACAATCATTGCAAAATAACTCATAAGTGGACTGATGATATTTGTAGATGAGTCTGCTACCCTATAGGCCATTTGTGTTAGTTCTGGAGAAAGTCCCAGCTCAAAGAACATTGGTACAAAAATTGGCGCCATAATCGCCCATTTTGCTGAAGCTGATCCCATAAATAAGTTTAAAAAGCTTGTTAAAAATACAAATATAACTATAAGTGGTATACCTTTTAGACCTATACTATTTAAAAAGTTTGCTCCGTTTACTGATAAAATTGTACCTAAATTTGAATAGGCAAATAGTGCCACAAATTGAGAAGCAAAAAATGCTAGTACTAGGTATCCGCCCATTGACTCCATAGATTCAGTCATAGCCTTTACTAAATCATTTGAATCTTTAATGGTGCCTACAGTCTTACCATAAACTAGACCCGGAATTAGGAAAAGTAAAAATAAGGCTGGAATAAGACCATGGGCTAGGAAGTTATTTAGATTTAAATCTCCATAATTATCTGGCTCTTTTAAAATGGCATTTTCTGGAAACATCATTAAGCCTAAAATTACCAGATAAATAATTAATGCAATTAGAGCCCTTCTAAGTCCTTTTTTCTCTAGATCTGTAACTGCTGATCCTGTATCGTGGGCATTGATATTTTTGTACTCACCTAGGTTTGGAATTACAACTATTTCTGTTACAAGGGTACCTATAAGAGTTAGAAAAAAGGTAGAAACGATTAGAAAATACCAGTTACCTGTAACATCAATAGTTGCATCAATGCTTGCAGCCCTAAGCGCTTCATTGGTTAAACCTGATAAAAGTGCATCAGTTGGTCCAAAAATTAAGTTTGCTGAAAATCCTCCAGAAACTCCAGCAAAGGCTGCAGCTAAACCTGCTATTGGGTGCTTGCCAGCTGTTAGAAAAATCATAGCCCCAAGTGGGATTACTACTACATAACCTGCATCAGATGCAATATTTGAAATAATTCCTACAAAAACAACGGTAGCTGTAAGTACTACTGATGGGACATTTGATAAAAGTTTTTTAAGACCTGCATCAAAAAATCCTGCATATTCAGCAACTCCAACCCCAAGCATAGCAACTAAAACTGTTCCTAAAGGAGCAAAACCTGTAAAATTTGTAACGGCCGATTGGAAAATATGCCTAATTCCTTCAGCATTTAATAAAGGAATAGCTGCTATTTCTACAACCTTGCCCTCTCTTGCATCAAAAAAGTCTACAGATACATTGTTCATATAACAAATTTGTGCGATTACAGCTAATATTGCAAGCATAATTACAAAAATCATAGCCGGATGCGGCAGGGCATTGCCCACTCTTTCCACCCATGCTAAAAATCCTGAAGACTCTTTAGCCTGAGCTTTTTTATTTGTATCTCTCATAATACCTCCTAAATAATGAATTTATATTAAAATATATTTATATACTATAATGTTTTCTAAAAATAGTCAAACGTTAACGATAATCATTAGTATGATAATGTACATTGTATACAAAAAATGCTTACACAAAATACAACATTTTGTCTAATAACAAAAATAAAACATTAAATTTAAATGTTTAAACCACATTTCTTCGCTCTCAAAATATATGGTATGGATACAAATCAAAATCAAACACATGATACAATAAAACTAAGAAATTATAGAGGGATTTTAAATTGAATAAGCACTACCAAGCACTACGAAGAAGACTTTAAAAAGCAAATAGTAGAAATCTTTAATCAAGGAAACTACGCATATAGAAAATTGGGAGAAGAGTACAACATATAACCTTCTACAATAAGAGATTAGGTCAATAGGTATAATGGCTCAGATTCTTTCGACATTGATGACAGCAGAACTGAAGAAAAAAATAACTAATTAAGCTAAGAAAAAAAGTAAAAAATCTGGAAATAGAGAATGATATTTTAAAGCAAGCAGCACTACTACTAGGCAAAAAGTAAAGCTCATTATCGCAAATAGGGATAAATGCAGTATCAGAGCAATGTGTAGGTTTTTAGGCATAACAAGAAGTTTAATATACTATCATCTAAACAGAGAAGTCAAAAGATAACCTAAAAACCGAAGAGCTTTTAGAAGAAACAATTAAAGAAATATTTAGAAAAAGCAAAAACATATATGGATCAAGAAAAATCAAAGTAGAACTACAAGAAAAAGACATAATAGCTTTAAGAAGAAAAATATGTAGAATAATGAAAAAATATGCCCTAATATCAAGCTACACTATCAAACAATACAAGGTAGAAAGAAACGCGCCTGTAACAACAAAGCAATAAAAAATAAAGTAGATAGGCATTTTGATGACAGACCATCTTTAGAAGCATGTGTAAGTGATTTGACCTTTGTAAAAGTAGGAAATGATTGGAACTACATTTGTTCAATAATAGATTTACACAATAGGGAAATAATAGGATTTTCAGTAGGGAAGAAAAAAAGTGCTCAACTAGTAAAAGAAGCTATTTGATTAATAATATATCCATTAAATATAATAAAAATATTTCACACAGACAGAGGATGAGAATTTGATAACAAAAGTATAGATAAAATACTAGACATATTTGGAATAGAAAGATCACTAAGCAAAAAAGTAAGTCCTTATGATAATACAGACGCTGAAGCATTTAATAAGGTGGTAAAAATAGAGTTCATATACAATAATAAATTTAAAAGTTTAAATCAGCTAAAACTAGAACTATCAGAGTATACTTATTGGTACAACAACCTAAGAATCCATAGTTCTTTAGGCTACTTGTAACCAGTTGAATATGGACACTTAAGATTAGTTAGTGTATTCGATTTCAGATTGTGCAAATAGGTGTTGACAATCCATTTTTCCGCATCATCTAGTCCTCCATATAATTCTATTGCTATATAAATTATATGTATTTTTTTACTTTAAATAAAAAATAACAGACAATAACTAATATTTTTGTTTTATAATAAATATTGGGTTTAAAAATATAAAGGATGTTTTTTTAAAAAAGAAAGGTTAGAAAATGAAATGTAAAATAAAAAAGAGAATGGTAGCTTTATTTTTAAGTTCTATTATGTTAATTCAATTTATTGCTTTTCCAATATCGAATAAATCATTTGCTTCAGATCAAAATGAAGCGAAAACAGTAATGAGTTATGAGGACTCGTTAAATTTACCTATTGCAGATATAAAAAAAGATACTGCCAAAAATAGTGGAATTCAATTATATAGTTTAGATAATCCAGACAGCATTGAAGACTATAAAAATTTGGGGTACACAAATATTCAGTATAGTCAATGGTCTGGAACTAAAAAAGTAATGAGTACAAAATCTAAAAGAATAGCAAAATTTGCCATTGAAAATTTAATTGGTTTTAATGTTCCTGGTAATAAGGTAAAAGGTTTAATGCTTATATATGATTTATCTTCTGTCTTAAAAACACAACACAGAGATGTTTGGCCAACAGTTAATTCAAGAAATATTATCGCTACAACTCCAATGGGCTATGAAACATTAATAGGGGAAGAAAGTATTGTTAAATATTATTCAGATAGCAAAAGAACTGATTTATTGAAAACAATTCATAGAAAAAATTTTGTTTGATAAACAAAATAGCTATGTGTAGAATATTCTACACATAGCTATTTTTGTCTAAAGCTTTTTAAAATAAGAAAAAATAGAATTATCGCTGTTGATATACGAAAGTAAATAAAATATTTATATGAATCTTCAACTGATAATTCAAAAATAATATAAAAAATTAAGTAAATAATTAAAAAAATTCTGTATTTGTTTTTAGTCATCAATTTAAATCCATTTCTTTATTTGAAACATTATTCTTTGAAGAAAATCTTTTTTTTTGATTATCATAGAACCTTTCGGCCTAGATTTTTCGGGATAGCTTTTAGGGAGATCCATAAATTTTCATTTCCCAACTATCCACGTTACAATTATTTAAAATGTACTCAAATTCAGGTTTTATATTTAAAAATAATTTCATATTTGACAAATTATCCGTCCAAGTTGCTTTAAATTTCAAAAATAAAGGCATAACTTCAAAAGAGTTTCTGTTTCATCAAAATAGGTTAAGAACTAATTTTGTTTGCTAACCTTTTCTATAGTATCTATATATCTTTTATTATATTATATTCTATGGTATTTTGTGCTAGTTCTACCAATTCATATCTGTCTATTATTATCTCTTTAATTTCTGAGTCTTTAAGTTTTGTAATATTGGAAAGAAAATATTCATTTCTTCTGTAGTCCATTTTCTCATTGGGATCATGTTTATATCATTATTTATATTGTACTACCTGTTTTATATGAGAACACCTCCTTAAAATAAGTACTTTATAAAATATAATTTACCCCATTTTGTATAAATGAGAAAGTAAAGGAGTGTAAGCTTTATAATATAATTAGCCTGTAAATTACAATGTTTAATATTTAATTTTAAATTTAAAGTTTATCCAATATATCATCGGGTAAGTACATGAATAATAGAATTGAATGTAATTAAAAGGAGAGCTATACAAAAAAAGAAACTTTATATTCACCAATAGTAGTAATACTAGCGCTCCTAATATTCGTACTTAAAGGACTATTAGATTATCAATTAGATGGTTCAATTTCAACGTTTTCTTATCTTAGTAATAATTTCCTTTATATATTAGCGATGCTTCCTTACCTTGTAAAGTTTATAAAATTTAATAAATAAAAAGGGGCTATTGTAAAAGTCCCTAGCCGGAAAAAGGACGAGGAGATAAAAATCCTCGCCCTTTTTATAATACAATATACTTATGAAACAAAATAGAAATATATCATCACTAAATAATTTTACATTATTTGACGATTCTATTCAGTTAAAAATTAATTTTAAGACTGAAATATATATCAAAGATGACTTTTTAGGTTAAAGCTTTAAAAAATATAATTGAAAGAATAAATTTATCAGATTTTAACAGCTTGAATAAATAATATTTAATAAAAGATATGGTGCACAGAATATAATTATATTCTGTAACACCATTTTTTTATTTTTAATTTAAGACATTCTATTTATGGCTATTATTTACATAATGCTTATATATATTTTTAAACTACATATCAAATCTTAAATTTTTAAATCACGTAATCCTAAAAAGTTATAAAACATTTTGATTAAGCCTTTACTGATCTAAGTATGTTACTTAATATTTTTTAAAAATTTATAGGCCCAATTTTTATCAATTTTCTCAGCCCTTTCGCTTGCAAAAAGACCTTCATATTGGCCGATTATCTTATCGTAAACTTCTCTTACAAAGGCTAGGGTATATTCCCCACCATCTGTGGTTTTGATTAAAAATGTATTGCCATCTACTAGTCTAAATGAAAGTACATCATCGTGGTTAAAGGCTAGCTCTTCACTTTCTAGTAGGATGTATTTCATAATTTCAATAGCCTTATCAGACAAATAATTTTCAAAAATTACGATTTTTTCACGTAATTCCTCGATATCACTAGTCATCCTTGTAAGATATTTTTCTTGCTCTTCCTTGTGGTAGTTATCAAGTAAAGATAAACTTGATACAAAGGCAAGTCTAGCTTTTTTATCTACAAATTGTGGGTCATTCACTAGCATGAATTTAATTTCATCATCAGTATAGGCAAATCTATAATTTAATATAAATTCATGGCTACAATTTGGGCAATGTTGGATGCCAAATTGGTTAGTGAGTATTAATTCTCTATCAGTTGTAGCAGCAAATACTGCAGTGTTTAGTTCGTTTTCAAAAGATTGGCCGCAAGCTGGGCAAGTTATTCCAAATATTTTTTCTCTAGTTTGCATATTCCACCTAAAATTCTATAATTTGTATTCCAAGTTCAGGATCTGTCTCTTTTTCTAATTTAGTATCTATAATATCTATAAATATTTCAGCTGTAAATGAACAAGTAGCTTCTCCTAGGTGACCACCTATGACCCTTGAATTTTCATTTGCACAAGTAATATGAGTGTGAATCACTGGCTTATCTTCAAAGATAGTGATATTTCCTATTAATGAAGTTATTTCTAAATCTTCTTTATAAATATCCCAAGTATAGTCATCATCACCGGGCTTCATCAAACCAATTTTTAATTCATTTACAGCTCCTATTCCTTGAAAGTGAGCTGCTGTGATATTTGCTTCATTGGCAAGTTTTTCTAGTGATTCTATGATTTTTTCACCTTTTTTAAGTCTAAGTACAATTTTATTATCAAATCTCCTATAATCCATAAAGTCACCTCTTAGAAAAATAGATACCCAATAATAAGTTAACTACTCAAATTTGACTGCTTTTAATAGTGGAATGGCGATTATTGATGCAAAAATTACAGATATTATTCCATTTGTAAAGGATACACCCGCTTTTTGAACCAGCTCTACCATGCTAGCTTCATAAGTTAGATTAAGGATGTAATAATTTTTGATAAATGTTTTTGCTAGATAAAGCACAATATAGGTTAATTGGCCCAAAATTGATGCTAGAACGATATTTGCTTTACTTTCTCTATTAGCTCTTTTATTAAAAACAAGCCCAGCAATAGCTGCCATAGCAAACTTATTTATAAAAGTAGTTGGAGCGGATGTAAAATAAACGGGATCAAATAAATCAAATAAAGTTGGTCCAATCCCTGCGGCAAGTCCACCATAAAGCGGTCCTAAAATAATACCAGATAAAAGACAAAATACATTCCCTAGGTGAAAGCGAGTATTTCCAAAAGGAGTCACCAATGGGATTTGTAGGTAATTAGAAACAAAGGTTAGGGCAGCAAAAAGCCCTACGTAGGTAAGTTTTTTTGTTGTTAATTTTTTCATAAATCCTCCTAAGTTAATAGTATAACACATAAAATTCCGGTAAAATCAAAATGAGGTGATACAATGAGTGAAAATTTAGGACCAATACATTACATGATGTATGACAAAATAAAATTCCAAGATGATATTACAAATTACTTGCTAGAAAATGATACTAGTAAAGTAGATAAGCTAAATGAACCGGTTTCAAGAGAACCCTTAGAAAATCTAATCGACCAGGACAATATCCATGGCTGGCTTGATTCAAAAATAGATGTGGTAGAAAATAGATTAAACTACGCTTTAAACAATAGTAAAAATACCAAAGAGAAAATGTATAAATTTGGTAAAGAAAATGCTAAGGGCAAAAATTTTGATGATTTTAATAGTGTGTTTAGTGATTTAAATATGCTTTTATTAGACGGTATGCCTTGTGATAGAGGCTTATCTGCTCAAGTTGATGAAAAAGGTGATTTATATCTAATTACCAATACCAATCTTCATAGTAAATATGAAAATCAAAATATAAATCCAGAAGATGCAAGAGACAATACTTGTGCCGGTGGCCACGGTCACGACCACCACGAAAGTTTTGAAGTAGCTAGCAATGATAATATTGATTTAAAAAGTGAAAAATCTAGCTACCATGACTATAGATATGAGTTTTTAAAAGGTTATTTTGCAGACAGTCCTTATGATGTAGAAATGGTAAATGGTATAAATTATCGTATTTATCCAAAAAAATAAAAAGCGGGAAACAACTCCCGCTTTTTTAATAAGATTATCTACCATTTGCTCTTAAAATAGCCTCTGCCTTGCTAATAATTATTCTTTGATTTTCCATTAAATTATTAAGAGCATTGCTATTTCTCTCAGCAAAGTTTGGCATAGACTTAATTAAAACTTCTGCACCAGCTATAGTTCGTTTTGCTTTTTTAACAGATGCTTCTAGCCTATCTAAGCTTTCTTTTGATGATTTTTTGTAATTTTTATTACCAATATGCATTTTATATTGTCCAACATATTCGGTATCTTTATCAACTTCATATTGAAGTACATCTACCGGTTGCATTAGTAAAACAGCATAAGATATTCCTGTATTAGGATTATAAACTTCCCCATATCCAATTTCTTGTGGATAATCTTGAATTAAAACATGAGCAGCAAAATTATTTTGATTATAAATACCATTTGCTTCGATAAGATAGTCGTAAGATGTTTTTCCAAATTCATCTTTATTGTTTAACCATAAATCAAATGATTTCTTAGGAGTTAATCCACTTTCGTCATAAGCCCATATTTCATATACAGCATCAAAACCTATATTTTCTGATTTTAATGTACTTATAGATGATCCATCAGGTCTTTGAGAATCACCATTAGTTAAAGTGTACTCATAGGCTCTTTGGATAGCTAATTTTTCTAGCTCCTCATTATATATAAATCTATATTCATAACCTTTGTTAGAAGTTTGCCATCCATACTCATCATCCGGATCGTATAAATCTCTCACATGCATGGTTTTATCCCCATCAATAGAATATGGTGCATTTTCATCCCAAGCTCTTTTTCTAATATCTCTGATATAGCTCATAACTTCTTCTCTTGTAGCTTTACTTTGGTTTAAAGTTACTATATCTTCTCTATATGGACCACCCGGTAAAGTAACTCCTAAGTCCAGCTCTTTTACCTCACTTGAAGCAAAACTTACATTACCTTCACCAACTACACCAGCCCCTAAAAAGGAAAACGAAATAGCTAGGGCTGCAGCTGTTATCTTTTTAAAATTGTTCATATATACTCCTTAAATTTTATTATATTAATATATTAACCAATTAATCTATAAAATAACATAATTGTTATCTATAATTTTATATTTATTTACTTTTTCAAAAATAAAGTGATAATTTCTTAACACTTACCTACCGTTTGCTTGTAAGATGCTTTCTGCTCTAGTTATTATCTTATATTGGTCTTCTATTAATTTATTTAGTACTTCACCATATTCTGTGGCAAATCTTGGCATGGTTTTTGTTAAAACTTCTGCTGCTGCTATAGTTTGTTTAGCCTTTTTTAAGGATTCTTCTAGCCTATCTAGATACTCTGCTGGAATTATATTCGCTTCTTTTTCTTCATCTATTTCTTCTATGTTAGTAGTTGTTTCGGTTTCTGGAAGTTCTGTAATAACTTCTTTTTCAGGAACTTCTTCTATAACTTCTTCTCTTACCACTTCTTTTTCTGCTGGGCTTGGATTATTTACAGCATCCTTATCATTTTCTCCTACCATGCCATTATTATTTCTATCATCCATAAATGCATATAAATAATTTTGACCCTTTACTATTGGCAGTTTATATTTACCATGGGCTTTAACTTCTTTTATGGTTATTTGAGTATTATTGTTAGTGTTGATGGCATCTATCTCGCGTCTTTGATCTGCTGTTAGATTCATATAAGCTTGTCTGGTTCTTCTTGACCTATAAAGACCTGAATTTGTATTTACACTACCACTAGCAAAACTTGTGCTTGTAAGGGTTGATGTTAAAATAGCTACTGCTAAGGCTTTTGGTAATATCTTTTTTATTTTCATATCTTCTCCTTTAATATGTATTATTAATAATATTTTAACATATTAATTATTAAAAACATACTTACATAAAAAAAAGACAGATGCAATCTGTCTTTTAAATTGGTCTTAATATTTTTCTAGTATTTTTTCTGCTTGGTCAATTATTTTTTGTGAATTTGCTATTAATTCGTTGATTTTTGCCCCATTTTCTTTAGCAAATTTTGGCATTGTTTTCATTAATAACTCTGCCCCTGCTATGGTTCTTTTAGCATTGCTTACTGAAATTCTTAATTTTTCAACACTTGCGGCTGATAATTCTGTTGTTTTTGATGGTGCTACTGTTTTATTTTCTATTTTTGGAGCACTTTTAATATCTCCTGCATAGATATTAAAACTACCTACTAAGTTTGCTGAAGCTTGATTATTACCAGAAATAGCAAAATCAAATATTCCAACTCCATAGTTCCACTTAGCATTTGTATTAAGGGCTGCAAAACCGATGTGTTTTAATTCCGGGTCAAGTATTATGTGTAAATGACCATTATCAGCATTTGATACTCCCTTAGCTTCTTTTAGTAGTTGATATTCTGACTTATTATTTTTTCTCTTGGATGGTTCAAAAGACCATTGACCAAAAGATTTTTTTGGATTTTGACTATCTGTGCTTGATGCCAAAATTTCTGCACCTGGCTGGATACCATTTACTGTGGCTGCTGTAGTTAAACTAGATCCATCTGGTCTTTGGTGGGATAGACCTGTTAGGGTTTGCTCGTAGGCTCTTTGGATGGCAATTTTTTCTAAGTCATTTGACCAAGTTAAGCCATTTACGTAAGCCTCTTTATTTGCATAACCATTTGCTTTTACAACATCTTGTAAGCGCTCACCTTTTGAATTTGAATTTTCATCCAAAGTATATAAAATATTTTCATCCCATAGTCTGGATCTGATAGCACGCGCTTCTGCTAAAACTTGGTTTTTAAGATTTTCATCTTGGTTTAAGTTAAAAGTTCCTTCACTAAAACTAACATTCCCTGTGTTTACACCCAAATCTAATCTAGTAGCTGCAAAAACTGGATTTGCTCCTAAAAGGGCAAAAGAGATAGCAAGGGATAGGGCTAATTTTTTACTATTTTTCATAAGTTCTCCTAAAATATTTATTTTATATATACTATTATATACCATATTTTTAGCAAAACTTATATAGATTTTCATTTTTTATTTTTATGCGATGAATTATATTTCTCTCTCATCTCAAAATCAGTCCAATTTACTACAATAGCTGATATAACACCTATCATGGTATCAAGAGTCCTATTAAAGGCAAATATAAAGGGTAAGCTATCTTCCTTGCCGTGGTTCATAGTAATTGATAAAAAAACTATGGCCATAATAGATATGGCCTTGGGTTTATCGGCCATAGCCATCACCCAAATTATAATAGAAGCTAGAAAGCTTATTAACACTAATTCCACAAACTTTGGCAAATAATCTGTTGGAAATATCAAAAGATAAATTAGCCCGCAAAAACCTCCTAATATTGTTCCAATTATCCTATTAATACCTATCTCGCGACTACCTTCAACATCAGACTTTAGGCAAATAATAGCAGCAATTGCACTATAAAATGGCAATCCATTGCCTGGTCGATAGGCAGATATAATCATAGCAATGGTAACTGCTATAAAAGTTTTTATTATTCTTAGTCCTGGGGGTTTAATTTTCATAGGCTGCCTAGAAGAAAATCGTAAAAGGCTTCTTCATTTACTCTAGTAACTCTATAATTTTTCTTTCTACTATTTGTCCTATAAAGGCTGCCCACTTCCCCTTCAAGGTCGCTGGTAATAACACCAAAACCAGATTCTTCAAAGATAAAGGCTTCTGGAGCTTGGCTTAAATATAAGAGCAGCGGAGCCCTTAAAAATCTTTTTTCCAAAGGTTGGTTTTTAAATTCATTTAAAATAGTATTTAGATTTTTATCTTTATCATAAAGTTTATCAATCATCTCATCTGAAAGAAGTGGCTCATTTGCTATTCCTAAAGGTAATAAAAATAAATCTATGCTGGTATTTAATATTTTATCGACAGCTTCAGGATCTTCAATAAAAGTTCCAGAAACTTCTCCGTCTGTCTCCCCACCTAGGATAAATATATGGGAAATATAATCCTCTATCTCTGGAGCCTCCTCTAGGGCTTTTGCAATATTTGTTAGACCACTTGTAGCAATTATGTCAAGCTTGCCGCAGTCTTCTGCCTTATCAATTATATTTTCATAGGCTGGCATAGTTTCTATATAGTCTTTGCTTGTAGAAAAAATTTCATTATCCAAGTGGTGGTAATCACTAAAAGGCTTGCCAGCAGCAACTGGTAAAAATAAGTCTTCTTCACTCGAAAGTCCTACAATATTTTCTGCCGCTAACACCGGATTCATCTCACCATCGGCTGTGGATAGACCAAGGATTTCAAAATCATAAGATTTAAAGGCCATATAGGTCATAAGAGCCTCATCTTTTGCAAAATTTGTATCTATATATATAAAAGGTTTTTCGTATTCCATAATTCCTCACTTTTTTCTACTATACTAAAATGCACAAATTTTACCATAAATGCCATATTTTAAAGTATAATATTTATAAATAATAATTAGGAGTTATAATGTTTAAAAATTTTATCAAAAAAAATCCCATGGCTATAGGTGGACTCACTCTTGGTATAGTTTCCCTAGGCAATCTACTAGGCGGAGTAGCCGCGCCAATTTTTGCCCTCATCTCAGCTCTTATGGGATTTGTATTTATAATTAGGCTATTAGCCTACCCAGAACTTTTAAAAGAAGAATTACATGACCCAGTTGCCATTTCCGTGGCCCCTACCTTTGCTATGGCAATGGTTATGCTATCTAAATTTTATTCAGAATATATAAATTTTACCCTGGGTAAAGTTATTTTTTACCTTGGAGTCTTGCTTCACTTTTTAATAATAATTTACTTTTTAGTAAATTATAGGCATTTGCTGACTCGTGAAAAAGTGTATGGATCTTTTATGATAGTCTTTGGTAGCTTTGGAGCAGGATCTATAGTTGCTCCGTATTATGGGGCCCACAATTTAGGAAGACTTGTTTGGATTTTTGGTATGGTAACATTTTTGCCTATTCTATACATGGTTTTATATAAGGATAGGCACTTTCCAGAAAAAGACGAATCTAAAATGCCCCTTGTTTGTATAGCTGCAAGCAATGGAGGCTTGCTTTTAACTGGATACTTTAATAGTTTTATAGATTATTCATTTGCTTTTATAATTTTTATGATAATTCTTGGCCAAGCAGTATATTTTCTTGCAGTTAGTAAGTTGCCAAAATTATTAAAATTAAAATTTTACCCATCCTATTCAAGCTTTACCTTTCCCTTTGTGATAAATGCAACTGCCCTAAAACTTACCAGGCAGTACTTGTCTTTACAAGGTATTAGCACAGGATTTATAAGCCTTGTCTTATGGTTTGAAACAGCCCTTGCCATTATTTTGGTTTCCTACGTACTATTTTCTTATATTAAATATTTATTTAAATAAATATTTAATAATATTCTTAAGAATATTGCATATATCTAATCTGAAAAAATTTGAAAACGGGATTCTATTAAGATCCAATAGACTTATAGAAAGAATAACTGCTCCCACATACGTCTACAAACACATTTCTTAAACTAAAAAGCACCACAGGATAAATTATTTTCTGTGGTGCTTTTTAGTTTCATTTTAAGAACTCATTATTATATCTATTAGATATATAAGAGCAAATCCTAAAATAAAATATTTATAGTGCTTATAAGAATCTTCTACTATTAATTCAAATGTTACATATATCGCTAGATAAACTAAGGAAATATCAGTATTATTCGCGATTTTAATTCATTTCTATTCTTTCCTTATTAAAAAGATGCGAATTATCTCGCATCTTTTAACTTTCAGCATCTGAATATTCTTTTAATTTACCTAGGGCTTGGTTTTCTATTTGTCTTATCCTCTCTCTGGATAAGTCATAGATAGATCCTATTTCTTCTAGGGTTTTTGGTTTTTCATTATCTAGGCCATAGCGGTAGATAATTATTTGGCGTTCGCGTTCTGTAAGCTGGTCTAGGGCTTGCATTAGGAAATTTTCCATATCACGTTCTAGAATTAGCATATCAACTGGGGTTGATTCATCGCCTACCATATCCATTAGCTCATCTCCTGTGGAGTCTTCGCTATCTAGGTTGATATTTAGAGATGTAGAATTTACTTGGTTACGGTTGATTAAAAACAAATCGTCTGCTTGTTTTTTATCTATACCTTCTTTTTCAAGAATTTTATAGATTTCTTCATCACTTGCTTCTGGGTTAGCCTTGAGGATTTGCTTTAATTTATTTAATTTTAAATATTTTCCTGCTGGTATTCTTATGGTGTGTCCTTCTTTGTTGATGGCCTTTCTTATGGCCTTATCAATCCATTTGTAGGCATAGGTTGTAAATTTGTAACCTAGGGTTAGATCAAATTTTTCAGCTGCACGGATCATACCAAGCATACCTGATTGTACTAAATCTTCTAAATCGAGATCATTACCATGGGACCTATAAAAATATGAAGCCCTAGATCTAACTAGCCCTTGGTTTTTTTCTACTAGAGCTGCTAGGGCATTTTGGTTACCTAATTGAAATTGCTCTACTATCTCTTCATTAGTTAGATCAGACATTTTCATCATATCGCTACGAGTTATTGGTGTTATGGCTGTGGATTCGCTTCTTTTAACCTTTGGTTCTTCATCCTCATCATCTTCATCGATATCTTCTGCTTCTTCGATATCATCTTTTTCTTCATAGTCTTCGTCTTCTTGGATTTCTTCTTCCTCGACGAAGTCTGTTAATTCTTCTTTTTCTTCTTCAGATAGTTCTTCTAGGACACTTGCAATTTCTTCTACACCCATATCTTCTGAGTTAAAGAAATCGCGAATCCTATCAACTACCCTTTTATCTTTTAAATTTATTTTATCCATATGTCACCCTTATTTTGAATTTATTTTACCTTTATATCTTAATCGTTATCCAAATCTCTTTTGATCTGGTCAATTTTTTCCATCATTTCTTTGGATAAGGGAAATGAATTGAAATTTCTATTAAAATCTCGCTTTTTATTGCGGTTTATTTTTCTTCTGTTATTAAATATTTCTGCCTTTAGCTCAGTTGATGTCATTCTAGTAGCACCCTTATTTGATGCTAGTACCTGTATTTGCCCATCATCTGTTACTACTTTTAAATTATGTTTGCGGCCAATCTTTAATATTTGCTTTTCTATATAAGTATCTGCAGTCTGGTATCTTTTTGTATAGACAATCTTCATCCCATATTTTTCTGTAATAGTTTCTTTGGGCCTATCGAGGTTATAGGCGTCAAATACAATTACAATTTCTTCCCCAGACAAGGACTTATATTCTGCCAGCTCATCTATTAATTTTTCTCTGGCAGTTTCTAGGGATGTTTTTGAAATATCACTTAGCTTTGGCCAGGCATTTATAACATTGTAGCCATCTATTATTGTGATATTTCTTCTAATTAAAGCCATTTTGCCTTAAAACCTCATACATACTTAATGCTGATGCTACTGATGCATTTAGTGAATTTACTTTCCCAAGCATTGGGATTTTTACTAAAACATCACAATTTTTACGTACAAGCCTGCTAAGACCATCGCCTTCATTTCCTACAACTAAAGCAATTTTGCCTGATAAATTTGTATCTATAATTGTTTGACTTGCTTCACCTGCTAGGCCATAGATCCAAAAACCATTTTCTTTTAAAGTCTCTATGGTTTGATTTAAATTTGTTACCATAGCAACTTTTATATTGTTTATAGCTCCAGCACTTGTTTTATAAACTGTAGGATTTACTTTAGCTGAGCGGTGCTCTGGGATGATTACCCCATCAAAACCAAAACTTTCTGCAGAACGAATTATGGCTCCAAGATTGTGTGGGTCCTCGATTTTATCTAAAAGTATCAGTCTTTTAGAATCATCTAAATCATCAAGACTTGCGTATTTGTAGCTATCTACTTCAATCATTACACCTTGGTGGTTCATATCTACATTTTCAAAAAAAGTTTTGTCAACGTATTTGATTGGCACGTTGTTTTTAGTAAGCTTACCAACAATTTTTGCTACAATAGGAGTTTTTTGATCCATAATGTAGGCCTTGTGAATGTTAAGGCCTGCATCAATGGTTTCTAAAACTGGTTTTCTACCATAAATTTTATCCATTAGATAAGCTCCCATTTTACACCCTCGCGGGTATCTTTGATAGCTACTCCCATAGCTGTTAGCTCATCACGAATGGCATCTGCTTTTTCAAAATCTTTTTCTTTTTTGGCTGCATTTCTTTGTTCAATTAAATCCAAGATTTTTGCTTCATCCACATCTGTATTTACTTTTTGGCGGTTTTCTATACCTAAAACTTCTTCTAGTTCTAAAATTTTATCCAAAACTGCTTTTATAAGTTGCTTGCTATTTTCAGATGAAACCTTTGTATTAGCAAATTTTACTAGGTCAAATAATACTGTAATGGCATCTGCTGTGTTTAAATCATTGTCCATTACTTCTATAAATGTATTTTCATAATCGGCAAGCTCATTTAATAGATTTTGCTCATCATCAAATAATTCGCTTTCACCAGCATTTTTCGCTAAATCTTCTAGTCTAAATACTGCATTATTGATTCTATCGAGGGAATTTTTAGCACCCTCTATGATTTCACGAGTAAAGTTGATTGGTTGACGGTAACTGGTTGTCAAAAGCCAAAAACGAATAACCATTAGGTCATATTCTTTTTTGATATCATGAAGGGTAAAGAAATTTCCAAGAGACTTACTCATTTTTGTCCCATCTACTTGGATCATTCCGTTATGCATCCAGTAGTTGGCAAAAGTTTTTTCGTTTAATGTCTCTGATTGAGCTATTTCGTTTTCGTGGTGAGGGAATTCTAAGTCTTCTCCACCTGCGTGAATATCAATTGTTTCTCCAAGTATTTTTTTATTCATAGCTGAGCATTCGATATGCCAACCTGGTCGACCTGCTCCCCATGGAGAATCCCAAGAAACTTCACCATCTATTTTTGTTTTTTTCCAAAGGGCAAAGTCTGCTGGACTTTCCTTTTTGCTAGCGTCAAAATTATCTAATCTATTGCTTGCTCCATGGACTAAATCCGCTAAGTTTTTACCGGATAACTTTCCATAATCATCTGCTTTTTCTACTCTAAAGTAAACATCCCCATCTGATTCATAAGCTGCACCTTTTTCTATTAGTTCACTTACAAATTCTATAATATCATCCATTACTTCTGTTGCGCGTGGGTGGATAGTATTTGCTTCATCTAAGTTTAAATCATGGGCATCATCCATGTAGGCCTTGATATATCTTTCTGTTACTTCTTTAGTTGTGATATTTTCTTCGATGGATTTTTTTATTATCTTATCATCTACATCTGTAAAGTTTACTACATAGGTAATGTCATAGCCCCTGTATCTAACATATCTTCTAAAAGTATCAAATACTACTAGAGGCCTTGCATTACCAATATGCATATAATCATAAACAGTAGGCCCACAGACATACATTTTAATTTTGTTTTCGTCTATTGGTACAAATTCTTCTGTTTTTCTTGTGAGCGTGTTATGAATTTTCATTTTAAAAATTTTCCTTTACGTAATTTAATCTTTCTGCTATTTTTTCTTTGCCCATTAAAATCATTACATTTGATAGGTCTGGGCCGTGTACTGATCCTGTGATAGCCGCTCTAATAGGGAACCATAGGTTTTTGCCCTTGATGCCTGTTTCTTTTTGTAGAGTTTTCATAATTGATTTTGCAAAGTCAGCATCAATCTCATCTACTTCGTCTAATTTTTCTAAGTAAGCATCTACTAATTTTTTGCTATCTTCTTCTTTTAATACTTCGCTTGCTTCTTCTTCCCAGTCCATTTTATCATCATCTAAGAAGAAGTTTTCTGATAATTTTGGTGCATCAGAGAATTTATCAATCGCTGATTGCCATGTTTCTGCAAGTAGTTTTAAGTCTTCATCTGAATAGCTTTCATCAATTAATCCAGAATTTTGCATAAATGGTTTGATTTTTTCAGCTAATTCTTCTACTGATAAATCACGAACATAGTGGCCATTTACCCAGTCTAGTTTTCTCTTATCAAAAACTGCACCAGTTTTATTTACCCTATCAAAATCAAATTGTTTTGCTAATTCTTCCATAGAAAAGATTTCTTCTTCACTATCAGGTGACCAACCTAATAAGCTTAAGAAGTTTATAAGTCCTTCTGGTGTATAACCTTCTTCTATGAAGTCTTCTACCATACCATCTCCGTTACGTTTTGAATATTTTTTGTGGTCTTCATTTAGTACGGTTGGTAGGTGGATATATTCTGGAGCATCCCAGCCAAAGGCTTCGTATAGGTAAACGTGTTTTGGAGTTGATGATATCCATTCATCTCCACGAACTACGTGAGTTATTTTCATTAAATAATCATCTACAACTACCGCAAAGTGATAGGTTGGGAAACCATCACGTTTGATAAGAACTTGATCATCCATATCATCTGTATTGAAAGTAATTTTTCCTTTAATTCTATCTTCAAAGGAAATATCACGATTTTGAGGAAGTTTTAATCTAACTGTGTATTCTTCACCATTTGCCACTCTCTTTTTTGCTTCCTCTAGTGGGATAGATCTACAAAGTCCATCATACTTTGGTGTAAGACCATCAGCTTTTTGTTGGTCTCTCACTTTATCAATACGTTCTTGAGAACAGAAGCAATAGTAAGCCTTATCTTCTTCAATTAGTTTTTCTATATATTCGTTGTAAATACCTGCTTCAACCCTTTCAGATTGGATATATGGACCATATTCACCTTTTTCAGTTACTTTTCCATTTTCATCAAGCATTACACCTTCGTCAATTTCGACACCTGACCAGTCAAGGGCCTTTAATAAATTTTCTAAAGCTCCTTCTACAAATCTAGTTCTATCGGTATCTTCTATTCTTAAAATCATTGTTCCATCTGTATGTCTTGCATATAAGTAGTTAAATAATGCAGTTCTAAGTCCACCGATGTGTAGGTAACCGGTTGGAGATGGAGCAAATCTTACTCTAACATCACTCATGTTAACTCCTTCTTTTCTCAAAATTTATAATTTTAATATTTATTTTAGATAATGAAAGGGAGTGCAAAACACTCCCTTCCCTACTTAACTTATTTAAGTATAACACGGTATACTCTAAAAATCAACTTTGTCAATTAGTTTTTTTAAATAAGTTTATATTCTATTTTTGCTTTCTAATTAATCATCCCAAGCTTTTATTTCATCTAAGTAAGGTCTAAGTTCTTTAATTTCTCTAGGATTAAATACTGGATCCTTACCCTCTTTTAATTGCCTTATGTAATCATAATAAGTAGCTACAGCACATTTTCCTATTATCATAAGAACAACTAAGTTTAATATAGCCATGATACCCATAAAGATATCGCCTGTATTCCAAACTATAGAAAAATCTCCTACTGATCCAAAAAATACAAAGGCTAAAACTAAAATTCTATAAATAGTTAAACCAATTTTACCAAGGCCCATGGCTAAAATGTTATTTTCTCCATAATAATAGTTGCCTATTATAGAAGAGAAGGCAAACATTAAAACACAAATAGTTAAAAAGTGTTGGGCCCATGGGCCTATTTCTGTAGCTAGGGCTGCTTGGGTGATATCTAGTCCCTTTAGGTTTGGATTTAGATAAATTTCTTCACCACCAATTATAATTACAAAGGCAGTTGCTGAACAAATTAAAATCGTATCTAAATATACTCCTAGTGCTTGGATAAGTCCTTGCTTAGCTGGGTGAGAAACATCGGCGACTGATGATGCGTTAGGTACAGCACCCATACCAGCTTCATTTGAAAATAATCCACGTTTTACACCATTTAAAACTGCTGTTCCAAAAAGTCCACCAAGGCCTGCTTCTAAATTAAAGGCATCTTTAAATATTAGCCCAAACATGTGGGGAATCTTAGTTATATTTGTAATTAAGATAAAAATTACAAGGCCAATATAGGCTACAGCCATTACTGGTACTAAAAGTGAGGTAATATCTGAAATTCTTTGTAATCCACCAAAGATAACAAAGCCTGATATAATAACGACAAGAAGTCCAATTATCCAAGGGGTAGTACTAAATGAATTTGCAAAACCTGATGCAATGGTATTTGATTGCATGGCATTAAACATAAATCCATAAACTATGCATATTATTACAGAAAATAAATTTGCTAATCCAGGTTTTTTTATGGTTTTATTTATGTAAAAAGCTGGTCCACCCTTAAAGGACCCATCATCATTTTTTTCCTTAAAAATTTGTCCTAAAGTATTTTCTACAAAGGCGGATGCACCACCTATAAGAGCTGTAATCCACATCCAAAATACCGCTCCAGGCCCTCCAACTGAAATTGCTGCGGCAACACCAACGACATTTCCTGTTCCTATGTGGCTTGCTGCAGAAATTGTAAAGGCCTTAAAGGGTGAAATAGCATTTTCATCTTTAGGTTTAGCAGTAATTAGATTTTTAGCATGGCCAATATTTGAAATCTGCCCAGCCCTTATCTTTATTGTAAAATATAGGCCAAGACCTAAAAGGAGCGGGATAAGCATCCAGGTGTAAATGACATCACTTAGGGCACTAGTTAAATTTTCAAAAGCTTCCATAAATTTTCTCCTATTTTAATAATATACTTTATTACGGTACATTATTAATATTTTTAAATTTTAATTAACTAATATTATACCAACAGTTGCCAAAAAAATACAAGCAAATTTTTATTTTTGTAGCAAATTCCTTCAAATATAATGCCCATACCTTAAGGCTATTTGTATTTTTTTGCAAATAAAAAACCCTCATATCCGCAAGGATACGATGGGTTTGTTGAATAATATTCGTTTTACTAACCTGCTATACTAAAGGTATCATCATACATCAGAGCTAATGATGGAATTAATAGTCCCCCTAAAATATTTCCAATTACTATTATAAAGAAATTTCTAAGGGCTAGTAAGTTAAAATCTCCTGCTAAAAAGAAGAAGAAACTATCCGCTATACTATGCTCAAATCCTGACAATGCGAAGGTCATAATTGAAACAAATATTGCTAAGTATTTACCTACTTGATAGCGGTTATATTTAAACTGGTGAACGGCGTTATTAACAAACATATTACAAAAAAATGCCAATATAAATAATGATAGTGGACTATCACCAAGTTTTACTGCTGTTTTTAACTGAGCTTGCTCTATTAAAGCTGGACCAAATCTTGTTTGACGCATAAGCATAGCTATTGCAAAAGTTCCTATCAAATTTCCTATTAGAGCTATAAGTAATTTTTTGGTATACTCTTTTCTTTCATTATAGAAAAAGTAGCCTACCATTCCAGTAAATAAGCTATATTGTAAGCTTAAGATTATAAAAAGAGCACCAGCAAATAAGAATGCTCCTATATAGGGGTTATCTACCGATAGTAAAACTGTTCCACCAAAACCAACCATTACACCACCCATGATGGCATAAATTATTGATTTGTGGCCATAATTTCTTTTACGAGATACTGTCATATATTTCCTCAACTTCCTCTTGCGACCTATTTTCTTCTATAAATAGGCCTTTAATATTATTTTTGTAAGGGCCATCTTCTACTTCTATGCTACTATTTAAATAGTCTACGACATATCTAACGGTAGCTGCCACCCCATTTTTTAGTGCGTTTTCATCTAAATCAAATCTGGTGCTATGTAGAGCTGCACCTGATCCTAGTTCTTCGTTTTTTATTCCAAGCATTAGATAAAGTCCCGGCCATTGGGCGGTGTAAACCGCAAATGAATCTGAACCCATGGATGGGTGGGCGTGTGTTACAAATTTTTGGCCCAGCTCATCTTTCATAACATCCTTGGCAAGATCTGCTAATTGATCATCATTTATAATTGGAAAATGTGGTCTAGTATAAGTATTAAAAACTACTCTACAGTTATGAGCCTTAACTTTGTTAATAATTAATTGTTGAAATTCCCTATAAAATTTATAGCCCACTTCTTTTCTATCAAAAAATCTCACACTGCCCTTAAACCTAAGTTTGTCAGGGATTTGGTTAAATTGATTTCCCATTTCAACTACTCCTATAGAATAGGTCATAGGTTCAAATGGAGAAAATTTATTCATACGCAAAGACTTTAATTCCTCATAGATGTCTACAAAACAATCTAGAGGGTTGTTTGCCATGTAGGGGCGAGATCCGTGGCCACTTTTACCCTTGATTGTTATATCAAACATCATGGAACCAGCATTTATTCCACCAGATTTTATAGCCATTACTCCAGTATCATAGTCTGGAGCAACGTGGATAGCAAAGCTAGTATCTATGTCTATTTCATTTTTACCCAAATATGCCATTAAATATTTATAATTTGCCCCTGTTTCTTCCCCTCTTTCAAAGCAAAGGATGACTTTTCCGGCAAAATCATCCCTATTTTCATATAAAATCTTTGCTGAAGTAAGAGCCATTGCTGTGTGGCCATCGTGACCACAAGCGTGCATGACTCCTGGATTTTTACTTTTTACAAGACGGGTATTCTTAAGATTTTTATCTGGCTCATCAAATGGCAAGGCATCTAGGTCTGCTCTTATAATAATAGTTTTAGGCTCAGCAGATTTTTTATTACCTTCTATAAAACCTAGGACCCCACCCTTATCAACTTCAACATAGTCGATGCCAATTTTTTCTAACTCTTCTTTTACTAATTTTACAGTATCTTCTTCATTGCTAGATAATTCAGGATTTTCGTGCATCCTGCGTCTAATATCTACTGTATAATCAAAAAGGGATTCGGCTTTATTTTTATACATTATTTATACATTCCTAATTTTTCTGCTAACTCATCTATTTGATCGATTAAAGAACCTATAAAGGCAACAGTTTCTGAAATTGGTTTTGTAGTGGTCATATCAACACCAGCAGCATTTGCAAGTTCTATTGGGCTCATTGATCCACCAAGTTTTAAAACTTCTATCCAATTTTTGCGGTCTTGGTCAGTTCCATTTACAATCTTATCTGAAATGATTGTTCCTACAGAAAGACCAGCTGAGTATGTGTAAGGATAAAGGCCCATATAATAGTGAGGTTGGCGCATCCATGTTAGTTCTGCTCCCTCTACTAATTTTACAGAATCACCCCAAAATTCTTCTAATTTTTCTGTGAATAATTTGTTTAAATCATCTGTGCTTAGATTTTCGTTAGCTTCTATTTTTCTATATACTTCTCTTTGGAAGGCTGCTTCTATAAAGTGGGTTACAAAGTTGTGGTAGTAGGTTTTTGAAATCATGGTTGATAAAACCCATAGCTTTTGGCGGTCATCCTTGGCTTTATTTAGTAAAAATCTTTCCATAGTAATTTCATTGGCAGTTGATGGTGCTTCTACAAAATACATGGACATGTCATTGCTTAAGGCATTTTGGTTATTATTTGAATAGTAAAATTGACCAGCATGGCCTAGTTCGTGGGCAAGAGTCATTACTTGGCTCATTTTGTTATTATAAGTTGTCATGATAAATGGATGTGATCCATAAGGTCCCGCTGCAAAAGCACCAGTTCTTTTGCCAATATTTTGCGCATAGTCTATCCATCTTTCATCAAAGGCACGGTTTAAAATTTCTACATATTCTTCCCCAAGATTTGAAAGTCCTTCTACAATATATTCACGAGCTTCGCCAATAGAAACTTCTGGTTCATATTCTGGATCTATAGAAAGTTTTAAGTCAGCATAAGTCATTTCATCTAGACCATAGATTTTTTGAATGATTTTTGCATACTTTCTCATATGAGGAGCAAGCTCTGCCATAATTGTATCAATGTGGTTATCATAAATTTCTTTATCTATATCTTGGCGGGATAATAAATAATCAAAAACAGTTTCATAACCTCTGATATCAGCTAGGCGTTTTTCATTTTCAACATGGGTTACATACACAGATGCATCGGAGTTTTGGTATTTTCTTAAAACATCATGGTATCTTTTAAAAGCTTCACGGCGTAAATCATCTCTTGGGTCAGCTTCTAAAAATTCTTCAAAGGTGTTGTGGTTTAAGATTATTTTTTCACCTTCATATTCAAGGTCTTCAAAGGCCATGTCCCCATAACGGATATCTGCATATGATTTGTATGGAGCATCAAAGGTTGGTACTAGATTTGCCAAAACTTTTTCTGTTTCATCAGATAACAAATATTTTGAGTTAGCAATAACCCTTTCTAGGTAATATCTATATTCTGGGTGGTTTTTCTTTGTTTCTTCTAATAAATTTGTATCTGTTTTTGCAAGCATGGATTCAAAAAAGCTTAAGCTTGCATCAATCTTGCTCATTTCATTTACAAAATTTGCAAATCTTTTCATAACTTTTGCATCAGATGTATCAACTTCAGTTGTAATACTTGCAAAGGTGCCTAGCCTATCTGTTAAAGCGGCAATTTCGCCATAAGCTTCTAAAGCCTCGTATATTTCATCAGATGAGTCTAAAGATTTGTATTTATTTGCAAAATCACAAGCCAGATCTTTTAGGTCATCTAGACTAGATAAAAAAACTTCATTATTCTCAAAAAGTTCTTCTATAGCCCAAGTTTCATCTATATTAACTTCATGTCTATTTTTCATGATTACCTTCCTCATTAATTATTTATACATTAATATGTATTTTATTTTACCCTAAAATTCCTAAAGGTATAATGACTCAAGGAGGAAATTATGGATAAAAGAATAGAAAATTTTGCAAAACTTGCAGTAGAGTTTGGAGTAAATGTACAAAATGGGGAAGATGTAATAATCAATGCCCCAGTAGAAAATCCAGATCTAGCAAGGCTAATAACAAAAGCAGCCTATGAAAAGGGTGCTAGAAATGTATCAATAGATTGGCGCGATGATGCTATTACAAGATTAACCTATGAAAATCAGGACCAAGAAACTTTAAATGAAGTGCCAGATTGGAAAATAGAAAAATTAAGATATCAAATAGCAAATAAAAAATCAAACAGGATTTCAATCTATGCCGAAGACCCAGACCTATTAAACGGCCTAGATGAAGTAAAAATTTCAGAAGCTATCAAAGAAAATTCTAAAAAAACTAAGGAATTTGTAAAATATTCCATGAATGATATCGTAAGCTGGCTAGTAATCTCAGTACCAACTAAAAAATGGGCTACAAAAGTATTTCCAGATTTAAACGAAGATGAAGCTTACGAAAAATTATGGGAAACTATCCTAGATGTCAGTCGTGTAGAAGATTCTTGGGAAGAAACAAAGGCAAATTGGACAAAGCACATAGAAACTTTAAATGAAAAAGCAACATATTTGAACGACCACCAATTTGACAAATTACATTACCAATCAGCAAATGGTACAGACCTTTGGGTAAAACTTCCAAAAGATCACATTTGGACATCAGCAGGTTCCAAAAACGAAAAGGGAGATCCATTTATTCCAAATATGCCAACAGAAGAAGTATTCACCGCCCCACAATATGACGGAGTAGACGGCACACTTTTTGCCACAAAACCACTTGTTTATAACGGCGTAGTCATAGATGAATTTAATTTTACCTTTGAAAATGGAAAAGTAATCGACTTTGATGCCAAAAAAGGAAGAGACACATTGGCAAAAATGCTAGAAAGTGATGAAGGCAGCAAATATTTAGGGGAAATAGCGTTAGTTCCTTTCGATAGCCCAATAAGCAATTCAAATATCCTTTTCTATAACACCCTATTTGACGAAAACGCATCCTGCCACTTTGCCCTAGGTAAGGCTTACCCAACAAATGTAGTAGGTGGTGCAGATTTAGAAGAAAGCGAATTGAAAAATCGCGGCATAAATGATTCCCTAATCCACGAAGACTTTATGGTAGGAGCAAGTGACTTAAAAATCACTGGCTACAAAAACGAAGAAACATTCCCTATTTTTGAAAATGGAAACTGGGCAATTTAATAATTTTTATATAAATGGTTTAGATTAATCTAAGCCATTTTTTATTTTTTATATAAATAACCCCCTCTATTTGTTATACTTATCTATAGAGTTTTATTTTAAGGGGGGGGTAATATTTTGTTAGAGAATAGCGAAATAAATATAATAGGACACAGAACACAAAAAAATATTAAGGATAATTACGAGGCCCTAGAAACCACTGCTCAATTACTATTAGATAAGGGCTTGGTAAAAAATTCCTATATAAAAGCCATAAAAGAAAGAGAAAAAGATTTTCCAACAGGATTAGAGTTTGAAAATTATGCTATAGCCGTTCCCCATACTGATTCAGACCATGTCAATGATGATGCTATAATGGTTAATATCTTAGAAAAACCTGTAAGATTTGAGCAAATGGGAGCAGAAGGTTTATATACTGATGTAAATATAATTGTCATGCTTGCTATAAAAAATAAAGAAAAGCAAGTCCCATATCTCCAAGCACTTATAGAAATATTCCAAGATAAGGAAAAGGTTAACATGTTATTAAAATGTCAAAATAGTGATATAATAGAGAAAACATTTAAAAATTATTTAAAGGAGAGTATGTAAAATGAAAAAAATCTTAGTAGCATGCGGAGCAGGAATAGCAACATCTACAACTGTAATTGCAAAAATTAAAAATCTTTTAGACTCAAATGGTTACCAAAACCAATACTCTATTAAGCAAATTAAAGTAAGCGAAGCTCCAGGACTATCTGATAATGCTGATTTTCTAGTATCTACAACGGCAGAACCAAGTAACTTAAAATGTGATTTTGTATCAGGTGTGCCATTTCTGACAGGCATGGGAAAAGATGCAACAGAAAAACAAATATTAGCCTTAATGGAAAAATAGGAAAATAATTATGGACTACATTTCTATATTTTTTGACTGGCTACAGAGTTTAGGTGTATCTGTTTTTATGCCACTAGTAATCCTTGTTTTAGGGCTAATTTTTGGCCTAGGATTTTCAAAAAGTTTAAAAGCAGGACTTACAGTTGGGATTGGTTTTGTAGGGTTAAATCTAGTTATAAATGAACTACTTGGCACATCTTTATCACCAGCTGTACAAACCATGGTTGATAAATATGACCTAGCTTTATCAATTATAGATGTTGGTTGGCCGGCAGCTGCAGCTATCGCCTTAGGATCTCAAATTGGTGTTTTAATAATCCCTGTAGGAGTGATAGTTAATTTTATAATGCTTCTAACAAATACTACTCAAACGCTTAATGTAGATATTTGGAATTATTGGCACTTTGCCTTTACTGGAGCACTAACAGCTATTTATACAGGAAGTTTTGCTATTGGAATGATAGCTGCAATTATAAATATGATAATCATCATGGTTTTAGCAGATATTACTGCAGGCAAAGTCGAAGAATCTTTAGGCATACCTGGTGTTTCCTTACCACATGGTTTTTCAACATCTTACGCACCTATTGCCATGGCTTTTAATTGGTTAATAGATAAAATTCCAGGAGTTCGTGATATAGATTTTAATTTTGAAAATTTAAGAGAAAAAATTGGTATCCTTGGGGAGCCAATGATGATAGGAACTATTATTGGTCTTGCAATAGGTATTGTAGCTGGCTACGATGTGGCAGGGATACTAGGTCTAGGTGTATCACTTGGTGCAGTTTTAGTTCTTATACCAAAAATGGCAGCCATGCTTATGGAGGGCTTAGAGCCAATCAGTGAAGCGGCAGGTGAATTTATCAAAAAGCGTTTTTCAAGCAGGGGAAAAATGTATATTGGCCTTGACTCAGCAATTGGAGTTGGCCATCCAGTGACTTTAACTGTAGCCTACCTGCTGATGCCCCTTGCCCTAATTCTTGCAATAGTTTTACCGGGCAATAAGGTAATGCCATTTACAGATTTATCCGTACTACCATTTATGATTCTTTTAATAGCACCAATTGTTAATAATAATGGTTTTAGGACCCTAATTATTGGTATAATTTTCCTAATTTTTGGCTTATACATTTCAACAGATCTTGCTCCCCTCATTACTAAAGCCGCTATGAATGTGGGTTTTCAAATGCCAGAAGGAGCTAATATGATTTCGTGTATAAGTGATGGTGCTGGTCCCCTAACATGGATCTTAGTTAATATCAATAGATTTGGTGTACTCGGTATAGCAGTTGCCTCTCTACTATCAATAATCCTTGCTCTTTGGAATAGAAAAAGAATTATAAAAGAAGCTAGCTTATTAGAAAATAATTGATTATGTGTTTTAATTATAAGCCCAAAAATTATAACTTTGATATTTATATAATGGGTTATATGTACCTAGCCTTTGCTATAATTTCATCATTTTTTATTATCAACCGCATGTATTTAATTATAGCAATACTAGCCTTTATTGTTTCAATATATAATTTTTACAACAGAATTATAGGCAAAAAACACCCCTATAGGATATGTTTTAAGGAAAATAATATAGAATTTCATTCTAAAAACAAAATAAGTAGCTTTGACTATAAGGATATTCAAAAATTTTATCTAAAACAATATACTATAGATGTGGAAACCTATTTATGGATTGAAACTATAAATAAAAAAAGATATAAGTTTTATATAAACCTAGCAAAATTTGAAGACAATGAAGAATTATTAAATCAGTTACTAAAATTAAAAACAAATTAAAAGCAAGGAAGATGAGCTGAACCCTTAAACACGGAATAATTTAATAATATTTTAAGCGGAATGTAATCTGTAATCAACAGGTGACATTCCGTTTAATTTTGTCTTTATCCTGTCTTAGTTGTACCATTTTATATATGATTCTATTTCTTTTCTTAACTCTTCATAATTCTTAAATTCTACACCATAGTACATTTCTTGTTTGAGTATCCCAAAGAAGTTTTCCATTGGGGAATTGTCTAGACAGTTACCTTTCCTTGACATACTTTGTGTTATATTTAGATTTTTAAGCTTGCTTGACCATGAACTATGTTGGTAATGAAATCCCTGATCTGAGTGTATTACTAGACTATCATATTCTTTTATTCTTTTAATTGCTTTTTCTAGCATTCTGTTTGTTAGTTTAATTGTCGGATGATGACTTAGTATATAGCTAACTATCTCACTATTGTAAACATCAAGAATTGGTGATAAATACAGTCTTTGCTCATCTCCTTTAATTCTAAATTCTGTTACATCTGTTAGCCAAAGTTTGTTAGGCCTATTAGCTTTAAAATTACGATTTACTACATTAGGAGCTACTTTACCTACCTGTCCCTTGTATGATGAGTATTTTCTTGATCTAGTTTTGAATTTAGTACATAAGAGTCCTTCTTGTCTCATTATTCTTAATACTCTTTTATGGTTTACTATTAAACCTTTGTTTCTTAAAACTCTACATACTCTTCTGTATCCATACCTACCTTTAGTTGCTTTAACTATTGACTTGATTTCTTCTCTAATCTTCTTATCTTTATCTATTGGATTTTTTAATTTTATCCTCCATTCATAGTATGAGGATTTGGGAAGTCTAGCTACTTTTATCCATTCACTTGCTTTTGTTTCAGGGTACTCTTTAAGAAGCTTAAGTATTATCTTTGTTTTTTCCTTGCTTCTGCTTCTTCTTCCAGTAGCAAGGCTTGAAACTTTTTTTCAAAAAGTATTTGCATCTTTAAATATTTATTTTCTTCTCTAAGTCTAATTAACTCTTCTCTTTCAGACTCTTCTATTGGTTTCCTGTTCTTAGATTTATTATCTGCTTTAGACATATTTTTCTTAGGCCTTCCTCTATTATCTTCTAGCCCAGATAAACCACGTTGTTGATAAGCTTTCTCCCATCTATGCACCATAGATCCATTAGAAAGCTTGAAGTGATCGGCGGTTTCTCTAAGCGAAGTATTATTGATTTGCCTATATTGTATTACATATAGTTTAAATTCACTAGTATATTTATTATTGTTTAGATTTTTAGATAAGTTATCAAACCCTCCTGAGTTATATTTATTGATCCAGTTTTCTAGAGTACTATCAGGTATATTGTATTTATTTGCTACTGCAGGTCGTCCACCTGTTTGACCTGATAAGTACTCCAGTACTAATTTAATTTTAAATTCTTTTGTGTATTTTGGCATGAAAAAACCCCTCCATCCGTATTCCGGATTTTGGGGTTCAGCTCAAGATCTTCCTTGCTTTTTTTATGCTCCAAAAGTAATAAATCTTATCAAATCAATAAGGGTGTGGCAGATAATAGCACTTGTAAGGTCTAGCTTTCTTTGTAACATTGCTAATGGAAATCCAAAAAATATAAATAAAATTATTATACTAGGTAAATCTAACATTCCATGAGATAAGATGTGGGGAATAATCATTATTATGTAAAGAAGAACATTCTCAAACTTTGTTTTCGCTTCACCCTTTAAAATATAAACTCCTAAGGCGTAGAAAATAAATCTAGCTGCAACTTCTTCCCAAATCCCCGCCCTAAGGGCCATAAGTAAATGTTCTAATATAAATTTTGGATTTGGATCGATATCACTTATCTTTAAATTGATAAAACCTAAAATAAGGCCCATAACTCCCCCAATCGCTAATGTTTTTAGACGATTCTTATTTAAAAGCTTATTATCACCTAGAAACTCCTTAAAAATACCAATTGAGGCTATTAAAGAAAACCCTGTCATAAATATAATTATGACTATTTGCAAGGTGTCCCCTTCAATAAATCCGTATATACTAGCAATGTTGGCTAAAACTATAACTAGTATCGTCTCTTTTGTACTTAATTTTTTATCATATCTTAAAGCAAAATAGAAAGTCGGAATCATAATTGCAGCAAATATAAATATTTGTGACCCCGCAAATGATGAAAATATGGCGATTAAAATATAAATTAAGCTAACAAGTCCTAGTTTAAAACTTTTATTCTCCCTCACAATAACCTCCCAAAGTATAATTTCACCTACAGTATAACAAAATTTCACCGTCCTATAAAGTAGTGAGTCGATAGTGTTTAATAGATTATTTATAATCAAAAAAATAGACGAGATAAAACTCGCCTATATTTATTTACTTAAGATTTTCCTAAGTTTTTATAATGATTTATTCTTCATCATTTTCTTTTTTCTTTCTGCTAGCAGTTATCCCTGCAAGACTGATGCCTAGGGTTGATATAATACCTGCTGTACCAGTTATACCTGTTTTAGGGTTGGTAGAGCTTACTGCACTTCTTTTGATATTTACAGCATTAGCATCATCTTCGCTAACTTTTATATTTTTAGTACCCTTAACTACTTGATTTTCATTAACCGGCCTATTTTTCTTGCTAGCATCATCTTCATCACTTTCAGCTTCTTCAGGAATTACAACTACATGGTTCTCATCATCTATAGCTCCTTCTGGGATTACTATAATATGATCGTTATCTTCAGTTGTAGTTGGTATATCAATTATTCCTGTATTTTCATCAATAGTTGGTGCTTGGCCATCAGTTTTTGTACCAACTCTTACAACTTTATTGATTGCTTCTCTTTCTACATACCCATCCGTTATAGTATCAACAGCAAGGCCGTTTTGATATCTAGTAGTGATAGTAACTACTTGGATACCATCTCTACCTTCACTTACAACTTCTGTTTGACCTAGAGGAAGAGTATCATCATAAATTATTTCAGTTTCAAATGGTATTAAAACCTTACTTTCATTTGTTACTACATCTTCACCATTATACTGAGGAGCCCTTGTACCAACTCTTACAAACTCAGTTTTAGGTTGCTTGATAATTTCTTCAGTAGTTTGTGTAACAATCTTACCATCTACAAGTTTTGAGGTAATAGTTACTATTTTCTCACCTTTTTGACCAGGACTTGTAACAACCTTTTTGCCTGCTTCGATAGTGTTATCATAGATAAATACTGTATCATATGGGATTTCGCTTATTATCTTTTTAATAGTTGGTTCTGCTGGTTTTGAAGGTACTGTTGGTTTATCTGTACTAGAAGTTTTCTTTGTACCTATACGGATGATTAGGTCTTGAGCTGGCACTTCACTTACTAGCTTCTCGCTAACTACCTTTCCATCTTCTAGAGTATAAGTTATTTCTTTACTTCCAGCTTTTCCTTCTTGAACAATTTTATAAGTTCCAGCAGCTAAGCTAGAATCTTCTATTATTTGACGTCCAAATGGTATCTTTTCACTTCTTGTGAATGTACCAGTTGCAGGTAGGATTGGTTTTTTAGTACCGTATCTTACTACTCTATCTTTTCCTTCACGTAGAGCTGGTGTAATATATTTTCCATCTTCATCAAGGGCATAGACTGCTGTTTGACCTTCTTGCTCTACTACTTCTTCACCTTCTGCTAAAGAATCATCAGGAATACGAGTTACTTTTAAGTCTTCTTCAACAAACTTTAATTCTGGTACATCTACGATTTCTGGACCTAGGTTATCAATACCTACTTTTACCCTACGAGGTCTGCCTGAGTTTAGGGTTCTTATCCTATTTCCATCTTCATCTATTAGGTAAATAGCTGGTGTTCCTTCATCAATAACTACTTCTTCATCTGCATCAAGGTTGTAGTCAACTTCATAGATTGTATCAAGTTCTACTTCTTCAATATTTGCATTAGGGTCTGAGTGTATTGATTTTATACCCACTAGTTTAATTTCATTGATAGGTTCTTTTATAACTTCTACAGTTCCATCGTTATATACGCGTTTTATTCCTACTACACCTTCTTGGAGAATCTCTTCTTCACCCTCTGGTAAGTCATCTGTTTCTCTTGTAGTTGTTTTAAATTCTATTTCTTGGTCTTTATAAGTAGGTTTTGCTATATCCTCGATTGGAGTCCAAGCTTGTTCTTTTCTTGTTCCTATTAGTTTGATTTCGTTTACTGGAGCTTTGATTATTTCTTCGGTTCCGTCTTCATATACGCGTTTGATACCTACTACACCTGCTTGAAGAACTTTTTCTTCACCTTCTTTAAGATCTTTAGTTTCTTGAGTGATTGTTTCAAATTCTACTTCTTGGTCTTTATAAGTAGGTTTTGCTATATCCTCGATTGGAGTCCAAGCTTGT
>ERZ1029858.15-NODE-15-length-178984-cov-132.207110_pt1 | contig 178984 bp, 153 predicted proteins | sample MGYA00519237_ERZ1029858 | MGnify/ENA primary metagenome ERZ1029858 (study PRJEB33666, sample SAMEA4610919) | skin metagenome | biome: Human-associated habitat; feature: Malodor aspect; material: skin | place: Philippines | collected 2015-08 ...
CTGCCCCCGGGAGGGAGTGGGAGAGTAGGTTACCGCCGACCCAACAACTTCACACTTATGCACCCGCCCACACCATGTGGGCGGGTGCTTTTACATTCCATTCAACCGGGTCACCCCGCAAGCAATCAGCAGCCAGTAATGGGCTGCGTGTGCGGCGGCGCTGATTGTGTGGTGAACGTCGAGTACCCCAGGTCGAGCACACGCGTGGTCCGGGCCGTACTCGACCACCACGCGCCGCGGCGGGGCCCCGCCACCACCCTGCCTGCGCACGATCTGACACTGGGCCCAGAATCAGGCCGTGTTCCCCCAGGACAGCATTGGTGACATGCCACATCATGCGCACACCCCCCGGACAACCCCACTGCATCCAACCAACCGGTTCGTGGTGGAGGTTGCGTACCCCACGTCGAACACACCCCACCACCCGGGCCCTACTCGACAACCACCACCCGCACCACCACACCGCACCACCACACCGCAGAGAACAACGGGGCTCTACCTATCGACAGGAGGCCACATACGCCGCGGTGGCAGTATCCGCACCTACGATGACGCCCACAGTGGCGAAAGTCGAGTACCCCAGGTCGAGCACACCCCCGTATAACTACGGACTCGACCTCCACTACTCGACCAACTGCCACCCGACGCGGCGGGGCCGCACCACCCCGCCCGCGCACGATCTGACACTGGGCCCAGAATCAGGCCGTGTTCCCCCAGGACAGCATTGGTGACATGTCACATCATGCGCACACCACCCGGACAACCGCACGGCACACCCCCCGGCATCAGCACCGCGCCGCCCGACCCAAACAGTCACATCTCCGACCCGTCATTGGTCTACGCAGACAAAGACGCAGACAAAGACGCAGACAAACAGGCCACGACAGAAACCCCGCGGGTGCATGGCAGCTCGACAGCCGGGGGTCTCACCCGGTGGGCCTACCAGGAATACGCTCCGAGATTGCGGGCTACAGAGAAGGCCAGTTTCCGCTAAGCCGAAACTCTCGCGGCGCGCCAGTGAGGGGATCGGTGAAGCCCAATAGGGTGCAGCGGAGCAGCATTGGCGTTGAAAAGTCTTCGCCACCGGCAGGAAGAAGCTTCGGGTAGATACGGTCGCCGAGGATGGGGGCGGCCTCTTGCATCATTTGCACCCGGAGTTGGTGGGTGCGGCCGGTTTCCGGCTGCAGCGCGTAGCGGGCGAGTGGGCTGGATACGCCGTAACGGGCCTGCAACTCGGCCTCGGCGGTTCGGGGAAGGCGGGAGACGCCGGCGACGACGGTGCGGCTGTTGGGCTCGGCGTCTGGAACGACCCGGGCGGCGGGCTCGCCGGGCTGTTTGGTGAGGTGGTGGTGCCAGGGGGTGGCCGGAGGGACGTCGTGAAGCGGGGCGATCGCCTCGTATTCTTTGCGCACCTCGCGCCGCGCGAAGAGCTCCTGATAAGCGCCGCGGATGTCGCGGCGTTTGGTCAGGAGCAACAATCCTGAGGTGGCGCGGTCGAGGCGGTGCGCGGGAGTGAGTTCCTCGTTGCCGGTCGCACGGCGTAGGCGCACGGTGGCGGTTTCGGTGATGTGCGAGGCGCGCGGCATGGTGGCAAGGAACGGGGGCTTGTCCACGACGAGGATGTCATCGTCTTCGAAGACGGTGGTGATGGCGATCGGGACCGGCAGCTCGGGTGCGGGACGCCGGTAGAAGTAGACGTCGGTGCCTGGTGCGAGCAGTGTTTCGGCGGTCAGCGCAGTGCCGTCGCGCTTAACGACGCCACCCTCGGCGAACCTCTGCAGCACCGCATCCACGGTGTCGTCGGGGTGGCGGTGGCGCTGAGTGGAAACGAGGTGCCAGATGAAGTCGACGGCGGGGATACTCTCGCCGTCTGGGACGCGGGCGCGGGTGGCGCCGAGGCCGTTCCGGGGCGGGAGGGGGCCGGTCTTGTGGTTCTTTTTCCGTGCCATGCTGTGTAGTAGATTAGCCGCCATGGATCTCGGAGCGATGGTTGAGCCGCTGACGGCGTTTTTCTCTCAAGGTATCGGCAAAACGATCATGGATGTCCTGTCTTTCATTTACCAGGTGCTGTTCCCGGCGAACGCGCCGGCGGCGACGCCGCAGGAGCTGCCCCGCTAATTTCTGCGGCGGCACTAGACTGTGGGTATAACCAGCCGATCCTAGGAAAGGTGAGAGATATGACCCACGAAGACATTGTTGTTGTCGCCGTCGATGGCAGCCCCGCATCCGATAACGCAGTGCGCTGGGCCGCGAATACAGCCATGAAGCGCGACATTCCGTTGCGCCTTGCAGCGAGCTATTCCATGCCGCAATTCTTGTACGCGGAGGGCATGGTGCCGCCGTCTGAGGTGTTCGACGAGATGCAGCGTGAGACGCTGCAGACGGTGGATCGAGCTCGTGAAATCGCGCTTGAAGTAGCGCCGGATCTGCGTATCGGACACGCGGTGGCGGAGGGCTCGCCGATTGACATGCTGTTGGAGATGTCGCGCGATTGCACCATGGTGGTCATGGGGTCGCGTGGTCTCAGCGGCCTATCCGGAATGGTGCTGGGATCCGTCTCCGGCGCGGTGGTCTCCCACGCCTACTGTCCGGTGGTGGTTGTGCGGGAGGATAACGCCGTCACGGAGGCCACTAAATACGGCCCGGTGGTTGTCGGCGTGGACGGATCCGAGGTGTCGCGACGTGCTACCGAGGTCGCTTTCGAGGAGGCCGCTGCCCGCGGGGCAGAGCTGGTGGCCGTGCACACCTGGGTAGATACGCAGATCCAGGGCCCGGGCGCGGGCTATGCGGTCTCGGAGGACCACTGGAATGCGGTGCAGGCAGAGAAGGACGAGCTACTGGGCACGTACCTCGGCGAGCTTTCGGACAAGTACCCGGACGTGGTGGTGAAGAAGACCATCACTCGCGACCGGCCGGTACGGGCGCTGGCAAGCGCCGCCGAGGGTGCGCAGTTGCTGGTCACCGGCTCTCACGGCCGGGGTGGTTTCAAAGGCATGCTGCTGGGATCCACTTCCCGTGCTTTGCTGCAGCAGGCTCCGTGCCCCATGATGGTTGTGCGAACCCAAGATTCGTAGTGGAACTGTTACGCAACTGCATTGAATGCGTTGCACGCACAGTTCGTGATAGGGGGATAATGGCTCCCGTACTGATGAAACGATGAGAAGAGGTAAATAACTATGACTCCTACACTGGGTTTCCTTGGCTGGATTATTATCGGTGGCCTTGCTGGCTGGATCGGCTCCAAGATTCAGAACCGTGACGCACAGATGGGCATCGGCCTGAACATTCTGGTCGGTATCATCGGCGGTCTGCTCGGCGGCTGGCTGCTGTCCGCTTTCGGCGTCGATGTCGCGGGTGGCGGCATGTTCTTCAGCTTCCTCACCTGCCTGCTTGGCGCGGTGATTCTGCTGTGGATCATCAACATGGTCACCAGCAAGCGTCGCTAGACGCTGCGCACTTTCCCCCGGTAACCCCGGGGGATTTTTGTTGCCCGGTGGAATATACGAACCGGTTTGTCTATATTGAGAAGCGATCATCGCACTAAGGAGTCCTTTTGGCAGCTACCAGCAAGAAGAAGCCAGCGACGCGTCGCCGCGACCGGCCGAGCCCTCGCCAGCGCCTGTTGGACGCCGCGACGAAACTCTTCACCGAGGAGGGTATCCGCGTCATCGGCATTGACCGGATCCTCCGCGAGGCGGACGTGGCGAAGGCCTCGCTGTACTCGCTGCTTGGTTCCAAGGACAACCTTGTTATCGCTTACCTTGAACAGCTCGATGAGCAGTACCGTGCCCGTTGGGGTGAGCGGGCTGCAAAAGCGCCGGACGCCGACGCGAAGATCCTCGCGTTCTTCGACATGGCTATCGACGAGGAACCTGAGAAGGATTTCCGCGGCTCGCCCTTCCTCAACGCCGCCGGTGAGTACCCGCGCCCCGAGGCGGAGTCGGAGGAACGCATCGTCGCCGCATGCGTGGCGCACCGTACCTGGATGCACGAGACAATCACCGCGCTGTTGACGGAAAAGAACGGCTACGAGTCCTCGGCGCTGACGGACGAGCTGCTCATCTTCCTCGACGGTGGCCTGACCGGCGCTAGGATCCTCCACAGCGTGGAGCCGCTGCGCACCGCTCGCGTGTTGGCGAAGTCTAAGTTGGGCGCCCCGCCGCCGGATTACTCCATCTAGTTGGTCGGCGCTACGCTCGTCGCATGACCACAGCCCACATGCGTCCACCGGCGCCGCAGGCCCGTCGAGTCAGTGTCTCGCAGGTGATTGGCGAGCTGCTGCTCACGGCCGGTGTGCTGTTACTGCTCTTCGCTTTTTACGAGTCTTACTGGACCAACATCGCCTCCCACCGAATGCAGGACGAGGCACAAACGCGCCTGGAGGAACAGTGGGTCAACCCCCGCCAGGGCAAGACAACGCAGCTCGGCGACGCGTTTGCCAAGATGTACATTCCGGCTTTTGGGCAGGACTACCAGTTCGCCATCGTCGAGGGGGTGCAGGAGCAGCAACTCCTCACCGGCCCTGGTCACTACCCGGGCACGCAGCTGCCCGGCCAGGACGGAAACTTCGCGGTAGCGGGCCACCGGGTGGGCAAGGGCGCGCCGTTCAACGACCTGGGCGCACTGCAAACCTGTGACGCCGTGGTGGTGGAGACGCAAAACGAGTGGGTCACGTACCGCGTCATGCCGATGGCGCAGGACCCGGCCGCGCGCCGCGGGGAGGGCGCAGGTTGCCTGCCAGCCCAGCTCAACGAGCGCGTCGCGGCTGGCGACTACGCGCGAGTGTTGGGCCGGCAGATCACGCTGCCCGGCGACATTGAGGTGGTCAATCCCATCCCCGGCAACCGGTCCACGAAGGTGGAGCCCGGCATGGAGGGGTTGATTACCCTGACCACGTGCCACCCGCAATTTTCTAACGCGGAGCGCATGATCATCCACGCGGTGCGCACGGAGGTTGTGCCGAAGGACCCGTCAGACACCGTCCCGCCCGCAATGAAAGAGGTGCGTTAATTCATGTACGCCGCGTTATGGCGCAAGCTTCCCGGCCCCGCCCCGGTGAAGTGGTTGCTCACCCTGATTGTCCTCACAGGTGTGTTTTTCCTGCTCATGGAGGTTGTCTTCCCGTGGGTGTCGTCGCTGATGCCGTATAACGACGTCGCGGTCTAGCTACAGCCAGCGTGGCACCGGCGGCGCCCAGGCACGCAGCTTGGCCAGCAGTTCGTGCGGGTCGTCGGCCACAACCATGTGGGCGCGGTCGGTCGGGCGCATAAACCCCTCGGCCACCATATGGTCCACCATCGCCACCAAGGGCGCCCAGAACGCGCTGCCTAGCAGGCCGATCGGCTTGTGGTGGAGGCCGAGTTGCTGGCTGGTCCATTCCTCAAACAGCTCGTCGAGGGTTCCGGCGCCGCCGGGGAGCGCCACAATCGCGTCGGCAAGCTCGCTCATGCGCGCCTTACGCTCGGCCATGGTCGCCACCACCTCGAGCCGGTCCAGCCCCTCGTACTGCAACTCGTAGTTGGCCAGGTGCTCGGTGAGTACGCCGATGCTTCTCGACGCCCCTTCGGCCACCTCACCCATCAGACCCAATTTCGACCCGCCGTAGACCAGCGTGATGCCGTTGTCAGCCAGCGCTTGGCCGAGGGAGCGGGCCAGTGTCGCGTTGGCGGGGTTGGTGCCCGGCCGCGCGCCGGCGTAGACGGCCACGGCGGTGATCTCGCGCGAGCGCAGGGCGGGGAAGATCTCGTCGCGAAGCAACGGCGCGAGTTGGCAATCAGGCGCGGCGGGGTCGACCCAGCGCGCCTCGGCGATCTCGGCGGCAGGCGCCGGTGCGATGCCCGTGCCGGGGTGCAAAAACACCGTGGACGTCACCGTGTGGCCGGGCTCGTTGGACGCCGGCGCGCTGAACTGCCCGAGGAAGCTCACGTGCTCCGGGTCAACCGTCACGCCCACTTCTTCGCGGGTTTCGCGCACCGCGGTTTCCACCAACGTCTCGGAGCCCTCCGGCTTGCCGCCCGGCAGCTGAAACCGGGGGCTGGTGTGCTTACGCACGCACAGCACGCGCCCGTTGTCGTCGGTGAACACGATGGCGGCTACAGAGATGATCGCGGGGTCAGTCACAGGGCCAGGTTAGCGATAACTTCCTTGGCCACCGTCTCGGCTTTCACGGACTCGTCCTGGTTGGTAAATACCGCCACCGCTGTCGTGCCTTTGGCCACCGCGAACGCGGCACCGATGCGGCCGGGCACGTCCCCGCCGCCGTGGCGCCCGCCCTCCCACCCGCCGGGGAGCGTGGCCGGTTGGGTCTGCGCTACCGGGGCGACGTAGTCCACCACCGCGCGGGCGTCTTCCACTGAGTCCATGTGGCGCACCAGCACGGTCAGCTGCGGCTCTTCCGGGTAGGACCAGAACTGGCAGGCAGGTGGGTCGAAGCGGGTGTCGGTGCCCACGCCCGTGACGCGCTGGCCGTTGGTCTGGGCCACCCACTCGGTGTTCAGGTAGGGGCACTCGGTCCAGCCGTCGCGCGGGGTCGCCGGCAAGGCCTCCACGGGCAGGGTTGCTTCGGATGCAGGGGTGGCCGAAGGGGCGTCGATAGGCGAAGGCTGCTGCGAGCAGCCGGCGAGGGCGAGCAGGAGCATGGCGGTGGGTACTCTCAGACGCATGAGCTCCAGATTAGTGCTGTTGGAGCAGCATCCCGGCAAGACTGCGGATTACCGCGCGCTCGACGCCGGCATCACGGTGCTGGCGGTGTGCCTCATGCTCGTTTCCTTCGGCGCGCTGGCGCGGATGCCGCTGAACTCCGCGCTGCTGCACATCGTGATGACGGCTGCGTTCGCCTTCCTCCTGTTCTACGGCATGGTGGAGATGTATCGCTGGGGCGCGTGGGGGCGCGTGGCGTGGATGCTGGGGGCCACGGCGGTGTGGGTGGCGGACATGACCGTCTCGCCGGTGGCCGTGTACTGGGTGTTTGTGCTCTTCTTCGTGGCGTTGCGCGCCTTTGACAACTGGGTCGGCTATGCGTGGGTGGTGGTGTGCCTGGCCATCAGCATCGGGATGCAGATACCGGTGGGGCTCACGCTCGGCGGGGTGATGGGGCCTGCACTGTCCGCGGTGGTTGTGGTGGCCATCAACTACGCGTTTGCCACCATCACCCGAGTGAGCCGCGAGAGGCAGCAGCTTATCGACGAACTGCTGGCCACCCGTGACCGCCTCGCCGAAACGGAGCGTGCCGCCGGCGTAGCGCAGGAGCGCGAGCGGCTGGCCCATGAGCTGCACGACACGGTGGCGCAGAACCTCTCGTCGATCCAGATGCTGCTGCACTCGGCGGAGAAAGACGTCCGCGACAGCGGCATGCCGGAGGATGCTGCGCAACAACCGCTGCGCAAGATGGAAACGGCGCGCCGGGCCGCGTCCAACAACCTCGCGGAAACCCGCGCCATGATCGCGGCGCTGGCCCCGGCACCGCTGACGGAGTCGTCCCTGCGGGACGCGCTCGGGCGCGTGGCGGGGGACTTCGGCGCCGCAGGCGGGCTGGACATCGGGGTGGAGGTGGACGGCGATCCCGTGCCGCTTCCCATGCGGGTGGAGGCCGGTCTGCTGCGCATCGCGCAGGGCGCAGTGTCCAACGTGGTCAACCACGCTGCGGCGTCGGCGGCCAGGATCACCCTGACGTACGCGCTGGACGAGGTGCGCCTGGACGTGGTGGACAATGGGCGCGGCTTCGACGTGGACGCGCAGGCGCTCAAACCCAGCGGGCTGGGGCACCTGGGCCTGGATGCGATGCGCTCTCGCGCAGCGGAGCTCGGCGGACGTCTCGACATCGAGTCCGCGCCCGGCGGGCCGACAGCGCTCACGGTGGCGGTGCCGGTTACTATCAGCCACAAAAGCGACCCACACGAGGAGGCCGACGTTGATCCGGGTACTGCTGGCTGACGACCATGAGATTGTCCGCCTCGGCCTGCGCTCCGTACTGGAGGAGGCCGAGGACATCAAGGTGGTGGCCGAGGTCGCCACGGCCGAGGGAGCGATCGCGGCTGCGCAGGCGGGCGGCATCGACGTCATCCTCATGGATCTGCGCTTCGGCGCTGGGGCCGAGGGCCAGCGTGTGACCACCGGCGCCCAAGCCACCGCCGCGATCCGCGCGAACATGTCCAACCCGCCGAAGGTGCTGGTGGTGACGAATTACGACACCGACGCCGACATCCTCGGCGCCATCGAAGCCGGCGCCGTGGGCTACCTGCTCAAAGACGCCCCGCCGGAAGAACTCGTCGCCGCGGTGCGCTCCACCGCACGCGGGGACGCCACCATGTCCCCGGTCGTGCGCGACCGCCTGGAGTCGCGCGAGCGCACCCCGCGCTCGTCGCTGACCCCGCGCGAGCTGGAGGTACTCCAGCTCGTTGCCGCCGGCTCCTCCAACCGAGAGATCGGCCGCCAGCTCATGCTCTCAGAGGCTACGGTGAAATCGCACCTCGTGCATATCTACGACAAGCTGGGTGTGCGTTCGCGAACCTCCGCCGTGGCGTCGGCGCGCGAGCAGGGCGTGCTGTAAAACCTCGTTCCTCGGCCTTACAGCAGGGAATCCTTACAGTAAGGGCTACTTCGACAGCTTCGCCTGCACGTCGGCGGCGAGCTTGTTCAGGTCTTCCTCGACGGAGTTGTGGGCCAGGCGGCGCTGCTCCGGGTTAGCGTGCTCAGCGTTGCGCACGGCCTGCTCTAGCTCGTCCAAACGCACGCGCGCGTCGCCCCTGAACCCCTCGCCGAGGTTGTCGGACTGCTCGATGTTTTGCCGGACGGCGTCGATACGCGCTTTGAGCTCAGCGCCGCGGCCGGAGTGGCGGGCGAGATCCTGCGACGTCAGCCCAAGGCCCGCGGCGCGGTTGTTCACCTGGCTCTGCTGGAACGAGGTCAGTGCTTTGTACGCCAGCGGCAGCAGCACCGGCACCAGGACGCGCCCGGCGGACACCCACTGCTTGGCCTTTTTCTGGGTGATGCCGGACTCCTCGATGCGCTTCAGGTGGGCCTTGGCCAGGTCCTTTTCGTGCTTCTGCTTGCGCTTGAGCCCCTTCTTCTCTTCCTTGAGCAGGCGCTTTTCCGCTTTATCCAGCAGCTTCGCGGTACGCTGATCCGCCTTGGCCTCCTGCTTGGCCAGCTTGCGCGCGTGCACCTGCGCCGCTTTGACCTCGGCCTTCGTCTTCGCGCGGGACTTGCGGATGGCCTCGAAAACACCCATGGTCTGTTCTCCTCTAATCGTTCGCTCTAACGCCCATTCACTGTACCCGCCAGGGACCTGCCCCTGCCCGGGTATCGTTTGAGCATTGTGAGTTGTGAACCCGTGCGCGCCTCGGATCTTGTGGGCTGCCGCTTCCGCCTGCGGCAGCGCCGCGCGCACCCGGACGTGCCCGAGCTGCCGGAGGCGTTGCTACGCCAGCCGCAGATCGACGCCGCCCGCGCCGCCGTGTTCGACCTGCTGCCGGTCAAGCGCGCACTTGGCGACGGTGCTGGTAAGACGTTTGTCCGCGTTGACATCGACCCCGGTTCGGATCGTGTTGCAGCCACGCAAGATGCTGTGAGGCGCCGCGCGCACCTGATCACCAACGCCACCCTGGTTGGCGCGGTGGAGGGCGTGGAAGCGGAAGCCGACGTGGACGTCCTCGTGCGCACGGACACCGGGTACCTGCCCGTAGTGATTTCCAACCACCGCGTCGCCCGCTCGCATCCGAGTGCCGAGCTGGAGATGATCCCCACCGGGCGCCTGGGCCTGGGCCAGCCGCTGACGGTGCACGCGAAGGCGCGCCACCACACCGTGGACGGCTACCGCGTGGCGCTGGCGCACCTGCTGCTCGGCGAGCGCGCGGACGGCCGCGGGGCTGTGATCGGACAGGACCGCACGCGCGCCTACCTGTGCGAGCCAGAGCGCTACGTCGAGCCGCTGCTGCGCGCTCTGCTGGCGCCGCTTCCAGAAGAACCCAAACGGTTGAAACAGTGCGCCACCTGCAGGTTTTGGTCGTTGTGCGAGCCGCGCCTGGTCGAGCTCGATGACATCTCCCTGCTCCTGCCCGGCGGCCGCGGTGACATCTGGCGTGAGCGCGGCATCCACACCGTGCAGCAGCTTATCGACGAAGCTCCGCCCGAACACACCGCCCTCGCCCGTGCCTGGCGCGCCGGCATCCCCGTCCTGCGGCGACCCGGTTTTGCGCCCGTGCCCCGCGCCGACGTGGAGGTGGACGTGGACATGGAGGCCTACCTGGACCAAGGGGCGTATTTGTGGGGCACCTTCGACGGCACCGGCTACCGCGCGTTTGTCACCTGGGACGAGGTTGGCGGCGCCGCCGAGGAGGAAAACTTCGCCGCGTTCTGGTCCTGGCTGATGGCGCGCCGGGCCGAAGCGCATGCGGAGGGCAAGACGTTCCGCGCGTACTGCTACGCCGCGGGAGGGGAGAACCACTGGCTGCGCTCGTCGGCAAAGCGCTTCGCCTCCGTGAACGTCGAGGACGTGGCCGCGTTCATTGCCTCCGACGAGTGGGTGGACGTGTTCGCCCACGTGCGCCGCTGCCTGGTAGGCACCGAGGGGCTGGGGCTGAAGGTGCTCGGCCCAGTGGTCGGCTTCGAATGGGAGGACGACGACGTCGACGGCGAGCGCTCCGTGGCGCTGCGCCGCGCGGGACGCCTCGGCGACCAGGCCGCCCGCGACATGCTGCTGCGTTACAACGAGGACGACTGCCGCGCCACCCGCGCCGTGCGCGACTTCCTGGACAACGGCGCGCCGGGCGTGCCCGCGTTCGGGGCCGTGTAGCGGGGTGGTATAGCGCTATCCAGTCCCCTGCTATACCGCCCTCGCTGTGCGGCGGCGTTTCCCCAGTTCATATTGGTAACGATGCGCGATAAGAACATGGTGGTATAGCAAGGCCATGACGGTGTTATACCGCCTGCACTGGACTTTCTACCGCGCGCCCCTCCACAACGCCGCGGCCACAAGGGCGAGGGCGGCGAGCAGCGCGGCGAGCACGGCGACGAACCCGGCCCACGGCAAAGCTTCGTACGCCCAGCCGGTCGCCGCGCCCAGGATGGACGAGCCCATGTAATAGCAGAACACGTACATGCTAGACGCTTCGGCGCGGTCGCGCTCGGCGATGAGTCCCACCCAGCCCGAGGCCGTCGAGTGGAGCGCGAAGAAACTCGCCGTGAACACCAAAAGGCCCACCAGCGCGACCCATAGGTTGGACGCGGCCACCGCGAGCGCGCCGAGAAGCATCAGCAGCGCAGAGGCGAGTACCACGACGCCACGCCCGTAGCGTTTGGAAAACACGCCGGCGCGCGCGCTCGACCAGGTGCCGGAGAGGTACACCACGTAGACCAGGCCGCTTAAGCCGGCGGGCAGCCCGTAGTCCAGCACGGCACGGAAGCCGAAGAAGTTGTACATGGACACGAACACGCCCATGGCGATGAACGCGGTGGCATATAGCCCCACCAGTCGCGGGTTGCGCAGGTGCCCCAGCATTGCGCGCAGCTCCACGCTGGGGCGTATCGACGCCTTCGGGTGGAAATTGCGCTGCTCCGGCAACGCCCACGCCGCCAGTGCTGCCAGTGTAAACGCCACAAGTGCGCTGCCGAACATGGCCCAGCGCCAGGAGGCGACCTCTAACAGCCCGGCCGGGATCAGGCGCCCACTCAAACCCCCGATGGAGTTGCCGGCGATGTACAGGCCCATCGCGCCGGGCAGGTGGGCCCCGTCGAGCTCTTCGGACAGCCAGGTCATCGCCACCGCCGGGGTCCCGGCAATGAGCGCGCCCTGGACGGCGCGCATGGCGATGAGCTGTCCCGCGGTCTGTGCCAGCGGGAGTGCGAGGCCGAGTGCGGTCGCGCCCAGCGCGGAGATGACCAGCACAGGCCCGCGCCCGTACTTTTCGGACAGGATCGACGCGGGTACCACGCACAGCGCGAGCGCGCCGGTGGCGGCGGAGACGGTCAGGGCGGCGGTGGAGGGGCTGACATCCAGCTCGGTGGTCAGGGTGGGCAAAAGTGCCTGGGTGGCGTACAGGGCGTTGAAGATGGCCAGCCCGAACGCCAGCATTGCCAAGGTTGCGCGACGGTACTCCAGGCTGCCCTTCTGCATGCCCACCATGCTAGGAAATCCGTCACGGGATTTTGACCGAAAACGAAACGCCCGCCGTCTTCCGGGAATGGAAGGTGGCGGGCGTTGGGCGGAGCCGTCGTTAAGCGGATGCCTTTGCGTAGCGCTCGTTGACGTCGTCCCAGTTGACAACGTTCCACCACGCCTCGACGTAGTCAGCCTTGACGTTCTTGTACTGCAGGTAGAACGCGTGCTCCCACATATCCAGCATGAGCACCGGGGTGAAGTCCACGGAGACGTTGCCCTGCTGGTCGGTCAGCTGCTGGATGATCAGGCGGCCAGCGATGTGGTCGTAGCCCAGCACTGCCCAGCCGGAGCCCTGCAGGCCGGTGGCGACGCCGGAGAACTGCTTCTTAAAGGCCTCGAAGGAGCCGAAGTCGCGGTCAATGGCCTCAGCGATCGCGCCGGTCGGGGTGCCGCCAGCGTTCGGTGCCATGTTCTTCCAGAAGATGGAGTGGTTGGTGTGGCCACCCAGGTTAAACGCGAGGTTCTTGGACAGGGCGCGCAGGCGATCCGGGTTGGCCTCGCCGTTGCGCTCGGCCTCGAGGGCCTCGAGCGCGGCGTTCGCGCCAGCGACGTAGGTTGCGTGGTGCTTGTCGTGGTGCAGGGTCATAATCTCTTCGGAGATGTGCGGCTCCAGCGCGTCGTACGCGTAGGGGAGTTCCGGAAGCTCGTACACAGCCATGGTCTATTCCTTTCGTTTGCGAATCAGTTGCGGGCCCCATGGTAGAGAAAATTTGGGAACAGTGTTGTGGCCAAAGTCGTTGTGTAGGGTATGGGATTTCTTTTCGCACCTGAGCCAAAGCTTGTGGACGCAAGCTCCGCCCTCCCCGGACGCCCCGAGCCAATCCTTGCTAACCCGCGCGAGCACGCCGTGCTGGCCACGCCTATTACGGGGCCGTGGCGCGAGGGGCAGAAGCGCATCCTCGTCGGCATCGGCTGCTTTTGGGGTGTGGAGCAGATGTTCTGGCAGCGTGACGGTGTGGAGTCCACGTCCGTGGGCTACGCCGGCGGGGTCACCCCGAACCCCACCTACCGCGAGGTGTGCAGCGGTCAGACCAACCACGTCGAGGTGGTGGAGGTGGTCTACGACCCGCAGGTGATCAGCCTGAAAGAAATTGTGAAAACCGCGCTGGAGGCGCATGACCCCACCCAGGGCTACCGCCAGGGCAACGACGTGGGCACGCAGTACCGCTCCGCCTTCTACACCGACACCGAAGAGGAGGCCGAGCAGATCCGCGGGTGGATCCGCCAGTACGAGGAGGATCTGCAAAGTGCGGGCTACGGCGACATCACCACCGAGGTGGCCTCCGTGGAGAAAGACGGCGTGCGCTACTACTTGGCCGAGGAGGAGCACCAGCAGTACCTGCACAAGGTGCCAAACGGCTACTGCCCGCACCACTCCACAGGCGTGGCCTGCGGGATCTAGTACCCGTGCTTTGAGGGGAACCCGCCCTTCGGCATGCGGGTCTTCGTGGCGTCGTTGTGGATCCAACGCGCCACACGCACAAGCTCGGGGCGGGTGAGCAAGCCCTCGCCGGCGCTATCGCCCTGCCCGTGGACCACCACGTTCCAGTAGGCAACCGTCTCGTCGTGGTAGTTGTGCCCGTGGGGGGAGGGGTACTCCTTGGACGGCAGCTGGTCGATGCCGATCTGCCAAAACGTGACCAGCGGCATCCACCGCATGGTGTCCAGAGCATCGAGGTGTTGCGCCCTCGGCGCGGGTACGCCGCGCGCGCCGGGCTCTTTCAGCCAGTCCGGAGCCCGCCACGCCAGGTTGGGCTCCCACCACACCACGGGGTCGGAGGCGTGCTGGGCGAAGACGAACCGGGGCGCTTCCCAGGCGTTGGCGTAATCATCGCCGCGGAAGTCGTGGCGGACGTGGGCGGGGTGGGCGGTGAAGCGGACGTGGCGGCCGCCGTCGATAAGCGGGAGGCGCTGCGGGGAGCCCTTGGCGCGGTGCTTCGTCAGCTCGCTGTGGTTGCGCGCGAAGCCGGGCGTGCCGGTGAACACGCCGCCTGAGGTGTGCTCGAGGAACTCGTCCACGTTCTCGAACGCGTCGGATACCCCGTACGCGCCCAAGGATTCGCCGCCCACGTACAGCTTGGGACGCTGGTCAGGACCGATCTTTTGCAGCTCGCGCCGGATCGCCTCAATGAGCACCCGGGAGGAGCGCACCGGGTTTGTACGGTCCGCCAGGTAGGAGTACGCCGACGGCAGGTAGGAGTACTGCATGGCCACGATGGCGCAGTCGCCGCGGGTGACAAACTCGAAGCCGGACGTGTGGAAGTCGTTGATCCAGCCCGTGCCAGCCGCCGACATCACGGCGATGTGGCTGCGCTCGAAGGCACCGGTGCGGTGCATCTCCCGCACCGCTACCGCGGCCATGTCTTCGAAGTCCGGGTCTTCGTTCCGTTCTGTGTCCAAGCCTACGAAGACGCGGATCGGCTCCATCGCATCGCCGCCGACCAGACGCGCGATGTCTTCCTTGCGAGGCCCGCCGGCTACCACCGCGCGACCCTGCCGGCCCATCGTCTTCCAATCCACCTCAGACTCCGGCGACCCGGAGCGCTCCCGGCGCTGCGGCTGGTCGGCACCGCGCATGAACTCGCGGTCTAGCTCGAGCGCCTGGCGGCTGACCCGCTCAGCGAATCGACGCACCACCATGCGGTCGCCCACCACAATGAGCACGGCGCCGCCGCCCACGATGGCGAGCGGCCAGGACGCCACCGGCGGCAGCTTCTTGCCCAGCAGTTCGTTGATGGCATCGATGAACGTCTGGATGGCGTCGCCGACGATCAGCACCGCGCCGTAGCCGAGGGCGCCCAGCGTGATTCCCAGCGCCTGGGCGCTGATCTTGAACGTGTCGTCGCTTTCCACCAGCTTCTCCTGGCGCACGCGGCGGCGCATGGAGGTAGCGAACACGCTGAGCGTCACGCCCGTCATCGCAACGCGCACAGGGACAGGCAGAGAGGCGTTCGGCGAGTGGGAGGTGGCGGGGCGGAGGGCTTGCGAAGCTACCGTCGCAAAGCCATGGCCGATGCCCTGCAACACGCCGACATTCGCGGCGGTGGCCCACCAGCTGTGCGGCAGCAGCGAGGGCGACACCGCGCCCCACGTGGCCACCTCCGCGCCGACAAGGCCCGCGCCGAAATTCTGCGGCAAGCGGCGCAAACCCCGCATACGCACGCCGGGAGCGATATCGCCCAGCACCTCCAACGCCGCAATCGGCACCGCGAGCAGCCCGTCACTTTTCACCGAGTACCGGTTGCGGGCGCGCTCAAGCGCATCGGGGAGTTTGTTCAAAGCCGCGCGCGCGTCGCGGAAAAGCTGCAATGCCACGGCTGCGATTGTCCCAAATTTGCTCCGGTCGCGGGGAAAGTGGCGCGGGGGTAGCCTCGCAGCCGTGAGCGAGCAGATGTTGCGGCAAAGCGGGCCGAAGATTGTTGCCCACCGCGGTTTCTCCGGGAACCACCCGGAGCTGACGCGCCGGGCCTTCGAAGAGGCCCTGAAACTGCCCATCCACGGCATTGAATGCGATGTACGTCTTAGCCGCGACGGCCGCGTGGTGGTGTTCCACGACGCATCGGTGTCCCGCACCACCGACGGTAACGGGCGCGTGGACTGCCTGGACTTCGCCGACCTGCGCGAGCTCAACTGCGGCACCGAAGACGAGCCGCAGCAGATCATGTGCTTGGAAGAACTGCTCGAGCTGATGCAGGACTACCCCGACAAGCACATCTACATCGAGACGAAGCACCCCACCATCTACGGCCCTGAGGTGGACGAGCAGACCTTGCGCACCCTGCGCTACGCCGGGCTGCACGAGTCGGAGAACGTGCACGTGATCTCCTTCTCCCACCGCGCGGTGCGCTACTTCACCGAGATGGCGCCCGAGCTGGAAACCTTCTACCTGTTCCGGTTGAAAGAAATGCGGTGGAACCGCAAGAGCCGCATGTTCTCCCGCCCCTACGGCGTAGGCCCTGCGCTGCAGCACCTGCAGCTGCGGCGCGAGCTTTTGGGCTACCGCGGCCTGAAAACGTACACGTGGACCGTGAATACCCCGCGCCAGATGCGCTGGTGCGCCGACAACGACGTCGACGTCATCGCCACCGACGTACCGGACGTGGCGTTGGCGACGCTGGGGCAGGTTCCGGACGTGGCGGTTGCGGCGAGGTAGGCCCATGACCGGCATCATCGCGCACCGCGGCTTCAACGGCCTGTATCCGGAGAACACGCGCCGCTCCTTCGAGGAGGCGCTCAAGCTGGACATCGCGGGTATCGAATGCGACGTGAATCTGACCAAGGACGGCCAGGTGGTGGTCATCCACGACCTCACAGTGGACCGCACGTCCGACGGCAGCGGCGAGGTCGGACAGATGCTTCTCGACGAGCTCAAGCAGCTCAACGTCGGCACCGAGGACGACCCGCAGGAGATCATGCTGCTGGACGAGCTGTTGGACCTGCTGGATGCGTACCCCGGCAAGCACATCCTCATTGAAACGAAGCACCCGTCGCCGTTCGGCGCGGCGCTGGAGGAGGCAGTGGCCGGGGTGCTGCGCTCCCGCGGCATGGAGGCGGATGGGCGCGTCCACCTGATTTCCTTCAACCCGGAGGCGATCGAACGCTTCCAGCGGCTGCTGCCAGAGATTGAGACGTTCCTGCTGGTGGACGGGCCGTTTACGCCTGTAGGGGCGTGCGGCGCCGGCTCGAGCGTGCGGGAGGCGAAAGCGCGTCCGGAGCTTCTCGACGGGCGATTCCGCACCTACGTGTGGACCGTGAACCTGCCCAGAGACATGGTGTGGCTGCAACGCCGCGGGGCATCCTTGATCGGCACCGACCTGCCCCACATCGCCTTAGAGACGCTGACCTAGGCGTTTTCACGCGCCGGCGTGCTGTAGATTTGCCCGCATGGTGCAACGCAAGCCGAAAAAGAAGAAGAACCGCGAGGATCTGCCTGAGGGCATGTCCCGCCGCGAGGCCAAGCTGGCCGCCCGCGCCGCGGAGCGCGAGCAGCTACAGAAGGATCCCCGCCCCTTCGGCGGCCTGGCCGCCGAGGCGGATCTGGTCGCATTGCAGGAGTTCGTGCCGTCTGCCACGGCAACGTTCGACGTCAAAGGCACTCCCGTCAACATCGTGACCGTGCTGCCGGGCGCTGGCGCGGCGCTGGTGCGCGAGGAATCCGAGGGCGGCGAGCGCTTCGTCGCGCTGCAGGTCACCTCCCACTCGCAGAACCCGGGCCGCGACCTGGCGTACGCGCTGAACTGGGTCGTTGACGCCAAGCCGGGTGAGACGCTGCAGTCCACCGTCGCGGACGGTTCGCAGCCGGAGCTCACGTCGCTTCTCGACGGCTCCGCCACCCCCACCATCACTACCTACCAGGACTTCTCCTGGTGGTTCCCCGAAGGCACACCCGTTCCGCCGCAGATCCAGCAGGCGCTGCGGCAGGCCAACGATGCGGTGCTTCCCTCCGAGAAGGTCGGCGAGGGGCTGCCGGGCGCGATCTGGTGGGTCAACCCGGGCGGCGGCAAGGCCCACATCCGCTGGGTGCGCACCGAGGACAACGAGGCGCAGATGCTCTCCGCACTGGCGCGCATCGCCGCACGTGGCGAGCTGAACCTCGGCGAGGGCACCAAGTTCGCCGGCGCGTTCCGCACCCACGGCCTGGTGGTGCCGGTGTTCGACCTCGAACCGTCCGTGAACGCGGGCTCCTACGAGGACGCGCTGGCGGCGCTGAACACGCAGATCGAGGCGGAATACGGCAACGACACTGCGCTGAACGCCGACGAGCGCAAGCAACTGGACAACATCAAGTCCCGCCAGGTGACCATCTAGCGCCGCCGCGGGGGCCCGGTGTCGCGGCGGGCACGATTCGTTCCGCCAACGTTTTCTTTAACACCACTCTAAGTTCACTGTAAGTTCATGGGACGGTTTTACTCTGCCGCCTATGACTGCGATGATCCCGGCCGTCTCCGTGGAGCCAGAAGTCTCCTCGGAGTACGCCGCCTCTCAGGGCAAGCGGCGCCAGAAAGTTGACTGGCGCCAGGTAGGACTTGCTGCGCTGCTGATCGGCCCGAACCTCCTGCTGCTGATCCTGTTCACCTACCGCCCACTGGTGGATAACATCCGGATCTCGTTCTACAACTGGAACATCTCCTCGCCGTCGATGACGTGGGTGGGCCTGCAAAACTACATCGACTGGTTCCAGGCCCCTGAGACCAAAACCATCGTGTGGAACACCCTGGTCTTCACCTTCTGTGCGGTGGCGGGTTCCATGGTCATCGGGCTCGCGCTCGCGGTGTTGCTGGACCAGAAACTCTTCGGACGCGCCGCGGTGCGCTCAATGGTCTTCGCCCCGTACGTCATCGCCGGGGCGGCGATCGGCGTGGCCTTCCAATTCGTGTTCGACCCCCGGTACGGCCTGATCCAGTTCTTCCTGAACGTGCTGCACATTCCGGTGCCGAACTTCTACCAGAACTCCGGCTGGGCCCTGTTCATGATCACGGTGACCTACATCTGGAAGAACGTGGGCTACGTCTTTGTCATCTACCTCGCCGCACTACAAGGCCGGCGCCACGACCTAGACGAGGCGGCCGAGATCGACGGCACCCCGGCAGCACGCCACTTCTTCCGTGTAGTGCTGCCCCAGCTGCGGGGGACCACCTTCTTCCTCCTCATCACAGTGCTGCTCAATTCGTTCCAGGTCTTCGACGTCATCAACGCGATGACCAGGGGCGGACCGTTCACCTACGGCACCACCACCATGGTGTTCCAGGTCTACACCGAGACATTCGTCAATGGGCGTGCGGGCTACGGCGCCGCCGTTGCCACAGTGATGTTCCTTGTTGTCCTGGTCATCACAGTGTTCCAGATCAAGCTGCAGGAAAGGCTGGACAAGTAAATGTCGACGAAATTCTCAGCTGATCCCGGCAAAGCGAAGCCGACGTCGCAAAGCCCAGCTGCCATCGTGCGCGACGAGGATGCATTGCCGCCAGTACCGGGCAGCCAGGCGGCGGGGGAGCCGGTGATCACCGAGTCGCAGCGCAAGCGAAAGGGCGCGCCCGCGGAAACAAGCTCCAAGGGGATGAAAACGCTCGGCTACATCGCGCTCGTGCTCACCGTCCTTTTGATCATGGTGCCGCTGTACTTCATCGTGATCACCTCCTTTAAGACGTACCAGGACGTGTACTCGGACCCGATCACGTTCTGGCCGGACCCGCTCGTGCCGGAGAACTACGCGCGCGTGTGGGAGACGTCCGGGTTCCCGCAGTACCTGCGCAACTCCATCGGCATCACACTCATCCTCACCGTGGTGAAGGTGGTACTCGGCGTGCTGTCCGCGTACGCGTTCGCCTTCCTCCGGTTCCCGGGACGCAACCTGTTGTTCCTCCTGGTCATTGCGGCGTTGATGGTGCCCAACCAGATCACCATCATCTCCAACTACGCCCTGGCCGCCTCTCTCGGCTGGCGCGACACGTGGACGGGCGTGATCGTGCCGTTGGCGGGCGTGGCGTTCGGCTGCTTCCTCATGCGCAACCACTTCCAGTCGCTGCCCACAGAAATCATGGAGGCAGCCGAGATGGACGGCGCCGGCTTCTTTACCAAGCTATTCAAGGTCGTGCTGCCCATGTCCTGGCCCACGCTTTCCGCCTTTTTGCTCATCACCGTGGTCAACGAGTGGAACGAGTACCTCTGGCCGTTCCTCATCACAGACACCCCGGCGGCGGCGACCCTGCCCGTCGGCCTGACTCGCCTGCAAGATGCAGAGGGCGTTACCAACTGGGCGCCGGTGATGGCAGGCACCGTGCTCACCACCTTGCCCATGATCATCGTGTTCATCCTGCTGCAGAAACAGATGATCAAGGGCCTCACCGCGGGTGCCGTCAAGGGCTAACCCGCCACAGATTTCCCCACCAACTCAAGAATGGAGAACCCCATGTCCACCAACTCCGTGACCAAGCGCCTTGGCGCCGCAGCCCTGGCTGCACTCACCGCCGTGTCCCTGACCGCCTGCGCCGGCGGTTCCACCAGCGACAGCGGCGACAAGGGCGGCAACTCGGCCGCCGGCGACGAGAACAAGATCGTGTTCTGGTCCAACCACCCGGGCAAGTCCCGCGACCTGGAGCAGGAGCTCATAAACGCGTTTGAGAAGGAAAACCCGGACCTGACCGTCGAGCTCGTTGATGGCGGCGCGAACTACGAGGAGCTCGCGCAGAAGTTCAACGCCGCACTCGCCGGCTCCGATTTGCCGGACGTGATCGTGGCCTCGGACGTGACCTGGTTCAACTTCGCGCTCAACGACGCCACCACCCCGCTGGACGAGCTGTGGGAGTCCGAGAACATCAACTCCGACTCGTACGTAGACACCCTGCGCGACGACTACCTTTACGACGGCAAGCACTACGGCGTGCCCTACTCCCGCTCCACCAACCTGATGTACTGGAACACCGACGACCTCGCAGCAGCTGGCCTGCCGACGGACCGCGGCCCGGAGACATGGCAGGAGTTCGACGAGTGGGCGGGCAAGCTGAAGGACAAGACCGGCCATCCGGCGCTGGTGATCCCGGACGGCTCGAGCTACCTGGACTGGTACTTCCAGGGCATGGTGTGGGCGTTCGGCGGCGGCTACTCCAACGAGTGGGAGCCGACGTTTAGCGACCCGAAGACCATCGAGGCAGGGAAGTTCCTTCAGGATCAGGTGAAGAAGGGCCACATCGAAATCAGCACCGATCCCACCGTCGCGTTCGGCAACGGCAATGCGTCGTCGCTGCTGGAATCCACCGGCTCCCTGGGCGGCCTGAATGAATCCGCAACCGTGCCGTTCATCACCACCTACCTGCCGGGCCCGGGCCCGTCGGCAGCTACCGGCGGTGCCGGCCTGGCTGTGCCGAACGGCATCTCCGAGGCCCGCAAGAAGAACGCGGTGAAGTTCATCGACTTCATCACCAACACCGAGAACACCATCAAATTCTCGCAGCAGACGGGCTACATGCCGGTGCGCAAGGACGCGCTGGACGACGCTGAGGAGCGCACGTTCCTCGACGAGAACCCGAACGCGGAGACCGCGATCAAGCAGCTCAACGAGAACACGAAGCCGCAGGACTACGCACGCGTTTTCGTACCGGGCGGCGGAAAGCGCATCGGCGGTGCCCTCGACCGCATCACCGTCGGCGGCGAGGACGTGGAGAAAGTCTTCGCTGATCTGGACAAAGAAACCCAGCAGGTCATCGACCGCGACATCACCCCGAAGCTGAACAAGTAGCCCACCAGGCTCGAGCACACGAAGGAGCCGCACATGGCAACCGTTGAGTTCCGCCAAGCGTCCCGCATCTACGACCCGTCCCGCCCGCCGGCGGTCAGCCGCATCACCCTGGACATCGCCGACGGCGAATTCCTCGTCCTGGTCGGCCCGTCCGGCTGCGGCAAGTCCACGACGCTGCGCATGCTCGCTGGGTTGGAGCCCGTCGATGAAGGCCAGATCTTCATCGACGGTGTGGACGTGACGGAAACGCGCCCTCGTGACCGCGACGTTGCAATGGTGTTTCAGTCGTACGCGCTGTACCCGAACATGACGGCGCGCCAGAACATGGCGTTCGCGCTGGAGAACGCCAAGGTGGACAAGGCGACCATCAAGCAGCGCGTGGACTTCGCGGCGAAGATGCTCGAGCTCGAGGATCTCATTGACAAAAAACCTTCGGCCATGTCGGGCGGGCAACGCCAGCGCGTAGCCATGGGCCGCGCCATCGTGCGCGAACCCAAGGTATTTCTCATGGACGAGCCGCTGTCCAACCTCGACGCGAAGCTGCGCGTATCAACCCGCGCGCAGATCCTTCAGCTGCAGCGCCGACTGCGCACCACCACGGTCTACGTCACCCACGACCAGACCGAGGCCATGACCATGGGCGACCGTGTCTGCGTGCTGAAGAAGGGCATCCTCCAGCAGGTGGATACGCCGGCAAACCTCTACAACAACCCGGGCAACACGTTCGTGGCCACGTTCATCGGCTCGCCAGCCATGACGCTGATTGAAAACGTGCCGTTCATCGACGGCCACGTCGTCGGCGGCAAGGGCCACGCGCTGGACTACTACATCCCGCGCGAACTGGCGGCGAAGGTGGAATCCGAACGCGTGATCGTGGGTGTACGCCCCGAAAACTGGGAGATCGTGGGTGTGAACCAGCCCGGCGAGCACTACGGTTTGCCCGTGCAGGTGGACATCGTGGAGCACCTCGGCTCCGAGCTGTACGTCTACGGCCACCGGCAGGAGCGGGCGGACGATGTCATCGCCGTGCGCGGCGACCGGATCACCGTAAAGGTGCCGCGCGGCATCGAGGTCGACCACGGAGACACCGTTTACCTGCGGCCGATGGAAGGCGGGGTCGTCTTCTTCGACCCGAAGTCCGAAATCAACTACGACTACCTCTAGCGCCACCGCGGCAGCCGAGGCGAGATCCAGCTACCAGGAGCCCGCTATCCGTTGGTTTTTCAACGGATAGCGGGCTCTTACTAGCTGGTTTTGCGGGTAATCAGGGCGGGAGAGTGCCCCGGCGCAAAAGCAGGGCGCGCAGGGCAGCCCCTAGCCGTATACCTTCTTGCCGGCGACCCAGGTCTGCCACGTGATCGGCATGCCCGGGCGGTACGCGAGGTTGATGGCGTTTTCCGCGTCGAGGATGTGCAGGTCAGCGGCCGCGCCGGGGGCCAGGGTACCCTTCGCGGGGCGGCCCTGCGGATCCTTACCGTCGCCGACATTGTGGCGCCGCAAGGCTTTGGCTCCTCCGGTGGTTGCGGCCTCGATGGCCTCGTCGAGGGTGAGGCGCTGCTGCAACACCGCGGTGGTGACGCAGAAGTTCATCGAGGACGTAAAGCTCGTGCCTGGGTTGAGGTTGGAGGCGATGGCGACGGTGGCGCCAGCGTCGATGAGCTTGCGGCCGGGGGCCAGCTCCTCGCGGGTGGACAGGTCGCAGGCGGGCAGCAGCGTGGCCACTGTCTCCGAGTCCGCCAGCAGCGTGATGTCCTCGTCCGAGAGGTAATTCACGTGGTCGACGCTGGCGGCGCCCATTTCCACGGCGAGTTTGACACCCGGGCCCTCGCCGAGCTGGTTGCCGTGCACGCGCACGCCAAGGCCCGCCTTCTTGCCCGCTTCGAGGACGCGGCGGGACTGCTCCTCGTTGAACGCGCCGCGCTCGCAGAACACGTCGATCCACTGAACGTAGTCCTTCACCGCGTCGAGCATCGGTCCGACGACCTGCTCGACGTACTCCTCCGCGTCCGCTCCCGGCGGCACGAGGTGGGCGCCGAGGAAGGTGACCTCGTCTACGTGGCGGGAGGCCACGCGCGCGGCTTCCGCCTCGGATTCGACGTTGAGGCCGTAGCCGGTCTTGGTTTCGAAGGTGGTAGTGCCTAGCGCGTGGCCTGCGGCGACGCGTTCGGCGACAAGCTTGTCCAGGCGCTCCTCGCCTGCGGAGCGGGTGGCCTCCATGGTCACGGCGATGCCGCCGGCGGCGTAGGATTCGCCAGCCATGCGCGCCTCGAACTCCTCGGCGCGGTTGCCGTCGAAAACCATGTGGGTGTGTGAGTCCACCCAGCCAGGCAGCACGGCTCGCTTCTCGACGTCTACAGTTTCCGCTGCATGCTTCGCCTCCTCGGGCGTCTGGTCGGCGGGGCCGACCCAGGCGATCACGCCGTCTTGGATAAGCATCGCGGCGTCTTTGATGGTGCCGAGCTCGGAGACGGTTCGCAGCTCGGAGATGCCGGTGATGAAGGTGCTCATAAGTGCCTTTCTTCGGGGGATTTGCAGGGCCCAGGGTAATGAAAAGCGCTGACGCGCCCACGAGGGGAAACGTCAGCGCGTGAGTAAGGGGCTAGTCGCGCGCCTTGAACTCCATTGGGATGCGCACGCCGCGCTCCTTGGCCACCTCGTTGGCGCGGGTGTAGCCGGCGTCGACGTGGCGGATGACACCCATGCCCGGGTCGTTGGTGAGTACGGCCTTGAGCTTCGCCTCGGCGAGCTCCGTTCCGTCGGCAACGGTGACCTGGCCGGTGTGGATGGAGCGGCCCATACCCACGCCGCCGCCGTGGTGGATGGACACCCAGGTGGCGCCGCCGGAAACGGCAGTCATGGCGTTGAGCAGCGGCCAGTCCGCCACAGCGTCGGTGCCGTCGAGCATGGACTCGGTCTCGCGGTACGGGGATGCCACGGAGCCGGAGTCCAGGTGGTCGCGGCCGATGACGATCGGGGCCTTGACCTTGCCCTCCTTGACCAGGTTGTTGAAGATCACGCCGGCCTTGGCGCGCTCGCCGTAGCCGAGCCAGCAGATACGCGCCGGCAGGCCCTCGAACTCCACGTACTCCTCAGCCGCGTCGAGCCAGCGGTGCAGGTGCTCGTTGTCGGGGAAGGCTTCCTTGATGGCTTGGTCGGTGACCCTGATGTCCTCCGGGTCGCCGGAGAGTGCAACCCAGCGGAACGGGCCAAGCCCCTCGCAGAACAGCGGGCGGATGTAGGCCGGGACGAAGCCCGGGAACTCGAAGGCGCGGCTGTAGCCGGCCTTGCGGGCCTCGTCGCGGATGGAGTTGCCGTAGTCGAACACCTCCGCGCCCTCGTCCTGGAACTCGACCATGGCCTGCACCTGGGTGGCCATGGACTCGCGGGCCTTCTTGGTAAAGGTGGTCGGGTCCGAATCCGCCTCGTTGTTCCAGTCCTCGAACGGGATCTCGGTGGGCAGGTAGGACAGCGGGTCGTGCGCGGAGGTCTGGTCGGTGACAATGTCCACGGTGAACTCGCCGGCGCGGTGGCGGCGCAGCATCTCCGGGAAGATCTCCGCGGCGTTGCCCACCAGGCCCACGGACAGGGCGCGCTTCTCGTCCTTGGCCTCGGTGACCAGCTTGATTGCTTCCTCGAGGTCGGTGGTGACCTCGTCGAGGTAGCGCTTGGACTGGCGGCGCTTCAGGCGGGCCTCGTCAACGTCCACGATCAGGCAGGCGCCGCCGTTGAGAGTGACGGACAGCGGCTGTGCGCCGCCCATGCCGCCGCAGCCGCCGGTCAGGGTCAGGGTGCCGGCCAGGGTGCCGTCGAAACGCTTCTTCGCCACAGCCGCGAAGGTCTCGTAGGTGCCCTGCAGGATGCCCTGGGTAGCGATGTAGATCCAGGAACCGGCCGTCATCTGGCCGTACATCATCAGGCCCTCGTCCTCGAGCTCACGGAAATGCTCCCAGTTTGCCCAGTCGCCCACGAGGTTGGAGTTGGCGATGAGCACGCGCGGCGCCCACTCGTTGGTCTTCCAAACACCAACCGGCTTTCCGGACTGGACCAGCAGGGTCTCGTCGGATTCGAGATCCTTCAGGGTCTCCACAATCGCGTCGAACGCCTCCCAGCTTCGAGCGGCGCGGCCGGTGCCGCCGTAGACGACGAGGTCGTCCGGGCGCTCCGCAACCTCCGGGTCGAGGTTGTTCTGCAGCATGCGCAGCGGAGCCTCGGTCTGCCAAGATTTCGCGGAAATCTCCGTGCCTCGCGGGGCGCGGACCTCGCGTGCGCCTTCGGACCAGTTCTTCGCCATGTGGGTGTCCTTTCTTGTTGCCCAAACGTGCTAACGGCTAGAGAGTAACGCCTGTCACACGTTCAGCAAAGAGTGTTTTATGGTGGTGTGTCTTGTATGCGAGACGAGGTGGGGTTATGGCTCCACTAATTTCGGATATTTAGGTCTCGTGTTTCCCGCATGAGAAGTCCGGCCGCGATCAGTACGACGGCCATCCCGACGAGGTAATACTGGAAGACTTGTGGGTGGCCGTGCTCGGCCAACCACGCGTTTAGGTAGGGTGCCGTACCGCCGAAAATCACGGTGGCCAAGGACAAGGTTGTCGCCACACCCTTAGCTCTGAATCGGGTAGGTAGTGCCCCTGTCCAGATCGCGCCGTTTACTCCGAAAACGAAAGCCAACGAGATCAGCGCCACCGCTTGCCCTATGAACTGGGTAAGGAAGGTGCCGTCGAGGAAGCGGTAGATGGGGATGGTGACGGCCAGAAATAACGTCCCTGCGATGAGGCACCATTGGGTGGCGCCCGATCTTGTCTCCAAGCATGCCCATGATGGGAATTGAGAGAAGAAACAGGAACTCTGCGAGCAAGCTTGCGCTCAGCGCGCTAGTGGGGGACTGGCCGTAGACAACCTGCACGTGGGTGGGCAGATAAATAGACCACGTATAGAAGAACAGCGAGCCTCCGGCGGAGACGAAGAAGATCGTCGCCAGCCCCTTCCAATGGGCAAAGATCGACTCACGGCCGCTGGCGCCCGATGGATCCGGAACGTTGGAGGTTCTGTCCTGCGTGAATGCTTCCGTCTCATTGAGGCTGCGGCGCAGCCAGAGCGCGTTCCACGAGGTAGGTCACAGCCGTGCCCATCTCACCGCCGTGGGCAAGCCCCTGCAACAGTCGGGCAACGACCAGGATGACTGAGGCGAGCACCCCCACCGAGTCAAACGTGGGTGAGAAACCGATAATTAAAGACCCGCACGCGGTAATCAGCATCGCCACCACGAGGGCCTGTTTTCGGCCAACTTTGTCTGCGTAAGCTACGTAGTCACATCCGCGATGAGGGCTGCCCTTCCTGGTCGGCGGCACGGTTGTTTTGCGGAGCGTATGCGGTCGCCGACCCGGAGCGTATGCGCGTATCTAGCGGGTCGGTGCCGCGAGGTGTTGTCATGCGGATCCCTCCAGCCCTGCCTGAGCATCCGCGTCGGATCCGGGGACGCGCATCTCAAACTTCTCAGTGACCACCGTGTAGTCGAAGTACCCCATGCGGGCGATCGGCTTCATCTTTAACACGTCTAGCTTGCCGTCCGCGTCGAGGAAGTCTTCGTTGATGTGAATCGTCATCACGTCTGCCACGACGAGGTCGATGGTGCCAACCGGCGAATCGCCCGGGATGCGCAAGGTGGTCTTGTACTTGCATTCAAACTTGACCGGGCTTTCGGCCACCATGGGGATCGGGTGGTTGTCGGCGTAGATCTTGGTTACCCCCTGGTTTTCCAGGTGAGTCCACTCGCTTTCGTTGTGGTCGAGCGCCATCGCCGAGATGTTGACCGCCTCGCGGAGGTCGTAGGTGGCCATGTTCCACACGAACCAACCCGTTTGTTCGGCATTCAAGACGGTGTCTTTCCGGCGTCCGTCCGGGTATTGGTTTGCGGAGAACATGACCATCGGAGGGTCAAACGTGAGGTTTTGCCACTGGCTGTAGGGGGCGATGTTCTCCCGGCCATCGGGATCCACGCTGGAAAGCCAACCGATGGGGCGTGGGATGGTGCTGGACTTGAACGGGGAGTACGGCAGCGGATTTTTCTCATCCTGGGGGTGCCACTTCATGGGTGCGGACCTTTCTTGGGTTGTGACGTAAAACCACTACGCTAACGAATTGTGTGCCTTGTACGGGTCGGCTTCAGGGAAACTTGTCTGGGATACGAGGTTGGCGGGGAATTGCCGCCGCCGGTCGGTCGAGGGCAACAGTAAACCCCGAGAAGCAAACCCGGAGATCTCGCCCGCCCGTCCTCAACTGCCAGGGCGCCAATGCCTACGGAAGTAGTCGTGCTTGTCATGGGCGCGATAGTAGACCGCCAACGTGTTTGCGATCACACCATGCCGAAGAATTGGCCCCGAACGCTTTGGGCCGCCTCCGTTAAAGCCGCAACCAGTCGCTGCGTGTCTGCGGTGCCAACCGCGAACGTCACCGCCAGCGCGGCTGCGGGGCGGGCGAGGTGGTCCAGCACCGCCACCGCCACGGACTCCTGGCCGCGTGAAATGGATTCGTGCTCGGTGGCGAACCCTTGGCGTCGATAGGCAGACAGTTCTTCTTTGACCTCGCTGTAGCGGCGGCGCTCCCCGGATGCGTTGTACGCCGCGCGCAGCTCCGCCTCCGGCAGCTGCGCCAGCATGATGCGCCCAGAAGCAGTCACAAGCGATGGCAGGCGCACGCCTACCTCCGTGACCAGCGACACCGCCCCAGGTGCGCGCACCTCGTGGAGGTACACAATCTCCGAGCCGGCTAGGCGGGTGAGATGCGCCGAGCCGCCGGCGAGTTCAGCTATGTGCGCGAGCGGTTTGGTGGCGAGGCGCACCAGCGGCTGCTGCGTGGTGTACGCCTGGGCCATGCGGTAAGACGCGAGCCCCAGGCCATAGGTGCCGGACGAGCTCAGGTGCACTACGAACCCCGAATTCTCCAGCTCGCGCAGCAAGTGATAGGTGGTTGAGCGAGGCAGGCCCAGCTCTCTTTGAATGCGGGTGGCGGAAATCGGAGCGTCCGTGGTGGACAGTAGCGCCAGAATGCGCAAAACGTTATGCGCGGCGGGGACCTGGGGCTTGTTCATCGCTCTCAGTATGCCCACGGGGCTACGCTCGGAAGACATGAACACCATCACTGCACCACTTTTCACCCCCGCATCCGCCTGGTCCGGCCGCGACGACGGCCCCGGCCCCGAGCACGCCCGCTGGCACAGCGTCGTGGACACCTCCGCCGAGCCGACCGAAGGTGCGGTCCACCTCATTGGCTTCGCCTCCGACGAGGGCGTGGAGCGCAACGGCGGCCGTCCGGGCGCGGCGAAGGGCCCTGAGGCGTTGCGCGCCGCACTCGGCTCGCTCGCGGTGCACGAGAGCACCTCGCTTATCGACGCCGGTACCGTCACCACCCAAAACGACGACCTCGAAACCGCGCAGCGCGAGCTGTCCGACCGGGTGCGCGACCTCGTCGGTGTCCAGGGCGCTGAAGGCATGACCGTCGTGCTCGGCGGCGGGCACGAAACCTCCTTTGCCACCCACCGCGGCGCCTACGAAGCCATCGGCCCGATGCAGGTGATCAACTTCGACGCCCATTTCGACCTGCGCTCCGCCACCCAGCCCACCTCCGGCACCCCGTTCCGGCAGATCGCGGGTTTGGCCGGCGACGACTTCGACTACTCCGTGTTCGGCATTTCCAAGCCCAACAACACCAAGGTGCTGTTCGATACCGCCGACGAGCTCGGCGTCACCACCCTGCTCGACACCGAGCTTGCGGAGATGACCGTGCGCGAGGCCGCCGAGCGCGCAGCCGCCGCCGTGGAGGGCGACCTGCCCATCCACCTCTCCATCGACCTGGACGTCCTGCCCGCCGCCGTCGCGCCGGGCGTGTCCGCCCCGGCCGGCTTCGGCGTGGAGTACGCCACGCTGCGCGCCATGGTTGCCGCGGTGGCGGCCACCGGGCGGGTGGCGCTGCTGGACGTGGTGGAGCTCAATCCCGACTTCGACGTAGATAACCGCACCGCCAAGGCCGCCGCTCGGCTGATTGACGATGCGGTTGTGGGGGCGAAGCTGCGTCGATAAGCGAACGCGCCCTAGAAAATGAGGTGGGCGACCGGCACCGTGATCAACACCGTGAGCACGACGCGGATGAACCAGATCTGCACCATCTTCCAAATGCTCAACGGAATGTCGGTGGCCAGCACCGCCGGCACCATCGCAGAGAAGAAGAAGATCTGGCTCACGCACACCACGGCGACGGTGAACTTCAGCACCATGTCGCCCGAGCCGGCCACAAGGGTGGCGGGCAGGAACATCTCCGCCAAACCGGTGGCCAATGCGCCCGAGGTCGCCCACGGATCCGGTAGCTGCAGCGCCCACACCAGTGGGTAGAACACGACGCCCGCCACCTTGAACACAGGGGTGTAAGTGGCCAACACGAGGCCGATCGTGCCCACCGCCATGATGCCCGGGGTGACCTGGACTGCCATGATCAACCCGTCGCGGAAGTTCGTCCACAGCACCTTGCCCAACGGCTCCGCGCGATTGAGCTCCAGCTTCGCCTCGCGCCACGCAGCCTTGAAACGGTTGCCCGTGATCTCCTTTTCCGGGTGCGGGGTGGCGCCCGGGAAGTAGTCCTCCGGGATGCGCGACGTCGGAGGGATGCGCACCGTGATCGCCGTGACGATGAACGTGATGATGAAGGTGATGAAGAAGTACGCCGTCCAGTGCTCCATCATGTCCAACGTTTTAGCCACGATCACCATGAAGGTGGCGGACACCGTGGAAAATCCTGATGCCACGATCGATGCTTCCCGGCCGTTGTAGCTGCCGTTTTTGTACATGCGGTCCGTGATGAGCAGGCCGAGCGAGTACGAACCGAGGAAGGACGCCACCGCGTCGACAGCGGACTTGCCTGGGGTTTTGAACACGGGGCGCATGATCGGCTGCACCATTACACCGATGAACTCCATCAGGCCGAAGCCCACAAGCAGTCCGAGGAAGATTGCACCGACCGGGATGAGCAAGCCGACGGAGATGACTAGCTTGTCCAGGATGAACGGGCCGATGTCCGGGTTGAACAGCCATGCCGGCCCGAAGCCGAAGGTGAGCATCGCGCACAAGACGATGGCCAACACTGACAGCGCGGCGAACGCCATGCGCGCGTAATCCTCCTTCCAGCGCCCCGAAACGAATTGGTAGATCGTACCGGCGATAATCGCGAAAAGGGCCAGGAAGCGGGTGTTCTCGCCGAGGGTGGAGGTGATCCAGGTGACGATGTGGTCTAGCAGAATCGTGGACTTGGAGCCGTTGATGGAAAACGGAACGAAGAACGCGAAGATACCGATGGCGCTGTAGACGAAGAACCGCCACACAGCCTTTGGCTGGGGGTCTGCCTCCGGCGTGGTGGGGGTGGCGGTCGGTCCCTCCACCAGCACACTTGAACCCGCTGGCAAGTCCTTCACCGGCCATGCGGGAGTGAATCTGCGCCGGGTATCGGGGCGCTGAGCGGAATTTTCCATATGAGTCCCTCCTCGGTTATCTCAGTCGAGTGCTTCAGGTGTCGACGAATAAGTTTTACACGAAAAGTGACCCGTCGCACATGCCGATGGCCTAGGTTTTCTAACTACTGCGAGGTATTCCTGCAAAAACCCAGCGCATCTCACATAAGGAGGGCACCGTGGAAGGTTTTATCGACACCCTCAACGGCGTCATTTGGTCCAATTGGCTCGTGTACCTGTGCCTCGGTGCGGGTGCCTACTTCACCCTCGTCACCCTGTTCCTGCAGATCCGGTGCATTCCGGACATGATTACCCAGCTCAAGTCCGGCGAAAGCTCCGAGCAGGGCATTTCGTCGTTCCAATCGCTCATGATCTCCCTGGCCGGCCGCGTCGGCGTGGGCAACATCGCCGGCGTCGCCACCGCCATCGCGTTCGGCGGCCCCGGTGCGGTGTTCTGGATGTGGCTCGTGGCACTGCTCGGTTCCGCGACGTCGTTTGTGGAGTGCTGCCTCGCGCAGATCTACAAGGAGCCGGACCGTGACACAGGCGAGTACCGCGGCGGGCCCGCCTACTACATTGAAAAAACGTACAAGCACACCGCGGCCCGGCCGTTCATGCTGGTTTACGCCATCATCTTCGCAGTGTGCATGCTGCTGGCCACGTCCTACTTCCTCCCCGGCATCCAGGCCAACGGCGTCGCCGCAGCTGTGGAGAACGCGTGGGGTGTGGACGCCTGGATCTCCGCTGCCGCTATGGCTGTGCTCCTCGGCTTCATCATCATCGGTGGCGTCAAGCGCATCGCGAACTTCGCGTCCATGGTCGTGCCGTTTATGGCCGGGATCTACATCATCGTCGCCATCGTGGTCCTCTTCGTCAACGCCTCGGAGATCCCGCACGTCTTCGGCACCATCTTCCGCTCCGCCTTTGACCAGGAAGCAGCGTTCTCCGGCATGCTCGGCGCCGCCATCATGTGGGGTGTCAAGCGCGGCATCTACTCCAACGAGGCAGGCCAGGGCACCGGCCCGCAGTCCGCGGCAGCCGCCGAGGTCTCCCACCCGGCCAAGCAGGGATTCGTCCAGGCCTTCTCCGTGTACGTGGACACGCTGTTCGTCTGCTCCGCCACCGCTTTCATCATCATTTCCACCGACATGTACAAGGTGTTCGAGGGGCAGTCTGAAGGCGGCGCGGTCCGCTACGCAGGCTCGCTTCCCGACGACATTCCTGTCGGCCCCGGCTTCGTCCAGGAAGGCCTGAACTCGTTCGCTTCCGGCCTCGGCCCGTCCTTTATCGCACTGGCGATCATGTTCTTCGCCTTCACCACCGTGCTGGCGTACTACTACATGGCAGAGACCAACTTCGCCTACCTGAACCGCTGGGTGAAGAACGAAGGTGCCCGCAGGACGATCATCTGGCTGCTGCGCGGCCTGATCATCGTGGCCGTCTTCGTCGGCGCGACCACCACCCCGGGCACCGCCTGGGCGCTAGGCGACATCGGTGTGGGTGCCACCGCATGGCTCAACATTGTGGCGATCATCTTCCTGCAGGTCCCCGCCCTGAAGTGCCTGTGGGATTACCGTCGACAGAAGAAGGCCGGCTTGGACCCCCAGTTTGATCCGGAGGCGCTGGGCATCCGCAACGCCGACTTCTGGGTCGAGCGCAAGAACCGCATGATCGAGGCCGGCACCTGGCCGGGCGTTGAGGGCAAGGTTGTCACCACGACCCGCAACATCTAGCCGTAATCAAACCGGCTGCCTACTGCCGCCGTAATCAAACCGGCTACCTAGGCCTGACCCCCGTTTAGTGGACACGCTGGAACTGGTCCAGACTGGACCGGAGAAAGCAGAGACACTATCAGCGGACGGGGGGCTGCAGAGCTCACAGCAGCCTTCTCCTCCTTCCCGTCGGTCGGAGCCAGGTGAGCCGGGTCCAGGTCGATCCGGCGTAGCAGCTGGGCGTTCAGGGCCACCACGATGGTCGAGACAGGCATCAAGATCGCGCCCACGGCCGGGGACAGCACGAACCCGATTGAGGCGAGCACGCCGGCGGCCAGCGGCACGGCGAGGAAGTTGTAGCCAGAGGCCCAGATGAGGTTCTGGATCATCTTGCGGTAGCTGGCCTGCGAGAGCTCAATCATCGACAGCACTGCACGCGGGTCATCCTGGCCAGGACCACTCCGGCGGATTCCATGGACACATCCGTGCCGGCCCCGATGGCGATACCGACCTCCGCGCGGGCCAGAGCGGGGGCGTCGTTGACACCGTCGCCGACCATGGCCACGCTCAGGCCACGCTCCTGTAACTGGGTGACCTTGGTGTCCTTGTCCTGGGGCAGGACCTCGGCGAAGACCTCATTAATCCCCAGGTCCTGGCCAACCGCCTGGGCCACCTGCTGCGCGTCACCGGTGATCATCGCGACCTTCACCCCGCGGTCCTGCAGGGCTTTCACGGCGGCGCGGGATTCGAGGCGGATCTTGTCCTCGACGGCCACCGCACCGATGATCTGACCGTCGCGGACAATATGGAGCACACCGGCCCCACGCCCGGTCCAGGCGCTGGTGGTGTCGGTGAGCTCGGCTGGGGTGGTGACGTTGAACTCGCGCAGCATGTTCGGCCCACCCACGAGGATCTCAGCGACCCGGGCGGGGTCGAGATGATGGGTAAAACTGATCAGGATAAGACGGTGTAGCCGGCCTCCTCGATGGCCCGGCGAACCATCTCCGGAGGTACGGCACCGGTCACCGTGACGGTGGAAACACCACCAGCAGCGAGATCAATCTGGACGTCGTCGACCTGGGGGAGGGCCTGAAGGGCCTGGGTCACGCTTTTCGCGCAGTGCCCGCAGGTCAGGCCGGTGACCTGGTAACTAGGGGAGGACCCTCCTGCTGACGAGTCGCTGGCGGCAGAGATGGAGGCGGTGTCGGCATGTGAGGCAGGTCCGCAACAGCTGCAGCCGTGGGAGGCCATCGGCAAGAGGTGGGGCGGGGAGGTGATCATGGGAAAGCTCCTATGGGTCGGTGGGATGGGGTAACGCTCGCTAGCATATACCCCCCTGGGGTACATTTTCAAGGGGTGGAGGGCACGGCCCTCACGCGGGGCAGGGTCCCTCACGCGGGGCAGGGTGTGGTCACCGAGCAGCCTCCTCACTGTCGGGAGGGGACAGCGGGAGGCGGAGGGCAAACACCGCTCCGCGACCGGGTCCGGGGGAGGTGGCGGTGAGGGTGCCGCCGTGGGCCTCGACTAATGCCTTGGAGATGGTCAGACCGATACCGGCCCCGCCGTTGTCCCGGCTGCGGGCGGCATCCCCCCGGTAGAAGCGTTCGAAGATGTGTCCGAGCTGGTCAGGTGGGATGCCCTCGCCGTCATCGGCGACGTGGATGAGCGCGGTGGACGCCCCCTGACGGTGGACGCTGATCCGGACCTGCCCGCCGGCCGGGGTGTGCCGTAGCGCGTTCGACAGGAGATTGCTCATCACCTGACCGAAGCGTTGCCGGTCCACGAGCACCCGGGCGGTGTCCGTAATGGTCTCGACCTGTAAATCGACGCCTTTGTCAGCATAAGCTTCCCCCGCGGCAGCAGCGGCGGTATGGAGCAGATCCCCGAGCCCTTCCTCCGCCAGGTCCAAATCGATCCGGTGTTCCTGGGCCCGGGAGACATCGTCGATGTCTTCCATCAACCGGGTCAGGCGGGTGAGTTGGTCAGCCATGATCGTGTGGGTGGCATTATTCCAGTCCACGGCCCCGTCCTGGAGACCATCGAGGTAGACCGTGAGCACCGATAAGGGGGTGCCCATTTCGTGGGCCAGATCAGAGAGCATCTGGCGGCGGACCTGTTCGGTGTGTTCCAGCCGGTCGGCCATGGTGTTGAAGGCATGCGCCAGGGTGGTGACTTCGGGGCCTGCTTCTCCGGCGGGCACGCGGATACGATAGTTGCCGGCCGTCAGGCTGGTAGCGGCGCGGGTGAGATCCTGCAGGGGGGTGCGCAGGCGACGCGATAACCACAGGCTGGCCAGCAGGGCGCTGATCAAGGCGGTGGGCAGGGCGACGGCCAGGGTGATCAGGTTGGCGTCCCGGTAGGCCTGCTCGGCATGGAACAGCTCCAGCGAGGGGTTCTCCTGGCCGGTCATCAACATATGATCATGGAACAGGGTCGGGCCCACCATCGTGGCCACGGTCGCGGCCACCAGCAGGCTAATCACCACGACCAACACCTGGGCGGCCAGGAAGCGGAAGGTCAGGCCGGGTCCGTGATTCATGGCTGTCCCACCCGGTAGCCCACGCCACGCACGGTGTCGATAAACCCCCGGCCCCGGGTGTCGGTGCCGAGCTTGCGACGCAAGTTGCCGATGTGGACATCGACGATGCGTTCATCACCGACCCAGGTGGTGTCCCAGACCTCGGTGACCAGGTCGTGGCGGGTCAGCACCTGGCCGGGGCGCAGGGCCAGGGCAACCAGCAGCTCGAACTCCGTGCGGGTGAGCTCCACGGTCGTCTCCCCCACCCGCACCTGATGGGCGACGGGGTCAAGGATGAGGTCACCAACGATCAAGGGGGTGGTCACCTGCGGTGGGGTGGTGCTGGTGCGCGGGCGGCGCAGCACCGCATGCACCCGGGTCACCAGTTCCCGGATGCTAAAAGGTTTGGTGATGTAGTCATCCGCCCCCAGGGTCAAACCGCTGATCTTGTCGTCCTCGCTGCCACGCGCGGTGAGCATGAGGATGTAGCAGTCCGAGAAGGTGCGGATCCGTCGGCATGCCTCCAGGCCGTCGAGTTCCGGCAGCCCCAGATCCAGCACCACAACATCGGGGGAAAAGCGACGGGCCTCGTCCACGGCCTGGGTGCCAGTGTGCGCCTGGCGGGTATCGAAGCCGGCCCGGATGAGGTAGGAGGCCACCATCTGAGCCAGGGGTTGTTCATCATCGACGACCAGCACCCGCCCCAGGGGCGTGGCGGTGGTCGGTGCGTGGTCAGCCATAGACCCCAGTATCGCTCCGGGCAGGGGGAATACCACCCTCGCTCAGTGCCCGGCGGGGAAATCTTCATCAAATCTTCAAAACATCACCCTTCGACCGCCGTCACCCCTGTGCCCCACCCCGGGCCGGCGGCATCGCCTCTCGTCGTCGGTTCAGCAGGCACCACCAGGGATTTTCACTGCCTGCATCGCATACCCGGGGCGGGTGGAAGGACATCGCCTACGGCTGTGGGGTGGTGCCCCGGTTGTGACCCAGCCCACCGAATTCACCCCCCTTTTCGCCCTGTTATAAGACTGTGAGCAGGGTTTTTGGTTTCTAGTCCGTCAGGCACCCGTGCTAGATAAAGGTATGGCATCGACCTTGAGGCGGTGTCTTCTCACGGTCTTACTACGATCCAAGGAGATTGACGTGAAACGAGCAGCGATCGCAGCCGCCGCCCTTGCCCTCGCCCTCACGGGGTGTTCGGCCGCCGACCCGGAACCCACCGCCGACGGGACGGTGTCCCAGGACACATTCCTGGCTACCCATGGCCTGGCCGACATGGACGCAGTGGAGATCATTGATCACCTCGACCGGCAGAAGGTCACTGAGCGTCCCACGGATCTGATCGCCTCAGTGCGCAACGATGAACTGCTGCTCTCGAGCGATGACCAGGAAGTCGCGCTCGATCTTCCCGACAATAAGACGTATGTCTCGATCGCACCCTATCTCACCTCCACCCACGACTGCTTCTACCACAGCCTCACGACCTGCCAGGGGGAACTCGACAATGAGGATATCCAGGTCACGATCACCGACGAGGCGACCGGTGAGGTGCTGGTGGACGAGGCGACAACCACCTTCGACAACGGGTTTATTGGCTTCTGGCTTCCCGATGATGTCACCGGCCTGATTGAGGTCAGCTACCAGGGACGTACCGGCACCACGGAGTTTTCCACCACCGACGACGGTGCCACCTGTGTCACAGACCTGCGCCTGACGTGATGGCTCAGCAGGGTCCTCACCTGCGCCTGTCTCCCCGTATCACTGAAATCTTGCACCAAGGAAGGTTAAATCATGATGAACGCGTTTTCCCGACGACAGTTTCTGCTCGGCGGGCTCGTCCTCGCCGGCACCGGGGCCGTGGCCGCCTGCACCAGCGACCCTGGACCCGCTGCCTCGGCACCAGGTCCCTCCCTTCGCCCCACTCCCACCCCCACTGCGCTCGGTGAGCCGACGGTGCGCCGAAAACTGACCGCCCGGCCCCTCTCCCTGGATATCGGCGGCATCGAAGCCAAGACGTGGGGATACGTCCCTGACACCGGGGATGCGGCCATTGAGGCCACCGCCGGCGACGTCCTCCAGGTCGATATCACCAATGAACTGCCTGAGAGCACCTCCATCCACTGGCATGGCATCGCACTCCACAACGCAGCCGACGGTGTGCCCGGCATGACCCAGGACCCCATTGAACCTGGCGAGTCTTTCTCCTATGTTTTTGAAGTCCCCCACGGTGGCACCTACTTCTACCATTCCCACACCGGCCTGCAGCTTGATCGCAGCCTCCACGCCCCACTGATCATCCGTGACCCGCAAGACGCTGAGGACCAGGATGTCGAGTGGACCATCGTGCTCGACGACTGGGTCGATGGCATTCAGGGCACTCCCGACGATGAGCTCGACAAGCTCACCGGAATGGGTTCGGGCGACCATAACGGAATGGGAGGTCACGGCCAGATGATGCACGGCACCCCGGACCGGGTACTGGGCGGGGATGCCGGCGATGTGATGTATCCGCACTACCTCATCAACGGACGTATCCCCCGTGCTCACCGGACCTTCGAGGCTCGCCCGGGCGACAAGGCCCGCCTGCGGTTTATCAACGCGGGCGGTGACACCATCTTCAAGGTGGCCCTCGGTGGTCACCGCATGACCGTCACCCACACCGACGGCTTCCCTGTCCAGCCCCGGGAGACCGAATCGATCTACCTGTCGATGGGCGAGCGTGTCGACGTCGAGGTTATCCTCGGCGACGGCATCTTCCCGCTCACGGCTTTGGCGGTGGGTAAGGACGACCGCGCCTTCGCCGTCATCCGCACCGCCGGCGGCCAGGCCCCCCGCCCCGATGTCGACTTCCCCGAGTTGTCGTCCACCGGACTGCTTCTGTCCTCCCTGAAGCCAGCAGACCGTGCACTCCTGCCCGAGGGCACACCAGACCGAGAAGTCAGCATCGACCTGGGCGGGCAGATGATGCCGTATGAATGGAGCATTCTCACCGACGGCCAATCCTCCTCCGCGACCGTGGAGGAGGGCCAGCGCCTGCGGATGGTCATGCGCAACAGGACCATGATGCCCCATCCCATGCACATCCACGGCCACACGTGGGCGCTACCCGGCAGCGACGGGCTACGCAAGGACACTGTCCTTCTCCGCCACGGTGAAACCGTGATCGCCGACCTGATCGCTGACAACCCCGGTGAGTGGGCATTTCACTGCCACAACGCTTATCACCAGGAAACCGGGATGATGAGTTCCCTGCGGTACGCCTAACCCCACACCATGGTCGGTCGCTGGGGTGAGCTGGGACGCTGCAGACCACCCACCGCGCAGCACGATGACCTTCCTCGGTGTTGTGGTCCTCCGGGACAACCAGAACACCGTCTTCTTCCCCACCGCCCCGGAAAACCGAGATTATCTACGCAGAGGAGGAACGTGCCCCGCTGCCGGACTTCTCCGGCCCGTCGCTGATGGAGGAGGGTGAGGAGATCAGCCTGTCTGTTTTTGAAGGCGAGGTCGTCGTCCTCAACGCTTGGGGCCAGTGGTGTGCACCGTGTCGGGCGGAAGTCGATAACCTGCAGCTTGTCCACGCAGATCATGGAGATGTACTCGTACATATTTCCCAGCGGCTGCGTATCTGTGGCGCACTACGCTCTTGCTCTGCGCTGGCTCACCGACTTCAACACTGCCGGGTATGCTGCTGTTGTTGCCGTTCAGGCGCTACTGTTAATGCTGGTTGCCGCGGTATCGTCTAACGAGGCGGCTTTTCGCAGCCGCTGGTCGGGCTGATGGCTGCTCACCCCTGCGGCCCTGGTGTTATTGGAGGCTGTGCAGCACCGGTTCCCGTTCGGCGGTTTCCCGTTGTCCGCTTTCGGATACAGCCAGACCGATGGTCCTTTCATGGCGGCAGCGCCCCTGGGAGGGACTCTCCTGGTGACCGCGTTGGCCGCAGTTGCGGGGGCCGTTGTTACCGCTGTCATCTTCGGGCCGAGACGAGCCCGTGCAGCATCCGTGGTCGCAGTGGTCGTGGTACTCGCGGTACCGGCGTTCGCGTCAACGATCGTAGATGATACGGCAGAAGGCAGCCTTGACGTCGTGCTCGTGCAGGGTGGAGGCCCCGTGGGCTTCGCGCGGTCAATACCGATCCGTTTGATACGACCCGCCGGCACCTACAGGCTGCCGACGATATCACCGGGGACCCTGATCTGGTTCTGCTGCCCGAAAACGTCGTCAATATCGACGGCTCAATCGACGGGACGCGCGTTGATGCAGCTTTCGCTGAACTGGCCAGGCAACTCGACACGAACATCGTCGTCGGAATTACCGAATCTGAGGATCAACATTTCAGGAACGCATCCATAGTGTGGGGGCCGGACGGGACCCGGTTAGGACGCTATGAGAAGCATCATCGTGTGCCGTTCGGCGAGTACATCCCTATGCGCAATCTGATTGAACGACTCAGCGAGGACGCACGGTTCATCCCCCGCGACGCCATTGCCGGAGAGGGACCGGCGGTGCTCGATCCCAGCGGGACACCACGATTGGGGATCGTCATTTCTTATGAGGTCTTCTTCGCCGACCGGGTCGCCGATGCCGTTCGCAATGGTGGGCAGCTACTCCTCGCACCGACCAACGCCGCGTCTTTTGTGACCGAGGAAGTACCTGCAATTGAAGTGGCCGCATCCCGGATGCGTGCCCGCGAGTTTGGCCGCACCGTTCTCCAGGCTGCCCCCACCGGATACTCCGCAGTTATCCAGCCCGACGGCATAGTCTCACAACTCAGTGGCCTGGGCACGAACGAACTGCTGACGGCAACCGTTCCCCTTCATACTGGTTTGATGCCGTATGCGCGCATGGGGGATACACCCCTGTTGGTTCTCGCGATGCTGGCTCTTGCATGGCCTGCGGTTACCGGCCTCGTCAGCTGGCGCAGGAGAAGGCAGGTTACGGGAATATCCCACTAAACGTGGATTACGGCACCTGCTCCTCGTTGGCGGGACGCTCGCCGCCCCCATATATGACGAGCACGGACTGCCTCCCCTGTGCCCCGGTCTGGCCTGCCTGGAGAAGCTATCAAGTCCGGGCTGTGTCGGCGATGAGTGAGAAGCGTCTCTGCGGTCTGAGGCGGGTGCCTCACGCCCAGTCACTGTCGCCGGTTCCGGTGTCGGGGCCGGTCCTGGTGAGTGCGGGAAGGTTAGAAGGTGACGCCGTGCTCGGCGAACCAGGGCAACGGGTCGACCGCCCCGCTGCCAGTCGGGTAACGCTCGAGGTGCAGGTGAGAGCCGGTGGAAAACCCCCGGTTGCCCATGCCAGCGATCCTCTGACCAGCGGTGACGCGTTTTCCAACGGTCACGTCGAAAGTCTCCATATGACCGGAGACGGCAATCGAGCCATTATCGTGCTGGATGCGGATCCACTGCCCGAAACCGGAGGCCGGGCCGGAGTCAATGACAGTGCCGCCCATCGCCGCGAGGATCGGGGTACCTACGACGTTGGCGATGTCGATACCCGCGTGGAGGGTTCCGCAGTGCACGCCGGAACCGGAGGTGAAGGTGCCTTCAGCGGGCTTGACCACCGAGGGCGCGCGGGCAGCGCGCTCCTTCTCGGCCCGCTCGGCGTTGTACTGGATGGCCTTGTCCAGCTGCTCGTCGATGTTGGCGACCGGCTTGAATTCGGAGATCGCGAGAATCTGCGGTGCGGCCTGCGTCCCACTCGAGGACAGGGCCGTGTCGTTGGTGGCTAAATCCACCTCGACGGTGGCAGCCTCCGGGGAGACCGGAGCCTCGACCTCGGCCGGGGCTTGGAACCGAGACGCTGATCAGCTCACCGTCATTGACGGCCGTGGACTACCCAGCTACAGCACTCCCCGTCGTCGCCCCGCAACTTTTCCACTCCGCCGAGACGGCGGAACGTGGGCCAGGGCGTCGATGGCGGTGGCAATCACTGCTGCCATTGCCGGGCCAGCGTGCGAAGGGCTGTCGCAGTTGAAAGCTTATCGATGATCAGATACCGCGGCACAGGTATGGACAGGCAGGTCAGTCCAGTTTGGGGTCGGACGTGAACTCCTTGTGGGAGACACCGCCCGCCTCCTGACGGGTAGCCGCTGCGGCACGGATATCCTCGCCATCCTCCAGCGCCTGAACCGCCCGGTCGTAGAAGTCCGGGGAGACCACCACCGCCCGGCGGCGGGGCCCGCGACTGGAGATGGTGACCGGTTCACCTTGGGCGGCATCAAGATAGTGGCTTTGTTCGCTGCGGAACTGACTGAGGGTGACCGTGATGCCCATACCCTTTAACGTACATTTTGTACAAGAAGTGCAGCAACGATCGCGGCCGTTCCGGAAGTCCTGCCCGCCGAACGGGACACTTAGGGGCAGACACCTCCTTGACTGATACCCCCCATGGGTATAGGTTGAAGGTTGTTGGGCATCTCCACTCCTGCCCTTCAGGACATCAAGGAAAGGATCATCTGATGAGCGCCGTAACAAAGAAGTACATCATCGAAGGCATGACCTGCGGACACTGCAAGTCCTCCGTGGAGGAGGAGATCGGCGAGGTCGCCGGTGTGACCATGGTGGAGGCCACCGTGGATACCGGGCAGGTGACCGTCACGGGTGAAAACTTCACCGACGACGATGTTGTCGCCGCCGTCACGACAGCCGGCTACACCGTCAAGCCCTAATCCCTGGGCCCGGTCCCCGCCTCGCGTAGACACGGCCGGGCCAACCCTGCTGGATATGCCCATCAGGCCCAGCCATGCCGGTTCGATATCCCCGACGGTGCATCTGTGGGCGGGCCTTTTGGGACCTCGGAGATGCACCTCACGACTGTTTACTGAAGGACTGATCACTGATGATTCAAACTCAACCGTCGGTTGACCTACTCCAGGTCGATCTGGGCGTCACCGGCATGACCTGTACGTCGTGCTCAGGGCGGGTGGAACGCAAGCTCAACAAGCTCGATGGCGTGGAGGCCACCGTTAACTTCGCCACCGAATCCGCCTCCGTCAGTTACGACCCCACCAAAGTCGACGCCGATCGGCTGATCGAAACCGTGCGGGGTGCCGGGTACGACGCGTTCACCATGGGGGATCAACACGCCTCCGCCGTGGACAGCGGTCCGGAGGAGGACACCGAGGTGGTCGGTGACCGCCACGAACAGGCCCGCGAGGCCGAGGCCACAGACCTGAAGACGCGTCTGATCGGGTCGACGATCCTCTCCGTTCCGGTGGTCGCGATCTCGATGATCCCGTCCCTGCAGTTCATGAATTGGCAGTGGGCCCTGCTCGTCATGTCCACCCTGATCTACTTCTACGGTGGCGCCCCGTTCCACCGGGCGACCTTAACCAACCTGCGTCACGGCTCGACCACGATGGACACACTCGTGTCTCTGGGCACTACCGCTGCGTATCTGTGGTCGCTGTGGGCCTTGTTTTTCGGCAACGCCGGGCACCCCGGCATGGTGATGGAGATGAGCCTGCTGCCCCGCGATGACGGCATGGACCACATCTACCTCGAGACCATCGCCGTAGTCATCACCTTCCTGTTGCTCGGCCGGTGGTTTGAGGTCCGCGCCAAGGGCCAGTCCTCCGCGGCGCTGAAGTCCCTGCTGGACATGGGTGCGAAAGACGCCGCGGTGATCCGCGACGGTGAGGAAGTCCGCGTCCCGGTCTCCCAGCTGACAGTCGGTGACGTCTTCGTCGTCCGCCCGGGTGAGAAGATCGCCACCGACGGTCGTGTCATCGAGGGCACCTCGGCCATCGACGAGTCGATGCTGACCGGCGAGTCCGTTCCCGTCGAGGCCGCCCCCGGCACCCCGGTCACGGGCGCGACGATCAACACCTCCGGTCGACTGCTGGTCGAAGTCACCCGCACAGGTTCGGAGACCACGCTGTCCCAGATGGCCAAGCTGGTCACTGACGCCCAGGCGAAAAAAGCCCCGGTCCAGCGCCTGGTGGATAAGATTTCCTCGGTCTTCGTCCCGACGGTCATTGTCGTCTCCATCATCACCCTGATCGTCCACCTCGCCGCCGGCAGCGGGGCGAACTGGGCCTTTTCCGCCGCAGTCGCGGTGCTGATCATCGCTTGCCCATGCGCCCTGGGACTGGCCACCCCGACCGCCCTGCTGGTGGGCACCTCCCGGGGCGCGCAGCTGGGCTTGTTGATCAGGGGCCCGGAGGTCCTTGAATCCACCCGCCAGGTCGACACCATCGTCATGGACAAGACCGGCACCGTCACCTCCGGGGTCATGTCGGTCACCGGCGTCCACGCCGCCGACGGCTACACCAACAACGAGGTCCTCGCCTTGTCGGCGGCCGTCGAAGCAGGTTCCGAGCACCCCATCGCCAAGGCGATTGTCACCGAGGCCGAGCGCTCCGGGAACATCCAGGAGGCCACCGACTTCGACAGCACCGCCGGCCGGGGCGTCACGGCCACCGTCAAGGGTCACGTCGTCACCGTGGGCCGTCCCGCCGGCCAGCTGCCCCGTGACCTCACCACCGCCTTCGACCACGCACAGTCGCAGGGCGCGACCCCGGTGGCCGTCTACGTCGATGACCAGCCCGCCGGTGTGGTCGTGGTGCGCGATGTCATCAAAGACTCCTCAGCGGAAGCGGTCGCCCAGTTCCGCAGGCTGGGGTTGAGGCCGTACCTGCTCACCGGCGATAACGCGAAGGCCGCGGCCGCCGTCGCCCAAGAGGTGGGCATCGATGCGGCCAACGTGAGTGCCGAGGTCATGCCGCAGGACAAGGTCGCGGTCATCGAGAAGCTACAACATGAGGGCAAGAAGGTCGCCATGGTCGGCGACGGCGTCAATGACGCGGCCGCCCTGGCCCAGGCCGATCTGGGTCTGGCCATGGGGGCGGGCACGGATGTGGCCATCGAGGCCTCCGATATCACCTTAATGAACAACGACCTGCGCTCCGCGGGCGATGCCATCCGTCTGTCACGTCGCACGCTGGGCACCATCAAGGGCAACCTGTTCTGGGCGTTCGCCTATAACGTCGTGCTGATCCCGGTCGCCGCGATCGGTTTCCTCAACCCGGGGTTGGCGGGCATTGCGATGGGCTTCTCCTCGGTGTTCGTGGTCTCCAACTCCCTCACGCTGCGTAGATTCAAGTCCTCCCACGACAACACAAGTTCCTCACCGCAGCCCGCTCGCCCCTCCGTGCGGCAGCCGGTCACCGCCTAATCCACATCCTTTTCTAGCGATAAGGAACCCCGTGTCCCCCTCCTGTGGCTGAGTCCCTCCAATCACACTCAGACCTCCGTCCCCAAGTACCTGCTCCTGACCTCTCCCCGGCCCCACCCGGCAGGCCCCTCCGGGCCGACAATCTGCCGACTACTTATCCGAATAACGCCACAGGGCGTGGGGACCATGAGGTCCTCATGCCTCATTCCATGCCCTCGGGCTTTCCATCCTGATCGACCCGCAACTGACTCAGGACATACCTGCCCCCTTTTTTCAGCAAGGAGACCATTGTGGATACTCGCACCCCTGATCAGGCCGCTTCTTCCTCGGGTGGGGCCGACACCTGTCACACCACCCATGGCTACATCAACGACAAGGATCGCTATCTCGCCCGCCTCAAGCGCATCGAGGGACAGGCCCGGGGCCTGCACAGCATGGTCGACGAGGAACAGTACTGCATCGACATCCTTACCCAGATCTCCGCGGTCAATGCTGCCCTACGCAGCGTTGCCCTGGGACTACTCGATGACCACATGAAACACTGCGTCCGTGACGCCGCCAAGTTAGGAGGAGAGGAGGCCGACGCCAAGTTCCAGGAAGTCACCGACGCTATCGCCCGTTTCGCCCGGTGACAGGCCGGGACCCGGCCACCACACCCCCGTCGAGAACGGCGGCCAGGCCACTCTGACCGCCCCTGTTGCCGGCTGGAGGCTTCGGAGTCCTGCTGCTGGCGGCGACATGATCGGGTTGATGGCCACTGTTGCTGCTGGTCGAAAAGATCGCGCCACTGAACAACCTTGACCACATCCCCACCTGCAACATCAACCGGTGCTGCCCCCAACACTCCAACTTTTTGTCCGCGCTCCCAAATCGGTTGGTAGCCGGATCTAGGTAGCCGGTTTTCCGCCTGTGGACGCTTGTTGCGCCAACCGCCCCGCTCGGCGCCCTACCGCAGGGAAGCGAACAGCGCTTCGGCCGCGGTGTCGTCCCAGAGCACCACGTTGCCCACTTCGGTGTCGGTGAAGCCGCCGATGGGCACGGTCTCTGTCTCTAGGCCGCCGCGCAGCGCGATGAGGATGCGGGCGAGGTTCCACGCGTGGTCGTCGGAGTTGACCGTCAGCAGGCTGGGCGTGACCCACAGCAGCCGCGCCATGCGGAAGGGGTTGAGGTACACAGACGGCGACAGCACGCGCGTGACCAGGGTGGTCATGAACTCGCGCTGGCGTGCCACACGGTCCAGGTCGCCTTGCGCGGTGGCGCGGGTGCGCACGTAGCCCAGCGCAGTGGGGCCGTCCATTTGCTGGCAGCCGGGTTGGAGGTTGATGTTGGCCAACGGGTCGTCGATGGGTTCGGCGACGCAAATCTCCACGCCGCCCGCCGCGTCGACTACGCCGGCGAGGCCGCCCATGCCGATCTCCGCGTAGCGGTCCACGTGTAATCCGGTGTTGTGCTCGACGGTTTCCACCAGCAGCTGCGGCCCGCCGATAGAGAACGCGGCGTTGATCTTGTCGTAGCCGTACCCGGGCACGGGCACGTACGAGTCGCGCGGGATGGACACCAGCGTCGGTTTCCCGCGCAGCGGCAGGTGCATGAGCATGATCGTGTCGGTGCGCACGGTGCCGAGGTCGCCGCCGGTGCCGAGGCGTTCGACGTCCTTTTCGCTTAGACCCGTTCGCGAGTCGGAGCCTACGAGCAGCCAGTTCGTCCCGGAGGTGCCGGAGATCTGCTGGTCGGGCATAGCGTCGATGCGGTTTAGCCGCGCGTCCGCGAACAGTACCGACGCGATCAGCAGGGCGACGATGAGCAGGAGTACCGCGCCGCAGCCGGGGCGTTTTATCTGACGACGTTCCTTCGGCTCCCGCCGCCTCCCCCGCGAAACCTGCAGCGGAACTTCCTGCGGCGCTCGTTGGGATGCTTGTTGGGGCGCCTGGCGTCGCGCGGGCTGCTGGACGGGGCGACTGCGCGGGTGCTCCGGCGCGCGGCGCGGCTGGTACGCCGAGGGAGACTCGTAGACGGTGGAGTCCGGTGCGACGGCCGGTGCCCGGCGCGTTCCTCGCGCCTCGATGCGGGAGAATTGGTCGGAGTGGTGGTTGGCGGAATCGTGGCGTCGAGAGGCGGACGCTCGGCTGCGGATCGGGCGGCCGTAGCGGTCTACCAGGGGCTTTCCGTCTTTGCCCAGTACGAACTCGCCCGCGTTGTCGCGGGGGTCGTTGGAGTGGGGCGTTGTCGACATGCGCACAGTGTAACCAGAGTGACGGAAGGGTTTAGATTCCCAGCCACGACAAGTCCAGCAGCGGGTAGGCGATGAACGCCACCGCGTCGATGAAGAAGTGCGCCAGAATCAGCGGCCACACGCGCCCGGTTTTGTGGAAGTACCAGGCGAACACCACGCCCATCACGATGTTGCCCAGGCCAGCAGAAACGCCTTGGTACAGGTGGTAGGAACCGCGCAGGACCGAAGACGCGGCGATGCACTGCCACGGCTTCCATCCCAACTGCTTCAAGCGCGTGAGCAGGTACATCACCACCACAACCTCTTCACCGAAGCCGTTGGCGAAGGACCACAGCAGTGACGTTGGGATCTGTACCGCAGCCGTCGTGGGCACCACCACCTTAGACAGGCCCAGGTGCACCGCCGCGATGTAGAACGCCAGCCCCGGCAGGCCGATCAACGCCGCGAAGCCCGCACCGCGCGCCGCGTCGCCCCACCGCGGCCAGCGCCACCGCTGATCCAGCAGGTACCAGGCCAGCCCGCCCCAGGCGAAAAGCGATAGCGCGGAGACCGCCTGCAGCGCCAGGTCTAGCCACGGGATAGTGGAGGCGGCGTCGTGGATCGTGGTGGTCTGCTGGTTGAGTGGCTGCTTGAGCATGGAGTCGATCAACCGCAACGCCGCGCGCAGCCCGGAGGTGCCGAATGTGACGGCAAGGACGAGCACGATCTCCAGCTTCAGGCGCCTGCGCATGCGCTAACTTTAACGTCATGCACGAATCGTGGGCGCGCACCATTGCGCGGGTTGTCGGCCAGGAGTACCCGGCTGCAATGCACCACGTCAGCCTCACGCCGGATGCGGCTCTTCCGCACGAGTTGCACCCGGCGTTTTGGGGTTCCTATGACTGGCACTCGTGCGTGCACATGCTCTGCACGGCGGCCAAGATACATCTGCGCTGCGGTAACGCCCGGCTCGCGGACCTCCTCGACCAGCGGCTCACCCCGGACAACCTCGCGGTCGAGGCCGCGTACCTGCGCGCCCATCCGCTGTACGAGCGGCCCTACGGCTGGGCCTGGGCGATGCAGCTGGTCAACGTGTGTCGCGACACCCGGTGGGAGCATGCGTTCAAGACGTTGGAAACCCAGCTGGAGCGCAACATCGAGTCCTGGTTGGGCACCCAGCAGTGGCCGGTGCGCCACGGGGTGCACTCCAACTCCGCGCTGGCGCTGCTGCTCATCGCCGACGCCTCGCCGAACCTGCGCGAACTGGTAAAGGGCACTGCCCGCGACTGGTTCGGGGCGGACCGCGCCTACCCGCACACATGGGAGGTCTCGGGCCACGATTTCGTCTCCAACGGGTTGGCCGAGGCCGCCCTCATGCGCCGCGTGCTGCCCGCCGGCGAATTCCGCGCCTGGCTGGACAGCTTCCTCGCGCCTGACGCCTACGCCTTTTACACCACCCCGATCCGGGTCAACGACCCAGGGGACGGCCAGCAGGCCCACCTGATCGGCCTCATGCTCACGCGGGCGTGGCTGCTGCGGGAGATCGGCAAACCGGAGGGAACGCAGCAGCTTATCGACGCAGCTTCGCCCCACCTCACCGAAAACAACTTCATGGCCACCCACTGGCTGATCACGTACGCGCTGCTCGCGCAGGAGGCCAGCGGAGGAGGCGCCGGAGAAGACACCGGGGAAGACACCGGGGAAGACACCGGAGCAGGAAAGGACAACGTATGACCCGCATCGCCTATCTCGGCCCCGCAGGAACGTTCACGGAGCAGGCCGCCCGACAGTTCCCCGTCGACGGTGCGGAGTACGTGCCGGTCGATTCGCCCGCGTCGGCCCTGGCCGCCCTCGCGGGTGGCGAGGTGGACTACGCGGTGTGCGCCATCGAGAACTCCGTCGACGGCGCGGTGACCGCCACCGCCGACGCGCTGGCTGCCACGCCCGGTGTGCAGATCATGGGGGAGACCGAGCTCGCGATCGCGTTCGCGGTCATGACACAGCCGGGGGTTGCTCTGTCGCGCGCTACCCGCCTGGCCACCCACCCCGTCGCCTTCCAGCAGGTCAAACAGTGGGTCGGCGTGCACGCACCTGATGCTCAGTTTGTGCCGGCGGCATCCAATGCGGCCGCTGCGCAGATGGTGGCGGACGGCCAGGCCGACATCGCCGTCGCCCCGGAGCGCGCGGCGGAGCTGTTCGGCCTGACGGTGCACGCCACGGGAGTGGCCGACTCGGAGACGGCGAGGACGCGATTCGTGCTCGTCGGAAAGCAGGGCGCTCTGCCTGCACCAACCGGTGCGGACCGCACCGCCGTCGTGCTGCGCACGCCGAACGAACCGGGTGCTCTAGTAGGGGTGCTGAAGGAATTCGCGGCGCGCGGGGTGGACATGTCGCGCATCGAGTCGAGGCCCACCCGTGAAGAGCCAAACACCTACCAGTTCTTCGTGGACCTCGTCGGACACGCCCAGGACCCCGACGCCGCTGACGCCCTGCGGGCAGTAGAAGACAAAGCCAGCTCGGTGCTGTTCTTGGGCTCTTGGGCTCGCGCCTAACCCCACCCCAGGGCGTGGAGCTCGTGCTCCTCCAGCCCGAAGTAGTGGCCCACCTCGTGCAGCACGGTCACCTTCACTTCGTGGCGCAACTGCTCCTCGTCGACGCAGATCGCCTCGAGGGCGTTTTTGTAAATAAACACCGCGTCGGGAAGAAAGCCCGAATGGTTGGAATGCTGCTCCGGCAGCGGCACGCCCTCGAACAGGCCTAGCAGCGTGGGGTTGTCCGGGTTGTAGTCCCGGGCGAGGATGACCATGTTGTGCATGTGCTGGGCAAAGTTGTCCGGGATGGTGTCCAACGCGTCGTTGATCATCTCCTCGAACGCCTCGTCGCTGACCGGGAGCATGCGCTACTGCACCGGAGCCTGGCCGGGAGCCTGATCTGCGCCCGCGGGTGGCACAGGCGCTGGGGGTGCCTGCTGCTCGCGCAGGGGGCGGCGGGCTGGGCGTTCGGGGGGCGGAGCGTCGTCGATAAGCAACTGCCCACGGCCCTGCGTAGCGGAGCCCGTCAACGTTGCAAACTGGCCCTCCGGGCGCGAGAACATGAGCGCGCAGTTGACGCTGCGGGAGCCGCCTTCCCACGCGGCGGGTGTCTGCGTGGTCCAGAACGGGCGCAACGCGACTTGGTAGAGGTTCTCCTCGCCCCCGAGGTAATCCTGCGCGGCGGCGGTACAAACGTCCTGGAGGTGCCTGTCCTCGTCCTCGACTGTGGGGGTCCGGTCGGGGAAGACCTCGGCGAGGGAGACCTGGCTGGTGATTTCCAGCTGGTGCGGGTCTGCGCAGGGGACGGCCGTGAGCGTGTTAGCCGCGTCGATGGCCACGCACTGGCCAGCCTCGAACACGCGCGCCTGGTCTTGATCGGCCACACGCCCGGCGGTGAGGATCGGCTCGCCGGCCCGGTTCGTCTCCTGGAGGCCGCAGAGCATGGTGCGGTCCCCGCGCTGCCACGCGTCCGCCGGCGGGAGGATCGGGGCGATGGAGTAGCGCCCGTTCGGGTCGTACTTCCCGCCCAGGTAGCGCAGGGTGCCAACGCCGCAGAGTTCCTCGCGCAGCTGGGCCTGGCGTGTCTGGTTCGGCATCGGGGCCTCCGGGCCGAACTCGGCGGTGGGGTACGTGGCCAGATCCTGGCGCAGCGACACCTCGAAACGGTGTTCCCCGTTGCAATCCGCCTGCTCGAAGGCGGAGATCGTGCCGTCCTCCGCCACCTGCCACGTCAGGCAGGATCCGGCGTCGGCGGTAGTGAAGGACGCGATCTCCTCCGCCGGCGCGGTCGAGCTCGCCGTGGTGGGGGCTGCCGAGTTGGAGTTGTCGGGCGTCTCGGCGGCCAGAGTGTAGGTGCCCGCGGCGACAGAGCCCGCCAGCGCGGCGATCAGGAAGGAGCGGAGCGCACTCTGTTTCGAAGCCATGGAGCCCCATTATTCCACTTCGCGCGCAACCCGAGTAGTCAGCCGGTAACGGTCCGTGCGGTACACCGAGGAACAAAACTCCACGTTATGCTCGTCTGACCGGGCATAACGGACGATGTGGAGCAGTGCAGTGTCCGCCTCCACGTCCAGCAGCGGGGCGTTGTCCGGGCCGGCGGTGACGGCAGTGACGGTCTGTTCCGCCTCCGTCACCCCCAGGTCGTAGTGCCTGTCCAGCAGGGTGTACACGGAGTGGTAAACATCGTTTTCCAGCAGGTCAGGCACGAGGGTTGCGTTGTACCAGGCGTCGTCGACGGCGTACGGCTCGCCGTCGCCAAGCCTCAGCCTGCGCAAGCGGATGTGCGTGGTGTTCGGCGCGGTGCCAAAGAACTCGGCGACTTCCTCCGGCGGCGTGGTGCGTTCAGACAGCAGGATGCGTGACGACGCCTCCACGCGCTGCGCCCGCATCTCGTCCGAAAAGCTGGCCAGGTGCAGGCGCGACACCAGCGGTGCCGGGGCGACGAACGTGCCCTTGCCGCGCACACGACGCAGGCGGCCCGCCGCAACCAAATCCCCGATCGCGCGGCGCACGGTGATGCGCGAGACACCGTATTCTTCCTCCAGCGCCCGCTCGCCGGGAAGCGGGTCGCCGGGGGAGAACTCCGCGGCGATGCGGGACTCCAGAATCGAGCGCAGCTGCTCGTGCTTGGGGACGGGGCCGTCTGTGATCGGGGGGATCATAGGCCCACCATAGCGCACTGGTTATGACCGGATGCTGTTGTGCCGTGCCCGTCTCGGGGGACAAGGTAAAGTGTGCAAGCGTGATTGATCTGAAGCGTGTGCGTGAAAACCCCGAGGCCGTCCGCGAGTCCCAGCGAGCCCGCGGCGAAGATCCTGCGCTTGTAGACGAGCTGTTGGCCGCCGACGAGGAACGCCGCGCCGCCATCCAGGCGGCCGACGAGCTGCGTTCTGAGCAGAAGGCGTTTGGCAAGAAGATTGGCCAGGCCGCTCCCGAGGATCGTCCGGCGCTGCTGGAGGGCTCGAACGAACTCAAGGCCCGCGTGAAAGAAGCCGAGGCGGCCGAAGCCGCGGCGGCGGAGAAGCTGACAGCGCTGCAGTACTCCATCGCCAACGTCATCGAGGGTGCCCCCGCAGGCGGGGAAGAGGACTTCGTGGTGCTCGAGCACGTCGGTGAGGTGCCGGAGTTCGACTTCGAGGTCAAAGACCACCTGGACCTGGGTGAGGCGCTCGGCATCATCGATATGAAGCGCGGCACCAAGGTCGGCGGGGCGCGCTTCTACTACCTCGCAGGCGACGGTGCCTGGATGCAGCTCGGCATGCTCATGCTCGCCGCTCAGAAGGCGCGCGAGGCCGGCTTCAAGGTGATGATCCCGCCGGTGCTGGTGCGCCCCGAGGTCATGCAGGGCACCGGCTTCCTCGATGCGCACGACGAGGAAATCTACTACCTCGAGCGGGACGATATGTACCTGGTGGGCACCTCCGAGGTCGCCCTCGCCGGCCTGCACCAGGACGAGATCATCGACCTGTCCGACGGGCCCCTGCTCTACGCCGGCTGGTCCTCCTGCTTCCGCCGCGAGGCCGGGTCCTACGGCAAAGACACCAAGGGCATCCTGCGCGTCCACCAGTTCGACAAACTCGAGATGTTTGCGTACTGCAAGCCCGAGGACGCCGAGGAGATGCACCAGAAGCTGCTGGGGCTCGAGCGCGACATGCTCGCCGCCGTTGAAGTGCCCTACCGCATCATCGACGTCGCCGCGGGCGACCTCGGCTCCTCCGCCGCCCGCAAGTTCGACACGGAGGCGTGGGTGCCGTCCCAGGGTACGTACCGCGAGCTCACCTCCACCTCCAACTGCACCACTTTCCAGGCCCGCCGCCTGCACACGCGTTACCGCGACGCAGACGGCAAGACCCAGATCGCCGCAACGTTGAACGGCACACTGGCCACAACCCGCTGGCTCGTGGCCATCCTGGAAAACAACCAGCAGGCGGACGGCTCCGTGCGCGTGCCTGAGGCGCTGCGCCCGTGGGTGGGTAAGGAAGTGCTCGCGCCGTAATGGATATGCGCCGATACCGCGGCTTTTTTGTTCCCGGCCTCTACGAGGGCATCGCCGCCAACCGGGACGAAGCGGTCGAGCGGTTCTACCAGGGCCTCGTCGGTTTCGCGCGCCGCGTCATGCGTGCAGCGAAGATCGACGTCACGGTCATCGGCGCCGAGAATATCCCGGCCCACGGCGGAGCCCTGCTCGCAGGCAACCACACCGGCTACGCGGATTTCATCCTCCTAGGCACCGGGCCATTCCTGCACGGCGAGCGTCTCGTGCGCTTCATGGCGAAGGCGTCCGTCTTCGACGTGCCAGTCCTCGGCCGACTGCTCAAGGTGATGAAGCACGTGCCCGTGGACCGCGCCCGCGGAGGCGACTCCATCGCGCCGGCGGTGCAGATGCTCAAAGACGGCAACCTGGTCGGCATCTTCCCCGAAGCCACCATCTCCCGCTCCTTCGAGCTCGCGCACTTCAAAACCGGTGCCGCCCGTATCGCGCGTCAGGCCGGGGTGCCACTCATCCCGTGCGTGATCTGGGGGTCCCAGCGCATATGGACGAAGGACCTGCCCAAGCACTTAACCAACGTGCCCGTGATCGTCCGCTACGGTGAGCCCGTCGCGCTCACCGGCGACGCAGACGCCGACACCGCCGAGCTCAAGCGTCAGATGCAGCTGCTTCTCGACGCCTCACGGGCCCAGTACGCCGAGTTTTTCCACGATGGTGCCGGCGAGCCCTGGATGCCGGTGGCCCTTGGGGGAACCGCCCCGACCGTCGAGGAGGCGGACGAGATCTACGCCCGGGAGCGCGCCGCGCGCGAGGCCAAGAAGTCGAGCAGGAAGCGCTGATCGGCATGACTACCGCCCCGCGCCTGATCATCTCGGACATCGACGGCACCTTCATCACCTCCGCCGGTCGCGTGACCGGGCGCCTGCGCGCAGCAGTCACCCGCGCGGTTGCATCCGGCACCCACTTCGGCCTGGCCACGGGGCGGCCGCACCGCTGGCTCCTTCCTGTGCTGGAGCAGCTGCCGCTGTCCCCCGTATGCGTCTGCGCCAACGGGGCGGTGGTCTACGACCCAGCTTCGGATCGTGTGCTTCACGCCTTCGAACTTGCCCCGTCTGCGATGGCCGAGGTCGTCGCGGTGGCGGAGCGCGCCCTTTCCGGGGTGCCGCACGGCTACGGCGTGGAGCGGGTTGGCTCCTCCGCGTTCGACCCCGAGGAAGAGTGCTTTATCATCACCCCCGAGTACAACCGGGACGCGTGGGACAGCCGCTTCGGCGTGACCGACACCGCCGACCTGATCAGCCAGCCCGCCGCGAAACTGCTGGTCCGCTGCTCGTCCATGACCTCGGCGCAGATGTACGAGCGCATCGCGCCATCCGTGGACCCAGAGCTCGCGCACGTGACGTATTCCATGGACGAGGGGTTGATCGAAATCTCCTGCCCCGGCGTGGACAAGGCCGCCGGGGCGCGGTTCCTCGCCGAGCGCTATGGCGTCAGTGCCGAGGAAACCATCGCATTCGGGGACATGCCCAACGACCTCGAGCTGTTGCGCTGGGCCGGCACGGGCGTGGCCATGGGCAACGCGAAGGATGTGCTCCGCGAGGCGGCTGACCAAACCACGCTGACCAACGACGAACACGGCGTGGCACGAGTACTCGAGCGCTGGTTCTAACCCGCGCTCCGCTCCAGATCCGCCAGCCACACCCGGTACGGCGTGTCTATCCGGTTAGGCAGCTGGTGCACCCCGGGGTGGTGGTTGATGATTTGCTGCACCCCGGCGATGACAGTGCCCCAGCTCCCGACGTCCCACCCCACGCGGCGCACCACGGCGCCGCGATTCTGGAGTTGGGTTTCGCGGTGACGTTCACGTCGTAAAGCATCTGCCGCATCCCCCATCGCGCCGCTGTTCTTCTCGCGCCCGTCCGCCTCGAGCACGAGGAACCCGTTGATCAGCGCGTCCGCCCAGGCGACGGTGGGCCACCCGTCCGCGTCGACGATTCGGAAACCGACCTGAAACTCGAGCGTTTCCACCCCTTTAAGCAGGCCCGATGCCACGGCTTGAAGGAGCGTGTCCCGCAACCGGGTCTCCAGCGGGCTGGCCGAAGTGTCGGTTGAATGCTTGATCAGCGCCCGGAACGGCCGGATCCCCGGGGCATGAGGCAGCGTTGCCGCCTTGGCCAGCAGATACTCCGTGGTCAGGTGCTCGTGCTTAAAACGCGCCGACTCAATCTGCACCAGCGCTTCCATGCGGCCGTAGTAGCGGAACGTGTCGAACATGGCGCGGATGGCGGTGGCGGTGCGGATGCCGTTGTGCACCAGGTGCTCGTGGTCCAGCAGGCGGCCACTGCGGTAGATCCTGTCCGGGTACGTCTTCCCCCAGGACCGCGATCCACCCGGGAGTGCGAGATCAACACTGGTCACCCAGTTCAACGTGGACAAACCGAGCCACCTAGCAGCAGCCGGCCCGGTAATGACTGCGGTTTTGCACTGCGCAGCGACCCGTTGGATCAGATCCAGCTCAGCCTGGCGTTTGTTTGCTATTCCCCCCATGTGCGTAAGTATCCCACGCGTGGCGCGGGCCGTCTACGCGGAATGCCCGGTTGGGGGGGCGGATTGGCGGGAGCGGATTGGCGGGCCAGGGTTGCTCTCGGGAGCGGGTGGTATAGCAGGGTGGGCGGTGCCGCTATACCACCATGAGTTCGCCGGTTTGTTTCCCCAGGTGGTAATGAACCGCGGATTCAATAAGCAACACGTGGTATAGCAGGGCCGGCGCGCTACTATACCACGTTGCCGTGCTATACCGCGTTGCCGCCGTGCTATACCGCTCGGGGCCAGGTCAGCACCACGCGCCGAGCGCACAGGCCGCGCCCGGGGGCAGCAGACCCCGCCCCGATAGAATCGCGCGCATGGCTTTGATTGCGGCGATTGACCAGGGCACGACGTCGACGCGCGTGTACATCACACGCACCGACGGCAAGGTCATCGCCCAAACGCAGTACGAGCACGCCCAGCACATGCCGCAGAAAGGCTGGGTCGAGCACGACCCGATGGAGATCTGGCGCAACACGCGCCGGGCGCTGAGCGAGGCGCTGGCGGACAAGGACATCAGCGAGCAGGACATCGACGCGCTCGGTGTGACTAACCAGCGCGAAACGGCCGTGATCTGGGACAAAGCAACGGGCAAGCCGATCTACAACGCGATCGTGTGGCAGGACACGCGCACGAACCACGATGGGGACCCGGCGAGATACCTGCGTAAGACCGGTCTGCTGCACAACTCATACCCGGCGGCACCGAAGTGGGCGTGGATCCTGGATAACGTCGCAGGCGCCCGCGAGCGCGCTGAGAGGGGCGAGCTGCTCGCGGGCACGATGGATACGTGGCTGATCTGGAACCTCACAGGGGGTGCGAAGGAACCGGAGCAGGCGCTGCACCTCACCGATGTGACGAACGCGTCGCGCACCCTCCTCATGGACCTGGAGACGCTGCAGTGGGACAAGCAGCTTTGCGACGAGCTCCGCATCCCCCGCCAGATCCTTCCGGAGATCCGCGCGTCGGTAGGCAGCTTCGGCAAGATCCGCCGCCGCGGCCCGCTGGCGGGTGTGCCCATCACCGGTGTGCTGGGCGACCAGCAGGCGGCGCTGTTCGGCCAGGGTGGGCTGCGCGAGAACGACGCGAAGATGACGTACGGCACCGGCCTGTTCATGCTGCTCAACACCGGAACCACTCCGAGGTTCAGCGAGAATGGGCTGCTCACCACGGTGGCGTACCAGGTGCAGGGCCAGCCGCCGGTGTACGCGCAGGAGGGGTCGGTGGCGGTGGGCGGCTCGCTCATCCAGTGGTTGCGTGACCAGTTGGGCATCTTGCGCACCGCCGCGGAGTCGGAGACGCTGGCCAGGCAGGTCGAGGACAGCGGGGGAGTGGTGATCGTGCCGGCGTTCTCGGGACTGTTCGCGCCGCGGTGGCGCCCCGACGCGCGGGGTGTGATCGTGGGGTTGACCCGGTTCGTCGATAGGCGGCACATTGCTCGCGCGGCGCTGGAGGCGACGTGTCTGCAGGCGCGCGAGGTGGTGTGCGCGATGGGCGGCGAGCCGACCGCGCTCAAGGTGGATGGCGGGATGACCACGAACGACCTGCTCATGCAGATGCAGGCGGACGTTCTGGGGATCGACGTCGTACGCCCCGCGAACACGGAGACCACGGTGATGGGGGCGGCGTCGGCGGCAGGCATGGGCATTTCGCTTCTCGACGAACCGCTCACGCTCGGCCCCGCCACCACCTGGAAAAGCGAAATGGCCGGCCCCGAACGGGACCGGCTGGTTGCCGCGTGGGAGGATGCGGTCGCCCGCTGCCTCGGCTTGGCGTAACCCCTACGCCGCCTGCTCCCTAGGCCCGAGTGTGCGAGGGCCTAGCGGGCGTTGATGTCCACCGCGTTGGTGGACGGGTTGTAGGTGATGAAGCCGCCTTCGAAGTCCACGCGCACGGTGTCGGCGGTGGGGTTGAAGGCCTTGCCCACCGGCATGCCCAGCGGGCCGGCGTCGAGGCCCTGTTGTAGCCAGGCCTCCGCGATCTTGCCGACGAGGGCGATGATCTCGCCTTGATCGTTGCGGGCGCCGATGCCGTTGGAGTAGAGGGCTACGGCCGGGCCGGTCGGGCCGCCAACTCCGGCGACCAGCTTGCCCAGGGTGGGCTCGAGCGTGGTCCATACCTGGGCGGCGTCGCTAGAGCCGAACGCGTTGAGCGTCGGTGCGACTGCCGGGCTGATCTGCTTAGCCAGGGCGGCCGCCTGCGCGAGGGTCAGGCCCTCGAAGACCTGCACTTCGCCCATGGTGTTGACGGTGGGCAGCTTGTCCTGGCTGGCCAGGAACAGCAGTACCAGGCCGATGGCGGTGCCCGCCACCGTGGCGATGGCGGCTGGGTCGCCGGAGGACAGGGCCGCGAGGGTCCCGTCAACGGAGGGCGGTTGCTGCGGGTCGGCCGGTGCAGGCGCGGGGGCGGCGGTGGTCGGCGTGCTGCGGTCGAAGATCGACCCGGCTCCGGCCCGGTCCCCCGCGAGCAGCGTGCGGTATTTCATTGCGGCGGTGGCGCGGATCGTCGGCAGTTTGGAGTACAGGTTGTCGCCCGGGCACGTGTTGTAGTGGAAGTCCCGGTGAGCGTTGATGTTGTTAAACATCGCGCCCTGGCCTGCGGCGTACTTGGAGCCGCGGAAGTTGCCCTCCGCGTAGTGGTAGCTGGAACCGGTGGGGTCGAAGCCTGCCACCGCGGCCTTCCAGCCGATGATCTCTCCCATAGCTCGCAGCGCGGCCGGGGTTGGCTCAGCCTGCTGGTAGTCGCCCAGCATGGACACGCCCCAGGTGTTCTGGTTGAAGGAGCCCACGTGTGCGCCCTGGGGGCCGCGGTCCATGCCGCCGGCGCGGCCTTCGTAGATGTTGCCGTACTTGTCCACCAGGGCGTGGTAGCCGATGTCGCCCCAGCCCAGGTTGTTGGCGTGGTAGTTCCAAATGCCGCGGACGATGCCCGGCGCCTCGGCCTCGGAATAGTTGTTGGAGCCCGCGGTGTGGTGCACCGTCGCGGCCGTGGTGGGCTCGCTGTAGTACGGCGCACTGCTGCGGCCCGCCCCCCACTGCGCGCGGGTGATCACCTTGGGCATGCCCCACGTGTAGGAGTCCGCGACCGGCTGGATGCCGCCCTCGGCGTTGCCGAAGCCGCCGTCCAGGAACACCGCCTGAATATCGTTTGCGGTGGTAGGCGCCGAGGAGACAGCGCGGCCGTCTTCGAGGAGGTCGACGTTGCCGGTGGAGACCTGGACGCGTGTGGTGCGGCCAACGTAGATCGGCTCGGTGCCGAACTTGTCGCTGCCCGCCTGCGGGTCCAGCTGGTCCATCTGGAACCACTCGGACCACGAGCCGTCCGGGCGCTGCGAGCGGACGTAGGCGGCCACGTCGCGGTCGCCGTTCCAGGTCAGGCCAACGAGGGAGAACTCGCGGTCGTTGCTGAATTCCTTGACCACGCGTCGCACCTGGTCTTCGCCGCCCTGGGTGCGGATTGCGGCGTCGTCGACGGTGATGTTCGCGCCGGACGCGAAGGATTCGGAGGTGGTGTAGACCTCCGGGGCGTTTCCGCCGAGGGATTGGACCTGGAGGATGCGGTTGCCGCTGAACGCGTTGGCGGCGACAAGGGCGATGACGAGGAGGATGGACACGATCACGGGCATGATCGCGGCCCGGGCGGGTCGGGCCGCGCCACCCTGGATGCTGCGACGTTGCTGCACGGAAATACTCCTGAGACGTTTAAAGTTCACTGCGACAGCAGTGGCAAATGTGACAGAAGCGTAGTGTAGTGCAAGTTCAAGTCTCAAGAAAGACTTGAGACTTCTGGGGTGTGTCGTGGCGAAGCCTCGTCGATAGGCAACTGTGCGAAAATAGGCCGCATGGCATACGACCTCATTGTTGTTGGATCGGGTTTCTTCGGCCTCACAGTGGCCGAGCAGGCGGCGAGCGAGCTGGGCAAACGCGTGCTGGTGGTGGAAAAGCGCAGCCACATCGGCGGCAACGCCTACAGCGAGAACGAGCCGGAAACCGGCATCGAGGTGCACAAATACGGCGCGCACCTGTTCCACACCTCCAACGAGCGGGTCTGGGAGTACGTCAACCGCTTCACCGACTTCACGGACTACCAGCACCGCGTGTTCGCCATGCACGACGGCACGGCGTACCAGTTCCCGATGGGCCTGGGCCTGATCAACCAGTTCTTCGGCCGCTACTACTCGCCGGAAGAGGCGAAAAAGCTCATCGAGGAGCAGCGCGAGGGCCTCGACCCGGCCGCCGCGACGAACTTGGAGGAGCGCGGCATCGCGCTGATTGGCAAGCCGCTGTACGACGCGTTTGTGAAGCACTACACCGCCAAGCAGTGGCAGACCGACCCGACGGACCTGCCGCCGGAGATCATCTCGCGGCTGCCGGTGCGCTACACCTTTAACAACCGCTACTTCAACGACACCTACGAGGGCCTGCCGGTGGACGGGTACGCGGCCTGGCTGGAGCGCATGGCTTCCTCGGATCTTATCGATGTGCGCCTGGACACCGACTGGTTCGAGGTGCGCGACGAGGTCCGCGCCGAGAGCCCCGATGCTCCGGTGGTGTACACCGGTCCGCTGGACCAGTACTTCGACTACGCCGAAGGCCGCCTGGGCTGGCGCACGTTGGATTTCGAGCAGGAAGTGCTCGAGGTCGGCGACTTCCAGGGCACCCCGGTGATGAACTACAACGACGCCGACGTGCCGTACACCCGCATCCACGAGTTCCGCCACTTCCACCCGGAGCGCAGCGAGTACCCCTCTGATCGAACGGTCATCGTGAAGGAATACTCCCGCTTCGCCGAGGACGACGACGAGGTGTACTACCCGATCAACACCCCGGAGGATCGCGAAAAGCTCGAAGCTTATCGACGCCTCGCTGCCGACGAATCCGAGCGAAACAACGTCCTGTTCGGCGGCCGGCTGGGCACCTACCAGTACCTGGACATGCACATGGCGATCGCGGCGGCGCTGACCCTGTTTGACAACCAGCTGCGCCCGTTCTTCGAGTCCGGTGCACCCTTGAGCCAGCCCCGCGGGCACTAGGGGCGCGAGGTTCCGCGGGTGGTATAGCAGCGGGTGGGGAGCTGCTATACCTCCCGGCTTACTCGTTTACGTTTGCCCAGCTCGCTTGTTACTGGTGGGACCCGAAAGCGCGGCTCGTCTAGCAGGGAGGAGTCAGCCGCTAGACGGCCGTGGCCGTAACCGACGAGACATGGCCACGCGGCGGGCGCCAGCCACCGCGCCACACACCGAGTCCGCCTGGCCGTACACTGACTCTCCGTGGGAACTTTCATAGCACTCATCGGATTGTTGCTGGCCACCGTCTTCGTCGCCGCGATCGGTGAACGCACAGGCCTGCCGTGGCCGGCGCTGCTGACCGTCGTGGTGGCGCCGGTCATTTTCATCCCCGGCATCGACACCGTCTCCATTTCGCCGGAGCTCATCCTCCCGATCTTCTTGCCGCCGCTGTTGTGGTCGCTGGCGAGACGCACCAGCTGGGGGCAGATCGCCTCCCAGCTCAACGTGGTGCTGACCATGAGCGTGATCCTGGTGTTTTTCACCATCGCTGCGCTCACCGCCACCGCAATGTGGATGTTGCCCGGCCTGAGCCTGGCCACCGCGATGGTGCTCGCCGCCGCGATTGCCCCGCCGGACCCGGTGGCTGTGGACGCGGTGGCAGGCCCGGCCGGCATCCCGAAACGCATCACCGGCACCTTGCAAACGGAGGGCCTATTCAACGACGCCGCCTCCATCGTCACCTTCAACGTGGCCATGGCGGCGGCGGTGGCGCACGGTGAAGTGGACTTCAGCAAAGGGTTCTTCCAATTCCTCTACGCGGCGATCGCCGCTGTGGTCATCGGCCTGGTGGTGGGCAGGCTCGCCGCCATGTTCGCCAACTCCGTGCCTGACTCCGTTATCCGCACCGCATTCACGTGGGTGCTGCCGTTTGCCATCTATGCCGGCGCTGAGGCGATCGAGGCCTCGGGCGTGATTGCCATCGTCATCGCGGCGGTAGAGATGTCCTCGCGCTCCGCCATGACGGCCGAGGACCGCCTCACCGGCCACTCTTTCTGGGAAACGGTGGAGCTGCTGTTCACCGGTGTCGCGTTCGGCCTGATCGGCATGAGCGTGCGCGACGCCATCGACACTGCGGGCACGCACATCTGGCAGGCGGTGCAGGTCGGCGTGGTGCTGTCCGTCGTGGCGTTCGCCGTGCGCTTCGGCTGGATGTGGGTGCTGTACCAGATGAACACGAAGCGCGGCCGCACGAACGTCTCCCCGCTGCGGCTACAGGAGGTGCTGCTGATGGCGTGGTCGGGCATGCGCGGCCTGGTCACGTTGGCGCTGGTGCTGTCCATCCCGGCGTCGGCGACGGGTTACCATCACGAGCTCTCCGTTATCGCCCTGACTGTCCTCACCTGCACGATGGTGGTGCCCGGGTTGCTGCTCCCGTGGCTGGTGGACAAGCTCGACCTGCAAAACGGGCCGGGCGGGGACAAGGCCGTTGAGGAGCTGAACCAGCGCGCGTGGGCCGCCGCGCGCAAGGCGGTGAAGCAGCACGGCGAGGAGTTCGCGCCGGAGGCCTACGCGATGGTGCAGGAGTGGCTCGATTCCATTGCGGAGAAGCGCCTACAGGACCCGGAGGGATCCGAGGAGCGCAAGGAGGCTTTCAAGCGTGCACGTGCTGGGGCGGCGCAAATGCAGGAGGTGGCGTTGCGGGCCGCGAGCCGGGAGCTGCAGCAGGCTCGCCGCGAGCGCCAGTACAATCCCGCCGACGTCGACGCGGTGCTGGCAGACCTGGACAAACTCATCCTCGCCCGCGACCGCAGCGCGCTCGCCACCCCCAGCACATTGTGGGAGCCGAAGGAGTAACTACTTCTACACCGTGCCGGTGACAGTTTTCGTGGGCCGGACGCCCGCGGCGACGGCGTGGCTACCGAGCTCAACGAGTGCGCGTACGAGGCCGCGCGCCACGCCGTCCAGGAACACGGGCCGAAGCTCGCCCCGGAGTCGTACTCCATGGTCCAGGAGTGGCAGGACGCGCTGGCCGAACGCCGCCACGTAGGGAAGGAGAGTTCCCGGGAGCGTCGCGAGGCGTTTGAGCAGGCCTGCGCCGCCGCCATCGAGGTGCAGAACACGGCCCTAGCAGCGAGCGCCGCTGCAACCCCGCGGACGTGGACGTAGTGCTCGCCGAGCTGGACGCCATGGTCTTCGCCGCCGAGCGCGACGCCCTCGCGCCGCCCCGGCGGTTGCGGTAGGGGCCTTTCGCTTATCGACGCCCCTTCGGGCCTGTCATGCGCTATCGCCAACAGCCTTCGTTTTCAAAATGGCAACCAAACGGCTTTCGATATGAAAACCAACTTACTTTCAATATGTAAATCAACACTCTTTCAAAATGCAAACATGAGCCTTCTAGCTGCTACGATGCAGGCCTATGAGTGGCGTGTATTTACCGCGTCTAGCGGATGGTGAACTGGAGAGGGCCCTGCGCCGGCAGGGCGGGGTGTTGATTCAGGGGCCGAAGGGTTGCGGAAAGACCGAGACGGCGAAGCAGCAGGCCGCGAGTTTCCTCAATGTGTAGACTGATCCCGGGGTGTGGCTGGCCATGGAAACGGATCCACGGCTGTTACTGCATGGGGCGACACCGCGCTTGATCGATGAATGGCAGCTGCAACCGCGCCTTTGGGATTTTGCGCGACACACGATTGATGAGCGCCGGGCGAAAGGGCAGTTCATCTTCACCGGTTCGACTGCGCCAGGGGCCGATGCGACAAGCCACTCGGGCGCGGGCCGGTTTGCTCGCATGACCATGTCGACGATGACGCTGTTTGAAACCGGTGAATCTGATGGGTCCGTTTCGCTTTCAGCGGTGGTTGCTGGTGACCCGTTGCCGTTCGCCGCTCCATCATTGACCCTGCCCGAGTTGGCAGAACGGGTTTGCCGAGGCGGCTTACCCTACAACGTTGGTCTACCGCTCGAAGACGCTCTGGAAAACGTCCGGGACTACGTACAGACTGTCGCGGACGTGGACATCCACACTCCTGGCGGGGTGAATCGTGACTCTGAGCGCGTGAGGCGGATGATCCGCTCGCTTGCTCGGGGCGTCGGAACCGAGCTGGAGCTGCAAACCATTGCGACCGATTCCGATTCGTCGCGAGTGACCACACGGGACTATCTCGATGCGCTGGCGAGCATCTTCGTCTCCGTGGATCAGCCCGCGTGGTTCACGCACCTCCGCTCGAAAGCGACGCTGCGGAAGGCACCGAAGCGCCACCTCGCAGACCCCTCCTTCGCCATGGCCGCACTCGACCGCGGCCCGGAGCACCTGCTCCGGGATCCTGCCTACTTCGGCCAACTCTTTGAGTCCCTCGTGGTGCACGAATTACGTGCGCTCACGGGCAGAACGGTTTACCACGCCCGTCTGAACACGAAATTAGAGGTCGACGCGGTCGCGAACGTCGGCGGTCGGGACGTGCTCGTCGAGGTGAAGCTCGGCTACAGCCCCGAGGTAATCGATCACGCCGCCGACACTCTGAAACGGTTCGCTGCCCAGCTAGAGGACGATCCGGCGTTGGTGGTCATCACTTCTGGTGGCCCTGCCATTCGACGAAACGATGGCGTCACGGTGATCCCGATCGGGGCTCTGGGGCCGTAGGTTTAGCTAGAGTGCAAGCGTCGGAAGTTCGGCGGGCGCCTGGAATTCACGGACTTCACCTTGGAGGCGGAGGAAGTGGGTCATCTCGACGCTAGCCGACGGTCCCGCCTACCGTCCGTCTTCGCCGAACTCGCGTTTGAAGTTGCCGTCCCAGTCGTAGTCGGCAGCTGGGTCCGGAAGGACGCTGCCTTGGCCACCTTGCGTGCCGTAGTACTCCTGCTCCAGCGCGTCGGGCTGCCGGTTGCCAGAGCCCTGGACGCCCATCAGCACGAACACTGCGCCTGCGACGGCGGCGGCGATGCCGACGAAGACGGCGGTCGGCCCGGACAGGAACACGAAGGACAGGACGGCCACCACGATCAAAGCGCCACCAATGGCGTAGTAGCGGCCGGGGGAGCCGGAGGGACCGGCGGGGCCGGAGGAGCGGGGGAGGCCGTCGGCGTCGTAGTCGGAAAATTGCATGAGCCCGAGCCTACGGGAGCTGGCCCGCGAGCCACACCAGGCAATCACCATTGGAGCGATTACGCTTGGCTCCAACTGCCCACAACAGAAAGTGAGAGCTGTGGAGACGAGCAAGACCCTCGCCGTGGACACGCTGCAGCGCGTCCTCATGCCCAAAAAGGGCGAGCCGCACGACGTGCGCATGCTGTACCTGATCGAGCAGGAGCACAACAAGCAGCGTCTGCGCTGGTCGGACCGCACGAGCTTCGAGGTCCCCGCGGGCAACGAGGTTAGCTTCGAGACGTACTTCAACGCGTTTCCGGCGAGCTACTGGCGCCGCTGGTCGCAGCTGGACAGCGTTGTGCTGGCCATGAACGTGGAGGGCCGCGCGACCATCTCCGTGTACCGCTCCAAGCACGACGGCACCCGCATCAGCGTGGAACACCGAGAGGCCACCGGCTACACCGAAATCCCGCTCAAGCTGAGCAACTTCGAAGACGGCGGCTGGCTGTGGTTCGACGTTACCGCCGAGGACGACACGCGCATCGCGGACGCCGCGTGGTGCTCGCCGCAGGAGCCTAAGGAGCAGGTGCTTGACGACGGCACAGTCGTGCCGCCGCAGCCCAAGCAGGTCGCCGTCGGCATCCCGACGTTCAACCGCCCGCGCGACGCGGTCAACGCGTTGCACGCGTTGGCGGAAGACCCGTACGTGGAGGCGTCGATAAGCAATGTGCTCATGCCGGACCAGGGCGACCAGCACCCGGCGGACGAGCCGGACTTCGCCGAAGCGGAAAAGCACCTGGGCGGCAAGCTCCAGATCTTCCAGCAGGGCAACCTGGGCGGCTCCGGCGGCTACTCCCGCATCATGTATGAGGCGCTGAACCGCACCGATGCGCCGTTCATCCTCTACATGGACGACGACATCGCCATCGAGCCGGACTCCATCGTCCGCGCGGTGCAGGCCGCCCGCTACGCCGCAAAGCCGATTTTGGTGGGCGGGCAGATGCTCAACCTGCAGGACCGCTCGCAGCTGCGCACCACCGGCGAGACGGTGGACCCGGAGATCTTCATGTTCTCCGCCGCCAAGCACGCCGTGTACGACCACGACTTTGCCAAGTACCCCCTCGGATACGTGGGCACCGAGGAAGAGGACCTGGACCCGCGCAAGACCACCTCGCGCCCGCTGCACCGCCGCATCGACGTGGACTACAACGGCTGGTGGATGAACCTGTTCCCCCGCGTGGTGGCGGAGAAGATGGGCCTGCCGCTGCCGCTGTTTATCAAGTGGGACGACAACGAGTACGCCCTGCGCGCCAAAGAAGCAGGCTTTCCGACGGTCACCTGGCCGGGCGTGGCCATCTGGCACATGGCGTGGGCCGACAAAGACGACGCGATTGACTGGCAGGCGTACTTCCACATGCGCAACCGCCTCATCGTGGCCTCGATCTACGGGCCCGAGCGGCCGGACGCGATGCTGAAGAACATGCAAAAGTCCACGTACAAGCACTACGTGTGCATGGAATACTCCACCATCGCGATCCAAAACGAGGCGATGCGCGACTTTTTGGCCGGGCCGGATCAGCTCTTCGACATTCTCGAATCCTCGCTGCCGCGGATTCAGGCGATCCGCAAGGAATACTCCGACGCGCAGGTGCTGCCGTCGGCGACCGAGCTGCCCGCGCCGACCGGCGCGCCGGGCGTGCCCACGGGCAAGATGGGCGGGCGCCTGGCCAAGGTGAAGAAGATTCCATGGGCGGTGAAGGCGCTGCTGCACCAGCGCAAGGACGAGGACCGCGCGCACTGGGACGCGCCGCAGCTCAACCTCACCGCCGACGAGGCGCGCTGGTACACGCTTGCGCGCGTGGATTCCGCCACGGTCTCCACCGCCGGCGGCACCGGCGTGGCCTTCCGCAAGCGCAACAAGCAGCTTGCCGACGAGCTGGTGGCCGAGCAGAAAAAGCTGCGCGAGCAGATCACACAGCGCTGGCCGGAGCTGAAGCGTCAGTACCGCGCCGCGCGCGAAGAGCTGACCAGCCACGAGAACTGGGGGAAGGTGTTCGATGCCCAGTAAAGAAACCGACCTGCTCGTCGCTATCCAAGACGCGCTGTACACCCCCCAAACCGCGAAGGCCGCCCGGGCGTTGAGCCACTTCGGCGAGCACGACTTGGGATGGTTGGCGGTGGCGGCGGCTGGCGCCGTCGCCACGAGTGTGGGGGACGTCGATAAGCAAAATCGCTCCAAGTGGCTCGCGCTCGGCGCCGGCACTTTTGCCGCGCACGCAGCGACCGTGGTGCTCAAGCGCATCGTGCGCCGCCCGCGCCCGAACGACCCGCGGGTGAAGATCGGGGTGAAAACGCCGTCGCAGTTGTCGTTCCCGTCGTCGCACGCGGCGAACACGGGGGCTGCGGCAGCGCACCTGGCGGACATCACCGGACGCAAGTGGCCGTGGTTGCTCGTGCCGGTGATGATGCTGTCGCGTAACGTGCTCGGCGTGCATTACCCAACCGACACCCTCGCAGGCGCGGCCCTTGGGGCGGCGACGGCGAAGGTGGCCATCGAGGCGGAGAAGAGGATCTAGTGGACCGCACACAGGAACCCGTGGACGAGCCCCTGATCAAGTCGGAGCCGCACACCTCCGGCGTTGACCAGGTGATGAAGAAGACGCCGCCGAAGAACCTGCCGGACGCGATGATCAAGGGCCTGCGCCCCAAGCAGTGGGTGAAAAACGTCCTCGTGCTCGCCGCACCCCTGGCTGCCGGCGCGGATGCTTTCACCTCCCGCACCGCCGTGGACATCTTCCTGGCGTTCGTGGTGTTCTGCTTCGGCGCGTCCTCGATCTACCTGATCAACGACGCGCGCGACGTCGAGTCCGACCGCCGTCACCCCACCAAGCGTTTCCGCCCGATCGCCTCGGGCATGCTGCCTATCAACCTGGCCTACGCCATGGCGGCCATCCTGATCGCGGCGGCGCTGGGGCTTTCGCTTCTGGCTACCGACGGCGCTTCGCTGGCCTGGGTCATCGGCATCTACATCGCCCTGCAGCTGGGGTACTGCTTCGGATGGAAACACATCCCGGTGATCGACATCGCACTCGTGTCTTCCGGCTTCATGCTGCGCACGATGGCCGGCGGCGTGGCTGCGGGCATCGAGCTGTCCCAGTGGTTCCTGCTGGTGGCGGCGTTCGGGTCCCTGTTCATGGCGTCCGGCAAGCGGTACGCGGAGCTGCTGCTGGTCAAGGAAACCGGCGCGGAGATCCGCCGCGCGTTGCAGGGCTACACCGAGACGTACCTGCGCTTCGTGTGGACGCTATCCGCCACCGCGGTGGTGATGTCGTACGCGCTATGGGGCTTCCAGCTCTCCAACGCGGTCGAGGGCACCGCGGCGATCTGGTACCAGGTGTCCATGGTGCCCTTCGTCATCGCGATTTTGCGCTACGCCTCCGTGGTGGACGGCGGCCAGGGCGGCGCGCCGGACGAGATCGCGCTGGAAGACCGTGTCCTGCAGCTGCTCGCCCTCGCCTGGATCTTCTGCATCGTCATGGCCGTGTATGTGGTGCCGAACTTAGGTTGGTAGGCGGACACCCACTAACATCATCCCAATGACCAAACACGCCCGCCTGTCCGCGCTCGTCGCAGCCGCAGTTGCGGGCGTGTTCGCATTCTGGGGCGGCTGGGCGCGCCGGTGGATGTCCGACGACGGGCTGATTGTCCTGCGCACCGTGCGCAACCTGCTCGCCGGCAACGGCCCGGTGTTCAACGCCGGCGAGCGGGTGGAGGCGAACACCTCCACGCTGTGGCAGTACCTGATCACGGCGTTCGGCTGGCTCACCGGGGCCCGCCTAGAAGACGTGGCCATGTGGCTCGCGCTCATCTTCACCGTCGCCGCCGCGGCGGTCGCTACCTACGCCACCGGCAGGTTTTGGGGCAAGGTTGGTCCGGTCATCCCGCTGGGCATTGTTATCTACCTGGCACTGCCACCCGCCCGCGACTTCGCCACCTCCGGCCTGGAGTGGGGGCTGTCGCTGCTGTGGATCGCGGTGTGGTGGGCGGCGCTGGTGGCCTGGGCTTCGCCGCTGCGGCGCCGCGCGCCCCAGGCGGGGTACTTTCTCGCCTTCTGGTGCGGCCTATCCTGGCTGGTGCGCCCGGAGTTGGCGCTCTACGGCGGCGTGACCGGCATCCTCCTGCTGGCGTATAGCCCGCGCAAGGCGCCCGGCATCCTCGCCGCGGCCCTGCCCGTGCCCGCGGCGTACCAGCTGTTCCGCATGGGCTACTACGGGCTGCTCACCCCGCACACCGCCGTTGCTAAGTCGGCGTCAGGTGCCGAGTGGGCGCGCGGGTTCGAATACTTCGCCGACTTCGTGGGCTACTACTGGCTGTGGCTGCCCGTTTTGGCTGCAGCCGCGTTGGTGGGGTGGATGATGCGGGGGACCGGAGGACGCCGATTAGCAATTGTGCTGGTGGTGGCCGGCTGCGCCCTCGCCCACATCCTCTACGTGTTGCGCGTGGGCGGCGACTTCATGCACGGCCGCATGTGGCTGCTGCCGCTGTTCGCGCTGCTGCTGCCCGCCATGGCCGTGCCGTACAACCGCGTTGTCGCCGCGGTGGCAACCGCCGTGGTGGTGTGGGCGAGCGTCACCGTCGTGCGCGCGCACCCCATCGACTGGGAGGCGTACCAGACGGGGGAAAAGGAGCTCGGCATTGTGGACGAGCGCGAGTTCTGGACGCTCGCCGTCGGCCGCGAGCTGACGGACCCGCCACGCTACGCCGAAGACTTCTTGGGCTCGAAACTGATGCAGAACTGGCAGGAGGCGCTGGGGGACGGCATCGAGGCGGACGCCGCCCAGCTCAACCTGGCGTACGTGAGCGAAGACCCGGAGATCTACCGCTGGTTCTACCGCGACCGCGAGGACGAGGACACGGACCTGCGCAACCTGCCGCTGACCGCCTACCTGATTAACCTGGGCATGACCAGCATGAATGCGCCTTTGGACATTCGCGTGCTGGACACCGTCGGCCTGGCCACGCCCATCGCGGCCCGCATGCCGCGCGACCCGGAGGGGCGCGTGGGCCACGACAAGTTCCTCGACCCCGTCTGGCAGGCCGCCGATTCGGACACGGACCTCGACGGGCTCCCCCAATTCATCAGCACGCTGCGCGCCAAGCAGGCCCGCGCCGCGCTGCGCAGCCCTGAGATCGCCGAGCTTCTCGCCACCTCCCGCGAGCCCATGAGCTGGGGACGGTTCTGGGCCAACGTGCGCTATTCGCTTGGCGACGGCCGCACGCTGCAGCTTTCCTCCGACCCGGGTGTCTACATCGACGCCGACACCCGCCGCGCCATCCGCCGCGGGGAGGACCCGGGGCTTGAGGGGCAGCGCATCGCCTGGCCCGTGGCGGCGGGGAGCGACAGATAGCGGGTTACGTTGCGAATTGGTAACGTGAACATGTCTTTTGCCTGAAAACACGTTTTGAGGGGATCTATGAACGCCAAGAACTCCGTGCGCCGCAAGCTCACCGCGCTGCTGATGGCCCTGCTGACCGGACTGGCGGCGGTGGTCGGTGCCCCGCAGGCATCTGCGGCGAACCGCGACTGGCTGCGCCCGGACTCAACCGGCCACTGCGAGTGGGACCGAGTGGGTTTTTGGGTGCAGCGCTGCACGGTGTGGTCGCCGGCGATGAACCGCCACATCACCGTCCAGATCCAGCCCGCCCAGCGCGGCGGTAACGCGGCCCTGTACATGCTCGACGGCCTGCGCGCGACCGAGATCACCAACGCGTGGGTCAACGACGTCAACGCCGCCCGCACCTTCAAGGACAACAACATCACCCTGGTCATGCCGGTCGGCGGCCAGTCCTCCTTCTACACCGACTGGAACGCCCCGGCCACCTACGACTTCAACAACCCGGTCACTTACAAGTGGGACACGTTCCTGACCAAGGAGCTGCCGCCGTACCTGCAGCAGCACTTCGGCGTCTCGCCCACGAACAACTCCATCCTGGGCCTTTCCATGGGCGGCACCGCCGCGATCAACCTCGCCGCACTGCACCCGAATCAGTTCCGCCAGGTGCTGTCCTTCTCCGGCTACCTGACCACCACCATTCCGGGGGGCCAGTCCGCGCTGCGCGCCGCGCTTCTCGACGGCGGGTTGTACAACATCAACGCCATGTGGGGTTCCTCGCTGAACCCGCGCCGTTTTGAAAACGATCCGTTCCTGAACATGGGTAACCTGCGCGGCAGGGATGTCTACGTCTCCGCAGGCTCCGGCGTGCCGGGCCCGGCCGACGCGAAGTACCTGCCGCAGCACCGTGCCGCCGGCATCGCGCTGGAGAGTGTGGCGAACGCGACCACCCGCGCGTGGTCCGCGAAGGCGACGGCGACCGGTGTGAAGCACACTGCGGTGTTCACCCCGACCGGCCTGCACAACTGGGACCAGTTTGGCAGCCAGCTCGAGGCCAACCGGGCCCGCATTCTGAATGTGATGAACGCCTGGTAGGGCTCGCACAAGTCCTTTCATCCGGAACCGGCTACCTGCTGCACGATGTGGCGGGCGGCCGGTTTTTCCGTTGTCTGGGGTGGGGAGCTGCCTGCCCCGTAACGCTGCGCGTGTCGCAACCGATTAAACCCTCAAGTGAAACTTAAGCTTTAAGCCGATACTCTTGTGACACAAGTAGCCAGACGAGGTAGGAGACTCATGCGAGACAACCGAACCACCCCCACGCGGCTTGCCGCCGCGGTGCTGCCCGCCGCTGTTGCGCTGACGCTGGCGCCCGTCGTTGCACCCGCTTCCAGCGCCCAGTCGAGCCTGCCGGGTGACCTGTCCTCGCAGCTGTCTTCAAACCGCGGCATCTCCGACGGCCTGCGCCCGCACGACCCGCCGAAGCGCACCCCGATCGAGGTGGAGACGAACCCGCAGATCCCGGGCCTGCCCGAGGGCGTGAAGGTGGACCGCATCGAGTGGATCACCAACCGCCGCGTGGCCGTGTTCATCAACTCCCCGTCCATGCCGCAGCACCCGATCCAGGTGCAGATCCTCCTGGCGCGCGACTGGCACTCCAACCCGACAGCGAAGTTCCCCGAAGTGTGGGCGCTTGACGGCCTGCGCGCACGCGACGATGAGAACGGCTGGACCATCGAGACCAACATCGAGCAGTTCTACGCCGACAAGAACGTCAACGTGATCCTGCCGGTCGGCGGTGAATCCTCCTTCTACTCCGACTGGCAGCGCGAGAACAACGGCAAGCACTACAAGTGGGAGACGTTCCTGACCAAGGAGCTCATCCCGGTGCTGACCAACGAGTTCCGCTCCAACGGCTCCCGCGCAGTAGTGGGCCTGTCCATGGGCGGCACCGCCGCGGTCAACCTGGCGGAACGCAACCCGCACCTGTTCAAGTTCGTCGGCTCCTTCTCCGGCTACCTAGACACCACCACCACCGGTATGCCCACTGCCATCAAGGCCGCGCAGCTGGATGCGGGCGGGTACAACTCGGAGGCTATGTGGGGCCCGCTGGGCTCGCAGGACTGGATCGACCACGACCCGAAGCTGGGCATTGAGAACCTCAAAGACATGGCGGTCTACGTCTCCGCGGGCTCCGGCCGCGACGACTTCGGCAGCGCCGAATCCGTGGCGAAGGGCCAGGCGAACCCCGCGGGTGTGGGCCTAGAGGTCATCTCGCGGTTGTCCACCCAGACCTTCGTGGATTACGCCTCCCGCACGTCTGTGAAACCGATCGTGCGCTTCCGCCCGTCCGGTGTGCACTCCTGGGAGTACTGGCAGTTCGAGATGGCCCAGGCTTGGCCGTACATCGCGAACGCTCTGAACGTGCCGGAAGCCGACCGCGGCTCGAAGTGCACCCCGATCGGCGCGATCGCGGAAGAGACGAAGGCCGGCATCATCGGCTCGTGCGTCAACGACGAGTACGACGCGGGCAAGGACACCAAGGGCAAGGCACAGGACTTCCGCGGCGGCACCGCCTACTGGTCCCCGGAGACCGGCGCGCACGCGCTGTTCGGCGCGATCCTGGCCAAGTACAACGCGCTCGGTGGCCCGGCTGGCTGGCTCGGCTTCCCGGTCACGGGCGAGACCGCGGCGCCGGACGGCGTCGGCCGCTTCGTGCACTTCCAGCACGGCTCCGTGTACTGGACCCCGCAGACCGGCGCATACGCCATCCCGGGCGACATGTTCGAGGCATGGGGCAAAAACGGCTACGAGCGCGGCGACCTGAAGTACCCGGTGGCTGAGGCCAACCAGGTGGGCAAGGGCTACGTGCAGAAGTTCCAGGGCGGCTACCTCACCCGCAACCCGGACGGCAGCCACTTCGTGGTCCACGGTGCAATCGGCGAGAAGTACGGCGAGCTCGGCACTGCCACCTCCGAGTTGGGGTACCCGACCGGCAACGAGATCGCGGTGCGCGGCGGCTTCTTCCAGCCGTTCGAGCACGGCAACATCTACTGGTCCGCGGCTACCGGCGCGCACACCATCCTCACCGGCGACATCTTCGACGAGTGGGGCAAGCGCGGCTACGAGCAGGGCGAGCTCGGCTGGCCGGTCAAGGACATGGCGAAGATCCCGGCGGGCGGCCTGACCATCGAGTTCCAGCGCGGCACGATCGAGCAGGTCAACGGCCACGTCAACGTGAGGAAGAAGTAGTGCGCAAGGTTGCATTGTGCTTTGCGACGGCCGCCAGCGCCGCCGCCCTCACCGCCTGCGGGGGCGCCACCGTGGATTCGGACGAGGTGACGGAGACCCCCACGGTGACGTCTGAGGTCACGGAGACTGAGTCTTCGTCGTCTTCGTCGGCTACGCCGTCTTCCGCTACGACGCCGCGGGAGCGGAGCTCGTCGATAGGCAATGGCCCCGAAGACCAGCCCGCGCGCGAGGTGACGGACGTGCCGCAACAGGCGAGCGCCTTTTCGCCGCAGGAGGAGGCGTACCTGGCGCAGCTCAGGGAAAGCGGAGTCAACGTCGACGGGATTGAAGACCAGCTCACAGCCACCGGGGCTACGGTGTGTGCGGACAACCTGATCACCCGCGACGCGGTGGCAGGTCAGCTTGTGGAGCAGCGCCGCACCGACATGGACGCGGCGGGTGTGGCGGCGCTGATTAGCGACACCGCGCGCGCCAACCTCTGCTCCTAACACAGAAGGGAGCCGTGGCTCATGCGCACATCGCGCAACGTATTTGTCGTCGCCGCCGTGATTGTGGTGCTGTCGCTGATCGGGCTCGGCATCTACCAATGGCGCACCAGCTCCGAGAGTGGTTCGCCCGCGGCGGATGGGCCGCTGGAGACCTCCACCGAGGCGGGGCCGACAACCCCCGCCGAGCCTGCGTGGTGCCCCGCGGTGGAGGTTGTCTCCGTGCCCGGGACCTGGGAGTCCGCCGCTGACGACGACCCGTTCAACCCGCAGGCCAACCCGGCGAGCTTCATGCTCTCCATCACCCAGCCGCTGCAGCAGATGTACGACATCAACCGGGTGCGCGTGTTCACGGTCCCGTACACCGCGCAGTTCCGCAACATTCAAACGCAGCGGGGGCGAGCGGAGATGACGTACGACGACTCGCGCGCCGAAGGCACCGCCAAACTGGCGGGAGAGCTGCGGTTTGTGGCGCAGACGTGCCCGTCGACGAGGTTCGTCATCGCCGGGTTCTCCCAGGGCGCGGTGATCGTGGGCGACGTGGCCTCCCAGATCGGCAACAGCGCCGGTCCCATCGACCCGGAGCGGCTGCTCGGCGCGGTGATGATCGCTGACGGCCGGCGCGAAAATGGCGTGGGCGTCAATCCAGGTGCGGAGGTCACCGGCGTGGGCGCGGAGATCGCCATGCTGCCGCTGCAGCGCGTGGTCAACGCCGCCACGCCCGGCGCGACCATGACCGGTCCGCGTCCCGGCGGGTTCGGCCTGGTGGAGGACCGCGCGTTTGAAATCTGCGCGCCGGACGACACCGTGTGCGACGCGCCCCAGGGCGTGGGCAACGCCATCGAACGTGCGCAGGCGCTGATCGCCGCGAACGGCAACCACGCCATGTACGCCACCAACCCGGCCGTGATTCCGGGAACCACGGTGCCGGAGTGGACTGTAGGTTGGATCCGAAACGTAGTAGACAGCTAAGGAGTTCAGGCATGGACCTGCAGCAGCTCATCGCGCAATTTTTCGACGACGACGGGCAGATCGCCCTGCCGGAGCACTTCACCCTCCCGCGCCTGAGCGAGACGATCTACCAGGCCCACCTGGCCGCCGGGGGCGGGGATGCCGTGAACATCCGCGACTGGGATTTCACCTCCGACCCCGGCGGCGAGGCCCGTACCTTCACCCGCACACAGGTCAACACCCGCATCAAGGCCGTCGCGGCGCGGCTCGCGCAGATCGGCCAGCCGGGGGATCGCGTGGCCATCATGGCGCCGAACTCCGCGGAGTACCTCATCGCGTTCATGGGCGCGCTCTACGCAGGGCTCGTACCCGTGCCGCTGTACGACCCGAACGAGCCGGGCCACGAGGCGCACCTGCGCGCCGTGCTCGGGGACGCGAACGCGCGCATCGTGGTGACCAACTCCACCGGTGCCCCGGCCGTGCGCGCCTTCTTCGCGGACTTGCCGGCCAGGGAGCGCCCCCGCATCCTGGCCGTGGACTCTCTGCCGGACACGCTCGCCGACTCCTGGGAGCCCATCGCCCCGGTCGAGGGCGAGGACACCGCCGGCGCCATCTGCTTTTTGCAGTACACCTCCGGCTCCACCCGCAACCCGGCCGGTGTGATGATCACCAACGAGGCCCTGGTCACCGACGTGCTGCAGATCAACGAGGCGCTGCGCTTCGAGGCGCCTTTGCGCATCCCCACCTGGCTGCCGCAGCACCACGACATGGGCGTTATTGTCGCCATCCTGGGTGTCGTGCTGGGCCAAGTGCTGGAGATCATGAGCCCGCGCGACTTCCTGCAGAACCCGAAGCGTTGGGTGGACATGCTCTCAAGGCGTGAGGACGACCCTTCGGACGTCCACATCTACACCTGCATCCCGAACTTCGCGCTCGACCTGGCCGCCCGCTACGCCGCGCCGGAAGACCCGCAGCAGTACGACTTCTCCGCGGTGGACTGCATCATCATCGGCTCCGAGTCCGTGACCAAGCCGGGGGTGGAAGCCTTCGTCGGCGCGTTCGGCGAGTCGGGGCTGGACCGCACCGTGCTGCGCCCCTCCTACGGCCTGGCGGAGACCACCCTGCTGGTGGCCACGGACCGCACTGAGGAGCGCCCGAAGTTCATCGAGTTCGACCGCGCCGCGCTCGCCCAGGGCAAGGCGGTGCCCGCCGAGGGCGGCGTGCCGATGGCGTCCAACGGGCAGCCGGTGAAGTGGATGCACTTCGCCATCGTGGACACCGAGACGAGCAACGAGCTGCCGGACGGCGACATCGGCGAGATCTGGGTCAACGGCAACAACGTCGCCGCCGGCTACCTCGACCGCCCCGAGGAGACCGAGGCGACCTTCCGCAACATCATCGGCGCCACCCTCCAGGAGGGCCTGCCCAAGGACAACTGGTGCGCCACCGGCGATCTGGGCACGGTGCTCGACGGCCACCTCTACATCACCGGCCGGGTGAAGGACCTGGTCGTGGTCGCCGGGCGCAACCACTACCCGCAGGACATCGAGGCCACCGCGATGGAGGCCACTGACCACGTGCGCCAGGACTCCGTGGCCGCGTTTGCGGTGGCGGGCGACGACGTGGAGCGCCTGATCATCCTCGCGGAGCGCGCCGACGGCGCCACCGAGGACGGCGACGCGGCCGCCGAGGACGCCATCCGCTCGGCCGTGACCGCTCACCACGGCATTTCCCCCGAGGTCGTGGAGTTCCGCGCACCGGGTGGCATTGCGCGCTCCACCGCCGGCAAGATCGCCCGCCGCGTCAACGCGAAGCAGTTCACCGAACGCGAACACGCTGCAGCGGAGTAACGGAACCGCCCGGCAGGCCGATAGTCTGGACTGTTATGAACGAGCATGAACTGATCCAGTGGCTCACCGAGTGGGTCAAGGGTGCCACGGGCGTCGACTCGGTGGACCCGACCACGCCGCTCGAGACCTACGGCCTTGCCTCCCGCGACGCGGTGATCCTCTCCGGCGAGTTGGAGAAGCTGCTCGGCCGCCGGGTCGACCCGACCGTCGCCTACCAGTACCCGACCATCGCGGCGCTGGCCAAGGCGCTGCTCACGCAGAAGCGGGCGGCGCCAGCGGTGGAACGTCGAGAGGCGACGAGCTCCCACGACATCGCCATCGTGGGGTCCGCCGGCCGCTTCCCTGGGGCGCGCAACACCGACGAGTTCTGGCAGATGCTTATCGACGGCCGCTCCGCCACCGGCCCCCTTCCCGCCATGCGCTGGGACGAATACCTGGGCGACCCGGTCGTGCGCACCAAGATGGCGGAGGAGAACACCGACGGCGGGTACATGGACGGCATCGCGTCCTTCGACCACGAGTTCTTCGGCATCTCCCCGCTTGAGGCGCAGAACATGGACCCGCAGCAGCGCATCATGCTCGAGGTGGCGTGGGAGGCGCTGGAGGACGCGGGGCTGGCCCCGAGCGAGCTGCGCGGTGAGCCGGTGGGCGTGTTCGTCGGCTCGTCGAACAACGACTACGGCATGCTCATCGCCGCCGACCCGAACGAGGCGCACCCGTACGCGCTGACCGGCGCGTCGTCGGCGGTGATCCCGAACCGCATTTCCTACGCGTACGACTTCCGGGGCCCGTCGATGAACGTGGACACGGCCTGCTCGTCGTCGCTGGTGTCGGTGCACCACGCGGTGCGGGCGTTGCGCGACGGCGAGGCGGATGTGGCCCTGGCCGGCGGCGTGAACATCCTGGCTAACCCGTTCGCGTCGCTGGCGTTCTCAGAGCTCGGCGTGATCTCGCCGACCGGGCGCATCCACGCGTTTTCCGACGACGCTGACGGCATCGTGCGTGCCGACGCCGCTGGTTTCGTGGTGCTCAAGCGGGTGGAGGATGCCATCCGCGACGGCGACCGGGTGCTCGCAGTGATCAAGGGGTCGGCGACCAACTCCGACGGCCACTCCAACGGCCTGACCGCCCCGAACCCGGAGGCGCAGGTGGACGTGCTGCGCCGCGCCTACGCTGACGCCGGGGTGGACCCGCACGAGGTGGACCTGGTCGAAGCCCACGGCACCGGCACCATCCTGGGCGACCCGATCGAGGCGACCGCGCTCGGCGAGGTACTCGGCCGCGGGCGCGACGTTTCCGCGCCGCTGCTGTTGGGCTCGGCGAAGTCCAACATCGGCCACTCCGAATCCGCCGCCGGCGTGGTGGCCATGATCAAGGTGCTCGAGGCGCTTAAGCACGACACCATCCCGGAATCCATCAACTTCACTGAGCCGAACCACTACGTGGATTTCGACGCCGAGCGCATCGAGGTCGTGCAAGACCCGCGCGAGTGGCCGCGCTACTCCGGGCGCCGCGTCGCCGGCATCTCCGGCTTCGGCTTCGGCGGCACGAACGCCCACGTGGTGGTGGCGGACTTCGACCCCGCAGATTACGACACCGACGCACCCGAGGCGGAGCCGGTGTTCGAGGGCGTGGACACGGCCGCGCTGCCGGTGTCCGGCCTGCTGCCGTCGCGGCGCAAGGAGGCGGCCGGCGTGCTGGCGGACTTCCTCGATGGCCGCGCCGACGCTGACCTGATTCCGGTCGCCCGTTCCCTGGCCAAGCGCAACCACGGCCGCTCCGCCGCGGTCGTGCAGGCGAGCACGGTCGACGAGGCCGTGCGCCGGCTGCGCCAAGTCGCAGACGGCAAGATCGGCCCCGGCATCGCCGCTGCCGACGCGCCCACCCCGATGGGCCCGGTGTTCGTCTACTCCGGCTTCGGCTCTCAGCACCGCAAGATGGCCAAGGAGCTCATGGCCCGCTCGCCCCTGTTCGCGCGCCGCATGCGCGAGCTGGATGAGATGGTGCAGTTCCAAGCCGGCTGGTCCATGCTGGAGATCATTGAGAACGACGAGCTGACCTACGACACCGAAAACGGCCAGGTCACCATCACCGCGATCCAGATCGCGCAGACGGACCTGCTCGCCGCCGCCGGCATCACCCCGGCCGCCACGATGGGCATGTCCATGGGCGAGATCGCCGCGGCCTACGGCGCCGGGGGCTTAAGCGCCGAGGACTGCATCCTCATCGCCACCGCCCGTGCCCGACTCATGGGCGAGGGCGAAGCCATGATCGCCGGCACCGACCAGGAAGGCGCGATGGCGGTTGTGGAACTGTCGCGGGAGGACCTTGCGGAGTTCGTCGCAAAGCATGAGCCGGCGGCGGGCGTGGAGCCGGCCGTGTACGCGGGCCCCGGCATGACCACCGTCGGCGGGCCCGGCAAAGCCGTCGACTACTTGGTGGCGGCGCTGGAGGCCGACGAGAAGTTCGCGCGCAAGCTCAACGTGCGCGGCGCGGGCCACACCAGCGCGCTCGACCCGATCATGGGCGATCTCGCCGGCGAGATCGCGGGGGTCGAGGCCAAGCCGCTGCGCGTGCCGCTGTTCACCTCGGTGGACCGCGGCGAGGTGTACCAGCCGGGCCAGACCGTCCACGATGACCAGTACTTCCTGCGCATGACCCGCCAGCCGGTGTACTTCCAGGACGCCACCGAAGCCGCCTTCGCGGCCGGGCACACCACGCTCGTGGAAGTCACCCCGAACCCGGTGGCGCTGATGGGCATGATGAACACGGCGTTCGCCTCCGGCAAACCCGACGCCCAGCTGCTCTACACCACCAAGCGAAAGGTGGACGAGCTGGAGTCGCTGCTCGACCTCGCCGCCAAGCTGTACGTCAACGGTATGGGCGTGAACTTCGGCGCGTTCTACGGCGCAGGCGATGTCGTGCCGGCACCGAAGACCGTGTTCAAGCAGGTGGACCACTGGACGCTGGCGCGCCCGTCGTCCTCGCGTGCGTCGATGCTGGGCTCGCGCGTGACGCTGCCGGGCGGGGAGGTCGCATTCGCCACCGCCGCGGACCAGATCTTCAGCCCGCACCAGCTCATCGAGTCCGCGGCCGCCGAGGTTGCGCCCGACGCGCACGTGGTGGCCACCGAGGAGCACGGCTACCTGCCCGCGGACGGCGAGGTGACCACCATCGCCGCGTCCTCGCTCGGCGGCGTGTCCATCAAGGTCTACGACGGTTCCACGCTTGTCGCGGAGGGCTTCGCGTCCACCACCGACCGTGCGCCGGTCCAAGGTGTCATGGAACAACCGCTTGACGACGCACCTTCGGCCCCCACCCCCGACAGCGACATCGACGCGGTGCGCTGGGACCCCGCCTCCGGCGAGACCGTCGCCGACCGGTTGCGCGACATCGTCTCCGAATCCATGGGCTACGACGCCGCGGACCTGCCCGACGAGCTGCCGCTGATCGACCTCGGACTGGACTCGCTGATGGGCATGCGCATCAAAAACCGCGTGGAAAACGACTTCCAGATCCCGCCGCTGCAGGTGCAGACGCTTCGCGACGCCTCCGTCGCCGACGTGATCCGCATCGTCGAGGACGCCGTCGCCGGCCGCACCGAGGAGCCGCAGCCGCTGACGTACAACGACGAGGCCCGAGACCCGGCCGCGGCCGCCGAGAAGGCCCACGGCGTGGGCGTAGCCCCGCGTGACGCGTCCGAGCGCATGGTGTTCGGTGCGTGGGCGAAGTACGCGGGGGCGGCGGCTGCTGGTGTAACGACAGCATTGCCGTCGATAAGCAAAGAGCAAGCGGGCGGGATCGCTGCCCACCTCACCGATCGCTCCGGCATCGAGGTCACTGCCGACGACGTGCTGGGCGCGCAGACGCTCGAGCCGCTGGCGAACCTGGTGCGCGAAGGGCTGGAAACGCCAGTGGACGGCAACATCCGCGTCTTCCGCGATCCCGCATCTTCGGGCGGGTCCGACGCAGGAGGCCCGCCTGTGTTCGTGTTCCACCCGGCGGGTGGGTCGAGCTCGGTGTACGCGCCGCTGGCGCGCCGGCTGGCGGATGACGTGCCGGTTTACGGCGTCGAGCGTCTCGAGGGCTCACTGGAGGAGCGCGCCGCCGAGTACGTCAGCGACATCACCCGGATCGCGGGGGAGCGCAAGGTTGTGCTCGCTGGCTGGTCGTTCGGCGGCGCCCTGGCTTACGAGGTGGCGCACCAGCTGGGCAACGAGCGCGTCGAGTTCATCGCGCTGCTGGATACGACGCAGCCGTCCGAGCCGATCCCGGACACGCTCGAGGAGACGAAGGCGCGGTGGGGCCGCTACGCCGCCTTTGCCAAGGAAACCTACGGCCTGGAGTTCGAGGTGCCGTACGAGCTACTCGAGACCGCTGGCGAGGACGCGCTGCTTGCGATGCTCACCGAGTTCTTGGCTACCACCGACGCCTCGGAGCACGGTCTGGCCGCCGGCGTGCTCGAGCACCAGCGGGCCTCGTTTGTGGACAACCAGATTCTCAACCACCTGGACTTCACCCGCTGGGCGGACGTGGACGTGCCGGTGCTGCTGTTCCGCTCGGAGCGCATGCACGAGGGCGCGATCCGGCTTGAGCCGAACTACGCCCACATCGACGAGGACGGCGGCTGGGGCGCTATCGTGAGCGACCTGACCATCGTCCACCTGCCGGGCGACCACCTCGCGGTGGTGGACGAGCCAGCGGTGGGGATCGTGGGCAAGCACATGAACGCATGGATTGAGGGGAAGCGATGACCACCGCCGATAAACTCCAAGACCTGCGCGAGCGACTGGACAAGGCGCAGGACCCCGGCTCCGAGCGCTCCCGGAAGCGCCGCGACGACGCCGGGCGCACCACCCCGCGCCAACGCATCGACGCGTTGCTGGATGAGGGCTCGTTCGTGGAAATCGGGGCGCTTGCCCGCACCCCCGGAGACCCGGACGCGGTGTACTCCGACGGCGTGGTCACCGGCTACGGGCGCATCGACGGCCGGCCGGTCGCCGTCTACGCCCACGACAAGACCGTCTACGGCGGCTCCGTCGGCGTGACGTTCGGCCGCAAGGTCACCGAGGTCATGGAGTTCGCGATCAAGATCTCCTGCCCCGTGATCGGCATCCAGGACTCCGGCGGCGCGCGCATCCAGGACGCGGTGACGTCGCTGGCTATGTACTCCGAGATTGCCAAGCGCCAGCTGCCTCTGTCGGGCCGCGTGCCGCAGATCTCGATCATGCTGGGCAAGTCCGCCGGCGGCGCCGTCTACGCGCCCGTGACCACCGACTTTGTGGTGGCCGTCGACGGCGAGTCCGAGATGTATGTCACCGGCCCGAACGTGATCCGCGAGGTCACCGGCGAGGACATCACCTCCGCCGAGCTCGGCGGCGCGCGCGTGCAGGAGGCCGCCGGCAACATCCAGGCGGTCGTCGCCTCGGAAGAGGACGCTTTCGACTACGTGAAGGACCTGCTCGCGCACCTGCCCACCTCCACGTTCGATGCGGCGCCCGTGGTCACGGCGCAGCCCGACGAGGACCTGGATGACACGGCGCTGGATACATTTATGCCGGACGACACCAACGCCGGCTACGACATGATGGATCTGCTCGTGCAGCTCGGCGACGACGAGGACCTCGTCGAAGTGCAGTCCGGTTACGCCGAGAACCTCATCTGTGCCTTCGGGCGTATCGACGGCCGCGCGGTCGGGTTCGTGGCCAACAACCCGATGCACTTGGCGGGCTGCATCGACGCGGACGCCGCCGACAAGGGCGCGCGCTTCATCCGTACCTGCGACGCCTACAACATCCCCATCGTCTACGTGGTGGACACACCGGGCTACCTGCCGGGCGTGGACCAAGAGCGGCAGGGCCTGATCCACCGCGGTGCGAAGTTCGCATTCGCGGGTGTGGAGGCGACCGTGCCGAAGGTGACGCTCGTTGTGCGCAAGGCCTACGGCGGCGCGTACGCGGTGATGGGGTCGAAGAACCTCAACGGCGACATCAACCTTGCCTGGCCCACCGCCCAGATCGCCGTGATGGGCTCTGCGGCGGCTGTGGTGATGTTGCAGGGCAAGCAGCTCGCCGCCATCGAGGACCCGGCGCAGCGCGAGGCCATGAAGAAGATGTTCATGGACTTCTACGACGCGGAGATGACCTCCCCGTACGTCGCGGCGGAGCGCGGCTACATCGACCAGATGATCGAGCCGTCGCAGACGCGCATCGCTTTACGACGAGCGCTTCGCCAACTAGCCTCCAAGCAGGAATTCGACCTGCCCAAGAAGCACACCATTAGCCCCCTCTAGAAAGGTTTCTGCCATGCTTTCTTCCTCCCTCGATATCCTCGGCGACTTGATCAGCATGCTGGTCTGGTTTATCAACGGCATCCAGACCGGTAACCCGGCCTGGAACTTCGGCATCGGCTTCTAGCCCGCCGACAGCCCCCGCACCCGCCTTTTTGGGCGGGTGCGTTTTAGTTTTTGCGCGCGAGTTTGGCCACGCCGCGCCAGCCGAGCATAAGCAGCGCGGACATGAGCGTGGCGACCACGACGAAGGACCAGTGGGGGATCGACTGGTTCCGAATCCCCCAGATGACTAGCCCGGTGACCACCGTGATGATCCAGATGACCCCGCCGTTGTTCTTACGCGCGATCAGCCAACCCAGCGTGACCCCCAGCGCGAACGGCCACAGGGTGGACAGCCAGCCGGTGAAGTTGAACGGCATCTCCTCGGACTGGTGAGCGGCGCGGGCGAGCAGGGCGAACACCGCGATGGCGACGTAGTCGGCGGCGATAGCGTAAGGGGTGGAGATGGGGTTGCGCATGCCAGCCATTCTAGAACACCGAGTCGTTCCACCACCGGCGCTCAGGAGTGCCGGCGCGGGAGCCGTCGCTCGCAAGCTTGATGCCCACGACCTGGTGCAGCTCCACGACGTCGTGCTCGAAACCCCATTCGGAGCCCGCCATGTACATGCCCCACAGCTTGGCGGTGTTCTCGCCGACGAGCGCGACTGCCTCGTCCCAATTGGCCTTGAGGTTTTCGCACCAGTCGTGCAGCGTGCGCATGTAGTCGAAGCGGATGTTCTCCTCGTGGAAGACTTCGAAGCCGTGGTCCTGCATCTCGTGGATGATCGTGCCGGAGCCGGTGAGCTCGCCGTCCGGGAAGATGTAGCGGTTGATGAAGTCGCCCTGCGGCGTTTTGTGGTTGTCCGGGTAGGTGATGCAGTGGTTGACCATCACACCACCCGGGCGCAGCTTGCCGGCGAGGAACTCAAAGTACGAGGCGAATTTTTTCACCCCGATGTGCTCAAGCAGACCGATCGACGAGATGCCGTCGAAGCCGGTCTCGGTGACGTCGCGGTAGTCCAGGAAGCGCACCTCCGCGAGGTCCTCGAGGCCCTCCTCCTTAATCTTCGCCTGCGCCCACTCAGCCTGCTCCTTCGACAGGGTGACGCCGAGGGACTTCACGCCCTGGCGGGCTGCGTAACGCACCATGGAGCCCCAGCCGCAGCCGACGTCGAGGTGCTTGTCACCGGGCTTAAGATTCATCTTCTCAAAGACGAGGCGGAACTTGTTTTCCTGCGCCTCGTCGAGCGTGGCGTCCGGGGTGGGGTAGTAGGCGCAGGTGTAGGCCATGGAGTCGCCGAGGAACAGCTCGTAGAAGTCGTTGCCCACGTCGTAGTGGGACGAAATGACCTGGGCGTCGCGTTCCTTCGAGTGCGGGGCGAGGCCCTGGCGGATGGAGCGCTCGAGCCAGGACGCTTGCTCCGCCTCCGGGATTGGCTGGATCTGTAGTGCGCCCATGGAGCGCAGGGAGCGCGCGATGCGGACGAGCTCGCGCGGATTCGGGCGCTTGTAGTTGTTGTAAAGGGTACGCATGTCGTCGAAGACCCCGTAGGGGTGCGCGAGGTGCGCGCCTTCAACCGTCAGGCCGTCGGTGACCCAGGCGCGGGCGAGGCCGACGTCGCCGGGGTGGGTGACTATGTAGGACAGGCCCCCGGGGCTGTTCACCTTGACGGTGTGCTTGGCATCTGCCGGTCCCGTTGATGAGCCGTCGAAGGCTTCCCACTTGAATGGGGTGCCAGCGGGGAAGAGGGTGTCGACGATATCCGCCACGGTCATCTGCATGGTCATTCTCCTACGCGTTTTCCACTGTCTTTTCGTAGAGGCCCGGGAAGCGCCGGGCCGGGTCGTACTGGGCTTTCATCCTCTCCGGCAGATCCCCGCCGTAGAGGCGCTCGAACTCGACGCGGTCGTAGAACGCCTCCGAGTACAGGGACTTGTGCCCGCCGAGGTCTGAGACCTTCCGTTCGATGACCTTGTTGAAGGCCCCCGGCTCCACCTCCGGGACGCCGGACCAGAAGCCGACGTTCACCCATGTCGTCGCCGGCTCGAGGGGGTAGAGCGGCCACGGCGCCTCCTCGTCGAGTCCGACGCCAGCGAGCGTATCGACGCCGTCTCGCAGCCGGATCGGACACAGCCAAACCGGTTCGATGTCGCTGGCCTTGAAGAACCAGTCGAGGAACTCGGCGACCTGCGTGTCGCGCACCTCGATGTCTTGCACGACGCGCTCGGTGCGCGGCAGGCCCTTCGGCTTCTTCAGGAACCGGTACTCCAGGTCGTACTTCTTGTCCAGGCCCACGAGTTTCCAGTAGAACGCGCTGCGACGCAGCTCGCGCGGCCAGAGCTTGCGCACCTTGGGGTTCTGCGTGCCGAAGGCGCGGGAGCACCAGAACCAGTCGGTGTCCCAGCGCCAGATGTAATCGCGGATAGTGAGGAAGTCGTGGTGCACGCCCGACGGGTGCTGCAGTGAGCGGTAGTACACGGCGTCGCGCGTGTAATCGGAGGTCCCCGGCGCTTCGCTCGTCTGGAAGGCGCAGACGAGGTATTGCTCGGTGGGAGAGAACGCGACGGCGTCGAGGCCGTGCAGGGCGCGCCCGCCCCACTCACCGGCAGCGGCGGCGTCGGCCAGAGCGTCCTGGAAGGCCGTGAGGTCGTCGTAACGCACGTGCTGGAGCTCGATGAACGGTTGGACCTCCTCGAGCTCAATGGTGAGGCGCACCGCGTAGCCGAGTGAGCCGTACGAGTTCGGGAACGCGCGGAAGAGCGCAACGTTGTCTTCGCGCGAGCAGGTGACGACGTCACCGGTGCCCACCAGCACATCCATCTCGAGCACGGATTCGTGCGGCAGGCCGTTGCGGAAGGAGGTGGACTCCACGCCCATGCCGGAGACGGCGCCGCCGAGCGTGATGGTTTTCAGCTGCGGCACCACGAGTGGCACGAGACCGTACGGCAGGGTCGCGTCGACTAGGTCTTCGTAGGTGCACATGCCCTGCACATCGGCGGTTTTCGTCACCGGGTCGACGGCGATGACGCCGCGCAGGCCCTCCACGTCGAGCCCGGAGCTCCCCGTGTCGCGGGAGCGGAAAAGGTTCGACGTCTTCTTGGCCAGGCGCACGCGCTGGCCGTCTGGCACCCGCCGGAAGCTTTCCAGGAGCGCGGAAACCCCCTCCTCGTGCGCGTGCCAGCCGATGGGCACGACACGTTCAAAATCCACGCTGCGTCCGTGAAAGTTCCTGAAAACGCTCATGCAGTGCAACCATAGACCCAAGTTGCGCACCGTGCGTAAGATAAACCGTCACACAAGCTCAAACGGCTTCGCCAGCGGACGGACGTCCGGCCATGAAGCCGCGCCCGGCGTACACCGCGGCGTAGATGACCCACCCGATTGCGGTGATGAGCGCAAACGAAACCGCCCGGTACACCACCGTCGCCGCGGTAGCGGTTGCGAGCGGGAGCCCGCCGGCGACGAGCATGCCCACCGCCACGGGCTCCACGGTACCGAGCCCGCCGGGGGTGACCTGGGCGGAGCTGGCGAGTTTGGTCATGATGAACGCCAGGCACACGCCCGCAAGCGGCGCGCCCTGGCCGGCCACGGCCCACACGGCGAAGACCATCGTGGCCAGGTCCAGAAGCCGGTTCGCGAGCGAGAGCCCCGCCGCCGCGAAAAACGCCGGCGCGGAGATACGGATGGCGGAGACCTGATCGATCACGCCCACCACCCGCGCGTGCACCTTCTCCGGCAGGAATCGCACCCAACGCTTGAGCACGGCGGGATGCAACGTGGCCCAGAACACCGCACCGATGGTCGCCACCGCCGCCAGCAGGCTCAGCAGCAGCGACCACGCGGATAACTCCGCCCCCGCCAGCGCTACCGCAACGACACCGATGAGCACCATCCACACCGTGGACAGCGCGCCGGAGACCACGAAGAACCAGCCGCACAGACCCACGGACGCGCCCCACAAGCGGTGCACCCGGAACGTCAGCCACGCCGAAATCGCCGGCCCTCCCGGCACCGTTGTGGACCACGCGTTGGAGGCGAAGGTGATCGCGTTCGTGCGCGCCACCCCTGTGATGCGCCCTTCCACGTTGAGCAGGATCTGCATCACCCCGGCCATCGCGGCCAGCGAGGCCACCGCGGTGGCCACCGCGGCCAGCAGCGGGCCTATCGACGCCGCCCTCACAGCCCCCCACGCCTCCCCAAAAAACGGCAACTCGTCGCGCAGGATCACCAGCACCGCCACGAGAACGGCAACGGGGACGAGCCAGCGCAGCCACTGGCGCCAGCTAACGCTCAAGTTCCTTCTTCTTCAGCTGCTCGATGGCGCGGCGCTGTTCCAAATCGCGCATGAGGTCGCTAAACGGCACCAGAGAGGTGTTTTCGGTGACGCTCACTCCGGCGCGGCCGGGCTGGGTGTCGGGCACCATGTCGGAGATGGGCGTTTCGCCGGAGGTGGGCGTCGATAGGCGTGAGCCCGCGGCCCGCTTCACCCAGCGTGGCGCCCACCAGCTGTCTTCGCGCAGGAGGTGCATCACGGCGGGGACGAACAGGAGGCGGATCAAGGTGGCATCGAGGGCGAGCGAGAAGATCATGCCGTAGGCGATGTACTTCATCATCACGATGTCCGACAGGGCGAACGCGGCGGCCACCACGATCATGATGGCGGCGGCGGCGGTGATGATGCCGCCAGTGTGCGCGGTGCCGCGTTTGATGGCCTCGTCGGTGCTGGCGCCGTCTTGGCGCGCCTCCACCATGCGGGAGACCAAGAAGACCTCGTAGTCCGTGGACAGGCCGTAGAGGATGGAGATGATCAGCACCAGGATCGGGCTCATCAGCGGGCCGGGGGTGAAGTTCAGCGCGCCTGCGCCGACGCCGTCGACGAAGACTGCGGTGAGGAAGCCGAGGGTGGCGCCGATGCCGAGGACGTTCATGATCACCGCCTTCGCTGGCAGGATCACCGAGCCGAACACCAGCGCCATGAGCAGGAAGGTGGCGATGACCATGTAGAGCGCCATCCATGGCAGGCGGTTCAGCAGCGCCTCAATGGATTCGACCTCCATCGCCGGGGTGCCCGCGACGTAGGTCTCCACCCCGTCGGGTGCGTCGATGTTGCGCAATTGCTTTACGACGTCCGCGCCTCCGGCCCTGTCCGCCAGCGGCGCGGAGAGCACGGTCGTGCCGTCCTGCGTGGCGTGCGCGGGCTTCAGCGGCGCGGCGAGGCCCTCGACCTGGCGGGCCTGCAGGACGATGTCCACCAGCTGCTCGTTGGAGGCGCCGGTGACCACGAGTTTGACCGGGTCGGTGCGGAAGGCGGGGAATTCCTCGTTGAACTCGTCCTGGGCCTGGCGGGTCTCCTGGCTCGGCGGCAGGTAGGTCTCGTTGATGCCACCGAACGTGATGCCAACAATTGGCACCGTGAGCAGGAGCAGAAGCGCCGAGCAGCCCACCACGACGGCCTTGGCGTGGCGCATCGCCCAGGCGGGGATCTTGTACCAGACTTTTCTTTCAAGCTCCGCGTCGCCGCGGGACGTGCGGCGGCGGACCGACCACTTGTCGATCTTCGGCCCTAGCGAGCCGAACAGCGTCGGCAGCACCGCCACCGAGATCACGGCGGCGAGCAGCACCGCGCTCATCGCACCGTAGGCGACGGACTTCAAAAACGCCTGCGGGAACATGAGCAGCCCGGACAGGGCAACCCCCACCATCAGCGCGGAGAAGAACACCGTCTTGCCCGCGGTGCTGGTGGTCACCGCCACGGCGTCTTGGACCTCGCGGCCGCGGTCGAGCTCCTCGCGGAAGCGGGAGACCATGAACAGGCCGTAGTCGATGGCGAGGCCCAGCCCCAGCAGCGTGATGATGGACTGCGAGAAGATGTTCACCTGCTGGAACTGCGCCAGCACTGACAGCAGCGACAGCGACCCGATGATGGACAAAATGCCCACGATCAGCGGCATCCCGGCGGCCACCACGCCGCCGAAGACGAACAGCAGAATCACGGCCACAAACACTAGGCCGACCTTCTCGGCGCGGGCGATGTCGTTCGCCATGCCGTCGTCGAGCGCGTCGGCCACCGCGGTGGCACCGGCGACCTGCACCGTGGCGCCAGGCAGCTCCATGGACTTGAGTGCTGGCTCGATGGTGCGGAAGTCCTTCAGCGTCTGTTCGCCGTCGCCCTTCAGCCCGATCGCCGCGAACGCTTTGGTGTGGTCGCTGTTGGCAAGCTGCGGGTTCGGGCGCTCGAAGTAGCTGGTGATGTGGTCGATCTCGTTGGGGAATTGGTCGCGCAGGCTGGAGATTTGGGCGTTAGCTGCGTCGATAAGCTCTTGCCTATCGACGCCCTCCGGTGCGCTCACCAGCACGATCACATCGCCTGAGTTGTCGCGGCCGAACGTGTCCTGCTCGATGGCCGCGGCGGTGGTCGAGTCCGCGCCCGGGTCCTCCCACCCCTCCTGCGAGAGGCGCTCGCCGAGCTTCGCGCCGAACAGCACCTGCATAGCGAGGATGAGCGCGATGACCACGACCGGGATCACGCGGCGGTGGCGGTACGCGAAGCGGCCCCACTTGTAAAACACTGACGGCCTCCTAGTCCCGGGTGTTGTGCAGCAGGGAGCGCAGCGGGCGGAACGGCTGCAACCAGGCGCCGCCCTCCGGCAGTTTGTCTAGGTTCACGCGCGGCAGCGGGTTCTGGAACACGCCGGGGATGTCCTCCAAGTCCACGAACGTCACGTCCGGGGAGTTCACCGCCCAGGAGGCGTGCTCGTGGAAGCCGAGGACCGTGACCGGGATGCCGGCGTCGACGAGCTCGAGCAGAGGCTCCTGGAAGTTCTGCCCGTCCGCTGAGGCCACCACCACGCCCTGGAGCACGCCCTCGTCGCGGCGGCGCTCGATATGCGCGAGCATGTCCTGGTCCACGTCGGAGTCCTCGTCGCTCTTCGGCTTGGCAAAGACGGCGAAACCGACGTTGCGCAGCGCCTCCACCCATGGGCGGATCGCGTCCGCGCCGGAGGCCGCGACGTTGGTGAACACGGTCGCCTCCGGCTCGATGTCCCGGCCGAGTTCGTCGGCGCGGGCCTCGGCTTCCCCGATGAGCCAGCGGCCGATGGCGTCGAAGCGCGGGCGGTGCGCGGCGGTGGGGCGGCCGCCCAGGATCGCGCCTAAGCCCATGTCCAGATTCGGGGCGTCCCACACCAGCAAGTAACTCTCCGGACCCGCGGGGGCCCCGGGGGTGTAGGGGTGCGACAGCGCTTGAAGGTCCATTACTTCTTCTCCCACAGGTACTCGCGGATGACGTGGTCTTTGTCCAGGCCCTTGCCCTCGAACTTGGTGATCACCTGGCGGTCCGTGAGCAGCGGCGCCTCGGGCCACGGCCAGCCTTTGTATTCCAGCATCGGCTCCACGCCGACCAGCTCGTCGATCCACGCCGCGTAGTCGGCGTGGTCGGTGGCCACGTGCAGCACGCCGCCCGGTTTCAGGCGGGTGGCGATGAGGTTCAAGGTGCCCGACTGGATGATGCGGCGCTTGTGGTGGCGCGCCTTCGGCCAGGGGTCCGGGAAGAAGATACGCACGCCGTCGAGCGACTCCTCGCTGAACATGCGGGCCAGCACCTCCACGCCGTCGCCGCGCACCATGCGGATGTTGTCGATGCCGCCGCGCACCACCGCGCCGAGCAGTTTGGCCAGGCCGGGTTTGTACAGCTCCACGGCGATGATGTTGGTGTCCGCCTCCAGCGGCGCCATGGCGGCGGTGGAGGTGCCGGTGCCGGAGCCGATCTCCACGATGGTGGGGTGCCCCGAGCGGCCGAACCACTCGTCCACGTCGATCCGCTCGTCCGTGCCCTCGGCGAGCACGCGGCCCAGGCGCGGCCAGTACTCGTCGAACAGGGCCTCCTGGTTGTCTGTCAGCGTGCCCCGACGGAAAGTGACGGATCCGAGGCGCGGGTAGTCCAAGCCGGTGTCGAACTCGGTTTGCAGCGGGCGGCCCGCCGGCAATTCGCCCGTTCCCGGGCGGATATTTTCAGTATTATTCATCAGGTTTATTGTCCATATGAACTGGGCAAACGCAAGCTCCGTGCGTCACCCCCGGAGGCGTCGTGAAGCAGGCGTTCAAGAACGCGGTACGGGGGTAGTGCTCCACCCCCGTACCGGACAAACGGCGTGCTCGGGCGCACTGGTTATACCCAGTTTGGCCGGAATGGTCGGAACTTTTGGCCAGATGAACGCCCGTTTCGATACCCTGAGAACGCAACAACGATGCATTTCGTACGCACGCTGGCCATAACCAGTTGAAAAAGGAGTACCTATGACCGCCGAAATTACTCGCCTGGAGGGACAGAACCCCACCGACAACGAGCAGCTCATTGCTTGGATCAACGAGGCGGTCGACCTCTTCGAGCCGGAAAAGGTGGTCTTCGCCGACGGCTCCGACGAAGAGTGGGACCGCCTCACCGCCGAGCTGGTGGACGCCGGAACGCTGATCAAGCTCAACGAAGAGAAGCGCCCCAACTCCTTCCTCGCGCGATCCCACCCGTCTGACGTGGCACGCGTGGAATCCCGCACCTTCATTTCCACCGAGAACGAGGAGGACGCGGGCCCCACCAACAACTGGATGAAGCCGGACGCACTGAAAGAGGAGATGCTGGAGCACTTCAAAGGCTCCATGCGCGGGCGCACCATGTACGTCGTCCCGTTTTGCATGGGCCCCATCTCCGACCCGGACCCGAAGCTGGGCGTGCAGCTGACCGACTCGGCGTACGTCGTGCTCTCCATGCGCATCATGACCCGCATGGGCACCCAAGCGTTGGAGAAGATCCAGGGCGACAACTTCGTGCACTGCCTCCACTCCGTGGGCGCCCCGCTCGAGCCGGGCGAGAAGGACGTGGCGTGGCCGTGCAACGACACCAAGTACATCTCCCAGTTCCCCGAGACCAAGGAGATCTGGTCCTACGGCTCCGGCTACGGCGGCAACGCCATCCTGGCCAAGAAGTGCTACGCCCTGCGCATCGCGTCTGTGATGGCGAAGGAGGAGGGCTGGATGGCCGAGCACATGCTCATCCTGAAGCTCACCTCCCCGGAGGGCAAGGCCTACCACATCGCCGCCGCGTTCCCGTCCGCGTGCGGCAAGACCAACCTGGCCATGATCACCCCGACGCTCGAGGGCTGGACCGCAGAGGTCGTCGGCGACGACATCGCGTGGATGCACCTGCGCGAGGACGGCCTGTACGCGGTCAACCCGGAAAACGGCTTCTTCGGCGTGGCACCGGGCACCAACTACGCCTCCAACCCGATCGCTATGCGCAGCATGGAGCCGGGCAACATCCTGTTCACCAACGTTGCGCTTACCGACGACGGCGACGTCTGGTGGGAAGGCATGGACGGCGAGGCCCCGGCCCACCTCATCGACTGGCGCGGCGAAGACTGGACGCCCGAGTCCACCTCCAAGGCGGCCCACCCGAACTCGCGCTACTGCGTGGCCATTGAGCAGTGCCCGGCCGCAGCGCCCGAGTTCGACGACTGGCAGGGCGTGAAGATCGACGCGATCCTTTTCGGCGGCCGCCGCCCCGACACCGTGCCGCTGGTGACCCAGGCGCACGACTGGGAGCACGGCACCATGATCGGCGCGATGCTCTCCTCCGGCCAGACCGCCGCGTCCGCGGAGGCGAAGGTTGGCTCCCTGCGCCACGACCCGATGGCGATGCTGCCGTTCATGGGCTACAACGTGGGCGACTACTTCCAGCACTGGCTGGACATGGGTGAAAAGGGCGGCGACCGGATGCCGGAGATCTTCCTGGTCAACTGGTTCCGCCGCGGCGACGACGACCGCTTCCTGTGGCCGGGCTTCGGCGACAACTCCCGCGTGCTCAAGTGGGTGGTGGACCGCATCGAGGGCAAGGTCGACGCCGACGAGACCGTGGTCGGCTACACTGCGCGCGCCGAGGACCTGGACCTGACCGGCCTGGACACCCCGATCGAGGACGTGCGCGAAGCGCTATACCCTGACCCGGAGCTGTGGAAGGAAGACGTCGCCGATTCCCGTCGCTACCTCGAGGGCCTCGGCTCCCGCGTGCCGCAGGAGCTCTTCGACCAGCTGACCAAGCTGGACGAGCGCATCCAGGCCGCGGCTAAGTAGGGGCTTGTGTAGCACGGCAGTAATGCTGTAACGTCGCTGCTGGAAAACTTCAGACAGGATCTGTTGTTAATTTTGCAGAAAACCCGCCGAAAGGCGGGTTTTTTGTTAGCGTTACCCGCATGAGTGGTGGGATGCTTCGGGGGCTTAGCAGTGCACGGGTGCACTCATACCGCATGGCCATTGTGGGGGAGACAGGCCGTAGTGCGAACTCTGTTTCTGACCGCTCCGTTGAGTCCTTGTACCTGTGGCAAAGCGCAGTGGCATCGGCCTGGTATGAGGCTCTCTCGATTTTCGAGCCCGTACTGCGCAACCGTATTGATTGCGAACTCAGAAAGTGGAATCAAGCTCAAGGGAACACTGAGGATTGGTTGGAGGATCCGGCTCAACCGCTAGAGAAAGCGGTCAGTCGAATGGCTTCAGACGCGTTAAACGCTGCGGAAAGCAGTGCTCGCCGCAGACCGCGAAATCATCCGCGGTTTAGTGCTCCGATAACCCTAGATGATCGAATTTCGCAGCTTTCATTCGGCAATATCAGCTCATTATTCCCCTTGCAGGCCCCGCGCAACCGCTCGAATTTCGCGAGTGGATTCTCGGCGAAGGAGAACCTGTGGATACATGCACTCTCCGGTGGGTTTCCGGGATTGGCCGAAAAATTCGTAGACGCGCACCGATCAAGCATTCATCCTTCTGTTCCAGTTCAGGTGGAGAGCGGGTACGCTGTTGCGACTGCTCTCGAGCAGCTACGTAGGTTGAGAAACCGTGTGAGCCATCAGGAACAAATACTCAACGTTGACCATCAAGAACGATTGGCTGACATGTATGCGTTGGTTCATGCGATGTCTCCCCAGACACTCGGGGTGATGAAGAAAATGGATCGGGTGCAACGTAATTTGCTGCTGCGACCGCGTTTCTAACCCTTGCGCAGGACAAGCACGAGGTTGGACACGGCGAACTCGCGCACGACCGGCACCCGGGTGAGCCACCACGCCCACCGCGGGTGGTAGCGGGGGAACGCGGCTGCGAGCTGGCCGGTCGCCTCGGCCCATTCGAGTCCCTCGCGCGCGGAGACGGCGAACAGGGACTCCCCGAAGACATTCTTCGGGTCGCGGCCGTGCACTTTTGCGTATCGACGCCGCGCGTAGTCCCCGCCCACGTAGTGCTGCCACAGCCCCGTCTCGTGTCCGCCGAACGGCCCGAGCCACACCGTGTAGCTGAGCACCACCAGCCCGCCGGGTTTGGCCACGCGCAGCATCTCCTCGCCCATGGCGCGCCAGTTCGGGATGTGTTCGGCGACGTTGGAGGAGTACACCACGTCGAAAGTATCGTCGGCGAAGGGCAGCACCGTCCCGTCGCCGCGCACCGCGCCGAAGCCGGTGAGACCCGCTGCGGACAGTTCGGAGACGCTCGGTTCGAGGCCGACGTAGAAGCAGTCCGCGAACGCGTCGGCGAAGTAGCCGGGCCCGCCGCCGACATCTAAAACGGTAGTACCGGTGACGGGGGCGCCCACGAGGTCGGACCGGAGCGCGTCGAGAAGCGAGCGCGTGTCGCGGGCGAGCATGGAGTAGAAGATGCGCGGCCGGAACTGCTCGTAAGCAAACGCGCGCAGGAGCCGGAGGGGGCGGGAAAGGGTGGCCATCCGGCGGGTACGGTGCATAGCGATGAAGATACTGCTTCTATGTTGGCGCGATTCCACCCACCCGCAGGGCGGCGGCTCGGAGCGCTACCTCGAGCGCGTCGGCGAGTACCTGGCGGCGCAGGGCCACGAGGTGGTCTACCGCACCGCGAAGCACACGGACGCGCCGCGCAGGTCAACCAGGAACGGGGTGCGCTACGAGCGCGCCGGCGGCAAGTTCGGCGTGTACCTCGCGGCGCCGCTGTCCATCTGGCGCAACCGGCCGGACGTGGTGGTGGACACGCAAAACGGCATCCCATTCTTCGCGCGGTTGTTCACCCGGCAGCCTGTGGTGCTGCTGACGCACCACTGCCATAAAGAGCAGTGGCCGGTGGCGGGCCCGGTGATCGGGCGGCTGGGCTGGTTCCTTGAGTCGCGGGTCGCTCCCCGTGTGTACCGCGGGGCGCAGTACGTGACGGTGTCGCAAGCCTCGAAGCGCGACCTGGTGGCGCTGGGAGTGCGCGAGCGCGACATCGCGATCGTGGAAAACGGCGTGGACCCGGTGCCGCGCGAGGTACCTTCGCTTCACGACGACCAAAGGTTGCACCTGGTCACCCTGTCCCGCCTGGTGCCGCACAAGCGCATCGAGGAGGCGATCGATGCGGTGGCTGGGATGGACGGCGCGGTGCTGGACATCGTCGGCTCCGGCTGGTGGGAAGACCAGCTGCGCGAGTATGCCGGCTCGCACGGCGGCAAGGTGTTCTTCCATGGCCACGTCTCGGAGCCCTACAAGCACGCGCTGTTGGAGCGGGCGGCCCTGCACCTGCTGCCCTCGAGGAAGGAGGGGTGGGGCATCGCCGTGATTGAGGCGGCGCAGCATGGGGTGCCCACCGTTGCGTACGCGTCCGCCGGTGGGGTGGCGGACTCCATCCGCGACGGGGTCACCGGCAGGCTGGTTCGGCCGGGCGAGGAGTTTGGGAAGGTTGTGGGGGAGACCTTGGGGCGTCGAGAGGCAATGGCCCCCGCGGCGCGCGAGTGGGCGGCGCGGTTCTCCTGGGAGGCGACTGGCCGGAAGTTCGAGCGGATTATAAAAGCTGTGTGGTCCAGTTGAGCTGCTGGATCTTGGTGTCCAGCTCGCGGTAGGCTTTGGACGCGCTGTCGGCCATGTCGCGCAGCGCTTTGACGTCGACGGCGGGCACGAAGCGCACCTCGGAGCGCGAGTAGCGCGCGCCGGTCATGGTGCCTGCGTCCGCGACCGCGGCATACAGGCGGCGGGAGCGCAGCAGGGCGTCGCGGCGCGCGATGGCGTCGGTGAGTGTGGCGCCCTCGAAGGGGGTCTGTGCGTTGGTGTGGTTGATGCGGCGCACCAGCGTTTCGATCTCTTGGAGCAGCGCCGCCGCCTCCTCGAGCATGGCCGCCGGGTCCTCGACGGAGGTGTCGCCCTCCTGGATCAGCGCGCCTTGCACCAGGCGTTCCTGCAGTTTGTTCAGGCGATCCTGCGCCTCGGCGCGGCGCGCCAGTGCCTCTGCGAGCAGCATGTGTGCCTCCTTGCAAACGTTGCTGTCCCCGTTCCCAACCCTCACGGTCACGATCCGGCGGCCAACCCCCAGCGTCGCGGTAGTGATGAGTGCTCGGTGCGGCCCTGTGGCGGGGGCCGTGCCCGTGTGCGTCGTGCAGGCCGCGTGCGTTGTGCGTGTGAGCGGAATCGAACCGCTTCAGCCTTGATGCGGCCGCAAGGCGCCAGTGAGTTTGCCGTATGCCCCGGGCAAACGCGGGGTGACGCTCGCTGGGTTGGAGCCGGATTGCGTTTCCGCTACCGACAGTTTGGAACCGAACATAGCAAAAGCGCCCGCCCTTGGGGAAGGGCTGGGCGCTATAGGCGGGCGCGATTACGCCGCGGAGGGGAACAGCTCGCCGTCGCGGAGACGGTCGCGCATTTCGGCCTCGACAAGCACGGGGACAAAGTCCTCGATGATCGCGGACTTGCGGTGCGTGCGCAGGACAGCATCGAATGCGTCGTTGATCTCGAGCGCGTCGAACTGGCCGGCGAACTCGGTGAGCAGGTCCTCGCGGATGTTTCGCAGGGCGCGCTCGCGGATGATGCTGAAATCGATGTTGTTAGCCATGGTGTGTTCCTCCTTGCAGAAGCTGTATCTGCTCCTTTATTCGGCTCAGGGCTACGCCTTGTGCGTAACCTGTTGTTAACTTTGCGTTCACGTTAACCCTGGGAGCGCGAATGATGCAAGGGAGTCAATTGTGGGCGTGCGCCATTAATGGGTTATAGCCAACTAATCCACATGTTTTTCCAGGTTGCGAGGGGTGAGCCTGAGGTGGTGACGTTGGTCACACAGTAACAACGGCATCGCGCACCACAGCGCAAACAACGCGATTCCCGCTGGCGGGAGGGGGCGAGCCGGAGCGCCGGTGTCCTGCACGCTTCCGTCGGTGCGCACCACCACGCCGATGCCGAGCTCGCGCAGACGGGCGGGGTCATTGATCGCGGCTTGGGCTGCGAACCAACGCGGCGACGGCGGGTCCACCTCCACCCCGTCCACGGTCAGCGCGCCGGATTCGACCACGTTCATGGCTTTGGGGGCGGGGTCGACGACCGGATGGCCGTCGAGAGGCAGGAGTGTGGGCCGCGATTCGAAGAGCACGTCGCGGCCGCGGTGGTCGACGGCGGGGACCTCGACGGCGGTGGGGGTCAGTGCCGCGACCGCTACCGGCGCGTCCGGGACCTGGAGCACGGCGAGTGCGCAGGCGGCGAGGGCGCGCCGGGGCTCGAGCGCGCCGGCGGCGGCCACGAAGGCGGGGATAGCGAGGACCACCCACTTCTGCCCGTCGCGGAGCAGCCCCGCGCCGGGGACGTGGTGGATCACGGGCGCGGTGAGCCCGGCCCACGACGCCAACGCCACGCCGAACCCGACACCCGCGAGTGCGAGCCAGCGGCGGGGCACCGAGCCCCAGGCCAGGGCGAGCAGCGCGAAGAGTGCGACGCCGAACAGCGCGAAACCGGCCGAGCGCGACGCGGGCACCGCCTGGCCGTTCCATATGCCGCCGAGGCCGAGCAACGCGCCGAGGGTGCCCACGTACCTCTCGGCGCGCGGAGCGAACGCGGCGGCCGCGGCGGCGGAGGAGGTGCCCGGCGCGGAGGCGAACACGCCGGCAACCACCCACGGCGCACAGCTCAAGGCGGTAACCACAAGACCCCGCCGCCCGCGGGCAAACGCTGCCGCCGCCAACGCCCCGGTAGGTGTCAGGGAGGCGAGCCAGTGCGCGAGCCCCGACATCGGGTGAGCGCCGAGCGCTACCAGCGGCAGCAGCCACGCCGCCGCGGCCAAGGACCATTGCCCCTGGAGGAGCCGCTCCACCACGAAAGGGTTCCATACCGCCACCGTCATCGCAGCGGCCCGCCCAAATGGGGAGCGCCCCAGCCGGTAGCCAGCCCATGCGCCGCACGCGGCGGCGGCGACCATGAACATGCGCAGGAACACCACCGGCTTCGGCAGGATACCCAGCAGGGCGTCCTGGGGGACGTTGCGCGCGGCGAGATCGCCCCAGCCGAGCGATGCGCGGGTGAGCGACATCGAGTCGAAGACCACCATGTCCCGCAGCGCGAACGCCTCGCCGGGCACAAGAAACGGCCAGGTCAGCCCGAGAACCAACAGCGCGCCGTACGCCGGCGCCCACCACCGCTCAGCGGCGGCGCGCATAGAACACCAGGCCCGCGATGAAGGCCGCAGCGGCGATGGTGCGGGTGACACCCGCCATGACCTGCAGGCCACGCAGCCACGCCACCTCACGTCGCGCCGCCGCAACCTGCGAGGTCTTCGTTTCCTCGGCCAGCGTCCACTGGTCTTCGCCGCAGCCCCAGATTTCGTCCACGATGCGCCCGGTGCGCCGCTCCGCGTCGACGGTGCGGGTGCAGCCGCCGGTAAGCTCCGCGCTGTACTTGTACGTCTCCAGCCCGCGCACTGAGCCCGGGCCGAGGTAGTCGAACGGGACGTCGGCTCCGGCCGCCGGGTCGAACAGCGGGTAGGAGCGTCGCTCGGGGCGGTACGGCATCAGGGGGCCCAGGCCAGCGCGTCCCTTGGCCGGGAAGGCGGTGGAGGGGTCGATGGGGAAGGCGTCCACCTCTTCACCGTCCACGGTCACCACCGCGTCGAGCCGCTTCGGGGCTTCGGTGAGGGTGATGGTGCGGGTGTGGGGCGAAGCGCCGTCGAAAAGCACGGTGTACTCCCCAGGGGCCAAGGTGCGCTGCTTGGCAATCACGATGGGGGAGGCGATGTTGAGCGCAGCGCAGACGACGATGATGCCCAGGCAGGCAGCAAGTCGGCGTCGCAGGTTCACCCGTGTCACCCTACCGGGTGGCTAGACTTGCGCCATCGTGAATAGCCCCGCCATTTTGCCCGAGCTCGACGGCCTGCGCGCCGTGGCCGCCTACGGCATTGTGGCCACGCACGTGGCGTTCCAGACCGCGACGGATTCTGCACTGCTGGAGCGCTTCGACTACTTCGTGGCCGTCTTCTTCGCGCTCTCGGCGTTCCTGCTCGCGCGCGGGGGCCTCAGACCCGGCTACTACTCGCGCCGCGTGGCGCGCCTCGCGCCCGCGTACCTCGTGTGCGTGGCGGTGGTGCTGCTCGCGCTGCCGCCGCTCGCGGGAGTCTCGTGGGGGCAGGTGGCGGCGAACGCCCTGTTGGTGCAGGTCTACGTGCCGCACGGGCTTATCGACGGGCTCACGCAAATGTGGTCGCTGTGCATCGAAGCCGCCTTCTATGCGGTCCTGCCGCTGTATCTGCGCCTCGGGACGCGCACGCGGCGCGTGGTGCTTGCAGGGGCGGTGGCCCTGGGCCTGGCCTGGCCGTGGGCGGTTGCGGGCCTGGGCGATCCGGCAGTGGTGAACCTGCAGATCTGGCCGCCCTCCTACGCGCCGTGGTTCGCCGTCGGGCTCGTGCTGGCGGAGCTGGAGCGCGCCGGGGTGCGCTACGCCGGGCCGCGATGGCCGTTTTTGCTGTTGTCGCTGCCGGTCGCGTGGTTCGCCGGCGTGATCGGCCCGCGGGGCCTGGAGCACCCCTCGCCTGCCGAGTTCAACGCGCGCGTACTCCTCGGCGCGGTGTTCGCGGCGCTGGTGGTGGCGCCGTATGCGCTGGGGCAACGGATGCGGGACACCGTGCTGTCCTCGCGGGTCATGCGCACGCTGGGCCACTGGTCGTACTCGGTGTTCCTGTGGCACATGGCGGTGTTGTACTTCGCTTTCCCGGTGCTTGGGGTTCCCATGTTCGCGGGGCGGTTCGCGCTGGTGTACCTGGCCACGGCGCTGGCCAGCACCGCGGTGGCCTACATCTCCTACGAGCTGGTGGAGGTGCCCGGCGCGCGTCTGGTCAGGCAGGCCACCGCAAAGCAGCCAGCCACGACGAGGAAGGTGGACGATCCCGCGTAGTTCGCCGCCGGCCAGTGAGCGCGGGCCAGCACTAGGCCGCTGACAGCCATGGTTGCGGCGGATACGGCGTGCATGGGCAGGACCGTGACGCGGCGCACCAACCACGCCAGCGCGGCGGCGGCAAGGCCATGAACGGGAAACGCTGCGATAACGGCGGCGGTGGGGGCCCAGTTCGCGTTGTCGGGCGGGAGGTAACGGTCCTCCTCGCGCCGCCACGGCACCCACAGGCACCAGGCGAGGATGAGCAGGCTGAACGCGCCGCCGAAGAGCAGCGAGTACCGGTAGGCGCCCTCTCCGGCGAAGCGCATGCGGAACTCGCCGCTCACCCCTTCGGGGACGCGGAAGGCCTGGGCGCCGGCGTCGATACGCACGGGCTCGAGCTCGACGCCGCCGAGGGTGGCGCGCAAGCCCTCGTTAAACGCGCGGGTGGTCAAGACCAGCTGCGCGCCGGCGCGCTGGGGCAGGGGGGCGCGCGAGAGCATGACGGTGTCGGCGCGGGTGAACAGCTCGTGGGTGCCCGCCTCGAGGAACACGCGGCCCACGCGGCGCTCCCCGTCGATGACGGCGGGTTGGGAGAGCTGCCACTCCGCATCCTCGGCGGTGGTGAAGCGGCGCTGGATCACCGTGTTTGCGGGGAAGTGCCGCTGGAAGAAGTAGCGGTCGGCGGTGCCCTCCACCTCCACGATGCGGCGCACGCCCACGTCGAGCTCGCGGATGCCCACTGGCTCGGTGAGCTGCAGGAGCGTGGCGTCGCCGCGGGTGAGTCGGCGCGGTTGGTCCTTCACCAAAGTGACGCGACGGCAGGTGCCGTTGCCGTCGCAGAGTTCCACGGTGGTGTCCGCGGTGGCGGTGACCGTGATGTGCTCCTGCCGGGACTGAAACTCGATCCACGCGTGCGCGTCGCCGGGGGCGGGCCACCAGGCGGTTTCCTGCAGGCCGTCAAAGGCGGCCGTGAGCGACTTGGACGGGTCGGGGCCGCCGAACGCGCCGGCGTCCGCGGCCGAGGAGGAGGCGCGGGCGACACCGTCCGCGGCAACCGCGGTGCGCCGCCCGGCCGACGGGTAGTCCTTCACGCGGTTGCGCACCGTGTCGTCCTCCCAGACCCCGTAGAGGTAGCCCGACTGGCCGTCGATGGTGCCGTAGTTGCGCACCGCCAGCGCCGGGGTATCCGTGACCACGTCGGCGTCCCCGCTGGTCAGACGCGCCGGGAAGTACCCCAGCTCGCGCCACAGCAGGGGCAGCACCTCGCCGCCGCCGTCTACGGTTACCGGTTCGCGGTCCATGGTCATCACGTCAGCCGCCGGGTCAAGCAGGAAAATGTCCACGTCGCCGAAGCTCGCGTCCGGCTCGCCCAGATTCGGCGTTACCGGCTGGCGCTCTAGGTCGCGGCGCACCACCACCGCACCCACGCCGATCGAGCGCAGCGCCTGCCTATCGACGAGCTCCGCCTGCCCCTCCAGCCCCCGAATCGCCTCCGGGTCCACCAGGGGCACCGCGTCCCGGAACGCGAACTTCGCGCTGGTCAGGGCCTGGATCGGCTCGTCGCGGGTCCACCCCCAGGTCTGGCGGGCAAAGGACGCCGGCGGCACCACCAGGGTGCGGGTGCCGGCGGCGTGCTCGTCCAGCCATTGCCCCGCCGCGACCCAGTCCGCGGAGACGTCCTTCCACGTGCCCTCCGGCAGTAGGCGCAGCGACCACGCCGGGGCCACCGCCACCGCGGCAGCCAGCGCCACGCCGACCGCCTTCGGACGGTTCACCGTCGCGGCTGCGTGCCCGATGCCGAGCGCCAGCGGCAGGTGCACCAGGGGGTCGAATTTGTGGAGGTTGCGGAACGGGGCGAGAGCGCCGTCGTAAAGCGATGTGGCCAGGTGGGCTGAACCGAGCACCCAGAACCCCACCGCAAACACCGCGAGCAGCGGCCCGCGCCACGGCATGTCGCGTCGCGCCAGGCCCGCGAGGCCCGCAGCGGCGACGAGGCAGGTGGCGATGATGAACGCGGGCTCGGCGACCAGCAGGTGGCCGGCGGCGCGCTCGGTGTCCACGAACGGGGTCCAGCTGGTGGTGCCTCGCAGGATCTCCACCGGGTTGAGCCAGGCGGTGGTCACGCCGGCGGACTCAATGAAATCCGTGAACGGAGGGGAGTAGCGGCCGAGTACCAAAAGCGGCCCCACCCACCACGCGGACACGGCCGCCGCGCCGAGCGCGAACCTGCCCGCGGCGCGGTAGGAGCGCCTGGCAATGAGCAGCACAAACGCCGGCAGGCACGCCGCGATGGTGGCGGTGGCGTTCACCGCACCCATCACAGCCACAGCCACCACCGCCGGCGCGATACGCGGGGTGCGGCGCGTCAGAGGCACCAGGGTCCACGGCACGAGCGCCACCGGCCACGCCTCCGACGAGATGGCCGTCAGCGTGGTCAGGATGCGCGGGCTCAACGCGTACACGCCCGCGGCGAGAACCTGGGGGAACGTGCCCCGGATACCCATACGGCGCGCCAGCGTCAGAGCACCGGAATACGCCAGGCACAACAGCAGCAGCCACCACGCCCGCTGGATCAGCCAAGGCGGGAGGTGCAACAGGTGGCCGGCGAGGAAAAACGGGCCTTGGGGAAAGAGGTAGCCGTAAGCCTGGTTCTGCACCTGGCCCAGCGGGAACTCGTCTGTATAGGCGTGGGTGGCGCGCCGCAGAAACCGCAGCGGATCCGCCACCAGGTCGAACTTCGTGTCCGCGGCGACCTGACCCGGCGGCTGGGCGAGCACCACCAGCAGCAGCGCCAGCCAGCCCACGAGGTGCGAGCGCATCCCCCGCACCGGCGCCTACTTCCTCGAGCCGTACTCCGGCCCGCCCAGCACAGCATCGTCTGCTGACACAGCCGATCCCTGCGGCACAGTGGACTGGCCCGAGACCGCCGCGATGCCCAACACCCCCACCACACCGAGCACCACACCCACGACCGTGCTAGCCAAAACGGGCGCGGTGGCGCGCCGGGCAAGCGACGTCGGCAGAGCGAATACTCGGTGGGACATGTCGGAAAAGCGTACCAGTGACGGGTACAGTGGCGGTGTTTTGAAACGGCGATCGAGGGGTGACCAGATGCGGGCTCGAGCAGGTGCGGCAGCGCTTGCATGTGTCTCCGCGCTCGGGTTTGCTGCTTGCTCCTCCCCGGAACCCGCCGTAGAGGAGCCGCCGGCGCTGGAGACCGCTGAGGTCCGCGAAAGCGCTGATACGCAACCCGCAATCGCCGCTCCGGCGCAGGTGCACGCGCCAGCCCCCCTCTCGCCTGCCCAACAGCGGGTGCCGCACGACCTGCGGCAGAAGGTCGCCTCGCTCATGGTGGTGGGGGTGTCCAACTACGACCAGGCCCGGTTCGCTCTCGACCAGGGGGTCGGCGGACTGATCATCCCCAGCTGGGCGGATCCTGCGCTGCTCACGGAGGTCGGGCGCGACGTCAACGCACTGCGGACGCAGTACCACCGGCCGTTCAGCGTGGCCATCGATTTCGAGGGCGGCCGCGTGCAACGCCACACCCAGGTGCTGGGCGATTTCATGCCGCCACGTGCGCTCGCCGGCCAGCCCCCGGAGGTGATACGCGGCACCGGGTACGACATCGGCCGCGCGCTGCGGGCGCACGGCATCAACGTGGACTACGCGCCGCTGCTGGACCTCGACGTGAGCGGCCTAGACATCGTGGGTGACCGCTCGTTCCACGGCAACCCGGATGAGGTGGTCCGCGTAGCCGGCCTGTTTTCGCAGGGGCTTATGGACGCCGGGGTGACCCCCACCTTCAAGCACTTCCCCGGCCACGGCCGCGCTTCGGGGGACACGCACCACCAGCTCGCCCTCACACCGTCCTTGGGGGAGATGAAAGAGCTGGACCTGCGCCCCTATGGGCCGCTGCTTGAGCAGTTCCCCCGGGCGAGCGTGATGATGGGACACATGATCGTGCCGGGCCTGGGGCCGGAGGGCGTGCCAAGCTCCATGAACCCCGAGGCCTACCGCCTGCTGCGCACCGGCGATTACCCGGGCGGCGTCCCGTTTGAGGGGGCCGTGGTCACCGACGACCTATCGGGCATGCGCGGCATCCTCGACTACGCGCCCACCCGCGACGCTGTGGCCAGGGCCATCGGCTCGGGCGCAGACCAGGCGCTGTGGTCCTCGGGCGCGGACCTGCCCGGCATCATCGACCACATCGTGTGGTGCGTGCAGGGCGGCTACATCCCCGAAACCCGCATAGACGAGGCGGCGGTGCGGGTGCAGCAGCAGCTCATCGACGTCGGCTTGTAGCACGCCGCCGCTGCCACATCTAGGCGGCTTCAAAGATCTCCATTACTGTGGGACGGGTGACTACGGTGAAGGCAACCTCGCATAAGAAGGGCCGCTCCGGCAGCGCCTCCGGCGGTGCTGCTGTGATGGGCCGCGGAAGCAAGATCGCCCTCAGCACACTCCTCGGCATCCTTGCCGTGGCTCTCGCGCTGTACCTGGCCGATCTGGCAATGCACCGCGGAAACGTGCCCCGTGGCACGCACGTGGGCGGTGTCAACATCGGTGCGATGGCACCGGAGGAGGCCCGCGATAAGCTCGAGACGGAGCTTGGCGGCGTTGCAGATGAGCCCGTCGAGGTCAAGGCGGGGGAGAAGCGCTCCGAGTTCGTCCCGGCAAAATCCGGCCTCGGCATCGACTTCGACGCGACCGTGGCGGCGGCTGGCATCGAATCCGCCAACCCGGTGGACCGCCTGCGCGGTCTGTTCACCACCCGCGAGGTGGACGTGGTGCCGACGGTCGACGACGCTGCCCTGAACAGCCAACTCGACCGCCTGATAAACGAGCTGCACGTGGACCCCGTCGACGGCGCCATCCGCATTGAGGGCGGCAAGGCCGAAACCGCCGACCCGAAACTGGGCCAGGACGTTGAGCGCCCGGCGCTCCGGGAAGAAGTGACCACCGGCTGGTTGAGCCCGGGCGGTATCGAGGTCGAACCCGCGAAGGTGCAACCGGCCATCAACGATGCCGCGCTGAAGGCAGCCCTGGGCGGACCGGTGCGCGCCGCTTTGGACGGGCCCGTCACGGTGACAGGTAAGGAGGGCGTGGCGGCAGCGGTGCCGCAAGACCGCCTCGGCGAAATCGTGCAGTTCCCCGGCGTAGACGGCCGGATCGAGCCGCGCGTGAACCAGGACGCAGCCCGCACCATCCTCGGCGACCAGCTTGCTCAAACGGAGGTGGAGGCCAAAAACGCCCGGGTGCTGGCAGGCGGCGGGGTCGAGCCGTCCGTGGACGGCTCCGTCGTGGACTGGGACGCAACCATGGTTGGCTTCGACCAGCGGCTGCTGGGTACCGAGCCGCGGGCCTGGGAAGCGGTGTACAAGGACGTGCCGGCCCAGTTCACCACCGACCAGGCGGAGAATGCGACGTTCAATGACGTGGTCGGCTCCTTCACCACCAGCGGCTACTCGGGTGCGTCCGGCACGAACATCGCGCTGGTGGCAAGCACTGTCAACGGCGCGATTGTGAACCCCGGGGAAACGTTCTCCCTCAACGGCTACACCGGTCCGCGTGGAACGGCGCAGGGGTATGTGGAGTCCGGCATTATCCTGGACGGCCACGCGGACACGGCGGTCGGCGGCGGCATCTCCCAGTTCGCCACCACGCTGTACAACGCCTCTTACTTCGCGGGCATGACGGATGTGGCGCACACGCCGCACTCCTACTACATCTCCCGCTACCCGGCCGGCCGCGAGGCGACCGTGTACGAGGGGGCGATCGACCTGCAGTTCCGCAACGACAGCCCCCACCCGGTGCGCATCGCGACCAGCGTCGGCGGCGGGGAGGTCACCGTGAGCCTCATGGGAGTCAAGACCGTCACCGTCGAGTCCGTCAACGGCGGCCGCTGGGCTCAGACTTCGCCGCAGCCGATGAACGTGCCAGGCTCCGGCTGCGTGCCGTCCTCGGGCGCACCGGGGTTCACCACCTCCGATACCCGAATCATCTACGACCTCGCGGGCAACGAGCTGGATCGCGAAACCCAAACCACGGTGTACAACCCGCAGCCGATCGTGCGCTGCGGCTAGGGGCGACGGTAGAAACCGCACGCCCAACCCTCACGCCGTGTTGCCGGCACTTCCGTGGCCGGTGCGTGTGCTTGTGCCCAGGTCGAACAGTGGCGGATCCGCCGCCCTCGCCGTCGGTGGGTCGTCGAACGCGGGATATCGTTCCCTGGCCCGACGGATGGTCCTTTGACCTGGTGATTCCTGGTACTGGTGGGTGCTGGTCCGAACTGGCGGGCCGCCGTCGGCGGGGTGGTGGGTGATGTTCCAGGTACTGGGGTCTTTGGTGAAGTACCCCTTCCCACCCGCACCGTCCCTGTTGTCGTTGTTGCACATGTGGTGCTCGCGGCACAGGAGGATGAGGTTGTCGAGGTCGGTGAGGCCGCCGTGCAGGTATGTGTGGAGATGGTGGGCCTCGAGTTCCACGCCCGGCTTGGTGCAGCCGGTCCAGGCGCATACTTGCTGCATTGCAAGCAGCACCAGTTTTTGTTCCACGCTGGCCAACCGTGCGCGTCCCAGTGAGAGGGGCACGCCGGTGCATGAGTCAAGCTGGAGCGCGAACGAGTCGCCGGCCAATCCGAGACGGATCACGTCCAAGGCGTTAAGGGATACCGAGGTGTTGGTGGAGAACTCGGTGTACGCGTCAGCCCCGAGCAGTTCTTCCAGGGTCATCGTCACAACGACGGTGCCCACTCCGCGTCGTGCCGCGGTGGAGGCGTTGCCGTGGCGGTTCACAATGTCCATGAGCTGATCGAAACGGCGCTGCCCGCGCGTGCGTTTGTCCTCGACTCCGCCCGGCAGGTTGGCTCCGGGGGCCTCGCCAGCGGCGAGCGCGGCTTCGAATGCGGCGCGGCTGGCTTTGTCGAAATAGATCTTGCCCCAGGATCCCCCGTCGCTGTCTTCCTCCCCGAAGATCATGGTGCGCTTCTTGAACGCGGCGAGGGGATCCTTCTTCCCCTTGTAATCCCTGCCTTTCCGGTTGGCGCGTTTGACCAGGTTCACCACGTACTTCCGCAGCTCCTCGGCAGACATCGTCTCAGAGGCCTCTAACGCACGGGCGTAAATCTCGTCCCGGCCGGGGTCAGCGTGCTCGTTGAGCTGCATTAACGCTCTTTCAATGATGCGCTTCTTCTCGGCGTTTGCTTTCGCGGCGGCCTTTCTAGCGCGCTCCTTCGCTTTCCGGGCCTCATCTTTGCGGCGCTGTTCTTCCTCCGCACGCTTCCGGCGTTCCTGCTCATCCGCCGCGGGATCCGCTGGCGGTGCGGGCACTTCTACCTCGCCGAACATGGTCTTGGCCTGGCTGAGCAAGCTGAACGCGTCGGAGCGCGGCAGGCCGAGCTGTTTGGTCAGGTATTCCACGGGGTGGTTCGCCCCGACTAAGCGGCCAGCCCCGTCGCGTTCGCACAGGAACGCAAACGCGATATTGGCGTTGGACAACAGCGGCAGTGCTGCGTGCAACCGTTCCATCGCGTGGTGCGTGGATGACAGGTGGAGGGATTCGGGCTGCATCATGAGCGCCTCAAGCGCTGCAAGGCTATTGACGATCTGATCAACGTGGTGGTCAATTACCGTGGTCATGCCCGTGCCCCCTTCCCGAACCCCATCTTCAACGAACGAACACACCACACGCTACGGCACGCGCCGACACACCAGTCCAAAAAACGCACATACGTTCGAATGGGACCTGCTGGCCTGCGACTTTAGCTCGTCGATAAGTAACGGTGTCCTAGTCGGGAAACCGCGGCGGCACGTGCTTACCCACCTCGCGTAGCAGCCCCCACACGGTGAGATCGGCGTAGAGCGGGTCGCGCGGCATGAGTGCGTGGAGCGGTGCGTACCCGTCGTACCACCGCCCGGAGTCGATGTTGGCCACGTCCGCACCCGGGCCGGCCTCCAACATGGACGCGGAGGCGGGTGTGACCACGGTGTCCGCGGGTGAATATATCGAGGTGTAGACGATCCCTGGCGCGGTGTCGGGGCCGCTCGCAAATTCGCGCAACCACGCCGAGCCCGCCAGCTGCTGCGCCGCCCCGGGCGCAAACAAGGCGGTGAAATGTGGGTGACGAGACGCCACCTCGCCCATCTGTCCGGCGAGGCCCCGAAAATCCGTGCCGTGGAAATTGCCGCCCATCGCCACCACGCGCCGCACCTTCTCCGCGCCGCCGCGTGCGATGAACAACTTGGTCATCAGTGCGCCTTGCGAGTGCGCCACGATGTCCACTCGCTCCGCCCCTGTTTTACGCAGTACGCGGTTCACGTGCTCCTCCACGTCGCCGACGATGGAGTTCAAGTCGCCCGCGCCGAAGAAACCGGGTGCGATCATGTCCCCGTAGTCGTACCCCCACACCCAAAAGCCCTGTTCGCGCAACCTTTGAGCGTTGGATTCAAACGCCGCGGTCCGCGAGTTAATTCCGTGGATGTACAGCACCGGCGTGGGGTGCTGTGGCTGAAAGTGTCTGTCGTTAAACGGCATCGGCGGGCGGTTTTGCAGCCCGCGCACCGCTCCGTACCCGGCCGCAAGTGCCATCATCGCGCTGCTCAGTTTCATCCTTTGCAGCATATTGCTTATCAACGTCCTCCGGCCATCACTTGCAGTAGACAAAGTTGTCTGTTATCGTCTGGGGCGGATCACGAAGTCCGACGGCCCCGGCGCAACGGGGCAAAGCCTCCCGGCTCGTCGGCTGGCAACCGCGCACATCGCGCACGGTGCCCCCGGGAGAAGATCCGCCGGCACGTGCAGCCGCCGCGCCGGAAGAGCGATTCCCATCAGGAGTTTTCCCATGTCCTCCGACATGCCAGCAATGTCCAACCCCATCGACTTCGCCGACGACTGGGTCCCGGCGACCCTCGGCAGCGTCAATATCAACACCGTCACGTTCAGGCTCGACGGCACAGGTGAGATCGTCACCGCGGAATTTCCCTCACCTATGGAGGCCTTCGATTTCGTCGGCCACACCGGCCCGAAGTTCGAATACTCCGCCATCGAGGGCGCCGTCCGCGACGCCAACGGCACCGCCGTCCCCCTGCCGGAGCCGCCCGCGGAACGCATCCCGTGCGGCCCCGACGAGTGCGACCTGATCGCCAACGGCCACAAGCCCCATTGGATTCCGGTGCTGCGCGCTGGCAACGGCCCCAAGGAGGACTGGCTGCCCATCACCGTCATCGAACACGACGGGACGAAGCTCGTCTTTTCCACCGAGGATGGCGTGTACACCTGCTACAACCACGACCCGGAGCGCCTCGCCAACGCGAAGTACTACAACCGCGAATGGCCCGTGATGCGCGGTGATTTCGACGGACACGGGTACCCGGTCAGCGTCGTCTCCTCCCGCCCGATCGGCCCCTGCAGCCACGCGTAGGCCCCTCGGACCCAGCCTTCCCCCTAAGTACAAACGAGAGCCGGCGACGAGAATCGAACTCGCACTCTCAGCTTGGGAAGCTGATGTTCTACCACTAAACTACGCCGGCAGCTCCGCTTACTTTAGCACCACGGATTCTGGGCCCAAAACGGGGAAGTACACTCGCACCCGTGCTGCTCTCAGATCACGATATCCGCGACGCTATCGACTCCGGCCACCTCGGCATCGACCCGTTCGATGCTGAGCTGATCCAGCCGAGCTCCATCGACGTGCGCATCGATAAGTTCTTTCGCGTTTTCAACAACTCGAAGTACACGCACATCGACCCGAAGCAGGAGATGCCGGATCTGACCACACTCGTCGAGGTGCCCGAGGGCGATGCCTTCGTCTTGCACCCCGGCGAGTTTGTGCTTGCCTCCACCCTGGAGTGCTTCACGCTGCCGGCGGACCTCGCGGGCCGGCTCGAGGGCAAGTCCTCCCTGGGCCGCCTCGGCCTGCTCACGCACTCCACCGCAGGCTTCATTGACCCGGGCTTTTCCGGCCACATCACCCTGGAGCTGTCCAACGTGGCCAACCTGCCCATCGTGCTGTGGCCGGGGATGAAGGTCGGTCAGCTCGCACTGTTCAAGATGTCCTCGCCCGCGGACACCCCCTACGGCTCCGGCGCGCTCGGCTCGAAGTACCAGGGCCAGCGCGGCCCCACCCCGTCGAAGGCGTACCTGAACTTCCAATAGAGCGCGCTCCCGCACGGGTGGTATAGCAGCGGGGGTGTGTTGCTATACCACCTCGCCGCTATTGGTAATAAGCCCCATTATCACCTGGGCAAACACGGCATGTCGTCGCAGGCGGTATAGCAGGCAACCCCTGCCTGCTATACCGCCTTGCGCGTGAGCTCCTCACTTACCCTGCCGGCCCAACCCGTCCACGGCATAATGGCCTGTTATGCGGATGACTGTGATTGGCACTGGCTACCTCGGCGCGACGCACGCGGCATGCATGGCTGAACTCGGCCACGAGGTGCTGGGCGTGGACGTTGATGAAACGAAGATCGAGGCGCTGAAGAACTCCAAGGTGCCGTTTTACGAGCCGGGCCTGCCCGAGGTGCTCGAGCGCACCATCGACGCAGGTCGCCTTAGCTTTACGACGGACTACGCCCAAGCCGCCGCCTTCGCCAATGTGCACTTCATCGGGGTGGGCACCCCGCAGCAGCGCGGCTCCTACGCGGCCGACACCCGCTACGTCGAGGCCGTCATCGACGACCTGGTGCCCCAGCTCGAGGGCGAGCACCTGATCCTGGGCAAGTCCACCGTGCCGGTGGGCACCGCAGCCGCCTTGCAGGAGCGGGCGAACAAGCTGGCCAAACCCGGCACGACCGTCGAGATTGCCTGGAACCCGGAGTTTCTCCGCGAGGGCTACGCCGTGAAAGACACTATTGAGCCGGACCGAATCGTCCTCGGCGTGCGTGGCGGCACCAACGCCGAGGAGATCGCCCGCGAGGTCTACGCCACCCCGCTTGCCAACAACACCCCGTTCATCGTGACGGATTTGCAGACCGCGGAGCTGGTGAAGGTCTCCGCTAACGCGTTTTTGGCCACGAAGATCTCCTTCATCAACGCCGTAAGTGAGGTCTGCGAGATCGTCGGCGCGGACGTGACCCAGCTGGCGGACGCCATCGGCTACGACGATCGCATCGGCCGGAAGTTCCTGGGTGCTGGCCTGGGCTTCGGCGGCGGGTGCCTGCCGAAGGACATCCGGGCGTTCATGGCGCGTGCCGGCGAGGTCGGCGCGGACCAGGCCCTGACCTTCCTGCGCGAGGTGGACGCGATCAACATGCGCCGCCGCCAGCGCGTGATCGACCTGGCGCGCGAGGAGCTCGGCAGCCTGATCGGCCGTAACATCACGGTGCTGGGTGCGGCGTTCAAGCCGAACTCTGACGACGTGCGCGACTCGCCCGCGCTCGCCGTGGCAGGCCAGCTCTCCCTCGCCGGCGCATCCGTGAAGGTGTACGACCCGCAAGGCATGGACAACGCGCGCAAGGTGTTCCCAACCCTCGATTACGCCACCAGCCTTGAGGACGCACTCCAGGGCGCGGAGCTGGTCATCCTGGCCACGGAGTGGTCTGAGTTCAAGGAGATGGATCCGGTGTGGGCGGCGGAGCTCGTCGATAGGCAATTGCTTATCGACGGCCGAAACGTCCTCCCCGTCGCCGACTGGCAAAACGCCGGTTGGCAGCTGCGCGCGCTGGGGCGTTCCCTCTAGTCAACTGGTAACCAACTGCCAGGAAAACGCGGTAATGCTAGGGTCGGTGGGGAACATAATGCTTGCAGCTTACTTGCTCGAGTAGGTTGCCCTCTGACCTTGGAGTTCCCATGAGTGCCTACTCCCGCGCTTCCCGCACGAACAGCCGCGTCGCCACCCGCGCTCTCGGCGCCGCCACCGTCGCCATCCTCGGCCTGACCACCGTGCACGTGGTCGCCCCCGACTCGATTCTCCTGCCCGCAGCGAACGCTGCCACGCGGACCGTCACCGGTACCACCGCCACCTACGACGACCAGACCCCGGCCTCCGTGCCGTGGTCGACAACCGTGAAGCAAAACGTCACCCGCTACGGGACGTTGTACCTGAGCCTGGACGCCGTGGCCGTGGACGGCATCGCGAAGACCGGCACCTACGACCAGTGGGGGAGCCCGGTTCCGTTGACCATTTGGGACCCGGCGAACCAGACGATCTACCGCAAGGGATTCACAAGCGCAGTCCGCCCGGATCCGTTCAGCAACTCCAACAAGATTACGACCCAGCTCGGTGACTGGACCTACGTGTCCCAGAGCTCGTCGTTCACCGTGACCTGGAACCCCGCGCCCGGCTACATCGGCTACGCCCCGCCGCTGCCGATTCAGATCGACCCGTTGAAGCCGGGCGGGGAGCCCGCGCCGCAGTACGACTACGCGACCACCGGTCTGCCGGGCAAGACCACGACCCCCCTCACATCTACGGGTGCGCTTGGCACGACGCAGACCGCGCAGGCCAAGCCAGGGTTCCAAGGTGTCACCGACGGCATTGTCTGGGACTACCTGCCCACCTACGCGTTCCAGGTTGACCGGAACGACCCGATCGCGGCGCTGGCTGGTCTCACCGACGACCAGTTTGCCACCGACGCAGACGGCAACTACGTCGGCTACGTCACCAACGAGCTGAACACCAGCGAGGGCCGGTACACGATTAACCCGGACTCCGGCGAGGTCACGTTCACCCCGAACAACGACTTCTTCAAAACAGGTGACCCGACCACCAAACAGGCCACCCCGATCCGCGTGATCGTGTCCAACATGACCACGAACACGGACGAGGGCAACGGCCGCGTCATGGCGTACGGCGTCACCCGCCCCGCGCACACAATCAACGCGAACAACCAGTCCTACTCCGAGGTCAACACCACCTACACCCCGACGGTGACCAAGCCGTCGGTCCAGCTCGAGGACGTCGCAGGACGGAACCAGGTCGGCCGCGCCGTGACACTGCGCCCAAACTACGCGCAAGCTGACGGCGCACCGGCCATCGACATGAAGACCGTCGAGCTGCTGAACCCGGACGGCACGACCGCCGGCAAGACCCTCACCGTCCAGAATGAGGGCACCTGGCAGGTCAATTCTGACGGCAGCACCACGTTCACCCCGCTGGTCGGGTTTATCGGCGACCCGTCCCCGGTGCAGTACACGGCGAAGAACACCGTCGGCATCCAAGCGGACCCGGCCACGCTCACCGTCGACTACTTCGTGCCGGACGGTCGCCCGGCAACGACGTTCGGCACCCAGGGCGTGACGCAGAAGTCCACCGACAGGACCACTTCCGAGGGCGACCGCGGACTGACCGCCCAGCAGATGTTCCCGGGGTATCCCACCAACTGGTACAGCTCGTTCACCTACCAGCTTGTCGACCGGAACGGCAACGCAATCGCGCCGAACACCGCGCTCAAGTACGACAACGTTGGCACCTACACCATCGACGCCGCGTCCGGCGAGGTCACCTTCACCCCGGACCCGTTCTTCGTCGGCCCCGCACCGGAGGTCGGCGTGCGCATCGCCAACCTCACCGCCGCGAACGGACAGGAGCGCGGCACGGACGGCTCCTACCTACCCGTGGTTACCGCCTCGAACGTGTACCTCCAGCCCGCGTTCGCCAACGGCAACGTCGGCGACACGCTCAAGGCCACACCGGACTACGCGATCGCCGGCCTGCCGAAGATCGACACCCAGAGCATTTCGCTTATCGACGACTCCGGCAAACGCGTCGGCACCACCCTCACCGTAGAGGGCCAGGGCACCTGGACCGTCGATCTTGCGACCGGTGAGTTCTCCTTCACCCCGGTTGCGGGCTTTTTGGGCAACCCGGCACCGGTGAAGTACACCGCGCGGAGTGTCGACGGTATCGCGGCCCGCGAGCCGTCCACCGTCACGGTGACGTACAACCCGCTGGTCACCCGCACCGCCACCACCATCGGCGGCCCGACCGAAACCCAGAAATCGACCGATCTGAACTCCCCGGGCGACGCCGGCAAGACCACCGCGGAGCTCTTCCCGGGCTTGCCCACGGATTGGTTCAACGCGCCGATCCAGTTCAAGCTCGTGGACGGCACCAACCTTGTCGACACCCTCACCGTCGATGGCGAGGGCACCTACACCATCGATCCCGCAACGGGCGTGGTCTCGTTTACCCCGGTCGACGGGTTCCTTGGCGGCCAGCCCTCGAAGCAGGCGGGCGGGGTGAAGATTCAGGCCATCAACACCACTGCCAACGGCACGAAGGTCAACTCGACACTGGTCGCGCAGTACATCCCGACCGTTGAAGACCGCACGTACACGCTGCCATCCGCCACCAACTCGGCGCCGCTCGGCGAGCCGGGTAAGGCGACGCCCGATTACGGCACCACCATCGACCCGACGAGCGTGCAGCTTCTCGACGCTGCCGGCAACCCCGTCGGCAAGGAGCTCAAGGTCGACGGCCAGGGCACCTGGACCGTCAATGATGATGGGCAGTTCACCTTCACACCGGTACCGGGATTCGTCGGCACGCCGGTGAGCGTGTTGTACACCGCCGCGGCCACCAACGGCGGCACGGTGACCGACACCGGTGGTGTGACCATCACCTACCCGGCGGCCATCACGGTCCCCGCCACCACCGTCGGCCCGCAGGGCACCGCCCAGAACAGCTTCGACAAGGGCGCGAACGACACCGGTCGCACCCCTGCCGAGATGTTCCCGAACCTGCCGACAGATTGGTACGGCAAAGACAACAGCCCGGTGAAGTTCCAGCTTGTGGGTGCAACCGGCAATGTTCTTACGGTCGACGGCGTGGGCACCTACACCCTCAACCCGCTGGAGGGCACCGTGAAGTTCGAGCCGGAGAAGGGCTTCACCGGCCAGGCGCCCGAGGTGCAGATCCAGACCGTCGGCCTCAGGGATGCAAGCGGCCAGCCGGCGGAGATGACCAGCACCTACCAGCCGTTCGTCGTGCCGGTGCGCGTTGAAATCCCGTCCGACTACGCCAAGGCCACCCGCATCGGGCAGCCGATCACGGTCACCCCGGAGTACCTGGACACGACGGTGGACAAGAGCACGATCCGGATCATCGCGCCGCAAGGCAGCACGCTCTCCGATGACGGCAAGACGCTGGTTGTGCCAGGCGAGGGCACATGGACCGTCGATAAGCAAGGCAACTTCACCTTCACTCCGCAGGGACCTGACGGTGAGGGCGGCGCGTTTGTGGGCAGCCCGACCCCCATCGACTACACCGCCACCAACTTCGACGGTATCCCTGCACAGGTGCCCGGCCAGATCTCGGCGTTCTACCCCACGCCGGATCCGACGTCGGCTGTCACGACCAATCTGCAGGGCGTGACGCAGCACTCCGACGACAAGAACCGCCAAGACCAGGGTCTCACTGCGAAGGAGCTGTTCCCGAACATCGCCCAGGCCACCTGGTGGGACCAGGCAGTCTTCGGGTTGTTTGCCCCGGACGGCACCCCGGCGGAGAACAACACCCTCACCGTCGACGGCGAGGGCACGTACACCATTAACCCGGCCACCGGCCAGGTCACGTTCACCCCGGACCCTGCATTCGTCGGCACGGCGCAGTCGGTGGGCATTGGGATCGTGAATGCGCAGGGCACGCCTATGGCAAAGTACACTGCCATCGTTGACCCGGTGGATGTGCACCTTTACGACGCCTCCGTGATCGGCAACATTGGCGCACCGTTGAAGGTGACACCGAGGTACCTGGACACGATCGATAAGTCCACGGTCGAGTTCGTCGGACCCGACGGGAAACCCGCAGGCAAGGAGCTCAAGGTCGACGGGCAGGGCACGTGGACCGTCGATAACAACGGCACGTTCACCTTCACCCCGGTAGACGGCTTCTACGGCACGCCGACCCCGGTGAACTACACGGCGAAAAACGCCAATGGCGTACAGTCCACCGACACGGGCACGGTCTCCGGCGACTACCGCTCGCCGAGGACCTCCCCGTCGGTGACAACTGGCGAGATTAACCAGACACAGACCTCGAAGAGCGGTGCGGAGATGTTCCCGTCGTTCCCGAGCGCCTGGACCGTCACTTACTCGCTGGCGGGCGCGACGGACAACAAGATTGAGACCGATGAGGGCACGTTCCAGATTGATCCGGCGACGGGCGTGGTCACCTTCACCCCGGCGAAGGACTTCAGCGGCACCCCGGACCCGGTCACCGTGCAGGCCACCACCGCGACGGGTGCTACCGAGACCACCACCTACCAGGTGTCGGTGACGGGCAAGACGACGGCGACCACGACGGCAACCACCACGTCGAACGTGCTCACCACCGCGACGCAGACAGAAACTGCGGCACCCGTGACGGTGACGCGCGAGGTACCGACCACCATTGACGGCACCCCGACGACCATCACCGTGACCGAGCAGGCGACCCCGGTAACCACCACCGTTGAGGTGCCCACCACCATCAACGGCACCCCGACGACGGTGACGCAGACGCAGGTTGTGCACGAATCGCCGGTGACGATGACCACCGAGGTCCCGACGACGGTGGAGGTGCCCACGACTATCAACGGGACCCCGACGACGGTGACGCAGACGCAGTCGGTTCCGACCACGATCACCTCGAACGTGCCCACCACCATTACGGTTGCGGATCTCGCGCTTTCAGACGCAGAGCGCATCGTCCGTACCCCGGGCCCGATTGCCGTGACGCCGAAGTACCCGGACGAGGTGAACCGCGATTCGGTGCGCATCCTCACCAACTCCGGTCAGGAAGTGACGGCGCTCGTGGTACCGGGCCAGGGCACCTGGACGGTCAACAACGGCACGTTCACCTTCACCCCGGAGGACGGTTTCACCGGGGACCCGGATCCGGTGGACTACACCGCCCACGGCACCGACGGCGCGAAGGCGCACGCCCCGGCAACGGTCACGGTGGGGTACAACTTGCCCACCACTGAAACGTCGACGATGGTGCTCACGGCTACCGAGACAGCAACGGAGCAGGTCACCGTGCCGGCCACGACAACTACCGTTGAGGTGCCCACGACCGTCAACGGCACGCCGACGACGGTGACGCAGACGCAGGTGGTGCATGAGTCCCCGGTTACGGTGACCACCGAGCTGCCCGCGGTTGTCGAGGTCCCCACCACTGTCAATGGCACGCCGACCACTGTCACTGAGACGCGGTCGGTGCCGACGACGGTCACCTCGAATGTGGCTACCACGGTGGTGGTGGCTGATCTGGCGTTGCCAGATGCGGAACGCATCGTGCGCACCCCAGGCCCGGTGGCGGTGACGCCGAGGTACTCCGCGGATGTGGACCCGGCCACGGTTCGCTTGGTGTCCAATACAGGGCAGGAGGTGACCACGCTTGTGGTGCCTGGTCAAGGTACGTGGACGGTAAATAATGGTGCGTTCGTGTTCACCCCGGAGGACAGTTTTTCGGGTGATCCGGATCCGGTCAGCTACACCGGATACACCTCCGGTGGTGTGAAGGCGCATGCCCCGGCGACGGTGACGGTGGGGTACAACCTGCCCGCCACCGAAACCGCGACAGCGACTGAAACCGCCACCGAGACCGAACACGTCACCGACTTCATCACCGCAACCAACCCGGCGGTCACCACCACGGTCACCCCTGATGCGGTCACGGTGACTCAGGATCCGGTCACAGTCACTCCGGATCCGGTGGTCACCACGGTCACCCAGACCAAGGAGCCGCAGCCGGTCACGGTCACCCCGGCACCGGTGACGGTCACTCCTGACCCGATCACCACCGTGGTCACCATCCCTGGCGAGCCCAGCGAGCTCACCTCCACGCTCACCATCAACCCTGAGCCGGTCACGGTCACCCCGGACCCGGTCACTTCGACCGTCCCAGGCGGCACCGAGATCGTGCCGGTCACCATCACCCCGGACGCTGTCACCGTCACCCAAGACCCGGCCACAGTGACCCCGGACCCGGTCACCGTCACTCAAGACGTCACGGTCACCGAGACCGCGGAGGCGGGCACCAAGGTCGAGTTCACGCCTGGTCGCGCGCGCATCGACACCATCGAGGACACCGTGGTGAAGTTTGTCGTGGAAGACGGAGACGTCGATAAGCAATCGCTCACCTTCCGCGAGGTTGAGGGCGGCAAGCTTAGCGACGACCAAAGGACCCTCACCGTCGAACACCAAGGCACCTGGCACATCGAGGATGACGGCCACGTCACCTTCGTGCCCGTTCCGGGCTTCGTCGGCGAGCTGACCGAGGTGGAGATCGACTACACTCGCACCGACGGTGCCGAGGTGGACGGTCCGTACCGCATTTCCGGCAGCTACCGTCCGCGCGAGGAGGCACCCGCGCCGGGCACCGTGACCGAAACCGTCACGGAGCCGGGGCCTGCTGGCCCGACTGAAACCGTCACAGATACTGCGACCGCGACGGCCACGGCAACCGAGCCCACCGAGCCCACCGAGCCCACCGAGCCGACAGCGCCTGCCAAGGCCGGTTCCTCCGGCAACGAGACGGTCGAGCGTTGTGTGGCCAACGCAGTGCGCTCCCCGATTCTGTGGCTGATCCCGATCGGGCTCCTGGCCGCCGTCGGCGGCGACCTAGTCAGGCCGTACGTGGGCCAGTACCAGGCGCAGATCGACCAGATCAACGCGGAGATGAACCGCCGCTGGCAGGAGCAGACCCGCGACTGGGGCTTCGGCGGCCGCGGCGGGCAGCGCAACGAGCAGTTCGAGGAGCTGCGCCGCCAGGCCGACGCCATCAACGCGCAGTTCCAGCAGGCCGCGAACCGGCCGGAGGTGCAGCAGCTGGGCAAGGTCGCCGGCGGCATCATCGGCGTCGTTGCGCTCGGCGCGGTGCTCTACGACTGGTGCACCGCAGACCCGGGCAAGGCCGCCACCTCGATCGATTTCGGCAACGGTTCCAGCGTCCGGGACAAGAGCAGCGTGACACGCTACGGAGGGAGCTCCGAGCAGTAGTTTCGTAGTACCTAAAACGGGCATACCTGCAGGGTGTGCCCGTCTTAGCATTTCTGGCAGCGTGGGGCATGATGGTGCGCATGCCCAAGGAGAAGCCAGGAAAGTTTGCCACGGGCGCCCTGGGCGTCGCCATCCACGACCTCACACAAGCCAAATATCCGATCCTGCGTAACTACCCTGTTCTGGGGCACATGCGCTACCTGCTCACTGACATCGGTCCGGAGCTGCGCCAGTACTTCATCGAGCGCGACTGGGACGGCCGCCCCTTCAACCGCGACCAGCGCAACGCCATCTACGAACGCGCGAAAGGCAAGCAGAGCGAGACGTCGTTCGGCACCGTCCAGGATGTCTACGACACCAACCACGAGCACCTCGTGCACTCCATCGCGCCGGTGGAGGAACCGGCGGAGCCGCCGCGCGCGCTCGTCGGCGGCAAGGACTGCACCAAGCCGTACTCCATCTCCATGCTGAACGTGTCCTCCATGAGTTTCGGCTCTTCGAGGACCACATGGGCATGCCGCTGACCCACGGCCTGATGCTGATGCACAACGCGCTCGTGGGCACTGGGCTCCGCGACCAGATCAAGATCGGCGCCTCCGGCAAGGTCGCCGGCGGCTCCGACATCGTCATGCGCATGATCCAGGGCGCGGACTACACCAACTCCGCCCGCGCCATGATGATGGCCACCGGCTGCATCCAGGCACAGCGCTGCCACACCGGCGAATGCCCCACGGGCGTGGCCACCCAGGACCCGCGCCGCAACCGCGCGATCGTGGTGGAGGACAAGTCCAAGGCGGTCTACAACTTCCACAAGACTACCGTCAGCACCGCCGTGCGCCTCATGGCCTCCATGGGCGTCTCCGATCCGTCGGAGCTGCGCCCCGACATGCTGCGCCGCAGCGTCTCGCCGACGGAGTCGCGCTCCTACGCCTCCATCTACGAGTGGCTGCGCCCGGGGCAACTGCTTGACGACGCCCCGTCGGTCTGGGCCCCCGACTGGAAGGCCGCCTCTCCGGACACCTTCCGCCCGGTGGCGTAGTACGTAGTCGCCGTTGGGCTGGCTACCTCCCAGGCCCGCACCGGCCCCGGCAGCTCCAGCCAACCTCTGCCCACCCCGCCCCATCTCCGAGAACGCGGATCTGCTAGTTCGCCATTTAAGGATTCGAAGGACAGCTAGCAGATCAGCCTGATATCGACACCGCGTTTCAATATCACCTGGGGAAACGTAAAGTTGTACGTTTGATCTGCTAGTTCGTTCGGGAGACAGCCACCGCCGAACTAGCAGATCAGCGTCTTGTCTGGTCACTTATTGGACGCAAAGTGCTTGACCCGCACACTGGCTCAGCGTAGTTTCTAATAGGATCGCGTCCCCGAGGGAAGGAGTAGGTAGTGCTCACGTTTCGTGTTTCCGCATAACACGAACCAGAAAGACGTATGAGCATGCCTATTTCCCTGAACAACATTTCTCTCGAGTGGCCAAATGGAACCACGTGCTTTGAAGGCCTGAACGCTGTATTTAATAGTCGGCTTACCGGGTTAATTGGCGACAATGGATCCGGTAAATCCTCTCTGATCAAGATCATCCTCGGACAGCTCGAACCGACGAGTGGATCGGTGGAACGCCCCACGAATATCGCGTACTTACCGCAGGACCTCACGCTGCGGGCGGACGACACCGTGGCTGATGTTTTCGGCGCTACTGAGACTCTCAACGCAATTGCATCCGTCGAGGCCGGAGAGTTCGACCCCCAGCTTTTCGAAACTATCGGTGACCGTTGGGATATCGCCGCAGAGATCACCGCCACCCTGTCCGCGCACGGCCTCGACCTGCCTTTGGGTAGAACCCTGAATACGCTTTCCGGCGGTGAAACAGTCCGGGTAGCGTTGGCCGCTTTGTTCTCCGGCAACCCCGACTTCGTCGTCTTGGATGAGCCAACCAACAACCTCGACCACCACGCGAAAGAGCAGCTCATACGGGAGCTGGAGGCGGCGTCGGTACCTGTGCTCGTCGCTAGTCATGACCGCGACTTGCTGCAGAGCGCCACCGAAATTGCCGAGCTGCACGACGGCCAGCTGCGTTTGTTCCCCGGGAACTTTTCCGCCTACAAGGAGACGCTCGCGCAAGAGCAGGAATCAGCGATACGCGGGGTTAGGGACGCAAAAGCGAATCACCGCAAGCAGGTCAAGGAGCGGGAAGCGATGCAGACACGTATCGACCGCGATGCGCGCCGTGGAAAGAAGTTCGCCGCTTCGAAGCGCAAGCCCGGCATGGCGATGGGCTTGGACAAGGACAGGTCTGAAAAGACTGCGGCGAGACGGGGGGCGGCCCACGCAGGATCGGTGGAGGGCGCGCTCGCCGCGTACAACAAAGCCCAGGAAAAGGTCCGCGATGATCAAGCTGTCTTTATCGATTTGCCCGGCACTGAGCTTCCAAATGGTACGCGGGTCCTGGACATTCCTGGACTGACAGTCGTAGGGCCCGAGCGGGTGCGCATCACCGGTCCTAACGGAAGCGGCAAGACCACGCTGCTCAACTCCATTGCGAGTGGGCAGGCAGGCTACGTCATCGACGACGTGGGCTACCTTCGCCAGCGCATAACGCTAAATCCGGAGCTGACGGTGCTGGAGCTGGTGACACAAACCAACCTCGAAGCAGAGCCGCAGTACATTCGCGACCAGCTTGCGCAGCTGCTGTTTCAGAACGACACCGTGCACGCCGCCGCTGGCACACTGTCCGGCGGGGAGCGGTTCCGCGTTGAGCTCGCCCGTATCCTGCTTTCTCACCCAGCCCCGAAGCTATTGCTTCTCGACGAGCCCACCAACAATATCGACATTTCCACAGTGGACTGGCTCGTCTCCGCACTGGACAGCTACGCCGGTGCGATCGTCCTGGTCAGCCATGACGAGGACTTCTGCGCGCGAATAGGGCTCACCCGCGAAGTCGCCATCGAGACCCTGCAGTGCAGTTGACTGTTATGGGCGTACGAACCTTCGAACCTTGGCTGCAGTGAAAGGGTCCGTAGCTTTTTCAAGTTGGTTGAGTACTGTCTCCTCATCTTCCGAAGCGGAGAGTTCTACGCAGAGATAGTGTGCTTCACGAAATTCGCTTGGGAAGTCCGTCAGAAGACGGGTGATCATCGCTGAGGGATGAACGAGTTCGATGCCTTGGCGGCCCATCCATTCAGCAGGAAAATCCCTCGTGTTGTCGGTGAGCAAAATGTCCGCTCCGGCGCAAAGCGCAGCTGCGAGTACGTGGCGGTCTTTCGGGTGGACATCCACGTTGCGGGGGACCACGTCTTCTGACACGGGGAGTTTGAGTTTTGCGTCTGGGAGAAACTCGTTCATGAGCTCTTCAAGACGGCGAGTGGAGAATTCATCGAGGCCGATGGAGGCACGGAGGTTTCGCGACATTTCATCTAGGACCTCTTGGCTCCGTCGAAGCTCCAGCGCACCCATGTGGGCGCTGTAGAGAAAGTAGTCTCTGAGGACACGGGAGAAGAGAATGTTGGCGTCGACGAAGGTGACCGGCACGCTTCGTCGCGGGATCCCGCTACTCGGTGAACCCGATTTCATTGGAGAAATTCGCAAGCCTTAGAGCTACACGCTGTCGACGCTCGAATTCTGAATCCGCACTCTCCAGCACACGCAGAATCGTTTCCGCTTGGCGATGGGAGAGAACAACCTTCGCCGATGATGATTGCGCTGCTTCGCGCATCGCCTGACGGAGGGTTCGCGCGTTATCGCGGAACGCCTCCCTCGGGACGGGCACGGAAGTCATAGGCGCAGGATACCTCGTCCAAGCCGCCGCCGGAACCCCTTGCGCCGAACCCCTAGTGCTGGTGGTAGTCCACCAGGAAGTTGCCCAGGCGCTCGATGGCGTTTTCCAACTGCGACGCCCACGGCAGGGTGACCACGCGGAAGTGGTCCGGGGTGGGGTAGTTGAAGCCGGTGCCCTGAACCATCAGGATCTTCTCGGACTTGAGCAGGTCCAGCATGAACTTCTCGTCGTCGTGGATGTTGTACATCTCCGCATCGATTTTGGGGAAGCAGTACAGCGCACCCTTGGGCTCCACCACGGAGATGCCTGGGATCTCGCGCAGCTTCCGAACCGCCACGTCGCGCTGCTTGTGCAGACGCCCGCCCTCGGCGGTGAGCTGGTAGATGGACTGCCGGCCGCCCAACGCCACCTGGATGGCGTGTTGGCCGGGCACGTTCGCACACAACCGTGTGCCGCTCAAAAGGTCCAGGCCCTCGATGAAGCCCTTCGCGCGGCGGCGCGGCCCAGTCACCACCATCCAGCCAGCACGGTACCCGCACACGCGGTAGGCCTTGGACAGGCCGTTGAAGGTGATGCACACAAGGTCGGGAGCGACTTCGGCCATGGAGATGTGCGAAGCGCCGTCGTAAAGCACGCGATCGTAGATCTCGTCCGAGAGCACCATGAGCTCGTGCTCGCGGGCGATGTCGGCGATGCCCTCGAGCACCTCGCGCGAGTACACGGCGCCGGTGGGGTTGTTGGGGTTGATCACCACGATCGCTTTGGTGCGGGGCGTGACTTTCTCCCGGATGTCCTCGAGCGACGGGTTCCAGTCGTTCTCCTCGTCGCACAAGTAGTGCACGACCTTGCCGCCGGCGAGCGTGGACGCGGCGGTCCACAGAGGGTAGTCGGGGGCGGGGATGAGGATCTCGTCGCCGTCGTTGAGCAGCGCCTGCGTGGTCATGCTGATCAGCTCGGACACGCCGTTGCCCAGGTAGACGTCGTCGATGTCCACCGGCGGGAAATCGTCGATCATCTCGTAGCGGGTCACCACCGCGCGGCGCGCCGACGTGATGCCTTTGGACGTGGTGTAGCCCTGGGAGGTGGGCAGGTTGGCAATCATGTCGCGCATGATCACGTCCGGCGCCTCGAAGCCGAAGATGGCGGGGTTGCCGGTGTTCAGCTTCAGGATGGTGTGGCCGTCGCGCTCCATCTTCTCCGCGGTGGCGGTCACGGGCCCGCGGATGTCGTAGAAGACGTTTTTCAGCTTGTCCGCTTGGTCGAAATGGCGGTGCTTTTGCAGTGGCTCACTCATGCCACACCACTGTAGGCGCGTTTAGGGCTTGCGGAAGCGGTTTATCGTGTTTTGCGCGACGTCCAGCGCATCCGTTGTGAGTTGGTTGATCTGGTCCTTTCGCTGGGAGCGCATGAGCGCCTGCTGGTGCGCTTTCGCGGACTCGATCTCCAGTTGACGCATCTTGATGTCTTGGCGGCGCTGCTGCTCTAGCTGCCGCAAAGTGGGGGTGTACCAGGAGTCCGGGCCCGCCTTCATCACGTACAGCAGGATGAACAGGGTGGGGATGAGCAGCAGGAAGATTGGGTGCACCGCGGTCAGACCCATCGCTCCCACTGTGCCCAGCCAGAACACGCCTGCCCGCATGCGCCTGCCCGAGCGGCGCGCCTGCATAATCTCGCGGCCGCTGTAGAACACATCACCCGTGGGCGCGTCCTGCCTAGCGACGCCACCTCCGGCCGGCACCGGCGGCAGATCCCCCAAAATCGGTTCCAGGTCTGCATGTGTCTGGGCTTCGGCTACCTGGCTGCAACGCTGGTCGAACTCCGCCATGTCGAGCCGGCCTTCGCCGAGCGCGCGTCCGAGAATGTCCATAGCGTCCATGCGCTCCTGGTCGCTGATCCTGAAATTGCCGTATGGTGTGCTCACCCCGCCAATACTAACGCCCCGGCCAGAAAGCGTGGCCGGGGCTCGGGGAGCTCACGGAGGAGCTAGCTGCGCGGCAGGTTGCCGTCGTTCCAGCGGGAGTTATCCTCGTGGCTCTCGGCTTCTTCGACGGTGCGCACGCCCTCACCCACGGGCAGGGTGTTCATGTCCTGGTTCGGGTTGGTCGCGCCAGTGGCGCCAGCACCGGTGGCGCCCGTCTTGTCGGTTTCGATGTTGGTGTACAGGCCTTCGTTTTCCGTAGTCATGTGGCTGATCCTACTTACTGCCAGCGCTCGTCGGCGCCGGTTTCGCGGTTTTCGTAGCGCTGCTTCGCATTGGCGTACTCGTCTTCCGGCAGTTGGTAGAAGTACACGCGTGGCAACACGGCTTCGACTTTGTCCAGATAGGTGGTGACAAGCTCGTCCACGTCATCGCGCTTGGCGGAGGCCTAGTTGACGTAGATGAACAGCGGGCGCGACAGCGGGTAGTTGCCACCGTATCCAACGAGGTTAATGGGCAGATGACCAAAAGGTGAACATTTGGCAAACGTGTGAAAAAGCTGTCAGTTAACCGGCAAACTGGGACTGGTGCAGCCGCCAATACGCCCCTTGCTTAGCGACGAGCTCCGCATGCGAACCCTGCTCCACAATCCGACCGTCCTCCATCACCACAATCACGTCCGCGTCGCGGATGGTGGATAGCCGGTGGGCGATGACAAAGGAGGTGCGGTTGGACCGCAGCGCGTTCATCGCCTGCTGTACGAGCACCTCGGTGCGGGTATCCACCGACGATGTCGCCTCGTCCAGGATCAGCAGCGCCGGCTGGGACAAAAACGCGCGTGCGATCGTGATCAGTTGCCGCTCACCGGCGGAGACGGAGCCCCCGTCTTGGTCGACCTGCGTTTCGTAGCCGTCGGGAAGCGAACGCACGAAGCGGTCCACGAAGGTGGCCTTCGCGGCCTCAATGACCTCCTCGTCGGTTGCGTCGAGGCGGCCGTAGCGGATGTTCTCCATGATCGTGCCCTTGAACAACACCGCGTCCTGCAGCACCATGCCGATCTGGCCGCGCAGCGCTTCGCGGGAGAGGTCCCGGATGTCCGTGCCGTCCAGGGTGATCGAGCCAGAATCCACGTCATAAAAGCGCATGAGCAGGTTGACCAACGTGGTCTTGCCAGCGCCGGTGGGGCCGACGATGGCCGCGGTCTGACCCGGCTCGACGCGCAGGTTGAGGTCCTGAATCAAGGGGGGAGCGTCGCTGCGCTCCGTCCCGTAATCAAAGGACACGTCCTTGAAGTCCACGCGCCCGTCCACGCGGCTGGCGAGACGTGTTTGGGCCGTATCGGCGTGTTCCTCTTCCGCGTCGAGAAGCTCGAAGACGCGCTCGGCGGAGGCGACGCCGGACTGGAGCATCTGCATCATCCCGGCGATCTCACCCAGCGGCTGGTTGAACTGGCGCGAGTACTGGATAAACGCGGTGGCGTCGCCGAGCGTGAGCTTGCCTGAGGCCACTTTCACCCCGCCGAGTACCGCGATGGCCACGTAGGAAAGGTAGGAAATGAATTGCATGATCGGGTGCATCGAGTTGGCCAAGAACTGGGCTTTCTGCGCAGCGCCGGCGAGCTCCTCGTTGCGTTCGTCGAACTGCTCTCGCAGCTGCTCCGTGCGCCCAAAGATGACGGCGACGTCGTGGCCGGAGAAGGACTCCTCCACGTGCCCGTTGACGTCGCCCGTGGCCTTCCATTGGGTGGTGAACTGCTTCTGGGAGCGCGTGCCCACCAGGCCCATCACCAACCCGGTCAGCGGGATGGCCAGTAGCGCGACTAACGCGAGCTGCCAAGAGATGGCGAACATCATGATGATGATGCCGATCACCGTGAGCACAGCGTTGAACAGCGACGACAAAGACTGCTGCAGCGCCTGCTGCACGTTGTCCACGTCGTTGGTGGTGCGGCTCATCACGTCGCCGCGCTGGCGGGTGTCAAAGTAGCTCAGCGGCAGACGGTTGATTTTCGCCTCCACGCGCTCGCGCAGGTTGAACACGGCGTTCATGACCAGCCGGTTCAATATCGCGCCCTGGGACCACATGAGTAGCGACGCCGCCACGTAGAGCACCAGCACCAACACAATCAGCTCGCGCAGGCGGTCGAAGTCGATGCCGCTTCCCGGGTTGAGGTCCATCGCGCCGGCCATGTCCGCAAACCGGTCCTGGCCCGCCGCGCGCAGCCCCTCGACCGCCTGCTCTTTGGTGGTGCCCGGGGGCATCTGCTTGGACACGACGCCGGAGAAGATTACGTCCATGGCCCGGCCCATCACGCGCGGGGCGTAGACCGCCAAAAATACCGACACCGCGTTCATAAGGAACACCGCAGTCAGCGCCACCTTGTACGGGGCGAGGAGCCCCAGCAGCCGCTTGGCGGAGGGCCAGAAATGCTTGGCCTTGCGGGGAGCGCTGCTGGAGTAGTCGTCTCCCGCCATCTTCTGCTCGTACTCGGCGAGCTGCTCTTCGCTCAACTCTTCGCTCAACTCTGTCGCATGCTTCTCGCTCATGCGTCCACCTCCGCCTGGCTGCGCTCGATTGCTCGGTAAGTGTCGCTCGTTTGCAACAGTTCCTCGTGGGTGCCGCGGGCGACGATGCGCCCGGCCTCCATCACCAAAATCTGATCCGCGTTCCGGATAGAGGACACCTTTTGCGCCACCACAATTACGGTGCGCTCGCGCGCCGTGTCGCGCATCGCGGCGTTGAGGTTCGCCTCCGTTGTGGCGTCGAGCGCGCTGAACGAGTCGTCGAAGACGTACACCTTCGGGTCCGCCACCAGCATGCGCGCGATGCACAGACGCTGGCGCTGGCCGCCGGAGACGTTGGTGCCGCCCTGCGCGATTGGCATCCCCAGGTCCTCGACAAAGCCAGCCTGCGCGGTGTGCAGTGCCGCCCAAAGTTCTTCATCCGTGGCATCCGGGCTGCCCATGCGCAGGTTCGAGGCCACTGTGCCGGAAAACAGCCACGGCTTCTGCGGCACCATCGCGACGGCCTTGACCAAGTCCTCGCGCCGCATGCGGGAGACCGGATGGTCGTCGATACGCACGCTACCCGCCGTCGGGGAGTAGAGCCTGGGCAACAGCCCCACGAGCGTCGTCTTGCCGCTGCCGGTGGAGCCGATGATCGCTGTCGTCGTGCCCGGCCGCGCCTCAAAAGTGATGTCTTCCAGCACCGGCTGCTCCGCGCCGGGGTAGGTGTAGGAGACGCCGTCGAAACGCACAACGCCCCTGCCTATGCCCTTGCCTATCGACGCCCCTTCGGTCCCCTCCGCCGCCGGCTCCTCCGCGAGCACCTCCTGGATGCGGTCCGCGCAAACAAGCGCGCGCGGCAGCATCATGAGCATGAACACGCCCATCATCACCGCCATGAGAATCTGCATGAGGTACTGCATGAACGCGGTGAGCGAGCCGACCTCCACCAGGCCGTCGTCCACGCGGTGGCCGCCGAACCACAGCACGGCCGCGGTGGCGAGGTTGAGGATGAGCATGATCACCGGGAACATGATCACGAACACGCGGCCGATGTTCAGGCTGAGCCTGGTGATCTGCTGGTTCGCGTTTGTGAACCGCTCGGCCTCGTAGTCCTCGCGGGCGAACGCGCGGACCACCCGGATGCCGGCGATCTGCTCGCGCAGCAGGCCGTTGATTGCATCCAGCCGCTTCTGCATCTGCTTGAACAGCGGCATGAGAATCGCCGCGATGACGCCCACCACGACGGCGAGCACGACCACCGCCGTGACAACGAGCCAGGACATCCCCGCATCCTGGCGCAGGGCCATGATGATGCCGCCGATGGCCATGATGGGTGCGGCGACCATGAAGTTCATGAACAGCAGGAACGTCATTTGCACCTGCTGGACGTCGTTTGTGCCGCGGGTGACCAGGGTGGCGGTGCCGAAGCGGGCCATGTCCTCGCTGGTGAAGCCCGATACCCGGTCGTAGACGGCGGCCCTGATGTCCCGGCCGGTCTTCATGGCCACCTGGGAGGCGAACCACACCGCGCCGATGGCCGCCACGATCTGGACCAGCGCTACCAGCAGCATCGTGCGGCCCACGCGCCAGATGTACGGCACGTCCGCTTGCGCGACGCCGTTGTTGATGATGTCCGCGTTCAAGTCCGGCAGATACAGCGTGGCCAGGGTAGTGACCAGCTGTAACGCGATGACCAATGCGAATTGGCCGGCGTAGGGTTTGCCGAAGCGCGCGGTGAGTCGGATGAGATCCATGAGTGCCCCTCTCTTTTTGTCCGGGGCAATCTTAGACCGGGGCGGGGAGAAACAACGGGCCGAAGGGGTGCGCAGGCGCAGTGCGAACTCCGGCTGCGTCTGCTCCGGGCGGCCTAGCCGGGGTAGTGCTCGGGCAGGCCGTCTTTGCCGTAGGAGAGGCGACGGTGCAGCCATTCGAACGGCCCCGGCTTGCCAGACATCTCAAGCGCCCACGCACCAGCCACCGTAACCAGCCAGACAATCAGCGCCCAACCGAGCTTGCCGGCGATCGTCGCATCGCGGGTCGCCCACCAGAACGCGGGCTGGGTTGTCAGGATGAAGAGGATCGTTTGCGCAAGGTAGCCGCTCATGGAACGTTTCCCCAGCGCCACTAGCGGTTGGGCTAGGTGCGGGAGGGAGCCGGAGGCGTTGATACGCGATTGCAACGGCCGGCACGCAAGGGAGATGGCAGCGAGGATGCCGGGGCCGGTGAGCATGCCGACGAGCTCGTTGGTGGCATTGAGCCCTGTAGCCCACCTGGGTTCGAGCGCGCCGATTTCCGCACAGCCCCACGGGATGCCGACGGCCGCGATAACTACGGCTGCAAGAATCGCCCACCCGCGGAGCATCCGGGAGTTGCCGTCGACGTCGCCGAAGATACCGCGGCGGCCCCAGACGAACCCGACCACGACAAGCGGGAAGAAGGCGAGCATCTCGATTACGCCAATTGCCGGGTACACCCAGAAGTTGGCCAGGCCGACGGCTATGCGCTCGCCGAGGTCAACGATGCGCGCGGGGCTGCCGCCTATCGGTTCCGCTGCCGACGAAAACGCGGCGAATACACCAGGGGCACGAAGTACCGCGTTCAGGGCGAACGCTGCACCTGCGAGCGTGTAGAGTGCTCGGTCGCTCCACCCGATGAACAGGCACAGGATAAGCGCCGCGATGCCGTACGCGGTCATGATGTCGTTGGTGAAAAACAGCGTCTTGTGCACTAGGCCGAACAGGAACAGGAACCCATAGCGGCGCGCGAGCACCATGCGCCGGGCGCGCAGCGGGTAGCCGCGCCGCTCGAGGCTGGCAAAGATCATGCCGACGCCAACACCGAGCAGGGTGGCAAACATGGGCAAACCGCGCACGTGCACGAAGAGCGTCTCGAAGAAGACGAGCAGCTTCTCCAACACGGTGCCGTCGCCGTTGTAGCCGCCGAGGCCCGCCGCGTGGTCGGCGCCCTCGACAGGGTCCCAGTCAGTGACCATGTTGGCCATCGCGATGCCGACGAGAGCGAACCCGCGGGCGAGGTCGGGGGCCACGAACCGCTGGTGGGCCGCGGTGCGCTCACCGCTGTGCGTTGTGGTCTCTGTTGCGGTCACTTCACCGCCCTCCGCTGAACGGCCGCATACGCGGCGGCGGCGAGGGCCACGACCCACACCGCGAGGGTAGCTACTCCGACCGTGCCGTTCCCGGCAGCGCCGCCCGGCAGGAGCTTCTCCAGGACCGCGGCCCACGGCTGGTTGATCGCACTGAGGGCAGTCTCCACGATGAGCAACTCGACGACCCAGACGAAGAAGGACGCGGTGCCCGAGCCGAGCAGCACGGCTGTCAGGGCCGCAAGCAGTGGGTAGGCGATCCACAGCTCTGCCTGGTGGCGCACCGCATCCGCGCTGTCGGCACCGCCCAGCGCGACGCTGTCGACGAACGCGTGCGCGCCGCCGAGCCCTATCGCCGAGGCAGCAAACGCCGTCAGTGTGCAGGCGAGAGCTGCGACGCCAACGCGGCAGGCAAGCTCCCAGCCGCGGTGGTTCGACGCGAGGTAGGCGTAGCCGATCGTGCCGCGCGAGTGTGCGCCGCCGGCGGGGAAGGCACCTGCGGCGAGCGCCACGGGGAGCATCAAGCTGGCGGGGATGAGCAGCATCGCGGGGTCTGCGACGTTTGTTCCGTTGGGGCCGAGAAGCATCGCTACGGTTATGGGACCGAGTATGAGGGCGACCGCGACGAACGCGAGCAGGATGCGCGTCGCGGGGCGGGAGAAGACCTCTCGCAGGGTTGCTTTCAACGTATGCATGGAAAACCTCCTACGTCCTATTTCGTCGATTCCAGGAACACTTCTTCGAGGCTGCGGCGGGATTCCTGGAGGGAGTAAACCGTCACCCCGGCGCGCTGGGCGGCCTCGCCGACGTCTCGGGCGGTGGCATCGTCGACGACAACGGAGTCGCCAATGACCTGGCCGCCGACGGCCTCGGCCAGCCGCGCCGGGTCGCTGCAGGTCGCCTCAACCCGGTTGGAGCCCAGGAAGTCCTCGAGCGGGCCCTCGCCGGCGAGGCGGCCGCGGTTGATCACCACAAGGCGGTCCGCAGTGAGCTGCATCTCGCTCATCAGGTGCGAAGAGACGACTACCGCACGGCCCTCGGCGGCCATCTCGCGGATGCGTCCCCGCATCCAGGCCACGCCCTGCGGGTCGAGGCCGTTGACCGGCTCGTCCAGGATGACGTTGGATGGGTCCGCGATCAGCGCACTGGCCACGCCGAGGCGCTGGCGCATGCCGAGGGAGTAGTTTTTCACTTCCCGTTTTGCCGCCTCCGCGAGGCCGAACGCCTCGAGCGCTTCGTCGGCGCGGGACTCCGGCACGCCGGCGTAGTCGGCGACCATCTTCAGGTGGCCGCGCCCAGTCATGTGCGGAGCGATCCATTCCGGGGTAAGCAGCGCCCCGACGACGCGCGCGGGTTGGTCGAGGGATCGGAAAGCGGAGCCGTCGATAAGCGCCTCGCCCTCGTTTGGGGTTTCTAGCCCGACGATCATGCGCATGGTCGTGGACTTGCCGGAGCCGTTCGGGCCCAAGAAACCGGTGACGGCACCGTCCGGCGCGGTGAACGATAGCGCGTTTACGGCGGTGGAGCTTGAATACCGTTTGGTCAGGTTGCGAACTTCGATCATGGTTCCCACCATCGCGCGTGGCGCGGGTGAAATCGTCCGCCCGCGGGTGTAAATCGGCGCGTACACCCTGGGGTGTACGTGGCTAGTGGCCCAGCAACTCGCCGGTGCCCACCAGGCCCGCGCGGAACGCGAAGAGGACGGCGTGGACGCGGTCGCGGGACTCGGTCTTGAACAGAATGCGGTGCACGTGCGTCTTCACCGTCGAGGGGGAGAGTGTCTTGGCCTCGGCGATCTCCTCGTTTGAGTAGCCGAGCGCCACCAAGCGAAGGACCTCCACCTCGCGCGGGGTGAGGCGCTCGAGCATCGCCTCGTTGCGTGCCGCCTCCCGCTGCTCGGGGGCTTGCGCGGCGCCGATGACGTGGCGCGTCACCTTCGGCGCGAGTACCGCGTCGCCACCGTGGACGGTGCGCAGCGCGTCGAGCAGCTCGTCAGGGTCGGCGTCTTTGAGCAGGAACCCGGAGGCCCCGGCGTCGAGCGCGCCGAGGACGAGGTCGCGCTCGTCAAAGGTTGTCAGCATGATCACGCGGGTGTCGGGGTGCTCGGCGAGCAGCGCGCGGCAGGCCTCGATGCCGTCCGTGCCGGGCATCTGGATGTCCATGAGCACGATGTCCGCCGCCGGCTGCCCGGCCACCCCCGCGCCGTCGCCCGCCTGCCAGACCACGTCCATGTCGTCCTGGGAGGTGACGAGCATGGAGAAGCCGGCGCGCACGAGCGGCTGGTCGTCCACAAGCGCGACGCTGATCATCGCGGCACCTCCGCGGTCAGGACGAACTCGCCGCGGTCGTCGGTCACATTCACGCGCCCGCCGTGCGCCGCGACGCGCTCGCGGATGCCCACGAGCCCGAAACCGTCGGGGCCGTGCTTGCTTTTCGGCGCAGCGTTGACCGCCTCCACACGCACCGACTTCGCGTCGGCGGAAAAGGTGAGCGCACCTTCAGGTGTGGGCGCATGTCGCAGCATGTTTGTGATGGCCTCCTGACAGACACGGTAGAGGGTGAAGAGCGTGAGTGGCGACACATCCTCTGGGAGCTCGTCGAAGCCCACGACGCTTAAGTCGAGGCCACGGGCGCGGGCTTCGTTGAACAGAGCGGTGAAGTCACGTTGGCCCGGGGCAGTGCCGGTGGGTGCTGCGGCGTCGTCGTCGCGTAACACGCTGAGCAGCCCGCGCATCTGCGACAGCGCGGTACGTGATTCGGCGCTGATTGTTTCAAGGGCGTCCCGGGCCACCTCCGGGTTGTGTTTGGATGCGTATCGCGCGCCGTCCGCCAGGGCGGTGATGCCGGCGAGCGTGTGGGCGACGATGTCGTGCATCTCTCGCGCGATCTGGGTGCGCTCGCGGACGTGAGCGAATTCGATCTGCTGCTCCAGCTCGGAGATCTTTTCCCGCCGGTTGCGAAGCTGAGCACCGAGAAGGAGAAAGAAGCCGAGGACGATCCATGACAGCGCCACCGCGCGGGCCGCGACGGCGGCGGCATGCCCCGCCGACTGACTGCCCGGCCAGTCCGACGTGAACATGCCGTGGGTGAACAGCGCGACGGTGGGTATCGCGAGGAGCCAGACGGTCAGCCAGGTGCGGTCGCGCCGGGGCACCCGGGAGGTCGTGACGACCGCGCCGAAGGCGAGCGCTGGCTCCCAGTAGAGGGGGACGCTTAGCGCATTGAGGCACAGCGCGAAGCTGGCGCACGCGGCGATCCCGGCGACGGCTGTGACGGGGCGGACGCCGTGCGCCGCGCAGCAGGCGCCGCACACGGCGAGGAGCGTGGCGCCGACTGCGGTGCCGGTCGAACCGTACGGGGACTGCACCGTGACCCAGTCGAACACGGAAAGCGCAGTCAGGATTGCGATGAGCACGAGCACCGTCGTCCGCCGCCAAGTCGGCTTCAAGCGTCTGCCCCTTTTTCCGCAAAGAACCGCTGGCCATTGCATGCGAACCAGGATAGGTCCTCCCCGGTGGCCCAGCGGCGGTCAGACACCCGCTCCCGCCGCGGGGCCCTACTGGCCTGCGCGGGAGTGGCCCAGCATCTCGTCCCACTCCACGATCTTCTTGCGCTCGCGCGGGAAGTTCGGGTCGGCGGCGCCGAGGGCGCGCTCCGCCTCGTCGAGCTTGTACCAGCCTTCCCAGGTGGCGTAATCCACACCGCGCTCACGGAGAAGGTCGAAGATGTCGTCCGCGCCGGTGTGCGACGGGGCTGCGAGAAGGCCAGCAGCTGCATCGGCGATGAGCATGTCGGTGGTCTCCTTGGCGTCGGACTTGGTGTTGCCGATCAGGCCGATCGGGCCGCGCTTGATCCAGCCGGTGACGTAGAGCTTGTCCTCGACGCCGGCGCCCTCCTCGGCGGTGACGAGCACGTGGCCGCCGTCGTTGGGGATGACGTGGCGGTCCAGGTCGAACGGCACGCCCTCCACCGGTTCGGAGCGGTAGCCCACCGCGTGGTAGACCTGCTGGACCGGCCAGTCGGTGAACTGGCCGGTGCCTTTGATACCGCCGTTGCCGTCGAGCTCCTGGCGCTCGGTGCGGATACCCACGATCGCGTCGCCCTCGGTGAGCACCTCCACAGGCTCCTCGAAGAAGTGGATGTAGATCTTGTGTGGCGAGTCGTCCGGCTCGCGCATGGCGTACTGCTCCAGCACCTGGCAGTTCAGGTCGATGGACTTATCAGAGCGGCGCACCTGCTCGGACAGCTCGTCGTAGTCGATGTCTTCCGGGTCCACCAGTACCTGGATGGTGTCGGAGCCGTCAAGCTCGCGCAGCTCCTTGGGCGTGAATTTCGCCTGGGCGGGGCCGCGGCGGCCGAACATGTGCACCGTCTCGGCCTTGTTGTTCTTCAGGGATTCGTAGACGTTGTCCGGAATCTCGGTGACGGCCAGTTCGTCGCCGGTCTTGGCCAGGATGCGGGAGACGTCCAGGGCCACGTTGCCCACGCCCACCACAGCAACTTCCTTGGCCTCGAGGTTCCAGTTGCGTTCGAACCGCGGGTTGCCGTCGTAGAAGCCGACGAACTCGCCGGCGCCGATGGACTTGTCCCCGCCCGGGATCAGCAGTTCCCGGTCGCGCACGGCACCGGTGGAGAGGACGACGGCGTCGTAGTAGTCCCGGAGGTCGTCGATAGTGATGTCCCGGCCGACGGTGACGTTGGCAATCAGGCGCAGCTTGTCCTTGTCCAGCACGTTGTGCAGGGATTTCACGATGCCCTTGATGCGCGGGTGGTCGGGGGCCACGCCGTACCGGATGAGGCCGAACGGGGCGGGCATCTGCTCGAACAGGTCCACGTGGATGTCGTGCTCCTCGTTGCGGATGAGCATGTCGGAGGCGTAAATGCCGGCGGGGCCAGCGCCGACGACGGCGACGCGCAGACTCATAAGTCTCAGGTCCTTTCGCGGAAGGGTTCGTTGTCGCAGGACACTATAGCGCATAGACAGAGCGGTCTTAAATTTCCGGGCAATTTCATTCGCTCACGCCGAGTGGGCCCCAAAACCGGCGCTACGAGTTTTCATTCATGCCTCCAACCGGCACTTTCGGTGGATCGGTTGTGTTAGACCGAGTAGTACGGCACACTGGGCCAACAGCACGTCCGGCATTGCTGGATTTGAACCAAGCTGTCTATTCGAGGGAGAGGAAATGAGCGCACCCACGAAACCCCGCGCAAAGAAGCCGGAGGGGCAGTGGCGTATCGACGGCACGGCTCCGCTCAACCACGACGAGGAGATCAAGCAGGCCGCCCCGGTGCTCGAGGTGAAGCAGCGCGTCATCGACACCTACTCCAAGACCGGCTTCGACTCCATCGACCGCGAGGACCTCTACCCGCGGTTCAAGTGGCTCGGCCTGTACACCCAGCGCAAGCAGAACCTCGGCGGCGAGTTCACCGGCGAGGACAACAGCGTGCTCGAGGACAAGTACTTCATGATGCGCGTGCGCTTCGACGGCGGCATCTGCTCCACCGCGCAGGCCCGCGCCGTCGGCGAACTCTCCCGCGACTACGCCCGCTCCACCGTGGACCTCACGGACCGCCAGAACATCCAGTTCCACTGGGTGCGCATCGAGGACGTCCCGGCGATCTGGGAGAAGCTCGAGGCCAACGGCCTGAACACCTGGGACGCCTGCGGTGATGTGCCGCGCGTGATCCTGGGCTCCCCGGTTGCTGGCATTGCCAAGGACGAGATCATCGACGCCACGCCTGCGATCCGCAAGATCCAGCAGATCGTTACCGACGATGAGTTTCAGAACCTGCCGCGTAAGTTCAAGACCGCGATTTCGGGCAACGCCCGCCAGGACGTGGTGCACGAGATCAACGACCTCGCCTTCATCGGCGTGGAGCACCCCGAACTCGGCCCCGGCTTCGAGTGCTACGTCGGCGGCGGGTTGTCCACCAACCCGATGCTCGCGCAGTCCCCCGGCGCGTTTGTCACCCTCGAGCAGGTGCCGGACGTGTGGGCGAACGTGGTGCGCATCTTCCGGGACTACGGCTACCGCCGCCTGCGCAACCGCGCGCGCCTGAAGTTCCTGGTAGCCGAGTGGGGTGTGGAGAAGTTCCGTAAGGTGCTGGAAGACGACTACCTGGGCTACAAGCTCCCCGACGGCCCGAAGGCCCCCAACAACCTGGTCGACCGCGACCACATCGGCGTGCACGAGCAGAAGGACGGCAAGCGCTACATCGGCGTGAAGCCCACGCTGGGCCACATGTCCGGCGAGCAGCTCATCGCGCTGGCGGACCTGGCCGAGCGCTACGGCGTGACCGACCTGCGCTTCACCCCGTTCAAGGAGCTGCTGCTGTTGGGGGTGGAACCGGAGGACGTCGAGAAGCTGCAGGCGGACCTGGAAGAGATGGGCCTGTACTCCAACCCTTCCGAGTTCCGCCGCGGCCTGCTCAGCTGCACCGGCCTGGAGTACTGCAAACTCGCGCACGTGCCCACCAAGTCCCGCGCCATCGAGCTTGCAGATGAGCTGGAGGAACGCTTCGGCGACCTGGACTCTCCGATCACTATCTCGCTGAACGGCTGCCCGAACGCCTGCGCTCGCCACCAGGTCTCCGACATCGGCTTCAAGGGCCAGATGGTGGCGAACGAGGACGGTGAGAAGGTCGAGGGCTTCCAGGTACACCTGGGCGGCACCATCGGCGAAGGCGCGAACTTCGGCCGCAAGCTGCGCGGCCACAAGGTGCTCTCCACCGAGCTGACGGATTACGTCATGCGCGTGGTGCAGCACTACGTGGACAAGCGCGAGGATAGCGAGACATTCCGTCAGTGGGTTGCCCGCGCGGACGAGGACGACCTGCGATGAGCTTTCGCCGAGCGCCGAATCCGAACCGCAACTTCCCCTCGTATTGCCCGTACTGCGGCGGCGAGGAGCTGTGGCCGAACGAGGAGACGGACTTCGCCTGGAAGTGCGGGGAGTGCCTGCGCGTCTTCGAGGTGAAGTACCACGGCCAGGACGACCCGGCCACCCCGCACGCGGCGGCGTCGTCGACGGAGGAGGCGCTCCAGGCCTCGCTCGCGCGCCACGGTCACACCGCAGTTTTGAAGGAGGCGACCCGATGATCAACCTGCTTAACCAGCCGGGCGGCTACCGCGACCCGGAGGTCAGCCCCGAGGGGCCGAAGGAAACGGCGGCGCTGCCGGAGGGCGTCGCAACGCAAAATGCGCAGCTCGTGGAGGAGTGGGCGGACAAGCTTTACGACGCCACCGCCGGCGAGATCCTCGACTGGGCCCACACCCACGCGCCGGGCAAGCTCGTGGTCACCCTGTCGATGGAGAACACCGTGCTGGCGGAGCTGGCATCGCGCCACCTGCCGGACGCGGACTTTTTGTTCCTGGACACCGAGTACCACTTCCCGGAGACGCTCGAGGTGGCGGACCAAGTGGAGGCGCGCTATCCCTCGCACCGGCTCGTGCGCGCCAAAGCGCAGCTCACCCGCCCGGAGCAGGACGAGGTGTACGGGCCGAACCTGTACCTGCGCGCCCCGAGCGCCTGCTGCCGCATGCGCAAGGTGGAGCCGCTGGCGGTGCACATGAGCCCGTACGCCGGCTGGATCACCGGCCTGCGCCGCGCCGACGGCCCCACCCGCGCCGAGGCTCCAGCGCTCAGCCTGGACAACACCGGCAGGTTGAAGATCTCCCCGCTGGTGACGTGGTCGCTGGAGGACACGGAGGCGTTTGAAGAGCGCCACAACCTGATCATCCACCCGCTGACCCGCCAGGGGTACCCCTCCATCGGCTGCGCCACCTGCACCTTGCCCGTGGCCGAGGGACAGGACCCGCGCGCCGGGCGTTGGGCGTTCGCATCCAAGACCGAGTGCGGCCTGCACGAGTAAAAGGAGAGTAAGGACAATGACTGAGGCAACGACACCTGAGCTGTCGCCGCACCTGAAGGACTTGGAAAACGAGTCCATCCACATCATCCGCGAGGTGGCAGGGCAGTTCGACAAAATCGGCCTGCTGTTCTCCGGCGGCAAGGATTCGTGCGTGGTGCTGGAGCTTGCGCGCCGCGCCTTCCACCCGGCCGCCATGCCGATTGAGCTTTTGCACGTGGACACCGGGCACAACTTCCCCGAGGTGATCCAGTTCCGCGACGAGATCGTGGAAAAGCACGGGCTGCGCCTGCGCGTGGCGCACGTGCAGGACTGGATTGACCGCGGCGACCTGCAGGAGCGCCCGGACGGCACGCGCAACCCGCTGCAGACCGTGCCGCTGGTGGAAACCATCGCCGAGGTGGGCTACAACGCAGTGCTCGGCGGTGCGCGCCGCGACGAGGAGCGTGCGCGTGCGAAGGAGCGCGTGTTCTCCGTGCGCGACTCCTTCGGCGGCTGGGACCCGCGCCGCCAGCGCCCGGAGCTGTGGGACCTGTACAACGGCGCGACCCTTCCCGGCGAAAACGTGCGCGTGTTCCCCATCTCCAACTGGACGGAAGCAGACGTCTGGGAGTACATCGGCGCGCGCGGGATTGCGCTGCCGTCGATCTACTTCGCCCACGACCGCGAGGTGTTCGGCCGCGACGGCATGTGGCTCACGCCCGGGGAGTGGGGCGGGCCGCGCGAAGGCGAGGAGCTGGAAACCCGCCGGGTGCGCTACCGCACCGTGGGCGACATGTCCTGCACCGGCGCCGTCGACTCGGACGCCGCCACGATCGACGAGGTGCTCGTAGAGATCGCCAACTCCACCCTCACCGAGCGCGGCGCCACCCGCGCCGATGACCGCCTGAGCGAATCCGCCATGGAAGACCGCAAGAAGGAAGGCTACTTCTGATGACTGCTCCCACCACAGCAACGGCCGCTATCGCCGATCGCGAGACCCTGCGCCTGTGCACCGCCGGCTCCGTCGACGACGGCAAGTCCACCTTCGTGGGACGCCTGCTGCACGACACGAAGTCCGTGCTCGCGGACCAGCTCGCGTCCGTGGAGCGCACCAGCGCCGATAGGGGCTTCGAGGGCCTGGACCTTTCCTTGCTTGTCGACGGCCTCCGGGCCGAACGCGAGCAGGGCATCACCATCGACGTGGCCTACCGCTACTTCGCCACCGACAAGCGCACATTCATCCTCGCCGACACCCCGGGCCACGTGCAGTACACCCGCAACACGGTGACCGGCATGTCCACCTCCCAGGTGGTTGTGCTGCTGGTGGACGCGCGCAACGGCGTGGTCGAGCAGACCATCCGCCACCTCACCGTGGCCAAGCTGCTGGGCGTGCGCACCGTGATCCTGGCGGTAAACAAGATCGACTTGGTGGGCTACTCGGAGGAGACCTTCAACGAGATCAAGGCCGCCTTCGACGCGAAGGCCTCCGAGCTGGACATCGAGGACCCGCACGTGGTGCCGATCTCCGCGCTCAAGGGCGACAACGTCGCCGAGCACAGTGCCGAGACCCCCTGGTACACCGGCCAAACCGTCCTTGAGCTTTTGGAGACCATTCCGGTCAACCACGGCCGTGCGGACGACCTGGACTTCCGCTTCCACATCCAGTACGTACTGCGCGAACACGCCTCCGACTACCGTGCGTACGCGGGCCGCGTGAATGCGGGATCCATCTCGGTGGGTGACGAGATCCTCGCGCCTCACGGCCGTACCACCACGGTGGCCGGCATCGACACCTCCGACGGCCCGGTGGACACCGCTCACGCCGGCGACTCGATCGCCCTGCGCCTGGCCGACGAGATCGACCTCACCCGCGGCGACCTTCTGGCCTCGAACACCCGGCCGGAAGACACACGGGAGTTCCACGCCACCGTGGTGGGGCTGACCGAGAAAGAGCTGCGCGCGGGCCAGGCGGTGAAGCTGCGCATCGGCACCGCGTTCGTGCGGGCGCGGGTGGCCAGCGTGGACCGGGTGCTCGACATCGACGGCGCGGCCGGCGACAACACCGCCCCGGAGGCGGTGGCGCTCAACGAGATCGCGCACGTGACCATCCAGACCGCCGACGAGCTGCCGGTGGAGCCTTACGCCGCCCGCGGCGCGGTGGGCAACTTCCTGCTCGTGGACCAGTCCTCCGGTAACACGCTCGCCGCCGGCCTGGTTGGAACCAGGTTGCGGTAGGGGATCAATCATGACCGCGCTGATCACCCTCTCCCACGGCTCGCGCCACCCGCGCGCCAAGGAAGGCATCCGCGCGCTCACCGAGGCCGCCGCCTCTCAGCTCGGCGTGGACTGGGCGGACGCCCACCTCGAGTTCGATACTCCCACCCTCGCCGACGCTGCCCGGGAACTCGCGCGCGCCGGGCACCGCGAAGCGGTCGTGGTGCCGCTCCTGTTCACCCGAGCGTTTCACGCCAAAGTTGACGTGCCGGAGGCCGTGCGGCTGGCCGGCGAACACATGCGAGTGGTCCTCGCCGAACCACTCGGCACCGGCGAGGACATCGCGGACGCGCTGGCCAGCCGCGTCCCCGCAGACGCCAGCCGGGTGGTGCTCTACCCGGTAGGCACCTCCAACGAGGAGCAGGCGAAAAGGTACGAGGCGCTGGCAGGGGCCGTCGAGAAGCACACAGCTCGCCCGACGGCGGTGGTCGCCGCAACCCGCGGCGGCACCGACGCGCTCCAGGAGCTGGCCCCGTTCCACCTCCTGCCGCTGTTTGTCACACACGGCACGCTTCTCGACTCGGCGTACCGCGCACTCCCGAAAGGGTGCACCGCATCCGAACCGCTGACCACCGCGCTCGCAGGCGTGGTGGCACACCGTTACCTCCAGAAAGAGAAAGCTCATGTACAAGCTTGAGACGCTGGTGCTGATCGCACTGGCAGGCCTTGCCGCGCAACTCGTCGACGGCGGGCTGGGCATGGGCTTCGGCGTGACGTCCACGACCATGCTGATCATGCTCGCCGGGCTCACTCCGGCGGCAGCATCCGCAGTGGTGCACACCGCCGAGTTGGGCACCACGCTCGCCTCCGGCATCGCCCACACCCGCTTCGGCAACGTAGATTGGCGAACCGCCTTTTCCATCGGCATCCCCGGCGCCATCGGTGCCTTCGCTGGTTCGACGATCCTGGTGAGGCTGTCTACAGAGGCGGCGAAGCCGATTATGTCGCTCATCCTCGCGCTGATCGGGCTGAACCTCGTGCTCCGCTTCGCCAGGGGACTGACGCAGCGCAAGTTAGATGCGAAGCCGCACTCCCGCGGCTTCCTCGCCGGCCTTGGCCTATTCGGAGGCTTCGTTGACGCTACCGGCGGTGGCGGGTGGGGCCCTGTGACCACCTCCACCCTGATGTCCGCAGGCCGTGCTGAACCGCGCCGCATCGTCGGCACCGTCAACACCGCCGAGTTTTTGGTTACCCTCGCCGCAACCCTCGGCTTCGCCATCGGCATGTGGGAGGACCTCGTGGCTAATCTCGCCGCGGTCCTAGCGCTGCTGGCCGGCGGTGTCATTGCGGCCCCAATCGCCGCGTGGGTGGTCAACCGCATGAACCCCATTGCACTCGGCGGGGTGGTGGGCACCCTCATCGTCTTCCTCAACCTGCCGGTGGTGCTGAAGTTCGCCGGTGTGACCGACGGGCTCGTCTTCGTCCGCATCGCGATCCTCGTTATGGGCGGAGCGCTGTCGGTTCGCGGCGTGCGTAAGGCGCGGGAAAACTCGCGGGCCGCCTCAGAGCGCGAGGGCGTCACGGTGGTGGAGCCGCAGCCTGCGCGCCTAACATAGGCAAGCATGTCAGAACTGCTCATCGTCGCGGCCATGAAAGAAGAGGCCGCGGACATCATGTCCGGCGGAGACCACGAGGTGCTGATCACCGGCATTGGCACTTTGCCGGCAGCGATCTCCCTGACCCGCCGCCTGTCGGATGGCCCGCTGCCGGAGCGCGTGATCAACGTCGGCACCGCTGGCGCGCTGGTGGACTTGGAGCCCGGCGTTTACGAGGTCTCCGATGCCGTCAAGCATGACTTCAAGGTCGGCGGGACCTCCGATCTCACGGACTTTGTCTACCCGCGCTGGTTCTCTTTTGCACCGCTGACCGATCTGCCCAAGGCGAAGCTCGCTACCGGTGACGCGTTTGTGAACCGCTCCGACCTGCGCGACGAGCTCGCCCGCGAATGCCAGCTTGTGGACATGGAGGGCTACGCGCTCGCCGCTGTCTGCTCGACCTTCGGCGTGCCGCTGACGATGCTCAAGCAGGTTTCGGACTCCGCAGACGAGTCCGCCTCCGAGGTGTGGGAGGCCGCCTTGGAACGCGCCCGGGTCGAGCTCGAGCAGGCTGTGCGTGAGCACCTTCGCTGAAGACGCGGGGATTCGGCTCCGCAACGAGCCGGAATCCCTCTACCAACTGTTGGTCCTGTGCATGCTGCAGGCCAAACCCATCCGTGCCACAGTGGCCGTCGGCGCCGCCCGCGGCCTCTTCGACGCAGGCCTGACCACCCCCGCCGCACTGCTAGCCGCGCCCCGTGAGCGGCTCATCCGCATCTTCGGCGCCGCTGGCTACGCGCGCTACGACGAATCTTCCGCCACCCGATTGCGCGCCATGTCGCAGCTGCTTATCGACGAGCATTCTGCCGACCTCCGCACCCTGCGCGACACCGCCCCGAAATCCCTGCAGGCCTTCGACGGTGTGGGCCCTGCCTGCGCCACCATGTTCGCCCGTGAGGCCCAAGGCGTGTGGCCGGAGCTCGCCCCCGTCTTTGACAAGAAAGCCCTGCAGGGTGCCGCCAAGCTCGGCCTGCCCCAAGACCCGGAGGAGCTCGCCGCGCTGGTCTCCGAAGCTCCGGGTTCCCCAAGCTCGACCGACATCCCCGCGGGTGCCCTGGTGGACTTGCCCACCTTCGCGGCCTACCTGGTCAAGGTCGCCCTCGGCATCGGCTGACGTCTGAGGTTCGCGCGTGGTATAGCAGCAGGGCGTGGCCTGCTATACCGTCCGGTGTCCTCGGTAGAGTATCTCCAGGTGGTAATGAAAATTATGGTCAGTAAGGCGCGGATGGTATAGCGGCCCGTCCTTGCTGCTATACCATCCGCGCTTTCAGGTGGCGCTTGCGCTGTTGTGGCACTAGCAGATCCGCGCTCCGAGGTGATAGGCACGAAAAAACCCGCCGGCGCAGGGCCAGCGGGCAGTGGGCGGCGGGCTGTGGTGGGCTCGCGCGCCAGGGGAGGGGCGAACTACTTCGCAAACTCCTCGATGAGCTTGGCGTTGAACGCCGGCAGGTCATCCGGGGTGCGCGAGGAGATGAAGCCGGAGTCGACCACAACTTCCTCGTCGACCCAGTTGGCGCCCGCGTTGACCAGGTCGGTCTTCACATTGGCCACAGAGGTGAGCTTCACGCCCTTGAGCAGGTCGGCCTCGGTGAGGATCCAGCCGCCGTGGCAGATCACGCCGATCGGCTTGCCTGCGTCCTTGAACGCCTTGACTAATGCGACGGCGTCGGCGTCGGTGCGGATGGTGTCCGCGTTGACGGTGCCGCCGGGGAGGATCAGTGCGTCAAACTCGTCGGCGGAAGCCTCTGCCGTCTTCGCGTTGACGGCTACCTTCGCGCCCTTCTTCCCCTCGATCTCGCCACCTTCGGTGGAGATGACCTTGGTGGCCGCACCAGCGGACTCAACAGCCTCCTTCGGGGAGGTCAACTCCGAATCCTCGAACCCGTCGGTGGCGATGATCGCGATGTTCTTGCCGTTGAGGTCAGCCACGGTAACGTCCTTTCGTCGAGAAGCAATTACGGCACCCGACTGTACACTTATTCTTCGCCCTCGAGCGCGCGCGTGCGGCCCGGGACTTCGGTGTCCGGCTTCGTGGGAACCGCCTCGTCGCTCAACGGGACGCGGGTGGAGCCCAGCCCCTCTTTCACCGGAACCTTGGTGTTCGGCCTCTCCCGCTTGGCCATGCGCATCATGTGGTCGCGCACGGCAAGGAAGGACTCCTTGGAATCCATGGTCTGGGTCTGCTGGGTGGCCAGCTGTATTTCATCTGCGGTGATTTCCCCGGAGCGCAGCGACACCATCTCCGCCCAGTAGCGCAGCCACACAGCGGCGACGGCTGCGACCGGCACCGCGAGGAAAGCGCCGACGATGCCGAACAGGGTGCCGCCCACCGCCACCGCGAGCAGCACCACCGCGGCGTGGAGGCCCATCGCCTGGGACTGCAGGATCGGAGAGAGCACGTTGCCCTCCAACTGCTGGACCGCGATGATGAGGATGAGCACGAACACCGCGTTCATGAACCCGTTGGACACCAGCGCGATGATCACGGCCAGGGCGCCGGCGGACACAGCACCGACGATGGGGATGAAGCCGGCGAAGAACGTGACCACGGCCAGCACCGGCCACAGCGGCACGCCCAGGAAGAGCAGGCCGAGGCCGATAAAGACGGCGTCCACCATGGATACGATGGCCTGGGTGCGGATGAAGCCGGACAGCGTGTTCCAGGATCGCATGCACACCTCGGTGAGGTGCCAGCCCGCGCGCACACCGGTGTACTTGCGCACCCACGGCAGGAACCGGTCGCCGTCCTTGAGGAAGAAGAACAGCAGCACCAGGGTCAGAGCCAGCGTGGTGCCCACCGACGTGATCACGCCGATGCCGGAGAAAACACCGGAAGCGATGTTGGAGGCCTGCCCCTTCGCAAACGCGGTAGCTTGGTCAACGGCCTGCTGGATGCGCTCCGGCTCCAGGAACGTGAAATCCTGCTGCTTCAGCCACTCGACGATCTGGTTGATGCCCTGCTCCGCCTGACGCCCCAGCTCGGTGCCCTGCGTCTTCACTGTCGGCGCCATCGCGGCGATGATGCCCCCGATGATGCCGAAGGAGCCGATGAGCGTGATGAACACGGCCAGGGCTGCGGGGACTTTGTGGTTGCGCATCCAGCGCACCGGGGGCCACAGCACGGTGGCCACGATCAAGGCGAGCAAGATGGGCAGCAGGCCCATCCAGACCCACTTGAGCAGGTACAGCAGGATCGCGGTGGCGGCGACGACGATGATGAAGCGCAGCGCCCACGCTGCGGCGGTGCGGCCGTCTGCGGCGATGATGTCTCCCCGGTCGATCGGCTCGTTGGAGAGCTCCTGGGCCGCGTCGGCCGGGGTGGGCAGCATCTGGACGTCGTCCACCGCGGTGTCCAGCGCGCCCACGTATTCGTTGTTGTTCTGATCAGTCACCCGGTCATTGTGGCAGAAGTCAAGGTAATTGCCTATGTGGGGAGGTCCGAAGGGGCGTCGATAGTAAAATTGCTCTAGACCACAGTGGTGAGAGTGTGTAATCTGGGCCACAATTAACTCCCTACCTATGAAAGGCCTGGACATGACCATCTACCCCAACCCTGGCACCGAGGGCTCGAACGTTAACTACCGCAAGCGCTACGACAACTACATCGGCGGCGACTGGGTCGCACCCGTGGACGGCGAATACTTTGACAACATCACCCCTGTCACCGGCGAGGTGTTCTGTCAGGTCGCCCGCGGCAAGGAAGCGGACATCAACTTGGCACTGGACGCCGCGCACAAGGCAGCACCCGCCTGGGGTGCGACCTCCCCACAAGACCGCGCGCTGGTGCTGCTGAAGATCGCGGACCGCATGGAGGAGCACCTCGAGGAGCTTGCGGTGGCGGAGACGTGGGAAAATGGCAAGGCGGTACGCGAGACGCTTGCCGCCGACATCCCGCTGGCCATCGACCATTTCCGCTACTTCGCTGGTGCCCTTCGCGCGCAGGAGGGGCGATTGAGCCAGATTGACGGGGATATGGTCGCCTACCACTTCAACGAACCACTCGGCGTGGTCGGCCAAATCATCCCGTGGAACTTTCCGCTGCTCATGGCTGCTTGAAAGCTCGCCCCGGCACTGGCTGCGGGTAACGCGATTGTGCTCAAGCCTGCCGAGCAAACTCCGGCGTCGATTCTGTACCTGATGGACCTTGTCGGCGATCTGATCCCCGCGGGTGTGCTCAACGTTGTCAACGGCCACGGCAGCGAAGCGGGCGCTGCGCTTTCTGGCTCCGACCGCATTGCCAAGATCGCCTTCACGGGCTCTACCGAGGTGGGCAAGATCATTAACAAAGCGGCCGCGGACAAGATCATCCCGGTCACTCTGGAACTGGGTGGCAAGTCTCCGTCGCTCTTCTTTGAAGACATCTTTGACAAGGACGACGATTTCAAGAAGAAGGCGATCGAGGGGTTCGCCATGTTCGCGCTCAACCAGGGTGAGGTGTGCACCTGCCCGTCGCGTGCGCTCGTGCACGAATCCATCGCGGATGAGTTCTTGGAGCTCTGCGTGCAGCGGGTGAAAAACATCAAAACCGGCAACCCGCTGGACACCGAGACCATGATGGGCGCGCAAGCCTCCGCCGAGCAGATGAACAAGATCCAGGAGTACCTGGAGCTTGGGCCGAAGGAGGGCGCTGAGGTACTTACTGGCGGCGGTGTCAACAGAATTGAGGGCCTGGAAAACGGCATGTACATCGAGCCGACGGTGTTTAAAGGTACCAACGACATGCGCATCTTCCAGGAAGAGATCTTCGGCCCAGTCATGTCCGTGACCACCTTCAAGGACTTCGACGAGGCGATCACGATTGCCAACGACACCATCTACGGCCTCGGTGCCGGTGTGTGGGCCCGCTCGGGCACCACGGCATACAAAGCGGGCCGCGCCATCCAAGCTGGTCGCGTGTGGGTGAACCAGTACCACACCTACCCTGCCCACGCCGCGTTCGGCGGCTACAAGCAGTCCGGCCTTGGCCGTGAGACGCACTTGATGATGCTGGGTCACTACCAGCAGACCAAGAACCTCCTTGTGTCCTACTCCGAGCAGGAGACCGGCCTGTTCTAGGCAGTTGCTTATCGACGATTGCACCTCCGGTTGTGCCCGCAACCGGAGGTTTTTCGGGTGCCCTGAGCTGGGCGGATGAAAAAGTTGCGCGGAGTGGGAACAACTTTGGTTAAAGGGCCGTTGTTACCCATGAGTGCGACAGACTCAACAATGTCATCGCCGGTGTTATAGTGGTGGCCGTCAAGTTGAGTCGCAGCACATCAACTTACTGATAAACCACATCTCAACAGGAGGATTTACTCTTATGGCACGTGCAGTTGGTATCGATCTTGGCACCACGAACTCGGTCGTCTCCGTCCTTGAGGGCGGCGAGCCGGTAGTTATCGCAAACGCTGAGGGTTCCCGCACGACCCCATCCGTCGTCGCCTTTGCCAAGAACGGCGAGGTGCTCGTCGGCCAGTCCGCCAAGAACCAGGCGGTAACAAACGTCGATCGCACGATCCGTTCCGTCAAGCGCCACATGGGCGAGGACTGGACCGTCAATATCGACGACAAGAATTACACCCCGCAGGAGATCTCCGCCCGCACCCTGCAAAAGCTGAAGCGCGACGCAGAGGCGTACCTGGGTGAGGAAGTCACCGAAGCTGTGATTACCGTCCCGGCCTACTTCGAGGACGCACAGCGTCAGGCCACCAAGGAGGCCGGCCAGATTGCGGGTCTGGACGTACTCCGCATCGTCAACGAGCCGACCGCTGCTGCGCTGGCGTACGGCCTGGATAAGAACGAGAAGGAAGAGACCATCCTGGTCTTCGACCTCGGTGGCGGCACCTTCGACGTGTCCCTGCTGGAGATCGGCGACGGTGTTGTCGAGGTGCTCGCAACCGCCGGCGACAACGAGCTCGGCGGCGACGACTGGGATAACCGCATCGTGGACTGGCTGGTAGAGAAGTTCAAGTCCCAGAACGGTGTGGACCTGTCTAAGGACAAGATGGCCATGCAGCGCCTGCGTGAGGCAGCGGAGAAGGCCAAGATTGAGCTGTCTTCCGCACAGCAGGCATCCATCAACCTGCCGTACATCACGGTGGACTCTGAAAAGAACCCGCTGTTCTTGGACGAGACGTTGACCCGCACCGAGTTCCAGAAGATCACCTCCGATCTGCTGGACCGCACCAAGACCCCGTTCAACCAGGTTGTGAAGGACGCAGGCATGTCCGTCGGCGACATCGACCACGTGGTTCTGGTCGGTGGCTCCACCCGTATGCCGGCCGTGTCCGATCTGGTCAAGGAGCTCACCAGCAAGGAGCCGAACAAGTCCGTGAACCCGGACGAGGTCGTGGCCCTCGGTGCTGCGCTCCAGGCAGGTGTCCTGCGCGGCGACGTGAAGGACGTGCTGCTGCTGGACGTCACCCCGCTGTCCCTCGGTATTGAGACCAAGGGTGGTGTGATGACCAAGCTGATCGAGCGCAACACCACCATCCCGACGAAGCGCTCGGAGACCTTCACCACGGCCGAGGACAACCAGCCGTCCGTGCAGATTCAGGTCTTCCAGGGCGAGCGCGAGATCGCATCCGCGAACAAGCTGCTCGGTTCCTTCGAACTCGCAGGCATCGCTCCGGCACCGCGCGGCGTCCCGCAGATCGAAGTCACCTTCGACATCGACGCCAACGGCATCGTGTCCGTGTCCGCCAAGGACAAGGCCACCGGCAAAGAGAACACGATCAAGATCCAGGAAGGCTCCGGTCTCTCCGATGAAGAGATCGATCGCATGATCAAGGATGCCGAAGCTCACGCGGACGAGGACAAGAAGCGCCGCGAGGAGCAGGAGACCCGCAACAACGCGGAGACCATGGCGTACCAGACCCGCAAGTTCATGGAGGAAAACGGCGAAAGGCTGCCGGAAGACGTCAAGGGCCGCGTGACCGAGGCCGCTGACGCCGTGGACGAGGCGCTGAAGGGCGAGGACCTGGATGCCATCAAGTCCGCAGTGGAGAAGCTGACCACCGAGTCCCAGGCGATGGGTACCGCGCTCTACGAGGCCCAGGCCAACGAGGGCGCTACCCAGGCTGACGCGCCGGCCGGCGACGACAACGTGGTTGACGCCGAGGTTGTTGAGGACGACGACGCGGCTGACTCCGAGTCCGACAACAAGTAACCCGACTACGCCAGAAGGAGGCGACGTCTGATGACGAACCCCCAGAACGAGCAAATGCCGGATAACCCGGGCGCTCCGGAGTCCACAGACGAGCAGTACGTGTCCCCCGACCAGGCCGAAACGCTTGCGGATGAGGCTGCGGAATCTGAGGCGCTCGCCGCGGACGAGGATCCCCTCTTAGCCGCCGACGCGGAGCTCGAAGACGCGGCTGAAATCGCCGACGCCGAGGTCAACCCGGACGCGGACGGCGACGGCGCTGTCAGCGACATCGAGCTCCAGCTCGCCGAGCGTACGGAGTCCCTGCAGCGCGTCAGCGCCGAATACGCGAACTACCGCCGCCGCACGGAGCGTGAACGCAGCCAGGCTGGCGACGACGCCAAGGCGAAGTTTGCCACCCAACTGCTGCCGCTGCTGGACGACCTCGACTTGGCCGAGCAACACGGCGACTTGGCCGAGGGCCCGCTGAAGGCCTTCGCGGACAAGTTCCGCACCATCGTTGCGGGCCAGGGTATCAAGGAGTTCGGCGCGGAGGGCGACGAGTTCAACCCGGAGATCCACGAAGCGGTGCAGGACCTGTCCCAGGACGACACGAAGGCCGTGGGCACGGTGCTGCGCAAGGGGTACATGATCGGAGACCGCCTGGTGCGAAACGCCATGGTGATCATCGCCGATCCCGCGGAGCCGGTTGGCGAGCCAGAAGCCGACACCGCCGAGTAGATACCACGCTCGGAATGCAGGGCCGGGGAATGAGGTAGCGCGACCCACGCGGCCTCTTCCCCGGCTTTTGTACTTAGATGATTTAGTGAACAAACTTTATTTAGACGGACTCAACACTCTTGAGACGGAAAGGAGGGTGCGAGATGGCGATGCAGCAAGAATGGGCTGACAAGGACTATTACAGCGACTTGGGCGTGAGCTCGTCGGCAAGCGCCGCAGATATTAAGAAGGCCTACCGCAAGCTCGCGCGCGAGAACCACCCGGATTCGCACCCCGGCGACAAAAAGGCCGAGGAGAAGTTCAAGCGGGTGGCCGAGGCGTACGACGTGATCGGCGATGAGCAAAAGCGTAAGGAATACGACCAGCTGAAATCCATGATCAGCTCGGGCGGCTTCGGCCGTTTCGGGCGGGGAGGAGGCTCCGGATTTCCCGGCGGGTTTCGCGGCACGGAAGCGGAGTTCGACCTCTCCGACATCTTCGGATCAGCCGCTGGTGGACAAGCTGGAGACGGCAGCCTTGGTGATATCTTCGGTGGCTTCTTTGGCGGCCGCGGCGGTGCTGGCAGGAACGCTCGGCCGTCGCGGGGGGCCGACGTCGAAACGGAAATAACCCTCGACTTCCGCGAGGCAGCCAAGGGCACGACCATCCCAGTCGAGCTCACCGGCGACGCGCCTTGCACCACCTGCCACGGGTCCGGCTCCAAGGACGGGAAGACGCACACCTGTCAGGTGTGTTCCGGATCCGGCTACATCCGCGAGAACTCCGGTGCGTTCGGCATGGCGAGACCGTGCACGAACTGCGGCGGCACCGGCGAGGTCATCGAGGACCCGTGTCCCACCTGTGGCGGCACCGGCACCGTTCGCCGCACCCGGTCCATCACCGTCCGCATTCCTGCGGGCGTAATCGACGGGCAGAAGGTGCGTCTCGCCGGTCAAGGCGAGGCGGGCCCGAACGGCACGCCCGCCGGAGACCTCTTCGTCACCGTGCATGTGCGCAACGACGACGTATTCTCGCGCACCGGCGACGACCTGGAGGTCACGGTTCCGGTTGCGTTCTCGGAGGTGGCGCTCGGCGCGACTATCGCGGTGCCCACTCTGGACAACCCGGTCAAGGTCAAGGTGCCGGCCGGCACCCCGAATGGGCGCACCCTGCGGGTGAAAGGCCGCGGTATTCCGAAGAAGGCCGGCTCCGCGGGTGACCTGCTGGTTACCGTCGAGGTGAAGGTGCCGAAGGACTTGGACCCCTCCGCCACGTCCGCTCTGCGTGCGTACGCCCAAGCCGAGAAGGACTCCGGCTTCGACCCGCGCGCCGGGTGGGCAGGCCTCTAGGCCAGAAAGGAGGTGTAGACGATGCCTGAAGATCAGGAGTATTACGTCATCTCCGTCGCCGCTGAGCTGACCGGCATGCACGCGCAAACGCTGCGCACATACGACCGGCTCGGTCTCGTCACGCCGATGCGCACCAAGGGCGGCGGCCGCCGCTACTCCCGCCGCGACATCTCCATGCTGCGCCGCATCCAGTACCTCTCCCAGGAGGAAGGGGTCAACCTCGCCGGCATTAAGACGATCATCGAGCTCTCCGAGCAGATCGAGGAGCTCGAAGGCGAGCTGGAAACCCAGCGCGGCCACAACGAGGAGCTGCGGCGGAAGCTCAACTCCGGTTCGCGCCGGGGCGGGGAGCTGGTGCACGTGCCCCGCTCCACCGCGGTGGTCGCGTGGGAGCCAGCAGCTTCACGACGCCGTCGGCGCAGCGCGCGGTAGCGGCCCGACTGGGAGCAGGCCGGTCCTGCGAAAAGCCGTTGTCTGGCGCGAAAGTCGAGTCCGGGAGGTCGAGTAGGCCCCGATTCGGGAGCGAACTCGACCTCCCGGACTCGACTTTTGCGGCTTGGAAAAGTGCCCCGGACTGTTCACAACCGAACAGCCCGGGGCACTTTTGAAATTCGAAGCGTTTTCACCCTGCACGTTGCCGCGCGAGGCTAACGCCTGCGGCTTAGCGGCGGGTGGTCACAACCTGCTTCTCGTCGCGGTTGAGCACGGAGCGTGCACCAGCGGTACCCGCGAAGGCGGAGATCACGGCGCCGAGGAGCAGGCCAGCGAAGGTCCACCAGGTCCCCTCAGCGGCATCGTCGGAGTACTCGTTGTACGCGTCGCGGGCCTGGTTAGCAGCGTCGTTGGCTGCGTCGCGGGCCTGGTTTTCTGCGTTGTTGAGGTCATCCTGGGTTACGTTGTCCTGCACGGTGTTGGATGCGTCCTGCGCATCCTCGCGGGTCACGTTTGCGGCGTTGCCAGCGGTCTCGGCGAGGGTGCCGGTGACGTCGCCGAGCACGGAGCCCAGGCCGCCGATGATAGAGGAGCCCAGCCAGCCAGCCAGGATCAGGGAGGCGATGAGCGAGGTGGCCCACGTGCCCAGGCCGTGGAACAGGCCAGCGCGCACGCCGAGGGCACCGGAGACGTAGCCGGCAGCGGCGAAGGCGATGGCCAGGGAGATCAGCGCGAAGATGCCGGTGGCGAGGCCGCCGGAGCCCTGCAGGCCCATGGCAGCAGCGCCGACGCCGAGCAGGATCATGATGGCCAGGAAGGTCACCACGCCCGCGAAGATTGCGCCCCAGGACACGTTGCCGTTGGACACCTCGGTGGAGTCGGTGCCGATCCAGGCCTCTTGGCCGATGTGCTGGTCGTCGTCGGCGACGGTCTCAGCGCGCACGGCGGTGCTGGAAGTCACCGGGCGGCGGGTGGTGCGCTCTGCGCGGCGCGGGTTCTGCGGAGTAGTCATGAAACAAACCTTTCTTACGGAATCAATGACAACTCACGCGACAATACGGCCTAGATACGATCTTTGGGTCGCATTTCGATAACGCTTGGCAAACAAAATGGGCTCGTCGATAAGCAATTGCCTATCGACGAGCCCAAGGCCCGCAACCGGACTATCCGAACTCGATGGTTGCCGCCCCACCGATGTGGCGGAGGTTGGACTTAGCCAGGTTGAACAGGCGGCCGACGCCACCTTCCAGGAAGGCGGTGCGTGCGCCCGACTTGGTGAAGCCCTTCATCATGTCCCAGGTGATCCCCGGCGGCAGCGAGAGCGCCTCGGGGTCGGTGACAATGTCCACGAGCACCGGGCCGTCGTAGGCAAGCGCTTCCTTCAGTACCGGCTCGAGATCGTCCGGGTCCTCGATGCGGAACGCCTTGATGCCCACGCCCTTGGCAATCTCGGCGTAGTTGGCCTGCTCATGATCGGTGCCGAAGTACGGCATGCCGGCCACCATCATCTCCAGCTTCACCATGCCCAGCGAGGAGTTGTTGAAGCAGATGACCTTCACAGGCAGCTGGTGCAGCTTGATGGTGAGCAGTTCGCCCATGAGCATGCCCAAGCCGCCGTCGCCGGACCAGGAGATCACCTGGCGGTCCGGGAACGCGGCCTGCACGCCGATGGCCATCGGCAGCGCGTTGGCCATGGTGCCGTGGAGGAAGGACGCGGCTTCGTCGCGCTTGCCGTTGGGGGTGAGGTAGCGCGAGGACCACACGTTGCACATGCCGGTGTCCACGGTGAAGTAGGCGTCATCGTCGGCGAGCTTGTCCAGCACAGAAGCGGCGAGCTCGGGGTGGATCGGCTTCTTGGACTCCGCTGCCTTGTGGGTGTAGCTCTTCACCACATGCTCCAGCAGCTGGTAATGGCGCTTGAGCATCTTGTCCAGGAACTTGCGGTCCTTCTTCTCTTCGATGTGGGGAAGGATGTTTTCGATGACGCTCTTTACGTCGCCGACTACGGGGTAGTCGACCTTGGTGCGGCGGCCGATGTGGGCACCGTTGATGTCGATCTGGGCGACGTTCTCATCCGGCAACCAGTCGGTGTACGGGAAGTCGGTGCCGACCATGATGAACAGGTCGGACTCCTCCATTGCGTCCACGCAGGCGCCGTAACCGAGCAGGCCGGACATGCCTACGTCGTAGGGGTTGTCGTACTCGAAGTACATCTTGCCGCGGAACGAGTGGCCGATCGGGGACTTAATCTTCTCCGCCAGCGCGAAGACCTCATCGCGGGCGTCGCGTGCGCCGTAGCCGCAGAACAACGTGACCTTGTCGGCCTTGTTAATAGCCTCCACGAGGCGGGCAGCCTCGTGCGGATCCGGGTAGACACGCTTGTTCGCGCCGGTTGCGTACACGGAATCCGCGGTGTGCGGGCCCTCTGCCGTGTCGGCGGCGAAGACGTCGCCCGGCACGACCATCACGGACACGCCGTTGCCGGCCAGGGTGTTCTGCAGCGCGTTGTGCAGCACGCGCATGCCCTGGTCCGCCTCGTGCACGACCTCGCAGTACGAAGAGCACTCCTGGAACAGCAGCTCCGGGTGGGTCTCCTGGAAGAAGGAGGAGCCGATCTCGATCGTCGGGATGTGGGACGCGATGGCGAGCACCTTCGCGCCGTTGCGGTGGGATTCGAACAACCCCTGAACGAAGTGGGTGTTGCCCGGGCCGCAGGATGCGCCGCACACCGCAAGCTCGTCGGCGGCGAGGGAATCGGCGCCGGCGGCGAAGGCAGCAGCCTCCTCGTTGCGCACGTGCACCCACTCGATGTCGCTTTGACGCACGGCGTCAGACAGCGGGTTGAGCGAGTCGCCCACCAACCCGTAAATCCGCTTGACGCCTAAGTCCTCCAGGCGGTGTACAACCTGTTCAGCGAAATTTGGCATTGTCTTCAATTCTCCTCGAATGGTGGTTTCTTTCGGTGCACGCCATGGTAACTACATTCCTGCAGGACGGTCGGCGCGCTGTTGCAAAGCAGACACAAAGGATGGATCTGTGAAGTAATCGCAGTGCCCGCCCCGAACTCCGGGCACCGGCTCGCCGCCCCAGCCTACATACGACGGCGACGCGCCGAGGGCTGCCGACGGACCGGACCGCAGCAGCAGGATTGGATCGGTGGGGGAATCGACCACGTGGATCGTTGATTCTGGCCCGGCGAGCATGAGCTCTGAGGAGTGTCCGCCGGAAACGCCTGCGCTGCCGAGGAGCCAGAGGTCATCTGCAAGCAACCCGTGGTCCTTCGCAGCCTTGGTGGCCAGCAATGTGCCGTAACTGTGGGCGATCACGGTTTTCTGCGCCTCCGGGTACCGCTCCTCCAACGCCGCCTGGAACATAGCCAAATCATCGGCGCCCGCGTGCGCGCGGTGAGGTGAGAGCGCATCCGTCAATGACGGAGGCGGGGCATAACCCTGCCACACCACCACCGCCGCGCCGGTCTGCTCCGACAGGTACTTCGCTTTCTCTAGCTCCCCCGCCAACTGGGAGGGTTTGCCGGTGGTGGCGCCGGCGACCATGGTGATCACCCTCGCCGGGTCGGCGGCGTCGCCGACTATGACCGTGGTGGCGGAGGGGCCCGCCTCCAGCACCGTGCCGTCCGCGGCTTCTACCACCTCCAAGGTGGATGCGGGCACGGTCTGCGCGTGCCTCGCGTGGAGCGATTCCAGGGCTTCGTCGGGGTGGGCGAACAACGGGTCGTAGACCTGCTCCTTCTTATTCGCGCCAAGAAGCGAACGCGACAACTGCAGATCCAGCATCATCGACATCGCGTTGAGCCAAAGCACGCCCCGGGAGTGAAAGTGTTTCGCGGCGAAGGCCGCCGCCTCGTCCAGCTCCTGCTGCATCCGGGCGGCGGTGTCAAGCACGCCCGCGGCCGCAGTGAGTCGGGCGGCGCTGGCGCTTAGCGACGCCTCGCATTCCGCCAACCGTGCCGAGGAAGCGTCGCAGGCAGGCCCGCGGAACCCGGATTGTGCAAGCGCCGTCGCAGAAACCGGGGCATACGTGGCGCGTTCCGTCGCTGAAGCCGCAGCCAAGCGGACCAAATCCGCCGCAGTGCGCAATTCGTCTGTATCGAGTGCCGGGGCGTACATCATGGCGCCAGCACCTCGCCGAGGTGGGCATCCACCCGCTCTACTTCAGCGGCGAACGCGGCGACTTCAGTCAGGTGCGTGGTTATCCGTGTGGTGGTGGCGTGGATAAGTGTGTGCTCTTTGTCCTGCATCGACGCGAGCGCGATGGAGGAGTGGGAGGGGCGCAGGCGTGCGGCGGGAAGCGCTGGGAAGCTCCGGATACAACGCTGCGCGGCCGAGGCGGTGTGTGTAGTCAGTTCGATAAATGTCATGTGCACGACAATCTACGAACGCAACAAGCGATTCAAGAGGGTGCGAGCAATCTGTGGATAACTGCGCAGTTTCGCACCTAGAGTTATCCACATGAAGATTGCGCTGTTGCAAATCGCCTCCGGCGGCGACAAGATGAGCAATTTGGCCATGATCACCCCGTTGATCCGTGATGCCGCTGCGAAAGGGGCCACCCTCATTGTCCTGCCCGAAGGGGCCAGTCAGGCCTTTGAACAGGGGCGGCTAGACACGCAGGCGGAAGATTTGGACGGGCCATTCGCCACCGCCTTGCGCAGGCTCGCCGGGGAGCTGGGAGTGACCGTCGTCGCCGGCATGTTCCGCCCAGCGGACAAGAGCACTGTGGATGGCAAGGAGCTCAACCGCGTATACAACACCGCGCTCATTACCGGCGACGGAGTGCACAAGGGCTACGACAAGATCCACACTTACGACGCGTTCAGTTACAAGGAATCCGACACGGTGCGCCCCGGCGAGGAGCTTGTCACGTTCGTGCACGAGGGGGTTACGGTGGGCGTGGCCACCTGCTTCGACATCCGCTTCCCCGAACAGTTCCAGCAACTTGCAGAACGCGGCGCGCGGGTGATCGTGGTGCCCACAAGCTGGGCCGACGGTGACGGCAAGGTGGAGCAGTGGCGCGTCCTCACGGCCGCGCGCGCCCTCGACACTGGGGTGTTCATCGCGGCGGCGGGGCAGGCGCGGCCCGATTACGAAACCAAGGCTGGCGAGCCATCCGGCCCCACCGGCGCTGGCCACTCCGTGGTAGTGGGCCCGACGGGCCTGCGCCTGGCGGAGGCCGGCTACGGCCCCGAAACGCTCGTCGTGGACATCGACCCGGAGGACACTGCCGAGGCGCAACGGCAGCTGCCGCTGGCCGCGATGCGCAAACGCAGCGTCATGCGTTAAGACCGGCCGGCAGCAGTTAGAACCACCCCGCAGGAGCGTCGTGGGCGACAACTTGAACGTTGTCCGCTCCGGCTGCATGCAGGGACGCAGTAATGCTCGCTGCGCGTTTCTGGCTAGCGCATATGATCACCGCGCGGCCCCACCACATCCCGGCGCCAGAGACCACCTGCTCGAGCGTTGCCCCCACCCGCGATTCCACAACCTGCGTCAACTCGAGCCAGTCCTGTGTGGCAGCGAGCGCATCCAGCGCGGCGGTGTCGTACAACTCGCTGGGCTCAACTGCACCAATTACGGCGTGCACCTCTGGCGGCTGCTCCTGCTCCAGGTAGTGGAATAGCAAAGCCTTTGCCGCCGCGAAGCCGCCGTCTGCGGCAATGAGGAGCAGTTGCCCGTCCAAATCGCCACGCACCCCACCCCTCGGTGCTCCCAAAGTCAGCCACTGCCCAGGGGCCACCGGAACCCGGCCGGGGACGTGGAACTCCAACTGCCCAAACGCATTAGACGGCAGCGCCGGCACCAAGGAAATCCACTCCCCGGGGCGCGACGGCGACATCACGGGAATGACTTGGCCGGGGCAGTAGCGCACCTGAGAGCCTGCCTCCAGCCGCACCACCTGGACCTCCCCGTGATCCTCCACGCTGGTCACCTGCGCCGCAGTGGCGGCGGGCACGCCCTCGTAGTCGAGTGTCGACGCCGTCTCGCGCATAATCTCCGCCGCTTCGGAGAGCGCGGCGAGGTCCGCCCTGGCGTCAGCGTGATCGTCGGCGACGAAGGAGCTGACGGAGCTGATTGCGTCGATAAGCAAGTGCACCGCTTTGGGGTACTCATCGGCCGGAAAACCAGTGCGGCGCAGGTCCGACGCCAACGCCTTCAGACGCTCCGACACCTCCGCAGGGGAATATTCGAGCACGGACAACGCGGCGCGGATGAGCATCGGTGGCATCTCATCGCCTGGCGGCAGCATCATCTCCGCCTGCGGGTACGCCTCGGTGAATCGGCCGCGCCAGGCTTCGCTGATCTCTGGGCCGCGGGTGCGTATTAATGCTGCGTAGTCGGCGGAAAACATAAAAATCAGGTTACCCAGCGCTTGTGGGATAGAGTTGCACGCGGTTTTAACGTGATAAGTGGATAGAAAAGAGGTGCCGAGATGGATTTCACCCCGTATACGCTGCTCACCGACATCGGATGGATCTCCGTCCTCCTCATCGTCGGCAACATTCTCCGCAACCGCCTGAAGGTGCTGCAGGCGCTGCTCCTCCCGGCGCCTATCACCGCGGGTCTTCTGGGCCTGCTGCTCGGCGATGAAGTCCTCGGTGTCATCCACTGGTCCAGCCAGGTGGGCACCTACACCACGCTGCTCATCGCGGTGGTGTTCGCGTCTATGGCGTACTCCATGGAGCTCGGCGGCTCCGTCGCCTCCGGTGCGCGCAATATGTGGGGGTATTCCACAGCGATGTTCATGGGCCAGTGGGGCCTGTTTGTGCTGCTCGGCGTGTATCTGTTTGCACCGTTGTTTGGCACCGAGCCCTGGTTCGGCATGATGCTGCCAGTCGGCTTCGTCGGTGGCTTTGGCACCGCCGCGGCCGTGGGTTCCGCGTTGGAGGAGATCGGTATCGAAGGTGCCTCTTCTATTGGTTTTACCTCCGCCACCGTGGGCACCCTCGTCGCAATTGTGGGCGGCGTGATCATGGCCAACTGGGGCATCCGCAACGGCAAGGCCTCCCAGCTCGCCGGCGCCCTGCCGGAAGATTTGCGCACCGGCTACATCCACAACGAGGCGGAGCGCCCCTCCATCGGCAAGGCCACAACCAACCCGTCTTCTATCGAGCCACTGGCCCTGCACGCGGGTTTTATCGTGTTCACGGTACTGATCGCGTACACGGTCAACGGGTTCATCAAATCCCAGTGGTCCAACGTGTCCATCCCGTTGTTTGCCATGGCCTTTATTATCGGCCTGATCGGCCGCTTGATGCTTAAGCTCGCGGGCCGCCCGAACTACCTGGACAGCTCCACCATCAACTCCGTATCCGGCGCCGCTACGGATTACATGATCGCCTTCGGCATCGCCTCCATCGTCCCTGCGGCCCTCGCAGGCTACTGGCAGGCGCTCGTGCTCATGTTCGTCCTCGGCACGCTGTTTTGCGTGGTGTGGATGTTCTGGGCCGGCCCGACCTTCTTCGGCGACAAATGGCTCGAACGCGGCCTGTTCGGCTGGGGCTGGGCCACTGCCGCGGTGGCGACCGGCATCGCGCTTTTGAAGATGGTGGACCCGAAGCTCAAGTCCGGCACGCTCAACGAGTACGGCGTAGCCTACGTCGGCTTCGCGCCCTTCGAAATCGGCACCACCATCATCGCGCCGATCGCGGTCATCGCGGGGTTCACGGTCATGTTCGGCTGGATCGCCTTCGCAATCGCGCTCGGTGTGGTGGTACTTGCTTACGCGATGAAGTGGGTGCCCGCCAGGACATCGTCGTAAAGCATTGTGCTTATCGACGTCTATAGGGGCCCTGCGATATGCAGGGCCTTTCGCGTATTGAGCCGACCCTGCGCAACTTTTTTCGCGTTGACAGGAACAGACTCAACTTCTTGTGCGTTACACCTAGTGCGAAACACACATTAGGCAAGAAAGGACCATGGACTCATGGCGAATAAATACACGCAGAAGACGCAGGAGGCGCTGCAGCAAGCACAGATGCGCGCCTCCGCCGCCGGCAACCCGGAGATGCGCCCAGCGCACGTGCTGGAAGCGCTGTTGAAGCAGGAAGACGGCATTGCCGCTCCGGTGCTGAAGGCCACGGGCGTGGACCCGGAGACGGTCGCGCGCGAGGCCGGCGAGCTGATTGGCACCTACCCCAGCGCACAGGGCCAGAACATGGCTAACCCGGGCATCAACCGTGACCTGCAGACTGCTCTGCAGCACGCGCAGGATCTTGCGGGCGAGCTCGGGGACGAGTTTGTGTCCGCCGACGTCCTGCTCGCCAGCATCGCGAAGGGCAACGACGACGCTGCGGAGCTGTTGACCAAGCGCGGCGCCACCTTCGATGCGCTGAAGGAGGCCTTCTCCTCCGTGCGCGGCGGCAAGACGGTGACCTCCGAGAACCCGGAAGACCAGTTCCAGGCGCTGGCGAAATACTCCACCGACCTGACCGCGCGTGCGCGCGAGGGCAAGATCGACCCGGTGATCGGGCGCGACTCTGAGATCCGCCGCGTGGTGCAGGTCCTGTCCCGTCGCACGAAGAACAACCCGGTGCTCATCGGTGAGCCGGGCGTGGGCAAGACCGCGATCGTGGAGGGCCTGGCACGGCGCATCGTGGCTGGCGACGTCCCTGAGTCGCTCAAGGGCAAAACACTGATCTCGCTGGATCTGGGCTCCATGGTCGCGGGCGCGAAGTTCCGCGGCGAGTTCGAGGAACGCCTCAAGGCTGTGCTCGACGAGATCAAGGAATCCAACGGACAGATCATCACCTTCATCGACGAGCTGCACACCATTGTCGGCGCCGGCGCGTCCGGCGACTCGGCCATGGATGCCGGCAACATGATTAAGCCGCTGCTTGCCCGCGGGGAGCTGCGCCTGGTTGGCGCGACCACGCTAGACGAGTACCGGCAGTACATCGAAAAAGACGCAGCGCTGGAGCGCCGCTTCCAGCAGGTCTACGTCGGCGAGCCGACGGTGGAGGACACTATCGGCATCCTGCGCGGGCTCAAAGAGCGCTACGAGGTGCACCACGGCGTGCGTATCCAGGACTCGGCCCTCGTGTCCGCCGCCGAGCTGTCCAACCGCTACATCACCAACCGCTTCTTGCCGGACAAGGCCATCGACTTGGTGGACGAGGCCGGCTCGCGCCTACGCATGCAGATCGACTCCTCCCCGCAGGAGATCGACGAGCTCGAACGCATCGTGCGCCGCCTGGAAATCGAGGAGATTGCCCTCCAAAAGGAATCCGACGCCGCCTCCCAGGAGCGTCTGGAGCACCTGCGCGAGGAACTCGCGGACCAGCGTGAGCGCCTCGGCGAGATGAAGGCGCGCTGGGAAAACGAGAAGGCGGAGGTGAACAAGGTCCAGTCCGCGAAGGAGGAGCTCGAGCGCCTGCGCAACGAGTCCGAGATCGCGGAGCGCGAAGGCGACTACGCCAAGGTCTCCGAGCTGCGCTACGGGCGTATCCCGGAGCTGGAGGCCGAGGTTGCGCGCGCGGAATCCGAGGCCAGCAACAAGACTATGCTGGAAGAAGAAGTCACCCCGGACATCATCGCGGACGTCGTGTCCTCTTGGACCGGCATCCCGGCGGGCAAGATGATGCAGGGCGAGACCGAGAAGCTGCTCAACATGGAGTCCGTGCTCGGCGAGCGCGTGGTGGGCCAGAAGGAAGCCGTGGTTGCGGTCTCCGACGCGGTGCGCCGCTCCCGCGCCGGTGTGGCGGACCCGAACCGTCCGATCGGCTCCTTCCTCTTCCTCGGCCCCACCGGTGTGGGTAAGACGGAGCTGGCCAAGTCGCTGTCGGAGTTCCTCTTCGACGATGAATCGGCCATGATCCGCATCGACATGTCTGAGTACGGCGAGAAGCACTCCGTCGCGCGCCTGGTCGGTGCCCCTCCGGGATACGTCGGCTACGACGCCGGCGGCCAGCTCACTGAGGCCGTGCGCCGCCGCCCGTACTCGCTGGTGCTTTTCGACGAGGTGGAAAAGGCCCACCCCGACGTCTTCGACGTGCTCCTGCAGGTGCTCGACGAAGGGCGGCTGACCGACGGCCAGGGCAGGACAGTGGACTTCCGCAACACCGTGGTCATCCTCACCTCCAACCTGGGCGCCGGCGGCAACCGCGAGCAGATCATGGAGGCGGTCAAGCACCACTTCAAGCCGGAGTTCATCAACCGCCTCGACGACGTGGTGGTCTTCGAGTCGCTGAGCCAGGACCAGCTCGTCGGCATCGTGGACATCCAGCTCGAAGGGTTGGCCGAGCGCCTCGCTGCCCGCCGCCTGACGCTGGATGTGTCGGATTCGGCCAAGAGCTGGTTGGCGGACCGCGGGTACGACCCGGCCTACGGCGCCCGCCCGCTGCGTCGCCTGATCCAGCAGGCTATCGGCGACCGGTTGGCCAAGAAGCTGCTCGCCGGAGACATCCGCGACGGCGACACCGTCCACGTGGACGTGGCCGACGGCGGTGAAACGCTCGACGTCTCCGCTGCATAGTTCTCCACAGCTGCGAGGGGCTGGGATTCTCCCGGCCCCTTTTTGTGCCCGTCTCGGTGGCTAGATGCTTACCCGAGGGTGCTTATTGCCCGCCGTCGATGAATGGGGCCCAAAATCGGGACGTCGAGGAGTAAGCACCCTGGAGTAAGCATCTAGCCCCGGTAAGCGTCCTGGAGTAAGCATCATCCTCCCGAAAACTGCTCCTGACCAGCCCAATAAAAGGTATGTTGAAGCTGTACCCCCGGTTCGCTGGAAAGGAGCGCTCCATGTCCACCCCAACCGAAATGAGAGCAGCCGTCGCCGAGCAATTCGGTCCAACTGTCAACGTCAAAGAGATTGATCTGCCCACCCCGGGCCCATTCCAGGCGCTGGTGAAACTGCACGCCAGCGGCGTATGCCACACCGACCTCCACGCCGTTGAAGGTGATTGGCCTGTCAAGCCCCAGCCGCCGTTCGTCCCCGGGCACGAGGGTGTCGGCGAGATCGTCGAGTTGGGCCCGGGCGAGCACTCGGTCGAAGTCGGCGACATGGTGGGCAACGCTTGGCTGTGGTCTGCCTGCGGCGAGTGCGAGTTCTGCCGTACCGGTCGCGAAACCTACTGTAAGCAGGCTCAGTATGGCGGCTATACGGTAAACGGCTCGTTCGGCCAGTACATGCTGGTGGACACCCGCTATGCACCGCGCATCCCCAAGGGCGCGGATCCGGTAGAGATCGCTCCGATCCTGTGCGCGGGCGTGACCGTCTACAAGGGGCTGAAGGAGACTGGAACGAAGCCGGGCGAGTTCATGGTCATCTCCGGTATCGGCGGTCTCGGCCACTTGGCGGTGCAGTACGGCGTCGCAATGGGCATGCGTGTCATCGCGGTAGATATCGCCGATGACAAACTCGAACTGGCCAAGGAGCTCGGCGCTGAGTTCGCCGTCAACGCGGCTACCACGGATCCCGGCGAGGCGATTCAGGAGTTCACCGGTGGCGGCGCCCACGGCATCCTCGTCACTGCCGTGCACACCGATGCGTTCGGCCAAGCCATCGCGATGTGCCGCTCCAACGGAACCATCGTGTTTGTCGGCCTGCCGCCGGGGGACTTCCCGGCACCGATTTTCGACATTGTCCTGCGCGGCATCACGATCAAGGGTTCGCTCGTTGGCACGCGCCAGGACATGGCGGAGGCGATCGACTTCTACGCCCGTGGCAAGGTCAAGCCGCACGTCACTGCTTGCGAGCTTGACGACATCAATGATGTCTTCGAAGACATGCGGAACGGCAAAATCGCCGGCCGGATCTCCATCAAGTACTAATCAGCGAGATAATCGGGGGATGACCGAAGTTGTTCATACCCCGGAAGCACTACAACAGGCCCTGGCTGCCACGCGCGAAAGCGCCAGCCAGGGCCCCGTCTCCCTCGTTCCCACCATGGGCGCGCTTCATGAAGGCCACCTCGCCCTCGTGCGCGCCGCCAAGGCGCTGGGCAACCCCGTGGTGGTAAGCATCTTCGTCAACCCGCTGCAGTTCGCGCCGGGTGAGGATTTGGATGCGTACCCGAGGACGTTGGAGGAAGACGTGGCCAAACTCGAGGCGGAGGACGTTGCCGCCGTGTTCGCGCCCGCACCGGAGACGATGTACCCGCACGGTCCGCGCACCACGGTCCACCCGGGCCCGCTGGGGTCGGTGTTGGAAGGCAAAACTCGGCCGACCCACTTCGCGGGTGTGCTGACGGTGGTGGCGAAGCTGTTCAACCTCACTGGCGCCACTGACGCGTTTTTCGGTGAGAAGGATTACCAGCAGTTGGCGCTGATCCGGCAGATGGTGGATGACCTGCATTTGCCTGTGCGCATCCACGGCTGCCCGATTGTGCGCGACAGCGACGGCCTCGCGCTGTCCTCGCGTAACCGCTACCTCTCCGCCGCGGAGCGCGCCACCGCGCTGGCCATCCCGCGGGCGCTAGCAACCGGCAGCCTCGCCAAGGCGCGCCAGCTTCTCGACGCCACCGAAGGCCTCCACCTCGACTACCTCGTCACCACCGCGCCGGACCTCTCCGAATTGCCCGCCGGCTACACCGGCCCTGCCCGGATGTTGGTGGCCGCGAAGGTGGGCACAACCCGGCTGCTGGATAACGCCCCGATCGAGGTAGAAGCCCCCACAGACTAGAACGCGTGCTCGGGGCCGGGGAACTCGCCTTGGTGCACCGCGCGCTTGTACTCCGTGGCGGCGGCTGCCAAGTCTTCGCCCACAGTGCCGAAGCGGCGCACGAACTTCGCCCGGTGGTCGCCTGCGGGAAAGTCCGCCATGTCGTGCCAGACCAGCACCTGCGCGTCGGTACCGCTTCCTGCGCCGATGCCAATGGTGGGGATGGGGCTTTCGGCGGTGAGCTCGGCTGCCAACTCCGCGGGCACCATCTCGAAGACCACCATGTCGGCGCCGGCGTCGACGACGGCCCGGGTGTCCAGCCGCAGCCGCTCCGCCCCGGCGTCGCGGCCTTGCACCTTGAACCCGCTTAAGTTGTCCACAGACTGCGGGGTGAACCCGACGTGGGCGCACACCGCCAACCCTGCGTCTTTGAGTGCACGGATGCGCGGGGCGATCCGCACGCCTCCCTCAAGCTTCACCATGTGGGCGCCGGTGCGGTGCACTAGTTCGGTGGCGGTGCGCACACATTGTTCGTCGCTGGCCTCGTAGCTGCCGAAGGGCAGGTCCATCACTACCAGGGCATTGCCGGCGCCCCGCACGACCGCGGCGCCTAAATAGGCCATCTCGTCCACGGAGACCTGGTTGGTGGTGTCGTAGCCGTAGACCACGTTTGCGGCAGAGTCGCCGACCAGCAGGCACTCGATGCCGGCCTGGGAAAACACGCGGGCTGTGGCGTAGTCGTACGCCGTGAGCATCGCCCACTTTTCCCCGTCGGCTTTCTTCCGTGCAAGGTCCGCGACCCGCACTTTCTTCGTGGGAGCAAGGTAACCAGTCACGCTTGCAGTCTAGGCCCCGCCTGTGCCCACCCGGCACTCTGAAGCGTTTACACTGCCGCTTATGCAAGCAACCACCACGATCCTCACCCGCGTTGCTGTCCCCGGCGTCGAAAGCGAGCAGCTGCAGGCGCACCAGATTGGGCAGAATCACTTTGTGGTGGCGAGCGTTCCGTTCGTCGATACGGCGCTTGCGATGGGGGACATCGTGGAGTGTGTGACGGTCGGCGGGGCGTTTCACGTGGACACCGTGGTAGTGCGGGGCGGCGCGTCGACGGTGCGGGTATTGCCCGAAGACGAGAGCACCGATGAAATTGCCAGCACGCTGCTGGCGTTCGGCTGCCGGGTGGAGCTCGGCCCGGGCGGGATGCTGGCCGCCAGCATCGGCGCGGACTGTCCTCGTGAGGGCATTACGGAGTGGCTCGCTGGCCTTGAGGAGCAGGGGGCGATCCAGCTCGCTCCCGGGTACATGGCGTAAATCCCCGTTACACTTGCGGCCATGAGCGTCTTTGTCTCCGCCGCTGAACTCAACGAGCGAATCCAGGCTGGCCAGAAACAGACCATCATCGCCGCGCTGTGGGAGCCGAAAGAAGGCAAAGCGTGGTCGAAGTTCCAGTCCGAGCACATTCCGACGGCTCTGTACTGCGATCCCTCTGCGCAACTGGCCGGGATGCCGGGCCGGAAGGTCGGGCGCAACCCGATGCCCAGCATCGATACGGTGAGCAAAGCGGCCGCGAGCTGGGGTGTCGAGGCCGGGCGCCCGGTTGTCATCTACGACGGTGGGAACGGCCTTTTCGCTGCCCGCGCGTGGTGGATTCTGCGGTGGGCGGGTGTGCAGGACGTGCGCATCCTCGACGGCGGCTTCGCGGCCTGGGACCGCGAGGGTCTGCCCACTGTCGCAGGCCCTGGCGGGCTCGTCGTCCCGCGCGAGATTGAGCTCGCTGCAGGTAGTCTCCCCGCCGCCACCATGGACGACGTGAGAGCGTTCGAGGGATTGCTTATCGACGCCAGGGATGCCCGCCGCTTCGAAGGCCGCCGCGAGATTCTGGATTTGCGCGCGGGCCACATTCCCGGGGCCCAGAACCTGCCCGTGAACGACCTCTTCGACCAGGAAACGGGCAAGGTGAAGGACGGCGATGTCGTCCGAGACCGCTTTGCCCGGCTCGGCGTCACCCAAAACACGGACCCGGCCAGCGTGATCACCTATTCCGGTTCAGGCAACCACTCCGCACTCCTGCTGGCCGCGATGGAGCAGGCGGGTCTGCCTCTGCTCACGCACTACGTCGGCGGTTGGTCGCAGTGGAGCGCCAGCCCGGACAACCAGGTGGCCACGGATATCTAGGCCGTGTCGGGGCGCGCGGTAGCATAGTCCGCGATGGTCACCCTGTTGTTTCTTCTCGCACTTGCGGCGCTGCTGGGCGCTGTGGCGCTGTTCGCGTCGGATGCGCGCGAGCGCTCCGGCGGCGCGGCGGCGCCCGCGAGGAAAGTGGGTGACGTACTGCCCGATACACCCGCTAAGACCCGCGCGCCGGGCAAACGCGCCCGCCGTACCTGGGCCCGAGAACGGGGCTACTCCTTCGAGGCCGCGGACGATCTGCTGGCCAGCGAATGGTCCCGTGGTGCCGCCGCTGGGGGAGCGGGTGCGCGAAACGTTGTCACCGGCAGCGCATACGGGCACGATGCTCACGTGGCGGACCTGGGGGAATCCACCGTGATTGCCATGGGTACCGGTGCGGAAACCCGCGCGGTGGTGGATTTCCGCAGGGAGGGTTTCACCGCGGAGGGGTCCGACGACCTGGTGAAGCTGGATCTGTACAACGGGTTTGTGGGGTTCGCTACGGAGGTGGGGGCGGGCCGGAGGTTCGTCGATAGGCGAGTGCTCACTGCGCTCGAGCAGCTGCCGCCCGCCGTGCAAACCGTGTGGTTCGAGGGCGCGTGGGTCATCGCGCAGCTCACCCGCGAAGCCGGGCCGGAGGAGTGGGACGCCACGTTAGCGCCGCTGGCGCTGCTCGCGGATGCTGCGCGAGTACTGCCGCCTGTGGACGACGCGCCGCTCGTCCTGCCGTACCCCACCCGCGACATCCCCGGTGCTGAGCCCGCGGCGGAGCCCCAGCCTGACCTCGAACCGGTGATGCAGCGCCCCGAGGACCCCGTGGAACTGCCCACGCGGACCACCGGCGGCGTTCGGGGCGAGGTGGACGAGAGACAGCTGGGCGGCGACGACGTAGAGGCCATCGCGGGCGACGAACGCCGCGTGGTGGACCTCACCCGCGTGCGCCGGGTACAGGGCCCGAGCTCGATTTTCGACGAAGACGAACAGGAGTAAACATGAAGGAAAAACTCGCTGAACTGGTCAAAGAGCTTGCCGTGGTGCACGGCAAGGTGACGCTGTCCTCCGGCAAGGAGGCGGACTACTACGTAGACCTGCGGCGCGCGACGCTGCACCACGAGGCCAGCCCGCTCATCGGCGCGCTGCTGCGTGAGCTCACCGACGACCTGGAGTTCGACGCAGTCGGCGGCCTGACGTTGGGCGCAGACCCCGTCGCCACCGCGGTCATGCATGCCGAGGGCCGCCCAATCGACGCGTTTGTGGTGCGCAAGGAGGCCAAGAAGCACGGGATGCAGCGGCGTATCGAGGGGCCGTCGATCAAGGGCAAGCGCGTCCTGGTGGTCGAGGACACCACCACTACTGGCAACTCGCCGCTGACAGCCGTCGAGGCCTGCCGCGAAGAGGGCGCGGAGGTGGTCGCCGTGGCTACCGTTGTGGACCGCGCGACCGGCGCCGACCAGGTTCTGCGCGAGGCTGGCTTGGAGTACCGCTACCTCCTCGGACTCGAAGACTTGGGCCTTGCCTAACGACGAGCTCCGCGGCCCCACCGAATGGAACGAAGGCCGACACGGCGTTGGCCCTTGGGAGGGTGAGTGGCCCGACGACCCCCGCTACGACCCCACCTTTTTGGAGGAGGGCGACCGCCGCAACGTCGTTGACGCCTACCGTTACTGGTCCCTCGAAGCCGTGGTGGCCGACCTGGATACCCGCCGCCACCCGTTTCATGTGGCTATCGAGAACTTCGAAAACGACATGAACATCGGCACCGTGGTGCGCACCGCCAACGCGTTTTTGGCGCGGGAGGTGCACATCGTGGGCCGAAAACGCTGGAACCGGCGCGGCGCGATGGTGACGGACCGCTACCAGCACATCCGCCACCATGAGACAGTCGCGGACCTGATGCGGTGGGCCGTCGCGGAGGGCGTGCCGGTGGTGGCCATTGACAACACGCCCGGCTCAGTGCCCCTGGAGACCGCGGAGCTGCCGCGCGAGTGCGTTCTGCTGTTCGGGCAGGAAGGCCCCGGCGTGAGCGAGGCAGCCCAGGAGGCTGCGGTGATGACCTGTTCCATCGCCCAGTTCGGATCGACACGCTCCATCAACGCGGGCGTGGCCGCCGGTATCGCCATGCACGCCTGGATCCGCCAGCACGCGGACCTGTCCCAGGCGTGGTAGGGGCCGACCCCGGCCCGGGGTGCGCACGATTTCACATGCGGTCCGGGCTATAAGTCTGCTGCCTGCGGGTTTATACTTGGACGGCGGTATCAAATGTCAAATCGTGCGCACGTCTTCGCAGCGGGCCACCCACGGACGTCAAAGACTCGAAAACCCGCAAAACCAGTGAAACGAAATCGACACCTCTGGCAATATATATACGAACCGTTTGACCCCTGAGGAGACACCCCGTGCCGGAAACGTGGGCGCACCGCGCCGACCTGGCTGAATCTGCCGTTACAGAGCGCCACGCGCAGAAGCTTTGGGGTATGCCCAAGACGAACCTCGCGGTGGTGGCGTGGCCGCCGGGGCCGAAAGACCGGGTGTTCTGGCACTGGCACTACTGGTGGCAGGCCCAGTATGTGGACTGCCAGGTGGATGCGGCGATTCGGCGGGCCACGAAGACCCGCCGCCGGCGGATCGCAGACACGCTCCGCGGGATTCAGCGCCGCAACCGCGGCAAGCTCCTCACCAATGTGCATTACGACGACAAGGCGTGGCTCGCCCTCGCGTGGAATCGGGCGATCCACCTGGACGGCATCAAGCGCAACCGTCACTTGGACGACCTGGAGTTTGACCTGCTCGCCGGCATCGATCCCGTCACCGGTGTGCTCCCGTGGCGAACTGGCGAGACGTTTTACAACGTGCCCTCCAACGCCACCGCGGCGCTGCTGTTCGCGCGCACAGGAAGGTTGGATAAGGCCAGGGAGATCGTGGACTGGATCTTTGACAACCTGGTGCGGGAGGATGGGCTACTCAACGACGGGATTCGGATGCGTATGGGGGGACCGGAGGTCGTCGATAAGATTTATACCTATAACCAGGGCACCGCGCTCGGGGCGAGCCTTGAGATCGCGCTGGCGTTGCGCGAAGACGTGGGGTTGGCGCCCGATGAGCAGATCGATTCCTTCGAATATTCGGAGCGCGCTGACGCGTCCATGTTCTACATCACGCACATCCGCGCCATCGTGCAGGCGGTCGCGCTGCACATGGCCACGCCGCAGGGTGTGCTGCTCAGCCCGCCGGAGGAGTCGGGCGAGGGCGACGGGGGCCTGTTCAAGGGCATCCTCGCGCGTTACCTGGCGGAGGTGGCCGAGAGGCTCCCGGAAGACTCGAAGGAGAACATCGCCACCAAAAAGATCGCCGCGCGCCTGGTCATGCAGTCGGCGGAGTCGCTGTGGTCGCACCGCCTCGAAGTGGACGGCCTGCCTGTGTTCGCGGCGGAGTGGACCCAGGACGCGAGGTTGCCGCACAATTACGGGCTCGGGCCGTCGTCGATAAGCGAGGCGGTGGGGCTGGTGCGCATCGACGAGCGCGACCTTTCCGTGCAGCTGTCCGGCTGGATGCTGCTGGAGGCGGCGGCGAGGGTGGCTGCGGCGCAGGGGTAAAAGGGGCATACTGGGTGCGTAACTGAAAGCCGTACCCGATACCCGTTAGCAGGAGGATCCCATGCCTATCGCAACCCCCGAGGTCTATAGCCAGATGCTTGACACCGCCAAGAAGGGCGGTTTCGCGTTCCCGGCGATCAACTGCACCTCTTCGGAGACCATCAATGCCGCGATCAAGGGCTTCGCGGAGGCTGAGTCTGACGGCATCATCCAGTTCTCCACCGGCGGCGCTGAGTTCGGCTCCGGTCTGGCCGTGAAGAACAAGGTTGCGGGCGCGAAGGCGTTGGCGGCGTTCGCGCACGAGGTGGCGCAGCACTACGACGTCAACATCGCGCTGCACACTGACCACTGCCAAAAGGAAGTGCTGGACGACTACGTACGTCCGCTCATCGCCATCTCGCAGGAGCGTGTGGACCGCGGCGAGCTGCCGCTGTTCCAGTCCCACATGTGGGACGGCTCCGCTGTGCCGATCGACGAGAACCTGGAGATCGCCCAGGAGCTTTTGGCTAAGGCCCACGCCGCGAACATCATCCTCGAGGTGGAGATCGGTGTCGTCGGCGGCGAAGAGGACGGCGTTGAGGCGAGGGCCGGCGCAAACCTGTACACCAACGAGGCGGATTTTGAGAAGACCGTCGACGCTCTGGGCACCGGCGAGAACGGCCGCTACCTGCTGGCCGCAACGTTCGGCAACGTCCACGGCGTGTACAAGCCGGGCAATGTGAAGCTGCGTCCGGAGGTGCTGGACATGGGCCAGAAGGTCGCCGCTCGTAAGCTCGGCTTGGACGAGGGCGCCCAGCCCTTCGACTTCGTCTTCCACGGCGGCTCCGGCTCCGAGAAGGAGAAGATTGAGGAGGCGCTGCGCTACGGCGTGATTAAGATGAATGTGGACACTGATACCCAGTACGCGTTCACCCGCCCGGTCGCGTCCCACATGTTTGAAAACTACGACGGAGTGCTGAAGATCGACGGTGAGGTGGGCAACAAGAAAGCCTACGACCCGCGCTCGTACCTGAAGAAGGCCGAGCAGGCCATGTCTGAGCGCGTCATCGAGGCGTGCCAGGACCTTCACTCCGTGGGCAAGTCCGTGTCCAAGTAAGCGCCGCCTGCTTATCGACGAACCTCCGGCCCACCCCGGGGGTTCTTTTCATACCCGCCCTGTCCGCGCCCTCCGCCGCCGTGGCCCATCGGCCTAGACTGTCTAACCATGGCGAAACAGAGAATGAGCACGCGGGAGCGCCTCCAGCTGGTGGACAAATCCGTGCATGCGCGCGTGAAACGGGTACAAAAGCGCCTGCTGCCGATTATGCAGATCGGCCTTGCTTCCGGCTTGGCGTATTTCCTCGCTCACGACGTCGCGGGGCACCCGCGCCCGTTCTTCGCCCCGATCAGCGTGGTCATCATCATCGGCATGACGGGCGGAGACCGTATCTCCAAATCTGTGGACATGGCGCTGGGCTGCGTCCTTGGTGTGTTGGTGGGCGACCTTATCTTCTACAGGTTGGGCGACGGCGGCTGGCAGATCGCGGTCATCGTCGCTGGCTCGCTGCTCATCGCGTCCTTTTTCTCCAGTTCCATCCTGGTGAATAATCAGGCCGCCATCGGCGCGATCCTCATCGCCACGATCATGCCTCCGGGCGCGGAGGTCACGGGCATCGACCGCACCGTGGACGCGCTGATCGGCTGCGCGGTCGCTATGGTCACTATCGCGTTGATCCCGCAGGCGCCGATGCAGTCTGCCCGCGCTGAGGTGTCGAAAGTTATGGGCATCATGTCGTCGGTGCTCGACGATGTGTCCGATGGCCTCCGCGACAGCAACCCGGCCGTCATCGACGAGGCGCTCGAGCTGATCCGCGGCACGCAGACCGGCATCGACGATCTCGCGGCCGCCATCAAGTCCGGCGAGGAGGCCTCCCGCGTCTCCCCGTTCCTGTGGGGCACGCGCCGCTACATCAACTCGCTCGCACGCGTCATTCCCCCCGTGGACAATGCTGTGCGCTCGGCGCGCGTCCTCGCCCGCCGGGCGCGGGTGCTTGCAGACGACAATGATTCCGCCACCCCCGCGCAGATCGAGCTCTTGGATTCCCTCTCTCAGGTTTGTTTGGAGCTGTCGGAGGTCTACGACGTCAACTCCCGCGTCGCCCAAGCCACCGTGATCCCGCACTGCGTCAACGAGTTGCGCCAGGTGGCCCAACAAGCGGGTATGGACGTTATCCCCGAAGAAGGCGTGTTGTCCGCCTACGCCATCCTCGCGCAGACGCGTTCGCTCACCGTGGACCTGCTCATGGTCTGCGGCATGTCCCACGAGTCGGCCCTCGCCGCCCTTGCGCCGACCTCCTCGACCCCGCGAGTGGAGCCGGAGAGCTTCGACTTCGACTAAGCGGCTCCCGCCTATCGACGACCTTCGCCTCCCACTACCCGGGCACAGCAAACCCCGGCTGGAATGCTGTTCCAGCCGGGGTGAATGCGTTAACGCGTCAGCGCCGAATGCTTAGCGGTTCTCGTCGCGCAGATCGCCCTCGACCGCACCGTCGGTCTCGAAGCGCTCCTTGCGGACCTCCTCGGAAACACGCTCGGTGTCCTGGACGGTGTCCTTCTCCAGGGAAACTTTCTCCACCGGGACGGACTCCTTGGAAACGTTCACACGGTCCTCGTGCAGGGTGACGGATGCTTCCTGCTCGCCGATGGTGCCGTCGTAGTTAGCGCGGTCAGCGTCGGTGATCGGCTCGCGGACAACGCGGACCTCTTCGCGCTCAACCGGAACCTCAACGGTCTCGGTCTCGTTCACAACGTACTTGCGCAGGCGAACCTGGCCGGTCTCAACGCGGTCCTTGGAGACGTTGAGCTGCTCCTCGGAGCGGATGATTTCGCCGTTGTCAGCAACGTCGCGACGGTCACCCTCGACGACGTCGCGGCGGTCGGTCTCAACCTCGCGCTCGCCAGCTGCGTAGCCAGCGCCTGCAGCAGCACCGGTGCCAGCAGCGCCGGCCTGTGCGGTGCGGTTGTCGGTCTCGTAGGTGGTCACGTCCTGGGTGCCCTCAAGACCGTAGTGGCGGTAGAACGCCTCCTGGTCCTCGGTGGTGAGGTGGCCGTTCTCGTCCAGATCCGGAGCGTCCTCGATGCGCTCCTTCGGGAAAGCGAGGTGCAGCTCGCCGTCGCGCAGGGTGTGGCCACGCAGCGGAACGATGGAGTCGCCGCCACCGAACAGGCCGTGGTTGACGGACACGAAGTCCGGCTGGCCAGTGGTGTCGTTAACGTAAACGTCCTTGACGCCACCGACCTTGTCGCCGTTGACGTCGACTGCGGTTGCGTTAGCAAGGTCCTCGATGCGGTTGAAGTCAGCCATAATTTCTCCTTAAAGATTTCGGCTAGTAAATTTGTTGCGCTTCCGCAATCCCGGATTGCCGGTTGTTGCGGGAACACCCACGAACTTAGGCAAGCCCCGGGGCCCGCGTGTGGACAAATGTCCAACTTAACAGTCTCGAACAGGTGTTTGGGCGACAAACCTGGCACTTTCCGGTAGCCATGCCCCCCACCCTCTGACGTGCATGTTTCCAACGCAGCGCTTGGCAAAACGTAAAGGACTACAACAATTTGCTATCGCGGCGAGGTAACGATTCGCTAACCAAACGCCTCAAAAATCACACTGTGATATAAATCACGTTTGGATTTTCAGGTCGCGCGGACGCTCTGAATGTCGCGGAGGTGGCGGTAAAAGGTGACGCGTTGGACGGGGCGGGGACGCAGAATGCCGTCGATAAGCACATTGATCTCCTCACCCCCGGACTGCAGAGCGCGACCAGCGAGGACGCGGGAAGCGTCGGTGCGTCGCTCCGGCTGGCGTCGCAGGAAGCGGCGCGTGGGCACCAGCGGGCTGATGTACGGGACCGCGACAAGGCCGGGGGCGTCAACCGTGGGTACGAGACGCGCGCCGTACTCGGACCCGCCGACCAGAACCTCGGAATCCACCACGATCTCTCCGACGTACCGCGAGGAGCCGTCGCCGGTAAACAGCTCCGCGGAGCCTGCGACCACCTCGCCGAAATCCGTGCGCACGCACGGGATCGGGCGCACTGCCCCCTCAACCGCGAGCGCGACGTCACCTGCTCCCCAGACGAGCGCCGCCGGCGACTGCCTATCGACGGGCACGTAGGCGACCTCCACCCACATCACGTCCGCCCGCATGAGGCGGGTTAGGACGAGGCCGAGCGCGCGGTCGTCGCCTGAGACCACCACACGGACAGGCTCGCTGGGGTGCTGCGGGGCGAACTCGGGCTCGCCCAGGTGGGAGACGGCCGGGTTGGACTGGATGTCTTCGAGCGACGGCGTCGGGTCCACCGGCAGAACTTCCCGCGCGATGTCCGTAAGGAAGCGGAGGTCCTTCTGGCTAGGGTGCTGGGGGAGGTCAACGCGCATGGCGCCGGGAATGACAGGTGCCTCGCCGCACGCGCAGTGAATGAGCCGCATGGCGCTCACGCTACAATATGGCCGTTATTGCGCCGTATATAAGGAGTATCCGATGTCCGCCATCATCATCGTTGGCGCCCAGTGGGGCGACGAGGGCAAAGGCAAGGCAACCGACATCCTCGGCGGCAGGGTGGACTATGTGGTCAAACCCAACGGCGGCAACAATGCGGGCCACACCGTTGTGGTGGGCGGGGAGAAGTACGAGCTGAAACTTCTGCCTGCTGGTGTGCTCTCCGAAAACGCCACCCCGATCCTGGGCAACGGCGTGGTGGTGAACTTGGAGGCGCTGTTCGAGGAGATTGACGGGCTGGAGGCCCGCGGCGCCAACGCCTCGCGTTTGAAAGTGAGCGCGAATGCGCACCTGGTCGCCCCGTACCACCAGCAGCTGGACCGCGTGCAGGAGCGCTTCTTGGGCAAGCGCGCCATCGGCACCACCGGCCGCGGCATTGGCCCCACCTATGCCGACAAGGTCGCACGCGTTGGTCTGCGCGTCCAGGACGTGTTCGACGAATCTATTATGCGTCAGAAGATCGAATCCGCATTGGACGTGAAAAATCAGATGCTGGTGAAGATGTACAACCGCCGCGCGATCAGCGTGGAAGAGACGATGGACTACTTCGGCCGCTACGCCGAACGGCTTGCGCCCATGGTCATCGACGCGGAGCGGGTGCTCAACGACGCGTTGGACCAGGGCAAGCACGTGCTCATGGAGGGCGGCCAGGCCACCATGCTGGACGTGGACCACGGAACTTACCCGTTTGTCACCTCCTCCAACCCCACTGCGGGTGGCGCGTGCGTGGGCGCTGGCATTGGCCCGACCCGTATTACGGCCTCGCTGGGCATTATTAAGGCGTACACCACCCGCGTGGGCGCCGGCCCGTTTCCCACCGAGCTCTTTGACAAGTGGGGCGAGTTCCTCCAGGTCACCGGCGGTGAGGTGGGTGTAAATACCGGGCGTGTGCGCCGGACCGGCTGGTACGACAGCGTGATCGCGCGCTACGCCTCCCGCGTCAACGGCTTCACCGACTTGTTCCTGACCAAACTCGACGTGCTCACCGGCATCGGCGAGATCCCCATCTGCGTGGCCTACGACGTTGACGGCACACGCTTCGACGAGATGCCGCTGACCCAGACCGACTTTCACCACGCGGAGCCGATCTACGAGACCATGCCGGCGTGGGACGAGGACATTACGGAGTGCCGCACGTTCGACGAGCTGCCGCAGCGTGCGCAGGACTACGTGCTGCGGCTTGAGGAGCTCTCCGGTGCGCCCATCTCCTACATTGGCGTGGGCCCCGGCCGCGACCAGACCATCGTGCGCAACGACGTGATGGAGCGGTAAACAGCTCCCGCCTAGCGACGACCTCCGGTTTCACCCTCTTGTGGGGGTAAAAAGGAGTTCTTAGCAAGATTTAAGGCCTTCACCTGCGGGAAGTGCTACGTAGCTGCCCCTTGTTCCCGAACCGGGTGTGCCGGGTGTGAACGTGCCGGTGAGCGGGATAGGTGATACCTCAACTACTTGGGTCGCTCACAATGAGGCCCGGACGCCAATAGTTCTGCACCGCGGCTCCTTCACATGCGTATTTAAGTTTTGATGCCACCATTACGGCTTGTGGCCTGCAATTTATGCGAAATGGCAGGTGAAGCCAGGTGTGGCCCACCTTGGTAGGGGCCTGTGGGGACGAGACTGAAAACGGTCAATAGGTAGGAAACCCCTTGATAACGGGTGTCATCTTCCTTACGCTTGTGCTCGTTGGCCCTGGGCGACATGTGTATGTTTCCTCCTGCGGACTGGGGCCCAGCGTTTCTCTAACACTCTCTTGAAGGGAATTTCCGTGAAGAAGAATTACATCGCACGCCGCCGTGGCACATCTGTTGCCGCTGCTGCGTTGTCGTTTGCGCTGGTTGTGCCGTTTGCGCAGTCAGTAGCCGCACCGCAAGGTGGTTCAGTCGCGGGTGCGATTACTAACAACCAGCCCGCTGATGCTGAGTGGGCCGCTCCGGCAGGCGCTATCGATGCGGACGGAATCAAGAATGGGTACGTCGGCTCGGCTACCGATCTGACTAACGCCAGGAACACCATTTCTGGCCACGTCGGCATCATGGAGTCCACGGCATCGTCGGACATCAACGGTGGGCTCGGGCTGAACGGTGTGACCGTGCTTATGCAGTGGCGCGACCACGACGGTTCAATATCGCCAATTTACGCTGCGCAATCTCAAGGCACGGGTCAAGGTCAGTTCGGTACTGGCACCTTTGTGTTTGATCTTCGTGAAGGCTACACCGACGCGAATGGCAAAACGCACACCTTCACTGCCTCTGGAACGGGTACGGATCAACAGGCATACCGTCTTTGGGTTGCACAAGATGACCTGAAGAATCCGGAAACCGGCAATACGCTGCACTACACCCGTCAGGCGGGCGGCGTCGTTCCTGGCTCCTGGGTGGGTGTTGCGCCGGGTTCCGGGCAGTTCCCTGCTGACGCGGGTGGTCAATGGCAGACGATTGGTACCAACATTCAGCGAACGGCGATCTTCCTCACGGAGCAGGCGCCAAAAGCCCCCAGCTACATGACAGCTCCACAGGTTACCGACGATCCCCTTGGTTTCCAGAAAAATGTCTCTGTGACAACCCAGCAGCGCGGGCTTATGGAAGGCCGCGTTTGGCGCGAGTCGACGTATCTTCAGCGGACTGTTTCGCCTCCAGAGCGTGGTGCTCGGGATGAGGACCTCGAGGGTTATACGGTCTACTGGTCCATCCTCACCCCTGCAGCAGCGCAGGAAGCGAAGAAGATTGATGATCAGTTCCCGAAGAACGAGCGCGCAGGCAAGCAGAAGGAAATGTTTGAGACGATGCGGGCAAATGGGCAAGAACCCATTCGTGTAACGGTCAAGGGAAAGACCGATGCTCAGGGCCGCTTTACCCTCCGTTCTGGTTTGGATATTGGAACCACTGGGAAAGATGGCCGTGCTGGGGAACAGTACATGTACATGTGGGTCGAGGACCCCAGTGGCAACGTAATTAACGCTTACAGCCCGTTCCCGACAGCTGTATTCCAGCCCTACACGGACAATGCCGTCAACTCCCCTCGTGTCTTCGGCCTGAATGTCCCAGCATCGAACCTTGTTATGGGCAACTACTACAACTTCGGCTTTGCAGAGGTTCCCTACGCTCCGATCCAACTCCGTATCACCAACTACGACAACATCAACCCGAACAAGGTTGCTGAGCTCAACGGCCCGCCTGCCGAGGCTGAGGCGGTTGGATCCCTGCCCCCGTATGATGGTGCTCGCCTGGTCTGGACGAATGAAACGACTGATGAAGTTCTTCACACCTGCGATGTTTCCTCACTCGCAGATGTAAAGGCCTGCACCTTTGACTACGCAAGCCTTGATAAGAACCTGAAGCCAGGGACCAGCTACTCTGCGACGCTGTTCTCCGGTCTTGATGACATTCTTGGTTACGACTCTTTCATCGTCACCGATGACGGCACACAGGCTCGCCAGTACGATCCGACGTACGACAACCCGCCGGTAGGCGACACCACGTCTGGTCTGCCTAAATTCGGTGAAGATGCTAAGGGTGAGCCGATTACGCCTCCGCAAGGGACCAAGTACAAGCTCGGTCCAAATGCCCCGGAGGGCGCAACTATCGACGAAGATTCCGGTAAGGTGACCATTCCGGGGTTCCCGGAAGATGACCCGGTCACGGTCCCGGTCATTGTGGAGTACCCGGATAAGTCTGTGGACGAAACCACGGTAACCTTTACGCCCAAGCCGAAGGACACCGAAAACAACGATTTCCACTACGGTGAGACGGACGTCGACTACAACGCCAAGACGCCGGTCAAGTCGGCACCTGTCAACACCGAGGCAGACGGAACGACTCTCGTTGATACGCCGCCGCTGCGCGAAGAGAACCCGTACGAGGTCGGCGAGAATGTTCCGAGTGGCTACACGCCGCAGAACTCCACCGACAAAGTTAAGAACCCGGGCGACTTCTTTGTCGACCCGAACACCGGTGAAGTTTCCTTCCTGCCGCAGCCGGGCGACCAGAACAATACGGTCAACATTCCGGTGAAGCGGACCTACCAGGACGGCTCCACGGACACTGCGGATGCCACCTTCAAGGTGTCTCCGCTGGCTAACGATCTCCACGTCCACCCGATCGTGGACGCGATCGTGACCAAGGATCAGCCGATGAAGACTATCGACGTTGTTGTCGATGGCAACGCGGCTGACGGTGCAAAGCTGACGCTGAAAGGTGACCTCCCGGAGGGTGTCACCTTCGACGCAGACAAGGGCACCATCGCTGGTACCCCGTCTGAGCTCGGTGAGTTCCCGATTGAGGTCACCGCGACCAACGGTAACGCAACCGAAACCCAGAAGTTCACCATCCGCGTCATCGCACCGAATGTGAACGACATGGACGGCGACGGCCTCACTGACGCTGAGGAGAAGAAGCTCGGCACCGACCCGAAGAACCCGGATTCCGATGGTGACGGCGTTTCCGACGGCGACGAGGTCAATCGCGTCGATGAGGACGGCAAGCCGGCTCCGACCGATCCGAACAACCCGGACTCCGATGGTGACGATCTCAAGGACGGCGAAGAGAAGGAACTCGGCACCGATCCGCTGAAGAAGGACACCGACGGTGACGGTATCGACGACAAGCAGGAAGTCGACGGAACCGGTAACAAGTTCGACGGCAAGCCGACGGATCCGACCAATCCGGATACCGACGGCGACGGCGTGAACGACGGCGACGAGGTCAATCGCGTCGATGAGGACGGCAAGCCGGCTCCGACCGATCCGAACAACCCGGATACCGACGGCGACGGCGTGAACGACGGTGACGAGAAGAAGGATGGCACCGATCCGCTGGAGAAGGATACCGACGGCGACGGCGTGAACGACGGTGACGAGAAGAAGAACGGCACCGATCCGC